>JAAUXT010000605.1_pt1 | contig 10964 bp, 13 predicted proteins | sample 7278171 | NCBI WGS metagenome assembly JAAUXT01 (sample SAMN14350112, study PRJNA611818) | marine sediment metagenome | isolation source: surface marine sediment (1.8m) | place: French Polynesia: Moorea | collected 2018-08 | reverse complement strand
TTAAATGGTTTTTAGGTGGGGCTAAAGTTTGGGTTATAAAGTCATTTTTCATAGAAAAAATAAAAATGGATACTGGGCAATTCTTTTGGTTGATATGTGGATATTGTTGCAAAACAATATGTAAAAGTTCCATTTGGTCAAATTTATTCAATTTGGTTATGTGCTGAATGAGTTCTCAAGTTGTAAATATTGAGTGAAAAAAGTAAGAATTTTGATAAAAAAAGTGAGCCAAATCAGAGTGAGCCAAATCAGAGTGAGCCAAATCAGAGCAAGCCAAATCAGAGCAAGCCAAATCAGAGCAACTGAAATTTCCTCAAATCACCGCGAGCTCCATGAAGCTATTTCTTGTCATTGCTCGAATCCTCAAGACTGTGGTCAAATGCCGCAGGGGCTGCCCACTCCACTCAGACCAACGCGATTGATTCACCCCCGTCTCTGCCTGTATGTCTTCACGTGTGTCCTTCAGTCTCTGTCTGTCTGTCTGTCTGTCCGTCCGTCCGTCTGTCTGTCTGTCTGTCTGTCTGTCTGTCAGTCCGTCTGTCTATCTGTCTGTCTGTCTGTCTGTTTGTCTGTCTGTCTGTCTGTCTGTCTGTCTGTCTGTCTGTCTGTCTGTCTCTGTCTCTCTCTCACACTGTACCTGCCCCACTTTTTTTTCTTCCCTCTCTGATTCTCTCTCTCTCTCTCTCTCTCTCTCTCTCTCTCTCTCTCTCTCTCTCTCACTGTCGCTTGTTCGCTTCAAAACACGCCTGAAATATATTCCCTCTTTCCAAAAGGCAGATTTTATTGATAGTTGTATAGCAGCTGTTGACATCGCTTCTTGGTCAGACGGTTTTAGAGCCTTCTATGGGCCGTCAAAACTGACATCATTTCTCAGAGATGAAAGAAGTTTGCGAATTCGACAAAAAACAACGCATGTCTTAAGAAAGTTAACAATACACCACTGGGCCCAACATCTGGACGACTAGTTTACACTCAGTGACATTCCAAACAAATGAGACTCTTTCAGGGTCTCTTGCAGATCTAGAACCCTTTTCACATGTTCACGCAAACAGAAAAACAAGATGAACAGAAACACAACGTGGATTCGCCGGGCCTGACCCCTTGCAGAACCCCCCCCCCCAAATGTCAATTTTTGGTAGCGCATGGCGTGAATATAGATCTATTTTTTGTTAATTTTTGAATGCTTAACGCCTGCCATGTGCAACACACCAGGCCCAGCAGGATTCGCCCCTCAGCTGGTAGGTGCCAACAGACGGACTTGAACGGACCACTGTTTTCGGCAGGTACAGGTCGTGGAGGAAAATATGTCCATGAGGGGGAGGGCACAGGTACCAAGCTGTGACAAATGACTGGGGGAAAGTCTGCTGCCAAATTTGGGAGGAAGACTGTATTTGGGGGGGGGGGGGTCGCTTGCGCATTAACAAGAGCAGGCACGGCACCATCAGCGGTCGTTTACCGTTTTCGCAGACGAAAACCGAGTGACAAAAAATGTTGAAGGAAACATGATAAATTTACAGGTCTACACTTCCAATGTTGGGTCAGCAATGAACTTCTGTGGAGTCATTGGAGTTTGAGCCGCGGTTATTTTGCCACGTGACCCAACGCCTGTGTTTTCCTGTTCACCTGACCTGAACAACGTCCGCAAATAAACCCACTTTGAAAGACGCACATGGGACTGGCGCACGTTGTGGAAAGCGTATGAACAACATCGTTTCTGCAGGGAAGCCGCAGCAGTGAACGTTCTCCACACTTCTCCACTGAGATCAATAGGAACGGTAGACGTGGCTTCAGGTGCTATTTACACGGCAAATAAAGGGTACAGAGTCTTCATTTTACAAAGGGGCAGGTGGGGCAGGCCGCTCGTATACGTGCACGACGCATAAGGTACCGGTACTTCACAAAATGACGTGGTTGTACGTGCGTGCGTGTGTGTGTGTGTGGTGCACAGCCCCAAGGGACACTTTGCACAGAAACTCCAGGCAAAGTGACGCCCCCACGTGCACTAGGAACACTGCCCATTTCCGCTTTTGTTTTTGACGTCGTTCACGTGCACGTTCGGTGCGTCACGAGCGATTTGCTCAACCTGCCTATTTCTCCCGCATGCAGTAGATCTGCAGGAAATCAGTCGTGAAGACAAGCTCTGTCAACTTTCAACAGGCAGGTTTACATTCAGGTTTCTCTCTATTGGCTCATTCCCACATGACCTGCAGTGCAAAAAGTACAATGCGGTACCGGTTCACGCATGACCTCATGACAACTACGAGCCACGAATACAAAAACTTCTGACAAAACTGTCCATCAGCAAACTTGACCTGAACACAACTCGTAATTGAAATACACAACATTAAAAAAAGACAACTTTTCAAACACCGCGACTCAATTTGTCGGAGAGAGAGTGTACCGTTGAAACAAAAAGCCATCGTCTTTTCTGTTCACAATGAGGCGTCAAAATATCGCTTCTGTTGCGAAGTTGAAATGTTTGGATGCCCCCCAGGACATGGGGAAGAAAAAGGACACAAATGGATGATGCGCGAAGTTTCAGTTCACATTACAGAACAGTACGTACGTATCACACTCGTCCTGCATTCAAATAGAATACTCGGGAGTTTATGCACAAACAGCGTCCGCGTACCCTCGTGACATGTATCCCACATTGCACTGCGTCCCTCCTTCTGAATACGGAGAATCACGGGAAACATGGACGTTTTTGGGACATTTCATGTCCTTCCACGTTCTGGGACCCACGTCACACGGATCATGCACCATACCGCACAGCGAATGTCTAACGTCAATGATTTTCTTGCAGGAAGCACATCCACGCGTATCACAACCGTTAGACAGGGCGGGTCCAGGGTGGAGCAGGGGCTCAGATCCCACAAACTTCTCCTCGCCCATTCACCCCTCCACTAACCCCAAGGAGAATTTTGCCCATTGGTCCACACGAGTCTGCCCCAAGATTCACCCCCCATATCTACCTTGCTCTGCATCTGCTTGCGAGATTTACCCCTTGATCCACAAACAAACCCAATCAACGCCCCAGGTGCCGAGCCGTGGCCCCACCCTCGCCCCTCGCCCAAGAGTCCACACCCCTGCTTCACCCTGGCCCCACCCCTGCCCCACCCTCACCCAACCCCTGCCCAACCCTCACCCAACCCCTGCTCCACCCTCACTCAACCTCACCCACCCCTGCCCCTGGTCCCGCCCCCACCCTCACCCACCCCTGCCCCTGGTTCTACCTTCGCCCCCAGCCTCTGCCCCGGCCCCAGGACGGGACTCAGTCCCTCGCCTTGGAGAGGATCATGAGAACGACAGCGATGATCTCCAGCAGCAGAGCGAGGATCACCATGCCCCACGCCCACTCCAGTCGGTAGCTGTAGTCTGCAATGGGAAAACAGGGAGATAAGACCGTGGTCAACCGTGGTACGTGACACAATGAACGCGACGTTTAGCGACGGACCCAAAAGCAGTTGTGAATAGCAGTGTAGGTTACCGTCAGAGCAACAGCCCGTCTGTGTCTGTACATGCGCGTGCAACGCGTCACACACACACACACACACACACACACACAAAGTGTTGCTCCTCGGGTCCTGCCCCCCCCCCCGTGCCCCACCCATTGTTGACTCGTACTCACCGTATGTGATATTCGCCGCTTCGGTGAAGGCGTCTTTCGCCGTGTCCTTGCGCTCCGCGATCCAGCCGACGATCACGATGAAGTTGAACAGGACTGCAACGAGAACCGGAAACACGTGACACAGTGATCGTCAGCACCGGAAGTGACCCGTGCGAATCCGGTGTCGCGGTGCTCAGGGATCTCAGAATCAAGACACCTGGGGTCTCCGAGAACCGGGCGTGGCAACAGTTCTGAGAAGCCTCACGTGTCTGGGCACAACTCGTGTACAGTTCTGAGACCTTGTGTGACTGGGTGAGGTCTTTGAGACCAGGTTCGCAGACATATCGATAGTCTGGATCACGCCGGCAGGCACAGTTCTCCTGGTGTCACCTGACCAAATCCCGAAGAAATCTTCAGAATGAAAAGGGGCAAGAATCCTTTGATGATGGTGACAAACATTTTTGGGGGTTCAGCCCCCACGACCTCAGAATCCTTCCCTCTTGGTGCATCAAAATACACTGTGTCGAGACACAGTATCTGGAGTGCGTTGAGAGAGGCTTCCCTTCCCTCCACTTCAAAGGATGTTCCACTGACGTCGCTAGCACCATATCCACCTGTGCTTCACACCTCCTTCGCACGTGTGTGTTTCACATGACGTCCACGTGCGTTTCACACAACAGATTCATTCGGAATGCGGTAAGATACCATGAGGCCCGGCCCCAAAACCCAACCCACCAAGCCGCTCTCACCCGTCGCCGGCCAGCCAAAACTCCCTCACTTCCACACGGTGTGTCAGTATCAGCTGGTGTCCTGTGGTCGAGAGTGAACGTACACAACATGACACAGCAGATGTGGGAGCAGATCCAAGATTCGACCCCTTGCCCCTCGGTTCCCGGACTTGCACACACGGCGCGCCACTCTGAGGTGTGGTAAACTTGGAGATGTGGACATAATTGAATGGAGGGGGTTGAAGATAAATGAAGTCAGAACAGCTCCATCCTGAGAAACACACAACAACTAACGTTTTCTCAATGAACGATATCCTGTTTCTCACAAAACGTTTGATCAATTGCTCGACACCTGTCACAAACCAACAAAACGTGAACGCTCTGTGTTTGTGCTACGGATCCTGAGACACTCAATCCGCTTTCATTTGAGCTTCATGAGAATTCCAGGCACAACCCGGGTTTTTCCCGTTTTGCATTTGTTTGAACTCCTCTCTCAACGTCATGGATCCAGTGGCGAGGTTTGCTCGCAAAGCTTTCACACCCAAACTGGTTTTGGTGCGTTGTTGCCCAACCCCAGATTCACCCCCATTCACCCTGAACACATCCCTGGATCCCTGGATCTGACCTCAAACCTGGACGCAGCAAAGGAACTGCCCCCCACAGGCTCCAGCCATGGATTTACTGGACGAACCAAGACAACCCCAGCTCATGCCTGGATCTGCTGGGGGGAACCAGCCCCCCCCCCCACTGCGACCCCAAAACTTGGAGCACCAGCAGGTCCCACCTCTCCCTCCCAACCCTGAACCCGCTGCACGAACTGGTTCGAACCCTAGCCCCAACCTTGGAACATCTACGGGCTGGCTCCATCTCTGCCTCTGTCTCTGCTCCTGTCTCCCTCTGCCTCTCTCTCGTCTCTCTTTCTCTGTCTCCTCTCTTTCTCTCCCTCCCCTCGCTGTCTCTGTCCTCTCCCCTCTCTCTTTCTCTCTGCCTCTCTGTCTCCCTCTGTCTCTTTCTCTGTCTCCATCTCATTCCCTCCCTCCTTCCTCTTCACTCTTCACCTGTTTGTCTTTCCCCCCCCCCTCCCTCTCTCTCTCTCTCCACCCTGACTTTATTGGAGGTTCCTACCCCGCACCCTGTCCCCCAACCATGGATCCGCTGGGGTATCCTGCGCCCGGCTCCGCCCCTCCCCATCCCGTGTTCGTGCGTCTCCCGCACCGAAGGAAACCTGAGCCTGTGGTGTTTGTACAACACACCGCGGCGCACTTCACTCGAGTCGCTGTCGATCGATCGATCCGTGTTGAGTTTTGTGCTGTTGTGATGAATATCCACGGTGAGACGCTTTCACCTACACGACCGAGCGAGCGGGCGGGCGAGCCAGGGAGCTCCCGGTGTGACGCGCCGCGCAGACACACGAGGAGGGAGCTCCCGGTGTGACGCGCCGCGCAGACACACGAGGGCGCCACGTGAGAACCAACGCCGTTGTGTAGAGACAACCCGTGACGCCCTCTTTTGGTAGAAAGCAGACACACGCAATTGTTGCCCCGTTTGACCGTCACGTTGTGGACTGCAGGTTCATTTGAAAGAATCCAAGTGCCCTTCAATCCTTCTATTCAACGTTGAAGTGCATTGAAAAACAGGTGTCCCTTCCATAAAACGCCTTGCATTCAGAGGCAGGCAAGGCCATTGAGTCGGCTGATTGTACAGGTGCCAGCTGCGCAAAGTCTCACGGCAGAATGTGTCCTACACAGCTGAGCTTCAACACACAATGACTTTTTTTTGTAATTTTTTATCAATTCTTTTGACCTGAATTTTGGACTTTCGCTGCTCAACAGACAAGCATCACTCCTCTCATCCCTCAACACCCTGTCCCTACTGTCACGCACCAGGAGGAGCGGGCTCGCACTGCGGGTCAACCTAACCTCCCTACTGTGCCTCTGCACCTCACTACACCGGTAGAGCTCAGGCTTCTGAGCCTCCATCGAGTCACGCACATCGATTGCCGATCCCGCGGCGCTGTCGTCACAAGATTGGCGTTCTCCTCACATCCTATTGAAGCGCGCTCGGGTGTGGTGAAACCGCTCCTGACAGGGAACGGGCCTCCCTATTGTTCCGTGCTCAACACACCAACAAAAGAGGTGAGAATCCGCCCACGGTTCCCTGGAGTTGTTTCCCAAACGAGCGCGGGAAACATTGACGCCTTGCCCATTTTTTCCACAGGATTTGTGCTTTGGTGTGCCACTTCTTTGTTGCCGGGTTGGTGCCTTCTCGCACACGAGGCTGGACCCCCAGACCCCTTGGGTCCAACTTGATCTCACCCTCGTGGGAGTACATTGTTTCCGAAAACCTGAAGAGCCTTACGCTTGTTTTACACTCACAGCTGAAATATCTCACTCCAGAACATTCTGTTGAGGCCCGAAAGTTATGGTTTTCTCACTCATGACTCACATTCTAAGGTCGCACAGAAGTGCTCACCCAGACTCCCCCCCCAACTGCCCCACGGGGAAGTTCTCAGCTTCCCAACAGAAAAGTACTCAGCTCACCCAATTCTCAGTACTCACTGCCGCCCAATCCTCTAGGTAAGTACTCGCTCACGTTCCCAACTGAAAAACACCTCACCCAAGTCTCAGCATTCACTCCCCCCAACACCCCGCAGAGAAGTACTCGCTCACTTTCCCAACAGAAAAGTACTCACCTCACCCACGTCTCAGTACTCACTCCCCCAATGCCCCACAGAGAAGTACTCACTCACGCTTCAACAGCAAAGTACTCACTTGCGGAGCACGCGAGGACGATGGTGAAGATCTTGAGGCAGGCCTGGCCCTTCTTGGTGATAAAGAAGGTGAAGACGACCCAGAGGATGAGCACGAGCAGGATGGCGAACGTCGTGTAGATCATCATCACCGCGGACGCCATCACCCAGGCTGAGGAGATAGGGGAGAGAAGGGTCAAAAGGGTGAAAATAGGGGTGCTGGTGGACGGGGATGTGGACTTGGGAGGGACCCGCCCCAAGGAAGGGAGGAACTGTGGTCAAAGCTTTCATCCAACCCGGGGAGGGGGTAGGCGCCAGAAAGGGGATGCTGCCCGAGATCGGGCCCAACCTGAAGGAGGAGATCCAATTCACGCATTTATCGCGAGTCCAAATTGGCATGGAGAGACCTGTCAAACAAGAAGGCACGAGGTTGTGTTGACGAGGAAGTGGCTCGTTTGCCCAGCCAAATAGGTGTGTGTGTGTGTGTGTGTGTCTGTGTGTGTGTGTGTGTGTACGAGGATTGTCCCATCTGGCGTCAGATGCAATCACACTCATGTTTACGTGCTGGCGCACCAGCGGCCGTCACTCAAAGTGTTGCAGGGGGGTTTCCTTCCCCTGGCGGATTTCCTTCCGGTGGGGAATACCTTCAGGAGTGGCGGAGACAAGCGAAACCCATCAGGTGCATCGCAGAGTTCCGCAACCAGAAAACATTGTCTCATGGCAGATTTGTGAAACCGTTGCAAGACTCGCATCACGTCACGTCACGTCATGTTTCGTCACGTCAAGTCACGTCACCTCATGTTTCGTCACGTCAAGTCACGTCACGTCATGTTTCGTCATGTCAAGTCACGTCACGTCATGTTTCGTCACGTCAAGTCACATCATGTCAACACACGTCACATCACACCAACTAATTGCGTCGCATCACATCATGTCATGTCAAATCACGTCATCACGTCACGTCACGTCACGTCACGTCGCGTAAAGACACATCACTCTGAGCTTTGGATCAGCATCAAGAGGGTCGAGTTCCGTCTGCGCGCAATGATTCGGCTTCATTCGTGTGATTGCAAAATGTTTTGGTGTGTGTGTGTGGGGGGTCGGGTGAATTCCCAGTTTTCGGAACACAGGGGACACAAAGCCAGAAAACTGCTCTGGACCAACTTCTGTCTGCGGGACCGTTCGTTTTGCGACCTCCTGCTTTGTTGTGCGTCACACAAATGCAGAGAAGCACACAAAAACTGGATCATGCAATCTCAAAGTGGAATCAGAGAACAACGTTTCAGATGTATTGGCATCAGGTCAAAGACCCAATAGTAATCAAACTCCATTGTAACTTTCCAACGCTCCAAAACATCTGTGGCTGCACCGTCCAACTGCCAGTGGCGAACTGAGTTTGCCAAATCATTAACGAGTAAAACTCTGCAGCAGATGTCTCCGCAGATAGTGGACATGTTGAGCACAAAGCACAAGCGATCGGATCACGGGTCGGATCCAGAGGACTGGAGCCCTGCGTCCCGCACCCTCGTGGATCCCTGAATTCGTACATGAGGAAGAGCCCTTTTTCTGGCATCCTTCAGCGGTTTTCACGCCGGTGTCGACCAACTTTTTGGGTTGACTTCAAACACGGGTCTGTACGTGTACCGTATTCTGACTCCTTCCTGTTGGGTCGTGTGTCAAAGTTGACATTGACAGCAAAAATTTTGATGTCGACGTCGACGTCAACTTTTGACCTCGACAGAGCCAGTGTGAAGATGGTGCTCACGACCATCCACAATCTTTGCTGGTCGGTCCAGGAGCTGGGATGATCAGCAATGTTGTAGAGATCAGAACGTTATTTTGTCGTCGATGAGCGTATTTCAGGCTTACGGTCCATCCCCCTTCACACACACATACACACACGCGCGCTCGCGCACGAACACAGAAACAATACCACAGCAACAAGACCAATCGCGCGACAGAACGATTGGGACCGGGCCCTGAGAACTTGGCTTCTCTTTGAGCGCGGCTGCGACTGCGCTGAGAACTCGGGGCGCGAACCGAACTGAACCCAGCTCGAAATCAATATCCGTCAGTGAGCCGCGATCTTTACGGACTCGGACAAATACGGATCTGTAGGTATTGCGTGCGGTGTGGGCCGACCAGGTGAGTGGATACAGAGGCAAACGCGGAGGCGGAACTATGAGGGCAGGGACCACACTTCAGAACATGGAGGAATACGAGGGGTCCTCAATATTTATTTGCCAGCATGTCCAGTATGGTCGGCGAGATCGTGAGTAGAATTGCGATGCCACACGGATCACCATTGACAGACTCAAAGTGGCTGTGCAGGCGACTCTGAAATCGCTCGGTGCCGATCATGTTGGTTACAGTTGGCAAATAAATATTGAGGACCCCTCGTAATCCACAATGCAACGTTCGGGCAAAGCTTTGATGTTGGAAGGGGCCCCCTGAGGGTCAGGGTCATTCAAGGCTGGTCAAGGTCAGGAACCCCCAAGGTCAACTTGCCTCTGTTTTCCGCCACAACAACGTTTGCAACAAGTCCCCTCCAAAAAAAAAACGCCGGGAAACTGAGGGAGGGATCCAGGGATTCCCCAGGCACCGACCCTCGGACCTACGGACAAACGAGCTTGACCTTCGTCTCTGGCTGTCAGATGCACAATTTGGTCACGCTGTTACAAAGATGAGATTGCATCTACTCAAAACAGGTGGAATTATCATGTGCAGCGCTTGCTGGGATCGACACTCAATTGCTGTCTGTGATCGACACTGACCACAAAAAACTGCACGTGATAATTCCAACTGTTGAATGACTGAGCCTTGTAAATCTGACACTGAATCCACCCTGGATCTGCTCAAATCCGCTCGTCCCCAATGAGATTGATGTGATGACATCTGAGGCACCAGTGATTGCCTCGCTGTGTGTCGGAAGCGCGACACATCTGCCGCTCATTACGGTGGTTCCTGTCTTTGACTATCCACACGTGGATAAGAAGCGACTGCGTCAATGACTATCCAGAGGTGTATCCAGGACCCGTCCGTCCTGACCCCGCCCCCCCCCCCCAAAAAAAAAAAAATATCCGTTCTTCAAGACGCATGCGTGAATTTTCTGCTTTGTTCTTGTCAAGATTTCCATGCCCGGACAGACACCCCAAACCAGACACCCCACCCCAGACAGATGTGTCTGTGAAATTTATATGCAACCACAAATGGTGAAATACTTGTGGATGGGAACATCCGTGTGTTGTCATTTCATCCAACAGGAGCCGCCCCCCATCCCTCCGACACTCAACACTGGATCTGCATCTTGCGTTGTGAAGGAAGGCGACAGGTGTGTGGGGTACACGCTCCAAGGCCACGTGATTCAGACCACACTGAACTGGTACTCAGCAGGGAGTTTTGGCTGATACGTCCGGTGCTCTTCAAGTACGTGAGTGACATAATCAGCCGTCAACGTGAACACCAGGACAACTGAAGTTCCCCGATGTTTTGTGCCGAAAAAAACTCAAAGCACACGATCTGATTTGACCAGTGGTTTGAGCGGTGATGTGCGTGGCCTCTGGAACATTAGAGCACCGGACGTATAAATTTGCCGAAACTCCCGAGTCGCTCTGAGTGCTGCTGGGACGCTGCAGGTGACGCGTCACGCACCGACTCCGCCCGGCCGTGGCGACGCACCTGGAGGCACGCTTTGAACGGAAGGTTCTGAGGAAACGCTGAAGGTGACACGCAGCCGTGTGGTCACGCACGGAAAGGCGTGATCGTTGGGCTTGGTGAGTCAGGGATTAGGGCGGAGGGCGGAGGGTGGGGGCGGAGGGCAGAGGGCGGAGGGCAGAGGGCAGAGGGCAGAGGGCGGAGGGCGGAGGGCGGAGGGTGG
>JAAUXT010093427.1_pt1 | contig 10965 bp, 9 predicted proteins | sample 7278171 | NCBI WGS metagenome assembly JAAUXT01 (sample SAMN14350112, study PRJNA611818) | marine sediment metagenome | isolation source: surface marine sediment (1.8m) | place: French Polynesia: Moorea | collected 2018-08 | reverse complement strand
TAAAGCCGCCGCTCATCATGCGATCCTGTCGCGTTGAATCCCGACGACTTTGCCCTGGATCAATATTTGCTCGAAGGCGTAGCGCATGACCGTATAGGCGCGGTTGGCCGGGTGCAGTTCGATCTGATCGCCAGAATGGTAAAAGCGTTTGACCGTAGCTTCCTCCTGGTCGATGAGCGCCACGACGATTTCGCCGTTGCGGGCGTACTGACGCGGTTCGCAGATCGCCAGGTCGCCGTCCAGAATACCGGCGTCCTGCATGGAGTCGCCCTTCACCCGCAGGGCAAAAAGACTGGCGCCCGGAAACCGCCCGGCATCGACCACCACGCTTTCATCCCATTCCTGCTGGGCGTACATGGGCAGTCCGGCCCTAATGCGCCCGATCACCGGAACCTCCCGGCTGCGGTGGGCGGCCGGTGTGGTTCGCCCTCGGCCGGGGCCGAGCAACTGGACGGTTCGGCTGTAACGGCCCTCGCGCCGTACGACACCCTTGGTTTCGAGGGCTTTCAGGGTTTGGGCCACCGCGGCGTGGCTGATGCCGAGATCCGCTGCGGCTTGCCGCAGGCTGGGGGTTCGCCCCCGGCGGTGGTTTTCCCGTTCGAGGTAGCCTAGCAGACGCTGTTGTTTGGCGGTGAGTTCCGGCGGCATTGATTCTCCGGTCGGCGACAATGGATGATTTCGGCATGGTCCGGATGGAAACGGCACCACAAAAGTAAATATAATGTAAATATAATGTAAATAATTTATGGACATTGTCAATGTTTTTTTGAGGGGGATTCGGTAAACCGTCAGACTAGGACAACCCGGGGACGATTTAGGCACTGCCGACGGGGCGGCCGGTCATGCCAAGACGATGGGCGCGGTCCAAACCGGATGGGACCAGCCTAGATGCGGCGGGCGTCAGGTGCCGGTGGCCTGCTGTGTCGTTTCGGGAGGGGGGACGTAGGTGTCGTTTAGGACGAGTCGTACCGTACGGGCGAGGGTTTTCAAGGCAATGGGCTTGTTAAGGTAGCGGCGGATGCCGATTTCGGCGGCCGTTTCCGGAGAAATCGACTCGCTGAAACCGGTGCACAGGATGATCGGCAGGTCCTCGCGGATGTGCAGCACCTGGGCGGCCAGTTCACCCCCGGTCAGATTCGGCATGGTCTGGTCGGTGATCATCAGATCGAAGGCCTTGGGATTGCGGCAGAACAGACTCAGGGCTTCGACGCTGCTGTTGCTGGCGGTCACCTCATAGCCCAGGCGCTCCAGCATCTGGCGCTGCATGTCCAGCAGCGGGGCTTCGTCGTCCACCAACAGCAGACGTTCGTTACCCAGCGGAATGAAGTCCATGGTTTCCGTGATGGAGGTGTCATCCTTGTGGACAATCTGGGGGAGGTAGAGGCTGAAGGTCGTCCCGGCCCCGAGCGCGCTGTCGACACCGATAGCGCCGTCGTGGTGTTTGATGATGCCGTGCACCATCGACAAGCCCATGCCGGTCCCCTCCCCGGGCCCCTTGGTGGTGAAATAGGGCTCGAAGATACGCTCCAGCACGTCCGGGGCGATGCCGTGCCCCGAGTCCTGAATCCGGATGCGCGTGAAACAGCCGGGACGCATGCCGACCAAGGGTGCTTCGTTGGGTGTATCAAAGCACGTTTCGTCCAGGTACACATTCAGGACCCCGCCCGTCTCCCGCATGGCATGGTACGCGTTGGTGCACAGATTGACGATCATTTGATGAATCTGGGTGGCGTCGCCCATCACGAAACCGTTTTCATCTTCCAGGTGGGCGCGGATGTCGATGGTGGCAGGCAGGGAGGAGCGCATCAGTTTGAGCGACTCGTTAATGATCGGCGTGATTTGAACCGCCTTGCACTCCTGATTGTTGTGCCGGCTGAAAGTCAGAATTTGCTGGACCATCTCCTGGGCGCGTCGTCCGGCCTTGAGGATTTCTTCCAGGTTGGCGTGGGCCTGGCTGTCGGCGGGCAGATCGCTGGCCGTCATTTCGGCAAAACCGATGATGGGTGAGAGAATATTATTGAAATCATGGGCGATGCCGCCAGCCAGCGTGCCGATGGACTCCATTTTTTGGGCTTGGCGCAGTTGGTTTTCGAGTTGGGCTTTCTCCTCTTCCGCCTGTTTAAACGGGGTAATGTCCTGAATAACCCCGGCGACGGTGGGCGGTCGCCCATTGCCATTGTCAAGCAACTCGGCCCGGGAGTGCAGCCAGACAAGGCGATTGTCATCGGCCCGCCGGATGCGAAAGGTGATATCATATTCATCGTTGCTATAGAGGAGATTGTTCAAGGCCTTTTGGGCTTTGGGTCGATCCTCGGCGGCCATCAACGACTGCACCTGATCGAGCGCGATCTTTGCGTACGAGGGATCGAAACCGTAGATCCGCAACCATTCGTCGGATCCCTGGATGGTCTGGCTGGTCGTGTCGAATTCCCAGTTGCCCACATGGGCGATGGCCTGGGCTTTTTTCAGGGCCTGTTCGCTTTTTCTCAGCGCCTGCTCCGAGGCGATCCGATCGGAAACATCGCGAAAGTTGCCCACGAGCCCCTGAATTCGGGGTGTGTCGAGCCGGTTGACCAGGGTCAACTCGATATGTCGATAATGGTCGTCGCGGGTCCGATAGCGGTAGGTCAGGGTTACGGTTTTGTCCGGTTGCGCCATCAATTGCCCAATGCAGCTTTCGACCCGTTCGCGATCCTCGGCATGCATCGTCGCGCCGAGTTCCTGCGCCATGAGTTCTTCCGGTTGCCAGCCGAAATGCCGGGTCACATTGGGGCTGCTGTATTGAATCCGGCCGTTGCGGTCCAGAATGACAATGACGTCCGAACAGTTGGCGATCAGGGTGCGGAATTTCTCTTCGCTTTCGCGCAGTGCTTTTTCAATACGCCGTCGGTCGCGGATTTCCGCCTTGAGTTCCTGATTGGATCGGGCGATGGCGGCCGTGCGGTCTGCGACCCGCTGCTCCAGGCTCGCTTTGGTTTTTTGCAGGGCTTTCTCGTTTTCTTCAACGATTTTAAACAGTTCAATGTATTTGCGGATCGTGAGGGTGATGATCGACAGAGAGAACCCCAGAAAACCGTATTCCATCAAGAACTGAACGGCCGGCATACCGACGGTGGCCAGAATATCGTGAAGTCCCAGCAGCATCCAGACGGCGAAACTGGCCACGAGCACCCGGGCCCCTGCCACCTTGCGACGTGTGGCCACCTGCCAGATAATGACGATGCCGATGGCCTGGCAAAAAATCAGCCCCAGGAAGATGATCCCCAGGGGCCCCAGATCCGGCTCGATATAGGGGCGGGGCGTCAATAGAAAGTGGCGATGCACAAAGGTGGGGGCAATGATCAGGTCGGTAAACCAGATCAATATCAGATAGATGCCGGTCAGCGGCGCCAAAATAAGCAGCCAGCGGCGGCCATCCATCTTTAGAAAGGCAAACGTAAAGCGGCCGAGCACGAAAAGCATGAGGGTGAAAATGGAAAACTGGAATCGCTCGCAAAGCCGCGTGTGCGGGCCTTCGGGGAGGTTGAACTGAAAAAAGACGGCCACAGCGTAAAGGGCCGTGAGAAGGGAAAGCATGGCGCCGCAGCGGTTCCAGGTAAATTCCGGGCGCCGGTAGGCCACGAATCCCTGAAAAAGCGCAAAGGTCAAGCCCAGGGCCGCAACCGCAAAAGAGCCTGCCGATGAAATCGCAATGCTTTCCAATAACATAGCGCTGGTACCCAGGTCTAATCGATAAAACCACTTGGTATGACGAATAAAACATTGGAAGTTCGCCGCGCCGGACCCGATACACCGGCATGGCGGCGTCCTTGTGGATTTATCGTCATTCCGATTGATTTCTTGAATACCGCCTGCCTGCGGGTCCCACGGCCATGGATGCCGTGGATCAGCAGCCTCCCTTTGATGACCGAAAAAACAAGATTAAGACGCAGCTGCCTATTGCTTTTAGGGCGTCGACGTGGTCAGAGTAACCAAGAAAATGATTGGGGGGAGGTCATGGAACAACAACAAGGGCCTAAAAATGCGGCGGAATGGTTTGACCAGGGCATCCGCTGTTTCCGCAAGCCGGATGGTGTGGGTGCGGTGCGTGCGTTTCGCCGGGTCATCGATCTGGATCCGGCGTATCGCCATCATGACGGCGACAATCCTTATTTTTACCTGGGCAAAATCCACGAGGTCGAGGGTGACCTGGACCTGGCCGTGGCCATGTATACGCGGGCCCTGGCGCTGGATGCCTGGGATGAGGAGAGCCTAATCGGCCGTGGCAGTTGCCTGACCGTGCAGCAGGCCTACGATCGTGCCATCGCCGATTTTCGCAAGGCCCTGGCCATCCCGACCCCTCACCGCCGCGTCCCGACGGAACACCTGCTCTATGCAATTGCCGAGAATTACCGCCAGAAAAAGGACTATGCCAGCGCCCTGATCTGGGGCCAGCGGGCGCTGGACGAGGATCCGGACAACTTTCGGCATCAGGAACTGGTCAAGGCCATGCAGGTTGAGCTTCAGGGTAAATAATGCCCATCCCCCCAAGACATCTTTTTATGGGTGGGCACTAAAAGACGAGACGATCATGTCTTTGTCGGCGGCCGGCACGCTTTGGATGGGGATCGGCGGCTATCTATCGGCGGGTCTTGAAAAAATCCAGGACAAATGAGATGTGGCGGTGCATGGCCTCGAACGCTTGCTCTGGTTGATGCGCGCCGATGGCCCGGGAAATCGCGGTGTGCTGTTTGAGGATTTCCTCGATATTATTGTGATCTTCATACAGGTGAGCCAGATTCTCCTTGATGCCCACGAACAGAAAATCGTAGAACTGGCGCATCAGTTGGACATGGATCGGGTTCTTCGTGGCATAGGCAATGGCCATGTGGAAGGCGACATCCGCTTCGGTGCCCAGCCGCCCGGAGGCGACCTCCACCTTCATTTCGTCAATACTTTTCTCCAGAAAACGAAGATCTTTATCCACGGCGCGCTTGGCCGCCCAATAGGCGGCGTTGCACTCCATGCCCATGCGGAACTCGAGCAGGTGCTGCAGGGAGGCCTCCTGGGGCTGCATGGCCACTTCCAGCGGATTGCGGGGGCGTTTTTCAGGCTTTTTGACGAAGGTGCCCTGGCCCTGTTTTTGTTCGAGAAGCCCCATGACCACGAGTTTGTTGATGGCATTGCGGACCGAGGTGCGGCTTACGCCCAGCGCTTCGGCCAACTCCCGCTCCGGTATGAGCTGTTCGCCGGGTTTGAATTCCTCCCGAAAGATCAGCTCGCGAAGCTGGTCGAAAACCTGATCGGAAACTTTTTTGGGCTTAATGGGCTGCAGAGGAATTTTCATGTCCGCTCATCGACTCCTTGTTGAATCGCCGCCGTGAACCGAGGTGCTGGAAACAGGGGTTGAATCAAATGTGAATTATTGGTGTTACCAATAATCCTAATCGCTACGAATGTCAATCCTGTAGCGCAAAATGTAAATTAAATAAATATATCAATATTTTGTAAATTTTCTTATGGGTTGGCGGGATGGCTTGACAATTTGAAATGTCCCTGCCTAGTAATGGTAAGACCAATATCCAATTGGTTGGCCATAAGCGATGATCGATATCGGGGGGAAGGCTTCCCGGTCCATTGGCAGGAACCGAAGCGCGGTCATCGGCACGGCGCGATCGGTGTCCGGGCGGCCCCGGCAACATACAGGATATCAGGGAGACAACGCTGATGGGGTTGTGGCATCGATCGACGCTGGTTGCCTATCTGGCGGTATTTCTGGGCGTGATTGGCCACGCTTCGACCGAATTTGTCGCCGTGCTTTCGGGGGTGGGCGGCCCGGAACTCTCGGTCTGGCGCTTTCTGTTGGGCGGATGCGGGCTTCTGCTGCTGTGCATGGCATTTCCGGCATCGCGCAACCTAGCGGCCCCTTTCCGGACCCATGGTCTGCAGCTTGTCGGGCTGGCCCTCTGGGGGGTAACTTTAGGTTTTTTGCTGTATCATTGGTCACTGGATTTCGCTACAGTGCCCCAGGTGGCCACCATGGTGGTCACCATCCCGATTGGCGTGGGGCTGATCAACCTGGGGCTCAACCGGCAGCCATTTTCCAGGGCCAAGATGTTCAGCGGCTGCGGAGCGCTCGTGGGCGTTGCGCTCCTGATTACCGACGGCTACCTGGCCAAACTCATGGGCACGGGTCAGAACCTGATCGGGATCCTTATGGTGCTGGGATGCACGCTGGTGATCTCAGCCTACACGGTGATGATGCGCCCCATCATCGAAACCTACGGCGTTTTGCGGATTACGGCCATCACCATGTTCATGGGGGGGATTGGCCTGTGGTTCCTCGTGGGACTGTGTTGGGCGCGGTGGGTTAACCCCTTCACGCTTTTGGCCCGGCCCGCCGGGCAATGGACGGCTTTGCTGGTGATGGCCGTCTGGAACACCACGATCACCCAGTTTCTGTGGCTTGGAGGGCTGGCGGCCGTTCCCGACATCACGCGCGGCAGCTATCTCTTCTTTTTCAAACCAGTGATCGCCACCGGCTTGGCCGTTGTTTTCCTCGGCCAGGCGGTGACGCTCTGGCAGGTGTTGGCGATTACCGTGATCAGCAGCGCGGTGCTCGTCGAATTCTTGGGGACGCGGCCAGCGGGGGCCGCGCTTCCCTGAGATATCCGGATGGCAATGGGAACACATGTGCCGACAAGACCCACCGCGGTAGCGCTTTTCGTCCAATGCCTGGTGGACGGGTGCTTTCCGGAAGTGGCCGAGGCCATGGTGGCGGTCCTGCGCAGGCTGGGGCTGGCCGTTCACTACCCAGCCGATCAGACCTGCTGTGGTCAGCCGGCGTTCAATGCCGGCCACCGCCGATCTGCCCGCAAGGCCGCGCAGCACTTTATCGACTGTTTCGAAGCGGCCGAGATGATTGTCTGCCCATCCGGCTCCTGCGTAAGCATGGTACGCCATCATTATCCCCTGCTGTTTCGGGATCAGCCGGCGTGGGGCGCACGTGCCGAGGCCCTTGGGCGCCGGGTATTCGAGTTTTCCGAATTCCTAGTGGACGTTCTCGGTGTGGCGGATGCCGGGGCCGTGGGACAGGGACGGGTGACCTACCACGACGCCTGCCATCTGCTGCGTGGCCTGGGGGTAAGCACGCAGCCCCGACGCTTGATTGCCGCCGTACGCGGGATCGAGTTCGTCGAAATGCCCGGATCCGATCGTTGCTGCGGTTTTGGGGGTGTGTTCTCCGTAAAGTATGCGGATATTTCGACGGCCATGGTGGATGAAAAAATCGATAACATCGTGGCCACCGGAGCCGACATCGTGGTGGGCGGCGACATGGGGTGCCTCATGAACATCGACGGCCGGCTGCGGCGCCGGGGCATTGGGGTGCGCGTCCTGCATCTGGCGCAACTGCTCGATGGGGCGAGCATCCGGGAAGGGATCTGAGGGCATGCTGCCGATCCAACGTGAAAATTACCGCGCGGCCGCCCGGGCAGCCCTCCGGGACGCGACCCTCCAAAGGGCGCTGGCCGACGTGCAGGGACGTCTGGGGCCCGGCACGGCCGCCGCCTACCGCGATCTCAAGGAAGGACCGGCCCTGCGCCGCCAGGCGCATGACTTGCGGATGCGAGCCGTCGAGAATCTCGATATCCTGCTCGAACGCCTGGCAGATCGCATCGAAGCCCGGGGTGGCCATGTTCATTTTGCGGCCACGGCGGCGGATGCGGTGGCCTATGCGCTGAAGGTCGTGCGCCAGCACGATGTCCGCCGCGTGGTCAAAGGCAAATCCATGGTCACCGAAGAAATCGGGCTGAACGCGGCGCTGGAGGCCGAAGGCCTGACGGTGACGGAAACCGATCTGGGGGAATACATCGTCCAGCTGGCCGGCGAGCACCCCTCGCACATCATCGCTCCGGCGATCCACAAGACCCGGGCCCAGGTTGGGCGTCTTTTCGCCGAAAAGCTTGGCATGGCCTACACGGATGACCCGGCCAAACTCACCTGGGCGGCCCGCGCGGCCCTGCGGCAGCACTTTCTAAACGCCGACCTGGGGGTTTCGGGCTGCAACCTGGCCTGCGCCGAAACCGGGCACATCACCACCGTTTCCAACGAAGGCAACATTCGAATGGCCACCACGCTGCCGCGCGTGCATCTGGCGTTCATGGGCATGGAACGCGTAGCGGCGCGCCTCGAAGATCACGACATCCTCCTGCGCCTGCTGGCCCGCGGCGCGGCCGCCCAACGCATGGCCGGTTATGTGAGCTATATCGGCGGGCCGGCGGCGGGCGATCAAGCCGATGGTCCAGAGGCCTTTCATCTCGTCATTCTCGACAACGGTCGCAGCCGGATTCTGGCCGATGCGCGTTTTCGCGAAATGCTCTGCTGCATTCGCTGCGCGGCCTGTCTCAATGTTTGCCCGGTTTATGGTAAAATCGGGGGGCATGCTTACGGGGCCACCTACTCGGGACCGGTGGGGGCCGTGGTGACCCCGCTGCTGAGCGGGGTTCATCGCTTCGCGGACCTGTATCACGGTGAAACCCTCTGCGGAGCTTGCAAGGAGGCCTGCCCGGTGGATATCGATCTGCCGCGGATGCTATTGGAATTGCGGGCCATACAGGTGGCGGGCGATGCCGCCTGGGAAGGCCGGGGTGCATCGGCTCGGGAAAGGCTTTTCTATGGCGCCGGGGCCTTCATGACCTGTCATCCGGCACTCTACCGTACCGCCATGGGGCTGGCCTCTCGGGCACGGAAAGTCTGGTCTCTAAACGGTGCCCTCCGGCGGCGAACGCCTGTGCTTGCGGGTTGGACCCGCACCCGCGAGCTTCCGCCCGTGGCGGCCACGTCCTTTCGGAAGCGTTGGCAAAAGGACCCGGAGGACAAATCGCCACGGTTCGGTGCGCCGGGGGGGAAACGCTGACCATGGGGGCCATCCGCAAAAAGCGTTTTCTGCGCACGCTCAGGACCGCGCTCGACCGCTCGGTCCGCCCAGCACCCGCTTTCGAAAGTCTCTTTCCCGACAAACGCGAGGCTGCGCGGGCGGCACTCTTGACCTCCGGAAGGGAGCGCAGCCCAGGGCAACGGCAGCAATTGCTCGAACTTCTGATGGCGCGGGCCGACCCGTTGAATATCCAGGTGCAGGCGCTGCCGGATCGCGCTGCCGTAACCGCGGCCATCGTGTCGCTCGTCCAAACGAGCAGCACGGAATGGGGCTCGGACAAAGCCGTGGCGGCCTGGTCGCACACCCTGCTGGCCGCCCTTGGTCTGGATGCCGCCCTGTCGGCCATCGGCGTGCCGCTTACGGTGGTTGCGCATAACGATCGCCACTGGACGCGGCAGCGGGTCATCCAGAGTGATGTGGGGATCACCAGCGCGGATTACTGCGTGGCCGACACCGCCACGCTGGTGATGAAGACCCGGCCCGGTGAGGCGCGATCCGTCTCGCTCGTACCTTCGATCCATGTGGCCGTCATCGGACTGGATCAGATCATCTTGGATCTGGAAGAATTGTACGCAAGGCTCCAAGACGATCTCCTCAAGGGCGGCGAAGGCCTGGGCCGCTGCACGACGTTTATCAGCGGTCCCAGCAAGACGGCCGATATCGAACTGAACATGGTCCACGGCGCCCACGGCCCCCGGGCGCTCCATATCTTCGTCATCACCGGCGACGGCACTTAAAATTCGCCCAGGTGTTGGACCGGCCGGCAATCCTGCCCGGTGGGTGTTGCCGATATGCTACACGGTTGTCATCGCCGCGATTCGGTTGCATGTTAATTAAAATAGGTTGTCTCAACAGCACCCTGCTGACGGCGGCTCGCCGCCATTGACCGTTTTCGGGCAGAGGCTCCCCGAGGATGGAATAACGATTGCATTGACAACCACCGAACGATTCCGCCTTCCATCAACCGCAGACGACATGGAGACGTAGAGCGATGCTAGAAATTAAAAACGCCGTTGCGGTGATCACCGGGGGCGCCAGCGGTATTGGTTTGGTGACGGCCCGCTACTGGCTGCAGCAGGGCGGCAAGGTGGTGATCGGAGACATCTCGGAAGAGGCCCTGGACCGAGCCGTCCAAACGCTCGATGGCGATGTGGTCAGTGTGGTCGTTGACGTGACCCGCGAGGCGGACGCAAGCCGGCTGGCGAAGCAGGCCATCGCGTCATTCGGGCGTATCGATCTGGTAGCGCCTTTTGCGGGCATCATCATGGACGGCCTCCTCGTGGCCACCGACCGCGAAACTGGTAAAGTCAAGGGAAAGATGTCCCTGGAAAAGTTTCAACGCGTGGTGGACATCAATCTGACCGGCGTTTTTTTGACCGTGCGTGAATGCCTGGAGCAGATGATCAACCATGACTGCCGGGGGCTGATCTGTCTGGTCTCATCCACCGGGTCGCTGGGTACGGCCGGCCAGATCAATTATTCCTCCACCAAAGCGGCCATGTCGGTCATGCCCAAGGTGATCACGGCGGAGCTTTTTCGCCGCGGGCTGGCGGACCGCATCCGCTGTGCGGCGATTGCCCCCGGCTACGTACGTACCCCGATTCTGGAAAACATGAACCAGAAGGCCCTGGAGAAGATTCTGGGTGATGTGCCCATCGGTCGTTTGATCGAACCGGAAGAAGTAGCGTCGCTGGCCTGTGAAATTTTTCGCAACGAAGCGCTTACCGGCGACGTCTACTATATCCACGGTGGCCTGCGGCTCGGCTCCCGCGGTTGACCCAGGATGCTTAGCTTCATTGGGTGTCCATCCAAGGGGCGCTTGCGCCACCTCGATGCGGCAATCTCTCCGCGGGGAGCGCCAAAAATCGCAGCCATGTCCGCACGGCCCGCCATCTGCCCGGCCGCCGGCCGGCAATTGACGGCGTGTTTCAAATCCCACCCGAAGACAGGAGGATAAAATGAGCAAGGTCAGCATCATCGGCGCCTACAACACCAAATTCGGCGCCTTCGTCGAAAAAAATCGTGAAACCGGAGAAGTCCAAGATACC
>JAAUXT010033045.1_pt1:2500-10965 | contig 10965 bp, 5 predicted proteins | sample 7278171 | NCBI WGS metagenome assembly JAAUXT01 (sample SAMN14350112, study PRJNA611818) | marine sediment metagenome | isolation source: surface marine sediment (1.8m) | place: French Polynesia: Moorea | collected 2018-08 | reverse complement strand
GCCAAATCAGAGCAAGCCAAATCAGAGCAAGCCAAATCAGAGCAACTGAAATTTCCTCAAATCACCGCGAGCTCCATGGAGCTATTTTTTGCATTAGTTTCCCTGTTGTTATGATCCTGCTTGACCCCAATGAGAACAGGTGGGACAAAGCTGTGGTGGTTGAGACTCCAGATAAGAAGAGACTGAGAATGGTGGTCATTATCAGTGAAACAGAAGGTTCCTGAGGCTAAGTTATTCAGTTGAACAGAAAGAAGATCAGAAGCTCATGTCTGAAGATCACAAGGTTGAAGATCAGAAGACAGAACCAAGAAGATCTACTGATAAATGAAATGTTTTTGCAATTTTGAAAACTGTTTACTGTTCTCTGTGTATGTACATACATGGATTGCATATGTGTTGTATTATTGTGCATTGTATCATAATTTTACTGTATTATCATTCATTGTGCAGCACATTTTCTGTAAAGAAAGGGGGATGTTACAGTACAGCTCACCATCACAAATGTTGCATTGCATACACATTTACTGGCACTACTTGTTCATGAGACACTAAGAGTTGTTGCAGATCTGTTCAACACAAGTCAGGTGTTTCAATGTCACAAATCAGCCTTATCGGGCTCATGTCCTCATGAACTACCTTTTGGTAAAAAAACAAGTGTGTTGTCCCAACCCACTGGATCCCTGTGAAGGTCCTCTCTCCAATATCCCAGCCTCTCCAGTGCTGCACATTGCTGAAATGTAGACAGATCTGCCTGCAGAGTTTTAGCCACAAATGTTCACACTGAACTGGTGTGTGTTGGAGACTTACTCATTTGAACAGTGTCCATTCTATCAGAGGCAGCCCTGTCTGCTGTACCACATGTGACGTCATGTCGCCTTGGTGACGCACAGGAGGTGAAGGGGTGACGCACAGGGGTGAAGTGGCTTCACTGTGCCAGTGGCTGCTGTTTGCTCAAATCAAACACACCCTTTCCCAGACAGATGATGCGGCCTCAAAATGTCAACAGGGAGGTTCCACAAATTGTAAGTGGACATGATCGTGAACACAAACCGAGAATCTTACCCAGTGGGGTCTTTTACACCAAAAATTTTCAAGTTCAAAGCATCAACTGAATTACAATCTTTAGTTTACTTGCGTTTTTTGTCTGATAATATTTTCCATTGATAATTGAAAACAAAGTGTGAAGAACTTTGTTGAGAATTGGAGATAAACAGAGAAGTACATGAGGAGTACTTCACCCCACAGAGTGAGATGCTGTGTCCACATTCAGGTCTATGTCTATATTTTCAATTTGGGGAACCTGGATAAAGTCAGCATGGACTTATTTGATGTGAACATTGCACATGTGAGAAGCCTGTAGCCACATCTGACATCGTTGAGTGGAATGAGCATGAATCCATTGTCAGCATACTTCATGCTTTTTGTGTGTTCCTTGTCTATGTGAATAAATTTATCATTGCAAAGTAACAAAGGTAGTAATTCTCTGAACTTGAGTGACACCCATTTTACTTGCAGCTACAGAAGTAGCCTCACAAATGATGTCACAGAAAAAGAGGTCAAACAATTTCAAAGCCATTCAAAATTATTTTAGCTTCTCCTGATATTTGAAACTTTGGACAGTCAAAACTACTTGTCGAACACAACTGAGTCAAAAGTACTTCTCCAGCACAAGGGATTTGCCAGAAGTCATAGCTCAAAAAGAAAAATACTTTTTCATACATGCTGTTCATCATTGCAGGTGTTGGCTGCATTTGGGTCCTGTGGATGTGCACATGTTACTGGCTTTACTTTCCTGAAAAAAAGCAAAAATCTCACGAACAGTGTTTTCTGTTTTATTTCCAAGCACCGACAAAGTATCCTGTTTCTTCTGATCTCCAACAACAGACTGACAAATGGAAGGCCACAGAATTCAAAATGAGTTTGAGCCTTGAATTGTGTTTGTGTTTGGCCAGCTGGTGGTTTGTACACTGTTGTTGTGGTGTCTGTGTATTTGTTTGTGTGGGTCATGTCCCAAGGGTATGTGTTAGCATGAGTGTTTCACTGTGTTGTTTTCATGTGTGTGTAAATATGTGTGCATGAGTGTGCAACACCCATGATTTCAAATGTTTGCGTGGCATCATTACTGAAGTGCAGAAGTGTGTGTGGAGTGTGTGTGTATTTGTACATATGTGTGTGATTGAAAAGTGAGCATTGTGTGAGTCTGCAAATTTTGCTGTGTTCAGAGAATCACATTTGACAAAAGGAAGACAAATGTTTATTTTGCTCTGAACATTTTATTACTTTTTCTTGAAGAGAAAATGAAACTTGTTTTCTTGCCACTGTATTTATTATTTGATCAGCTGATGAGTATTCTTGTATTTTGGTCAATTTGGTGGCAACAAGGGAGACAAATTCAAAATGACTTGGCCTTTATCCTGAATTGTTTCAACTCAACCTCTTCCACTTCTTCCTTTTGATTTGTGTTTTGTTTCAAACATTTCATCTTTGAGAATGGAACCTTTTTCAATGCTGCAAAAACAAGAAAGGCAGCAAAGCCTGCCAGAGGAAGCCAAATTAAAATGACCTCTTGGAGTTTGTCACATCCCCAAATCATATTTGCATTCACTGTCAAGTCAACCAATCCCTCAAGATACGCTGCTTTTACAAGATTCAGCAGACCAAGAGATATGCCAGCCAGTAGGGTAAATGTGAACAGCTGGTTTGCTCTCCTGTCTTGGTATGAGTATACTAACAAGTGAACACAGAGAAAGAGCAGAGAGAACAGTATCATCAACCCAATTCTGATGACAAGATTTTGTGTAAATGTGAAAATCAACACCAGAAACAGCCGTCTTGATTTGATCACTCCAATCCAACACACAGGACCCAGAGGTCTCAGGGATATCTTCTTGTAGGTTTTCTGGAGTTCTTCTAAGAACAAATTTTTCCATGATGACACCCTTGGTTCTGTTTAATTCATCTGACCTCTAGTTCTTTTCACAACCCACCAAGCTAGCATTGGTACTGGCAAAAGGCAAAAATTGAAAAACTCACTGACAAGAGTTGGTTGTCAGCAACAAGACCCGGGCCAAACAGCAAGATGAGAACAAAGGGGAGCACCCAGCCAAAGAAAAACAGAAAAGTCACAATTTGCCATGGCTGATAACATTCCACAGATCCATCAATGTACAACACTGAAACACCTGCCACTTGGACACAGTGCACCAGAGACAAAGAGGTGCTGGCAATACCTTGAAAGAAAAAGGTTAGAGAAAATAGTACTGCTGTTACCAGATGATCATATACAAAACTTCGGCTTTTCTTCTTTATTGAAAGACCTTTCTGGACAAGCTGGAAAAAGATGAATAAAAGAAGATACAGGAGCAGAACAGAAAAAGTCCAGTAATATTCTTCAAGATCAGCTTTGTGACAGGTGTCACATTGGTGGACAGTGCAATTGTTCTTCCAAAGTTGACAATATCAATGGTCCAGTGAGACATGTCATACAAGCGCTGTGAGAAACTGACTTGCTCTGCCTCATTGACATTTGGCAGATCAATTTGCAGTAGAGAAGCATCCTGGATATAAAAGAGAACAATTTGGACCAGCTTCAGGCTTGAACAGTGACTTTCTGTGTTATCAGATTTTGATACCTGGAAAACTCCAATTGATTTCCTGGAAGGAGGCTTTCTTGGTAAATAGTGGAGATCCTCTTTGGGTATTTTATACTGTGTCAAGGGTTTTGTTTGTGCTGAGTTTTCTTTTTTGCATTTTTCCTGCCAAATTGTCTTTGCATTTGTCTTGATGGTCTCACCAAATTTTTCAAGTCTTTCATAAAGAAAAGACAAGCTGCTGTCCCAATAATCCAGCTGACATAGGTCCACACAACCCAGGTACCAGGTGTTTCTGAGTTGGGAACACATGTTGTGGACAGCAATGCCTCAGTGAAACCAGCACTGCATCTGCCACACAATGTTCCTTTCCTGTGGAGGGAGCATGAATCAATACCTGGACAAGGAGATTCCTCACAACAATAGCCTGAGGGACACCTTGTCATAGAAATCTCTTTTTCTTGTGAACTTAAGCCCCAATAGTTTGGTAGAGCTCTGACACCAGAAGAGCAGTCGGCCCCATGGGGACAGATGTAACATTTACCTTGAATAACAGGGAAACAAACTGCAAAAACCACTGAACCATTCTGGCTTTGCACTTCTGAGCAGCTCTGCATGTCGATTGTCTGTTTGGACAATGATGTGACAGTTGACCTGTTTCCAATGTAATAGCCTCCAAAACACTGCTGGCAACTTGCTTCCACAAGACCAATATACTCATGTGTTGTTGAAAAAAATTTAATTGAGGGCATCATTTCTTTTGGGCAGGTTATACCCAGTTGTGTGTGATTTCCAGATTTCCACATGATCTTGCTGAAACTTGCTGCTGTTGATGGAACTCCATTTTCATACACAATGCTCAGGAGTGAGATTATTACTTTGTCAACAACAGTAATGCTCTGAAATTTCACACTCATGTCTGATTGGAGAACAGTTATGTTTTGCAAAACAACAGAAGATGCAAAAATGTCAACTCCATAGGAAATCATTTTCTGCACATTGTTTTGGAATTCACAGTTTTCTATAAACGATCTGATGTCTGCAGCAAGATCTTGATTCAAAACAACTACAGTACCAGGGTTATTTTGAAACATGAAATGATTGATGTGCACAGAGCTGTCATAGCTGAAGATGGCAGAACCACCTGCAACTGCAATGTTTTGCTCTGTGTTTCCAGAAAACATCACTATATTGGATTCTTTCATGAACACAACTGCACCCATTTTCTCAGCCCTGTTCATCATGAAATCTGATGCAGTAAATGTAATGCTGCTGTCTTCTGCCCACACCACCGCACCAGTGTCAGCTCTGTTGGAGGTAAAGTTTGATACTGACATTATTACAGTTCTGCTCCCCTCTGCATGCACAACTCCACCACCATTGCCAGCTCTGTTACTGGTGAACTGTGATATAGAGACTGTGACACTGCTGCTGTGCCGTGCAGACACAACTCCACCATTGTCCTCAGCTGTGTTGCTGGTGAAGTGTGATGTAAAGACTCTGATACTGCTCCCCATTGCTGACACAACTCCACCATCATCCCCAGCTGTGTTGCTGGTGAAGTGTGAGGTGGAGACTGTGACCCCGCTCTCCAGCTCTACGTACACAACTCCTCCCCACTGAGCTGTGTTACTGGTAAACTGTGATGTGGAGACTGTCACACTGCACCTGTACCATGCACACACAACTCTTCCGTACCCAGCTGTGTTACTGGTGAAGTTGCATGTAATTACTGTGATATTGCTACTGTACCAAACACACACAACTCCACCATCAACCCTAGCTGTGTTGCTGGTGAACTGTGATGTAGAGACTGTGACACTGCTGCTGTGCCGTGCAGACACAACTCCACCATTGCCAGCTCTGTTACTGGTGAACTGTGATGTAGAGACTGTGACACTGCTGCTGTACCGTACATTCACAACTCCACCCCACCGAGCTGTGTTACTGGTGAAGTTTGATGTTGACATTTCCACACTGCTGCTCTTCCACGCACACACAACTCCACCAAAGGAAGCACTGTTTCCACTGAACTCAGAATGAAACAGTGAAGCAGACGAACTGTTTTGTGCAGAGACAACAGCACCACCACATTTGCTAGTCCCATCACATTGTGCAACAACTGTGTTATTCATGAACTTTGTGTACTTTGCTTGGACAGAGGAATTGTGAAGAATAGAAAACAGAGCACCAAAGTACTCAACAGTATTTTGGTAAAACAGAGAAGATAGAACAGAAACACCAGAGTGATTTTGCACAATGACCACTCCTCCTTCATTCATGGCTGTGTTGCTGGTGAAGTGTGATGAATCGATGGTGGCAGAAGATTCTGAGACAGCAAACATAACTGCACCACTATCTGCAGAGTTCTGAGAGAAGATTGAGGATGACAGTACAGCAGAAGAGCTAACCATGTGAAGAACCCCACCCAGCTCAGCAGTGTTGTTGCTAATTGTAGACTTGTTGAGAGACACATGACTGTTCCAAGCTGAAATTAATTTTGAGCATTGTTTTCTGAGGATGTGCATTTTGTCATTGACATGACAGTGTCCTTGATCAATATTACACCCACACACTGAATGCTTTTTCTGTCAAATAGTGTTGAATTGACAACTGTTTCATTGCTCTGCTGGATGTGATTTTCATAGCTAGCTTTGATGCAACCACATTTGTTTGCCCCAAATGTACAATTTGTCATTGTGACATGACTTGAACTAAACACCAACATTGCTTGTGATCTGGCAAAAGAATTGTTTTCAAAGGAAGAACTATCAACATGAACAGTGCACCTGTGACATTGGAGTAGGTTGGAAGTGGAGTGGCTTTCAGGTTGCTGGTGGTTTACAAATGAACTGTTGAATATGTAAACACAAAGATTTGATGCTTCAACAATAGAGCTGTGTGGCATGTCATCTGCTTTTTGAAACTCTCTGATACCTGTTTGTGCAAATCTGCAAGTGTGCATTTTGATTTTAATGCTTCTACATTCATGCAATGACAAAACATTCAGATTGTTTGAAAAGGTAGAAAAGTCCAAGTGAATCTGTTGCAATATTGAGTCTGACTCGCCATGCACAACAGATGTCAGTTCGGTGAAGGATGATTGATGAAGTATAACTCTGGAAACTAGTGCATGAGGGAATACCAGGCCAGTAGAAGGCAGAGAAGAGATTGATGTAACGTTGGACTTTGTCAAAGACACAATGTTCCATGTTCCAGACATTTTGAAGATGGTTGAGTGATCAAGTGAAAAGTAAAACTGTTTTGCTGAGAGAAACAATGAATTGCAGACAATAAAATTCCTCAGATGGGAAGATGATCTGACAGTGAAGACAGTGTCATGGAAAGTTGAGTTTTCAATGTGAACACTGAATCCCTCAACGGAGATGTGAGTGTTTGCTATTGTGGTGGATAGAATCCAGAGCATTGGTAATGTTTCCTCACTGTTCTTGACATTTAGTAAATAGAGGTTTGTCCCAACAACAGGACCACTATTTGCATTTGATTCAAGGCCAAATGAGATGTTTGTCTCAATTTGATTGTTGTGTGTCTGTTTGCTGCTTAAAATCTCATTCTCATTTCCTGTACCTTGGACGAACACAATTGTGTCACCTTCTTTCATCCTTTGAGTAACTGTGTGAAAAGAATCACAAGGATTATTTTTGTCTCCACAATTGATGGTGTTTTTCTTGACTTCAGCTGATGGGCTGTAGAAAGTGACAAACCACTTCTGAGTGTCTTCTGAAGCCAGTTTGGCAAGGTTTGTGCCACAATTGTTATCTCTATATTCTGAAGCAGCACCACAGTTGAGAAGGTCTTCAGCGCAGTTTGCCCTTTGTTCCTGGAAAATTGTTGGTTGAGGTTTCGGCGGCACTGGAGTTTCAAACCTTTCCGCCAAATCAGTTCCATTTGTCTGGGTCTTTTCCTCTGATGGTAGCCACCCTTCTGTTACAACATTTCTCTTTGCTTTTCTGTTTTTCATTTTCCCAAAAGAGAGTATGTTTCTCTTTCCCAACATTCTACCTGTTCTTGCGTGTCTTTGAATGACATTTGATGGGATTTTGTGCACAACTTCACTTTCATCTTGGAACAAATCTGATGGCTTTTCTGGCAAAACATTGTGCAGATGCATCACCAGAAGTGTTGTCAGCAAAATCCAACTCATCATCATTGTGGTGTTTGAGCTACAGTTGGCAGAAAGTCACAACATGAATAAAAACAACAAATAAAGGGAATGTAAAAAAACAAAAACAAGAAAGAATGGCAATTCAAATCAGTCAGTTTCCAAAGTTTCTTTGACCACTTAAATAATTTATAAAATGCATGTCACATTTCTAGAATGTCTGTATTCTAACATAATTTGAAACACCCTTTGCACTTCCAGTCTGATTCTTTGCAGGTTATAATGCCACAAATATGTTCTGTCCCTGGAGCTAGAAGAGTGTAGAATGAGGAGTTGTTTCTCCACCAGCATCAGCTCATCAAGTACAATTCTGAGGCTTCAAAGTCAAGGCTGAAGTAGATCAAGCAACATGAAACTGTTCCCATGGCAACAACACATGAGAAGATTGTTGATTGAGTGTGATTATTTTGATGGAGTACTGGTGACTGTGATCTTCACTGACAAAGGGTTGCTTGTTATTGAACATTGGGCTGAAATGAGAAATGTCCAGAAAAACATGGTGTAGAAATTTGTTGTGTGGATGAGAAGAGTTAGGTCACAATTGAAATTGGCTGCAGATAAAGGCATTGGTTTTGAGAATTCTTATTGCATTTCTGGGGTGGGGTAAGATGATGGGGCAAGATGAAAGGCAAAATTATGTTGAAAAATGAATTGTTTTGAAATGTGATTATTTTGCACTGGTTTGCAACATT
>JAAUXT010019502.1_pt1 | contig 10966 bp, 8 predicted proteins | sample 7278171 | NCBI WGS metagenome assembly JAAUXT01 (sample SAMN14350112, study PRJNA611818) | marine sediment metagenome | isolation source: surface marine sediment (1.8m) | place: French Polynesia: Moorea | collected 2018-08 | reverse complement strand
GCGCCCACACCGCCCCGCCGCCAGGGCCACCCAGACCAACCCCCGCCCCTCCACCCCCCCGCCCGCCCCTCACCCACACCGCCCGCCCCTCGCCCACACCGCCCGCCCCCCTCGCCCGCACCGCCCGCCCCCTCGCCCACACCGCCCGCCCCCTCGCCCACACCGTATGCACCACGCCACCTCCGCGGCTGCGGCTGCTCCTGGGCTTTCCGCGCTCGACGGTAATGATGATGTATGGCGAAATGGATGGGGCTCGGCGGGCGCGGCGAACTCGATTGTGCGAACTGTCGCGAGGCGTCACATCGCGTCGCGTCTCGGCGCACGAGTGCGCCCGACTCGGCCCCTCCGCCCACACCATTTATCACCCGAGCCGCGCGCCTCGAGACGCGCTGGAAAGGCGTGTTGTGAACATCTGGGGTGAACAAGCCGTGGAGTAATCACAACGTTGGTCAGGGTTCTGGTGCTTCCCTTGAAGAGCCTTGTGGCAGATCCAGGGTTACGGCCGGTCTGAGACACGGTTCTGACTGGGATCAGAGCTGAGGGAGGGAGAACTGGAACTTCAAAGTTCAGCAGAAAATGGTGAAGGTGACGTGACCATTTGGCACTGTAAACGTTGGGGTTGGGAGATCTCGACTGGGTCCTCAGGACAAGTCTGACTCCATCTGGGGAGAATCGCAAAGGTCATGTGGCCCAACGGCGAGACGAAGGTGCGATCCTCTGCCCCTTCTCGCCCTCAACTAAAAACTGTTGTGGGAAACAGGAAGTAAGACCCCTGATCTGCAGCTCACGTTTCGAGACACGGTGTCAGAGACTTGTTGGCATTGTGCACTACAATACAACAGCAGATACAGAAACAGCCCTTCACAAACTGCCGGATCGCTTACTTTTGATCCTTTCAAATCAGCTTCAAAAACAGTGTGCGAGCACAAATGCTTCTGAACTTCAATTCAATTTGTTTGCAAACATGTGCCGGCGCAAATGAAAATGTTTTTGCTTTTCCTTCACAAAATGATTCTTTCAGGCTGCCTGCATTTTGCCATGAGAAGTGATTCTCTGAAAGCCAAGACTTTTTATGAGGAAGTTAGTATGCCTTGAATGTGCAATTTCGTGTATGGCACAATCATATAGAAGCTGCATGTGAGACGCAGCGCTCCACTCGTGGCTGTTTCTCTCGCTCTCGCGGTCCCCGAGATTTGGCGGCGTCGCGAGAACGCGTCACGGAACCGCGCGGCGTCCCCACAGGGCGCGGCTCCTATCAATCAAACGAAAAGCCGATTTGGATTTTATGAAGTCCGTGCTCTACTCTGTGCAATCGGTCGCCAGACGACGGGGCCTGAGAAACGCAGAAATTCGACCTGAAGATTGGATCTATCGCTTCGTTTCGTCCTGTGAATGAGGAACCTCCAGGTGTCACACATTCAGGGTCACAGGGCAACACAGATCCCCACGCACAACTCACACTGACCTTGATGGGCCTTTTGTCATCTTTGCAGCTCACAAGCCATCAGGGTGATCAGAGTATTGTTCCAAGAGCCTGAGGCCCAATGGCCCGAACGCCCACACTGCAGACGTCGGCCCACGCTGGTCTGCTCAGAAGCTCCCTCGCTCCAAGCCGAGGCGGCGGTTCTTGTTCTTCCGTCGGGGCTCCACGTTTGACAGCGCTCCACGCGCGCTGACTTCCTCGTACATTTACTGCGGCCCGACATGAGCGCGACATGCGTGTAATCCCCCCGAATGAATGTGAATATTGCTGCAGCCTTTCCGCGGCAACGTGACAGTCTGTTACTATTTTATGAACCTGGCCTTCTCACGGAGGGTCGGCTTCCCTGCGGACACTCACAATGGTAAGAAAAGCCGAGAAGAGTCCTGTCTCTGAACCACGACTTCTCTGCACTGGCAGCGCAGAAGGAACCCAATCCAGGAGCCGATCCAGAAGAAATTTCCTCAGAGAGCGAAACGTTTAGAGAGCGATGAACTGAACATTTTCGTGCCTGCGGGACAAAATTACTTTGTGCGTACACTGTTGTTTTCGGGGCCAGTGAGGCGACCTTCTGGGTCAGCCTCAAGGTTTCTGGTTCAGCTCCCGTGGCTCAGAAAGTTGTGTGAAGGGTGTAGAGGACGACATGGAAGGATCGCATCACCTGCTGAAGACTGCGCTGTTACACTTCAACATGCACAACACACTGGGAGCAGTTCACCTTCAATGTCGAAAAGAGCCGTGCAATCTCGCTGATCTCCATCAAAGCAAATCCAGGTCATGTGAAGTTGTTTGAGCCTCCCTCCCACGCCCCGCGCCACGCAGGGCTAAGTGCACACCTCGTCCGTCATGAACACCTCCTCAAGGTGCGACAGGCACCAGCCTGGACCTGCAGAGCGGGACACACATGACGGTGAACGACCTCAACTCCGCTTGTGTGGCTCTTCCCTGGGAGCACGTGACCTTCCATGGTGCCACCTCGCTCTCGCCCTGACGAACCCGATTTGTCCCCTTCAAGGCCTGGTTCACACTCCTGAACACTGAGTGCGTCAAGCCTTATGTCCCGTCCCAAGTCAATCGGCACCTTCCCTCTCCCCTCCCTTCCTATCCGCCTTCTTTCCCCGCCAGCAGCCTCTTTCTTCCTCCCGTACCTGGTTTCCTTTCTTCTCTCCTCCTCCCCGGCCCACCCTCTCTCCTCGCCTGCACCCTGAGCTTCGCAGCCATGACTCGTACAGCAGAGCAGCGCACGATGCTTCTCGTGTGACGCAGGCCTTGGGCACGTGATCCGCGCCCGCGCTGAAAGCCGCTTTTCCCTCCCGCCGCGGAGGCTTCTTCCTCGAGACTCGGGCGGCGCAGATTTCTGCTGCAGATTGGACTGCGCGGCGTGCGGAGCCTTCGGATCAGGTCCTGTCTTCACTCCTGCAGATCCAGGGGGCGTTGGTGCTCCAGATCGTCATGACAGATGCAGGGTCAGACAAACCTTGGTCAGGACAGGGCGGGACCCCTGCTCTGATCGTGAATCTGGTAGAGCTCACGAGAATCAGACCAAGAGACGACCAAGAGGAGGCCACCCTGTCTCCAAAGAACCACGTACGACTGGGTTTCCCTCAACAACAGCATTTGGATATGTTTTGTTCCTGCAGCGTCACAAGCAGAAATCACACTTTGCAGTGTTCTATTTTTCTCTTTGTGTGTCTCAACCGCAAAGGGCGAATCTCAGAAATGTTCTTTTCCAATTGCTTCCCAGACCCACGAGATTAAATGCTTCTCCCTGCACCGGTATGTTTCCCATTCTGCTCACCTCCGATAGAGAGGGGCCCCTGGCTCCCCACTCCACTCCGGGGCGGCATTATCCCCTCCTCGCCTCTCGCCTCATTCAATCCCACACCTCATAATGGGGTCGGTTTTCAATAACGACTGCAGGAGGAGGAGTCCCTCAATACAGCGGGGACGGTCCGCGAATTGAGAAAGTCAGCGCTGTCGCTTCAAAAGGAGAAATCGTTCTTTGTCGAGAAAACCAGATAAATTTCAAGCCTGAGAACAGCCGCATTTAATCTGACGTGCCTTGGTAGAACCACAGTGGCTGAACAGGCCTGGGTCGACAGGATGCATCCAAGTTGCGCCTTCCCATGGACAAGAAACACGAACAAACAACTGCAAAACGGCTGATGCCCGGAGAAACATAGCGACACATGTCGAGATAGTTTGTTTTCTGACAACGAGAGACAGAGACAAAGACAGAGAGGACAGGCAGTCACCGACCGACTGCCATCAGTGCGGTTGGATAAATTTTTCCATGAGTCTTTCTGGGTAAAATCAAAGCGGTGGAGCTGTGGCCACCTACGCTGCGGTGCATCAGACGTGCAGCAGTCACAGCTGCCTCGTCCTGCGGGACGCAGAGCGTCACGTGGAGAAGGACGCGGGTTCACGATGAACTGCAGCTGCAGGACGCAAAGGTCAAACTTCTTTCGTCACGATTGTGACACGATTGTGACCAAAATGACCTTCAAACGCGAATTTGTTGGCCACACTACGTGTTCGTGGACGAAACCTGTCGTTGGGGCCTGTGCCCTGAAGTGCCTTGTTGCAAAATTTATGTTTCCGCAGGCGTGGTGAAACGAACCCCCACAATAGACCTGAGGATTGTCACCAGCCATTCCCGCCTCGGGGTTCCAGGTCTTGGCCTGAAAAATCTCGTTTGTAGAGGCACTTCAAGTCTGAGCCTTTTTGGCACATTCTCATAAAACTTTGATGTTCTTTCGCTCCTTGCATGATGCGAAAATGGGTTTTTGTAGAAAGGCATTTGTCTTGGTTTGCGCCTCCATGACAGTCCATTCTGCGGAAATCAGGATTTATTTGCCCTGTAACAACAGTTGCATTCCGCCGCCGTGGAGCGAGCTGCTCAGCTGTGAACCTGCCGTCCCGGGGAATCTGTCTCCCGGTGCAATACAGTTTGTCACCGCTGCAGGAGAACACGTGTCCACGGACGCCAACTGAGTGGCAAATGTTTCCATGTGGGCGGTCTGTTCTGGGTTCGTGCATTTACGTTGAATTTGGGTGTCGGAGCGTTCATTGACGGGACCACGTGTCAGGTAACCAAACAATGGCAGAGGTTTGACGGCTGCGCCACCTCAACAAACAGGTGCACCACGGTGGGCTGGTGGAATTTGTTCCTGGTGTTTGAGCCCGCAATTGGAAGAGTTGGTACCAGGATCTGGCCTCGTCGCAGCGGACGTGGAGCGACTTCACGCTGCCGGGAGGAGACAGACGCCGCACGAGCCAAACTTACTCCGACGCCGGAAATCCGACCGGAAGCGGGAAATTCCCTCACGTCCGACACACGAAGGTTACAAGGTAAACACACGTGTTGACTGAAAATCGATGCGAGATCAATAAGCAATAATGCTGTGATGAATGACTGATTGATATTGATCTGAGTGGTCGCGCTTCACAAATTGATCGGTTCCTGTGTTCGTCTGAACGAACACAGGTCTGGGCCAAGTTTGCCGAAGGCGAACCGACGCCCGTTTTTGCACCAGTGGATCTTGGATTACGTTGTTGGTTCTTCTTCTTCTTCTCTGACGGTTTCCGTCAACAAGTCATCCAACCCCAACTTAACTGGGAAAGTGACGTGCTGACGTGGTAATATTGGAAAGGTGGGGGGCATTTCATTCTTACGAGGATATGTGGAGTCAGAAAGTCTGTCCCCTGGATTTGCCTGGATGTTTCCTTCGTTGTCGGCAATCTGTTGTGTGTTTTGTACAGTTTGTTGCTTCCTCCACAGATTCTGGCGCAGAACTCTTGAACTTTCCCCTTTGTCGGACAGCAGGAGTGACGAGACTGCACGCGGCTCATCAGCCGGACTGTGTGGGAACAAGAGCACCGCCGCTGGTCCGCGCCCAATGATGCACAGACGCGATATTGTGCGAAGTCCCTTTAGGGCGAAGCACCATGTGGTAATGCAGTATATGGCAGCTGGACCAAAATGTCCCCTACCCCCCCCCCCAGCCAGACCCCCCCCTGCCCCCCCCGGCCAGACCCCCCCGGCCAGACCCCCCCGGCCAGACCCCCCCCCCTGCAGAAGACAGCATGGCTGGTAGAGGATAAGGAGGACCAGGAAGAATTGATAAACAAGGAAGAATTGATGACATTAATGCCGCTGCAACGCTGCAAGGGACTTCGCACTGCAGTTGCCTTGAGCACTGCTTCTCGTTCAATTTGTGGTCGCGATGAATGCGGATCCGCGGGCCGGGTTCGCACCGGGTGCGACCCGCGCTGCGTCCCTGGGATCCAGGGGTGGGCGCTGCCAACGCCTGTGGGCTTCAGATGGAACGCCATGCAAGGCACATCCAAGGGCGACTTGGTCCTGACTGGTTGGACCCAACTCGGACGCACCGTGTGTGCGCAGCCGTGTCTGGGACGGTACCGCGGGGAAAGCAGGGTGTTTGTTGAGCGGATTGGCGCCGGTAGAGTCGCTGATCTGTTGAGCAGCATTGGATCTGATGCGGCCACAATGGTGCAATCAACACGGGCCGGACAGACGGAGGAGAGGCTCCGTGGAGGGTGGAGTGACCCGGGGCGCTGCGTGGGGGCGGTGAGGTGTGGCAGGTCTGTGGCAACGTGAGGTGGGTGGTGAGATGAAGTGGTGGGATCAGGGGGACATCAGGTGGGGCAGGGTGAGCACAAGGTGGGTGCGCGTAAAGGTGGGGTTGAGTTGGGGACGGGGAGGTCGAGAAAATGGGATGAAAGGTGAGATCTTTGTTTTGGTGGAGTGAGTTGGGGTTGTGAAGAGAGACGCGTATGAGGTGTGTTTTGTTGCAGAATTCCTGAGCCTTCAGCTGAGAAAATGTTCAGTTGAAAGACAGGGACTTTGTCGTTGAGAGGCAAACACTTTCACGAAGTGCCGTGTTTCCTTCACACTGAACGTTGCGGACTTCAGTTCAGTTGGTGGTCCCCACCTCGGATCAGATGCCGCACGTGTCACTCCTGTGCTGGTTCTGGGGAAAACAACCTGGGAACCAGCCAGACGGACGCGACAAGCCAAATCGTAACCCAAACCAAACTGACCTCAAAAACACGGTTCCGAGACCGGAGTTTCCCTGACAGCAGCAGCGGAGACAGATTGGATTTGTATGTATAATCAAGTCAGGACGACAATGGAGAGAGACAGGCAGATGGATTGGCCGGAGCCTCGTGTTGGCATCAATGGTTGAGTGGGGGAGGAGGTCGCCCGGAGCGCCGCGTTCTCCCACAATTTGCGCGTGTAAAGCGATGCAGTGAGAGACGCAAACCGAATTTGAGGCGACGCTGGGAAGGCGCGACGCGGGACGGGTGAACGCGAAATGATTTCCTGATGGGACTCGGCGTCAGATGCCTTCGAGCCGTGTTTGTTCGGAGCAAGTGAGGTGTGTTCCTCCCGCGCGCAGTGAGGCTCCTGCGAGTTACAACTCTCGGGTCCTTCCCGTCGCTCCAGATTCGCGACTTTCACGCAGGAGGCGTCTCCGTGTCGAAACGCCGAATCTGAGCAGATGGGATACAGTAGACTCTCCTGTTCTCTCGCAACTGCCTCACATGCTCCGACCGTCCTCGTGTCTCTTCCTTCCATTTCACTGCATCAAATGTTCTGGTTACACGATTCCTGCTCATCAACCAACCCAACAGACTCACCAAACCAGGCTCTGTGTGCCCTCACCTGCCGCTGTCACCCTTCTCCTGCTCTACCGCCTCCCCCTGCTCTCTGTCTCTGCCTCTGTGTGCATGTTTCCCTCTCTCCTCTCCCGTTGCACGTCTGCCTCTCTCTCTCTCTCTCTCTCTCTCTCTCTCTTTCTCTCTCTCATCACCACCCTCCGCTCCTTCGCTCCCTCATCCCCATCACTCACCCTCTTCACCACACTCCTTCTTTCCTCCATCCTGTCCCCGACCACATCCCGCCCTGTTCACGATCTCTTCCTCATCACCCGCCCCCTCCCTCCTCCCACCACGACCCCCTCCGCCTCTGCCTCGCGCGCCTCCTCCCCGCGCATCTCAAGTGACTCTCCCAGTCGCTGCAAGTGCTGGTGAGGACGGGTAATTTGTCCGATCAATGCACATTACATTACACTACATCATCACCGCACTGTTGTTGTATCGATCCTGCAAACTTGACTCACAACTGTTGATTCGCGCCTGAAAAGAGACGCGCGGTCCTGGTTCACCGCGCCTTGGTGTCCTTGTTCATTGATTCCCGCGCATGCACAGCTGTGACCTGCAGGAAGCAACAGACCGCGGACGCGTGCACGCCATGCGAGGTGTGAACCCAGACGTGAGGCCGGAAACACAAGCCAGAGTTTGCTTTCGTGTGTCCAGGTGTTTTTCCACATCTCTCTTCGACAGGAGCAACATACACGACACGACGCGAACGAGGACGAACAGTCGTCTCTCTCCATGAAAACATTTCCTTCAAATTTGTTTGACGAAACAAGGGCCAATTTCCCCAGGTGAGAGTTTCAATGAATTGAGGGACAGCGGCGGACCCAGGGCAGAAGGCCCCATTGGTGTTGAGTCATGCGCAAGGCAACAAAAGCCAACGTACATCGGAGCGTAGGGCCCGCTATCGCGCACAGCAGAACCACACAAAGGCCCTGAGGAGAATGCGAATCATCTTATGTTTGAGTTCATCAAAAATGAGAAGGTGAAGCTGGTGTTTGAAAAACAACAAATGCAGAAATTTCTATTCCCGTGAAATGCCACCAACTCCACCCAGAGCCCATTTTCAACAAAACATTTCAGATCTGTGCAAATTCACCATACTCCTCTTCATTTTTTTTGCTTTCTCGTATTTGATGAACAACTGGCACTGTGACATTTACGCAAACAGGCGAAGTTTCTGGAAGCTCTGATTACAGCGCTGACAACATCGTGCGTAACGCTCGTGACAGGTTCCTGCGACCCACAAGCAGAGGCGCACCACGTACGTCGCGCGGTGGCTCCTTTTTAGGTGATTTGAGGAGCTTGGTCCGATTTGTGAGCTTTTGAAAAAAGCGAGCGAAATCGGACTGAGCGAAATCAAATCACCTATAGGCAGCTTCCAAAAGTATGTCTACAGCAGTTTTATTGTCAAGATGAGGATTGATTTGGGATCTTTTGGTTCATTTTGGGTTGGGGATAATGCGCGAGGAAGGAATTTGTCAATTTTGAATGTTTAGGTTTCTGAGGTCAAAAAGGTCAAATTTGGAAGTGCAGAAAAAATGGGATGTGAATGTAGAAATGTCTCTGTATCTCAGAAGGTACAAATATTTGGTGAAAGAAGTATATTGATTTATTGTAGTATGTTTTTTGGTGGTTTGAGAGGTAGCTTTTAATTTTTGATTTTTGAATATTTTTATATGGTTTTTAGGTGAGGGTAAAGTTTGGGTTAAAAAGTCATTTTTCATAGAAAATTTAAAAATGGATACTGGGCAATTCTTTCAGTTGATATGAAGATATTGTTGTGAAACAATGTCTAAAAGTTCCATTTGGTCAAATTTGTTCCATTTGGATGTGTGCTAAATGAGTTCCCAAGTTATGAATATTGAGTGAGAAAAGTAAGAATTTTGACAAAAAAAAAGTAACCCAAATCAGAGCAAGCCAAATCAGAGCAAGCCAAATCAGAGCAACTCAAATTTCCTCAAATCACCGCGAGCTCCATGGAGCTAGTTTCCTCAAGTGTTGGTTCATCGAGTTACACGGGTGGCAATTACCAAAACAGTGCAGTTGAAACAACTGTAACTTCCACCTCAACAACGTACATTTCCAGTGTGTGAGAGAGAGTTATGAATGCACTGTAGTTTTCGTGAAAGTGTAACATCATGAACTACGAAATTGTTTCAAACCAGTCAAGCAACACAAATTACACATGTTTCTGTAAACGTTTCTTGCAGGTCAGCGTGGCAGTCGAGGCCCATCCGGAAGATTTTCCCACAGGTGCGTTCTTTGTGGTTGAGGTGATCAGCACGTGGTCAGAGGGGACGCGATCCAGGTTTTGAATGTCACCCTTTGCGTTTTGGTTGTGGTGTTGATGCCAGATTATCAAACGATTTATTTTTCACTATTTTGTTCTTTTCTGGTGTACTTTGCAATTGTTATTGACCTCTAAGTACTCTGGATGCGTGATTTCTTCCACCATGGGCGGCTCGCATTCGAGATCCGCCACGTGACCTGAGACACCACGCAGAACGCATTCAGTCGCAAAGAGGCCTGACCCTGGGGCTCAGTCAAGATTCTAGCGGCTCTGGGGTATAGGCCGAGCCCTAACCTCGGACCTCATAGACTCCTGGTGTTCAACATTGAAATTGCAGGAAAACATCCAACTCAGAAACTCAGTATCATGGCATGGGTTAAAATGTGGGCGGTGGGAGGGGAGCGGAAGCGATTTGGGTCCCTGCGACCCACTGAATGCGACACCAGCCACCAAGTGACTGGGCTGAATGGTAAGGCAGCTGGTATGCCAGTATTTTGCATATTTTCAGTTTTCGACGGTGATGATGACGATGACGATCAGGGCTCCATATCAGATGCAGAAGACGCGTCCGAATCAGACGCTTTGCTCCCACAAAGTGAACAAGGTGACACATCCCAGGCAGAATCCAGCAGTCCAGAGACTTCGGCCCACGAAGAAGCACAGACCCAACCCACCCCTGGACAACTGACCACACCCCAAGCAGATGGGAGCACTGCAGGACATTTAACTCCAACCCAGAACGAGGCAGAGGCCCGCGTCGACACGCCCCCTGGTGGAGAACTGACCAGCCGGGACGCCGAGACCCAGACGCCCCCCGAGCCCCCCGCGGTACAGGCCAACATCTACCTCCTCATGGGCACCACTGACGTCACCGTCTATGAGAAGTACTTCCAACGCACCTCCCCTACATCCGGCACGTACCAATATACCGCAACTGACCAGAACGTCTACAGGCTGCAGAGAATGGGTCCCAATTGTTCGGCCCCACCTGAAATTAACAAAGCAGATGACGTATCATTGGCCACAGTTGCGTTGTACGACGCAGCTGCCAAAAGAGACACCCCCTGGTCGTTGGGTGACCCAACCCAGGACCTGGCTCTGGTTCAGTACAAAGATCTGGACCAGGGTCAGGCCACGTCCCCCGGGGACTCTCTTCAATACAGTGAGCTCCCATCGCGAGAACTCCAGAGTTTTACACAGTCCAACCGGACCCAAGATGTGTACGAGAACTGCGGAACAAGTTGGCCTCGCGACGCGTATGTGGGGCGAGAACTGCCGCAGCTGCCACCAGAGAACGCCACGTTCGACGATGAAGATTACGAAGACATTTACGATCATCTGGACGCGTATCCAACTGAAGCGATTGATCACTCAGGTGAGGATTCAAATAAGGGTCTGGCAAATCACGGATGGGGAGCCTGCACTCTTGAGGGGGGGGGGGGGGCTTCCACTGCCCCCCTCTTTCAAAGTTGGTTGTGCTCTTTATTATTGTATCAAATGCTGAATTTGCT
>JAAUXT010120170.1_pt1 | contig 10967 bp, 14 predicted proteins | sample 7278171 | NCBI WGS metagenome assembly JAAUXT01 (sample SAMN14350112, study PRJNA611818) | marine sediment metagenome | isolation source: surface marine sediment (1.8m) | place: French Polynesia: Moorea | collected 2018-08 | reverse complement strand
GGCAGGATGGGTGGAGACAGGCCAAAAAAGTCAAAAAAGACAAAAAATGGGTGAAATAAGGCTCAAAATGCATGGGCAAAAGGGTGGAATTTTGGCAGTAATGAGGATTGAAACAGTTGGAAAATTACTTGAAAATTTCCAAAAAAATCCAAAAAAGAGGAAAAAAGAGAGAGAAGAGAGAAAAAGGGAGGAAAAGGGCCCCTTTTGACATTTCTAATATTTTTATTTTCAAAAAACCATGTAAACAAAAAAGCACATGGCACAAATCACATGACCTCTCTTAAGGGCTCTGATTCGTTCCCACCATTTGGCACGGTAACATGGTGCCACGTTGGTATCTTGCCCATTTCCGTTCAAATCGGACCATTTGCTGCTCGCTCTTCGCAACCTGACTTGTAGCAACGAAGATTGGTGAACCATTCTCCCAGAGACCAGAATACAACTACAACATGAGTTGGGGTCACAGATACATCTACGGTTCAGTATTTAGTATTGACACATGATTGAGGCTGAAGCAAAATGTCACCGCGCGCGAAGCAACTTTCCTGTGGCGACACCTTCAGTTTTGCAGCTGCTCTGGGTGTTGCACCGTTTTCAGCCATATCATTTGAGATGTGAAAACTCATAAACTTTCATTGTTTGAATAAAACCAGCCAAACAAATTGTGCATGGTTGAAAGCAGTAGCTAGAGTACAATTCAAAGGAGGGGTAAATTAAGGATTGCGTGGTGCCTGACCAAGGTTGCGAGGTGAATCTTGTATTATCGCTCAGCACTATGGGACAAACAGGATCCAACATGGTGAAGAAGTACGTGACTCCCTGGTGGCGCGGCTCCGACGAGGCCGACAACTCGACCCAGATGATGCTGGAGCGATACGGAGGCAGTCCGTTCGTCTTCACGCGAACCAGGTCGGGCTCGCTGTTGTGCCTCACACACACGGATGAATTTGTGTGTTCCTCTGCTCGTCCGTTTTGTAGCAGACAAGAGGCCAACAAGGTCTTCTTGGATCCTGAACATCAGTTCTCAGCAAAGAAGTTCTGTCGTGGTCAAGGGAAGATCTCTGTACTGTTCAAAAGTGACTGAGCTGTGTCGCCCATTGGAGTGCTTGCGCCATGATGACGCTTTCTCTCGGATTATGGTTGGTTGGGCCCCAGTCGAGACCTTGTTGGAAAGGGAGGCGTCTACGACCTTCAAAAATGACAAGCACGTTTTTTTACTAATTTTTTGACCGACGGTACAAACTTTGGTCCAGGAAAATTTTGGGGGCGAATGAGGGGAAGGGACTGTGGGTTCTTCATGTCGTCAGACTGAGTTCTCTCCTTTTCTTTTCTGCAGTTCGATGTACTTCGACGAGGACGGAGATTTGGCGCACGAGTTCTACGAGCAGCGGGTGATCCACAAGAAGAAGGGGCGGCGGAGAGTCGTCATGTGCAGGAGACACGACCACCTCGTGCCCCAGGTGAGTCGTGGGTGTCACACACACACACACACACACACACACACACACACACGTTCCTGTTCGCAAACAACTCTCAGGAAGCAGAATCGGGGTGGGGGGTGATTTATGTTGGGCGTATTGATTAATTTCCTTGCAGTGGCAGTGGGGGTGCCGCGTGTGGGAGATCTTGTTGCATTTTTCAAGTCACCACCACAACCAATCAGAGGCCGAGATCCGGCCAAGTCGTGGGATAACTGAACTGGTTTGTTTGCAGGGGGAGGTGGAGCTGGCCCAGCCGCGCCTGCACGTCGACTTCCCGCTCGTCCTGTGTGACACGCCGTCGAGTTGACCTCCGACCGACCGCGACGAGCTCCTGTGGAAACTTGACGTTTTATCTCAATCAGTATCAAATTGCTGAACAAATGTGATTTGCACCAAAGATGGGTGCACAGCGAGTATCTCGCTCGATAAAAGCGAGTTTTAGCTTGGAAAGATCGCGTTGAGACGAAGTGGCCAAGACTTCTGTTTCAGCGCCGGGTGCGGCTGAATGTGAAGGCAGTCGTTTGAGAGCGAGCACATTTGCTGGTGTGGCGTCTTTGAGAAGGCTGTTAATTTTGTAAGCTGTGTGTATGTATACTTACGTTTTGAACAAAGGTTTATTCACTAGTCGTTATTGCAGCAGGCTCTTTGAGTTGCACACAACGTTTGTGGGAGCAACGAAAACCTCAAGAAAAAAGACAATCATATTCTACTGTTTATTTTCGTTGTTTTGAGATGCTCGAGAAACTATGGCCACGATCAAGCCGTCGGCTTTTGATACCAAGTGACGTTTGTACCGCAACGAAATGTGATACTTGTCCCACCGTTTGCTCTGAATCCATTTTCTTCAGGATAAATGTCCGTTGTCCGTAGCAACTTTTCCAAACTGCAATTGACACAGATTTGTACAGGAAATTTTCCTGTTGATTTGCGCTTGCGTCATCTATGCCTTTCGAAAACCCTGCCACTAGATTGATCGATCCCATGTGGACAGGTTGTGATGATTCTCCATCCCTGGGCCTTCTGAAACGTTGGGAAACCTGCGTGACATTCAGCGATCTCACTTCAGCCGTGCGCACTGCGCACGTGAGCAAATTTAAGACCATACTGCCTCTCTCCGTATTATTCTGCACAGATCATTTCGGCGTTCTTGCGGTTTGGGTGTCTGAGAGCTGTCGTCATATGTTAAGTTTTGAAAGTGTGCGTGAGCGCACGCTTTTTGATCGTTTTGAATAAAATGTGTCCAGAAGAGCATTCGTGTGTTCATCGTTGCCCCGAGGCCGTTCACGTATCCACCTCGATCTGCAGGAAGGAACCTTCTTTGCAAAACAATGTGTTGAAATGGACGGAACATGCCACGCGCAAGTTGGAACCTTCGGGTGCATGTGTTGCAGAAAGGGTTGTGTGGAAACGACAGTGTGCAAACCGTGTGACCCAGGGCTGAATCGTGTGGTGGAATTGTGTTTCTCCAGTGAACCCGCGATGAAAGGGAACATTGTGTGTTTGACGCTTCAACCACACACGATCCTGATGGTCCGATCGCGCATGTTGTGTGGTCACTTTACTTGATGTTTTGTGTACAAGAAGGACACATATATGTGGGAACCACTGGTGGGTCCTACTTCTCACGCCAGGACCTACTCGCCTGGAGGGAGATCATGCGCACGGGTCGAGGATGTCTGGGGAAAAGACTTGGTTTGTGCAAACGCTCTTTTGAGACAATTCCACGTTTTCTCAAAACAAGTTCAGCTGGGTTCAGGTGAAACTACGTGGACGCGGCATCTGCCCAGAGAAGTGAAAAAGCGAATGGATTTTCACATTCCACTTGCGCAAGGTCTGGAACGTGAGACCTCTGGTGTCATCACAACGACACTAAGTCTTTCTCTTCAAGAAAAGCCAACATGAGTTGTGATGAAGCGTGTGAGTCTCGTAGACAGTCTCCCAGGCAAGGACACAAGGAGCATCAACACCACCCAGTGCGTCACACATGCAGACCCCTTCGCATTCTTCGTGCCCACTGCAGAGCTGCAGACAGTCCCTGGCTGTTGTCATGACACCAGGCATGTTCATCCTCACAGTGGTGGTGTTCAGCGCAGCAGTGCTGATCCGGGTGCTCCTCTTCAGAGTGTACTGGCTGCAGGTTGGATCTGAAAACATGTGTATGAATCAGAGATAAATAGTTTTTGTGTCAAGCTGAAGGCATGTTACAAGGACTGTGGTTCAGATCAACAGTTTTGAGGCATCACTGAACTCCAAACACATGAAGTACAGGGGTGGTTGGACTGCTGAGAAATTGTGCAATTTTACAATGATATATTTGTGTGGGCATCCAACAAAATTTTGCAGAAATGTCTGCCCCACACAACACAAAAAGTTTTCACCTGATGTTGGGGCATGACAGACCACAGCCCCTTCAGTGGAGTTCAGGGAAGGAGGACAGACCAGGCATGTGTCCTGCCCTCTCTCTGGTTGGTAGGTTCCAGCTTGGCATGTTTCACACTGTGTCATCCCATGTTGATCCTGGGAGGTGCCAGGCTCGCAAGAGGTGCAGTTGGTCATCCCTGTGGAGTTGGCCACTGTTCCCGGAGAGCACACGGAGCAAAATGTGCTTGCATTTCTCGAGGCAAAAGTTCCTGCAAAAGAAATAGAGGTAAAGCTGCTCTTGACCTTCCTGGATGAAGTGCGTGAGCGTCCATGAAGGTCTTAGACTTCTTTGTTCCCGGATTGCCAATGTTGACATGTCCGTGTCCAGGGTTCGTGGGATCCTGCCGCGGAGTGTTGTGTTGTGTTGTGTGCGGCACGGTCTGTCCGAAACCTATATACCTGGAGGACACGGCATGCAGGCGCTTGCTCCTTCCTCTGAGAAGTGACCAGCTGGACAATGGTAGCAGCGGGAGTGCTTGTGCACTGCTTCTCCTTTGAAACTGCCGGCAGGACAGGGTTTGCATTCAAAATCTGTCAGAAACGTCCCCTGCCCGCACACGCCCGGTTGGGAATCAACTGAAAATAACGTGACGATGTCGATGTACAGTGTAAACTGAGGTGCACATGTGCCATGGTCTACACCACCACAATCAAAAGGAGACAACTCAGACATTTCCTCACCTAAGTCCACCGCATGTCGACCCGTCATGAGGAGCACGAGAACAAGGAGGAGCCTGTGCTGCCCGAGCCTCGGAACCCGCGTCTCCAGATTCATAACTGCGCAAACGGCCGATCGTCCAGGGAAGCTTCACCGAACAGAAACTTACAGACCTACTCTGTGTCTGCACTCCTCTTTTTCATTTGTCAGTTGCGTCTCTTCTCTGCGAGCGCACGCGCCAACGAAGGTTCGGCAGCTCGGAGGCAGATCCAGGATTCAGTCCGAGTGGGGGAGGGAATTCAAATTTGTATGAAAGGAAAGACGTCTCCTTTGTGCCTGTTGAACAAGGGTCATGGTGGACTCGAGTCTCAATGGGATGTTCGGCAATCTGCGCGAGCGCGGTCTGGCCCCTGAATCTCTGGCTCTGCTCCTGTGTCACATGCAGATGGGTTGCAGTCAATTCCATCTGGTGGCTAAAAGCGTGATACAAAGGCACATGGCATTAGCTTTCACGGTGTACAACATCAGCTCTGCCGCAGAATTCGATGTCGGAAGAGGAACAACGCACCGAACATTCGATCAGTTGAGTTGCGTTCGGTTCACAAACCAGAGACGAGGAAAAGTCGAATTCTGCAGAAATGAAACAGTTCGACACAGATATAATTCCGTTTTACAATGATTTGACTGACTCGAGGGTTTATCAAAGTTTCTACAACTACGTTCAGTGGTCGCAAGGGTTTTTCACGAAGCATTCCCACACCTGTCCGGGATTGTTCGAAGGTCTTTCTGTAAATGATGTCTTTTGGATGAATGCAAGACGGCAACACTGTGCTGTGGCCACGAAATAAAGGAAACCACGGTCAACCGGATTGGGCGAACTCGAGCATGATTCCCTGGCGACCCAGAGTGCGAGAGGTGTGCTTTCAACTTTGAACGTTTTGCGGCCTTGGGAGTGGAGAAAACTTTGCTTGGGCAGGAGACGTCCCCTGGACCCATCCCCGTGGTTCGCCCCTCAACCCTTCATATCCACTTCACAGCTGCCATCGGGGACGAGATGCGCGTCGGCCGGGGTGCCCAGGAGCAGGAGGCACGAGTCCGGGCCCGCGCAGAAGCTGACCCCGCGGCACGCCGCGTCCCGGGTGCAGCGGGAAAGGCAGCCCCACCGCCCGCGCCGCTCCAAGTCCGCCGCCGTCACCGCGCTGAACGAGCTCAGGTTGACCCGCACTCCCTCGGTGAACCTGAATGTTGTGCGGTACGGCCCTACAAAGGCAAAGAATGCAGAAACTCCAGTTGCGCACAACGCTTGCGACACGAGCAGATCCAGTAGATCAGTTGCCAAACTGACGAAATTTTATTGGGGTCCCTCCCCGTTTCAAAGTCCTCGTGTGCTGACCGTCTCAAGTATTTTCGATATGTTTCAAAATGAAGTTTGACTCCAAGGTCTGACACCAAGTATCCTTCAAGGTCCGTTGGCTTGGGTCAAACGATGTTGCAGTGCAGTGCTTTGGTCCATCACACAATCATTTTTGCCGGTGTAATCACAAAAATCCAAGCAAAACATCATTTGTACCTGCAGCAAACATGTCGCATTCAGTTGCTCCTTGATTCAGAGTGACCCAGTTGAGGTAGCGGCAGCTCAGGCACAGGCTCTGCCCCGCGTCAGGTTGGTAGGTTCCGGCTGCGCAGAGCGTGCAGCCCGTCAGGCCCTCATCCGGGGCGAACGTCCCAGCAGCGCAACCAACACACTGCTCCGCGCCATCGTCAGCAGCAACGTGTCCCAGCGGACACAGGCTGCATTCGCTGTTGCCAAGTCCAGATGCAAAGGACCCTGGGAGACAGACCACGCACTGCGTCCCTCCGGACACTGCTGAGACACTCCCGGGTCCACAGGGGTTGCATGACGTCATCCCTGAGTTGGGTTGGACAGACCCAGGATCACATGACTCGCACGTGGCGGATCCACTTCCGGTGGAGAAGTGACCTGCACTGCACGGTTCACACTGAGTGGATCCTGACTGCGACTGCATGGTCCCCGCCTGACACGCGTCGCATGAAGCCATTCCCTGGTTTGGTTGGACGTGTCCAGGGGCGCACAGTACGCAGGACTCGAAGCCTGAACCGGCGGAAAACCGACCCACATCACACGGGTCGCACTGAGTTTCTCCGCCCTCCTCCTGGAAAGTCCCTGCTGGGCATTGGTCGCACTCAGGGGAGCCATAATCAGACGTGAATGTTCCGGGGCTACACGCCACACAACCTATCTGAGCCAGATTGGGTTGGCACGACCCTGGTGGGCACTCTTGGCACTCAGCCTGCGCTGGGGCAGGTTGATACTTGCCAGCTGGGCATGGCATGCACAGTACGGCTCCAAAGTCCTGCGCGAATTGTCCAGGCGGGCAAGGAACACACAGAGGCGTGTTGGACGGGGAGTGGTAGCCGGGGGAGCAGGGCGTACACGTGGTTCCGTCCGTCGATGTGAAACCGTTGGGGCACATGCCGCACATCGCTGCACCGCTCCCGCTGTAGAAACCTGCCAAGCAAGCAAAAGGGTCAAGAAATTCTGTCCTTTCTCCTTGTCCAACTCGCGCGCCCACTGGACGCGGCCTTTCGACTCACCTTCGGGACACGTGGTGCAGGTGGCGGCGCCCGGCGGAGAGAAGGTTCCGGGCGCGCACGCGGGACACGACGTCATGTCGTGGTTGGTCGCCGGCTGGTGGGTCCCAGGTGCACAGGGCAAGCAAGCGAGACCAGCCACAAACTGGCCGCTCCCGCATGTCACTGCGTTCAAAAACAATAATCAAGGGTGGATTCAGGATTTGGCGACCTCCAGGGGGGCACCTGTCTCTTGTGGAAACATTTGCAGTTTGAGCGTGGGTGGGTGAATGTCAGGCAGACTCCAGAGATTCTACAGAAAGAGAACCCAATTGAGACAGTCCCTCCCATGCTGCAGGGGATGGTTGTCCCTGGACCAAATCCCAGTTGCACCACGCGCACCCACAAGGTGACACCTCGGGGATTGGAAGGAGATCACATGTCATTTCCCTGGAGCGACAACACAAATTACAACACATTTCTTCCCACTCACCGAATCCCTGCGACGGGGCCCAGAAGGAGAGAAGCTCGAAGATCCACAGGAGCTGAGAACGCAACATGGCTCCTCCGGAATTCCGCACTCTCAGGCAGCACAACGAATCCAGACGCGAAGCGCGCACAGGCGAACGTTGGGGCTCAGAATGAGTCAGGAACTCTGAGGTTCCATTGACGACAACTGACATCACAATGCAACCAGAGTACAACAGTTGATTGTTCCATGTTGGCACAGACTCGAATCTGCCATCATGACAAAAGCCAGACAACTCTCGTCTCCAGTCCAAATCACGCGTGCACATTTGCGGACAAAAGAACCGTGTTCAGCATCAATTCTGCCATTTTGGGAAGAACTAACGCACCGTTTACCTCCCCTGACAACCATCAGTGAACCACTGCGGAGTTACGTGGCTTCGTATTGGATCTAGTGAAGCTTCGAACACAATTATTGCCGTGTCAATCAAATCTGCATCGGGTCAAATTGAGAAGCGATGGCAAAGTTGGCTCGGTGCGTAGATGATTTCGGGCGCCGAGCCACACGCTCACCCCTCGTTCACACCGAGCGCACACGCACTCACGCACACGTTTGCGATGGCAACGCTCCAGCGCACTGTATGTAGGCCTGTTCAGACTGCGTGCGGAGGCACATGCATAGCCATGTGCAGTTGTTTGGGTGCACGACATTTGTGAAGTCATAATTTTTTGACGTGTCTAGCCCCACTTCCTGTTGCGCAGGATTTTTCGCATCACTTTTGTTTGAGCACATGTTCAACCCACTTGCTCATTCCATCGACAAGGCTGTTTTTCTGAGAGCTTTACTCAAAATCATGATGCCTAAAGCCAATGCAAAGACTCCGTACAAGGAGCCAGTCAATTTTGATGAGGAAAAGTTCGCTGCTGATGTTGAAGAGAGGAGTTTGTTGTATGACAAAGGAGTGGAAGACTATCATCGCTCAGATGCAGTCAAAGCTGCATGGCTAGAGCTAAAGAAATTGCACCACTTCAAACTTGGTAAGTCCTTTTCCTCACTTAGGCCGTAACATCATCACCAACACTCTCTTTTGTCTGTACCCAAAGACTCAAAAATTTCCTTCATTTCAGTATCGCACACAAAGGCCAAATGGTGCGTTATGTGAAATCGCATGTCTTGCCTCATGAAGAAGCAATTGTCAATGAAACCAGGTGCCTCTGGTTCCGAAGGAAGACTTATGGCCGAGGAGTACAAGTTTCTAAGGCAGATGGAGTTTGTCTGACGACATCTGAGCACAAAGGAAAGGTCAGTAAACATGCAAATGTACCATGCACCATATGTCTTAGGCTGTAACAATCTTCCTTCACTGTACTCTCACATTGACCTTTCTGCAAATTGTTTCAACCCAATTGTACTTAGGCCATAACAACTCTTTTCAGCAAAACGGTGGGCAACTATGGGGAGGGAGACAGCGTGTACCCCCACAATGACATCAAGTCCGATGAGGATGAACTGCTTTCAGTGACGAAAAGACATGACACGCCTAAGGCACAAGACAGCGATGACACACCGGCTGAAAACATGCCATCCAGCCAAGAATCGCAGGAGTCGGGGGGCCACACCCCAGTCCAAACAAAAACAGACCCGTACAAAGGCTGACCTTGAGAGGGAAATCAAAAGGGAAAGGTAATTGACCGTGCTGAGAAATTACTAGACAGCACGCAAGAATTCAACCCAGAACTAGAGTATTATTGCTCATCGCTGATGCTGTTGCTTGAAAAATTGGAGTTTGAGAAGCATCAATGCTGCATGATTGCGATCTGGCAAACTATCTTCACCTTTATGTGAGGTGCTACATGGCTGGGGGGCTGCTGCCAACCCCCTCCCACCAGCACCAGCTGTTGCTCCACAGCAGCAAATGCGAACCCCCCCTGCCCACCCCGAGGCTCCAAGCACACGTCCACATTGATCCCCACCCTCAGTATGTTCAAGCCCCAGTTGAACCCGACGAGGGGGTTGAGGACATTTCTTTTGATGAAAATTTGTAAAAATTTTGCAGATAAAAAACCGTGCCATACGACATAGCGAGCCATCCTGGGGGGATCAAAAGCCCCCCCTTGACCCATCTATGTGCAGTCTGCAATCATATTACTTTCACCCCTTCGGGATCTCCAGAGTATGGTTGATTGTAACTGCCCAAATTGTTCCCTTTTTCTTTGCAGCAACTTTGCAAGCTTGGACAAATCAGAAGAAGAACTCGCCAAATTCGTGATCACTTCTTGTATTACGTTCTGTCATTTAGGCCGTAACAAAACTCGTGCTTGTCTTATGTTTGTTCAACACTTAGGCCATAACACAAATAAATCATTCTGAATTAGAATCCATTCGTTGTGGCTCATCATTTGCCATCCAGTGATCGTCCATGATACCAGACACATAGGCAAATTTGTCCTGCCAAGGAACAGCGCCTTCTGGACACACAAAAAACAGGTAAAGATCATGTGAACTTGTGATGCGTCAAAACTAGTTTTGTATCTGTGAAATGCACCAAGTGGCTCGAGTTGAGACTCAATTGGCTGTTGAAGTCTACGGATGTTGTCCTCTACTAACTGTGTGAAATGGTCAGATGGCTTTGTGAGTATGTTGTGCAGAACACAAACTGCACACACCGTGTGTCCAGCCATTTCTGGAGACAAAATCAGACATCTTTGGAGCATCCTCCAGCGCGAGGAGAGAATGCTAAATGCACACTCCATGGACATGCGTGCCCACGAGTGACAATAGTTGAATATTTTCATACTTTTGGACAGTCTCTTTCCCCTGTACCCCTTTGACCTTGAGTATAGGCACATTATATTCTCTGTACAGGGAAATGCCTCATCACCAGCAATGACATGCAGGGCCTTGAAATCTGCAGTTCCTGGCAAAGCACAATATGATGGAAAGCTGACATTATCACTCAGAAATTGTTTGCCAAATCCAGATTTTTTGAAGACAGTGCTGTCATTGTTGCAGCCAACAGACCCAACCTTGATACTAATGAATTTGTACACAGCATCAACTATTGCCATAAGGTTGATGGAAAATGTGTGTTTGTAGTTGAAGAAGTATGATCCGGATTTGGGTGGTTTTTGAATGACAATGTGCGTTCCATCCACAGCTCCACAACAATTGGGGAAATTCCAGCAGTGCCAGAAAAGTTTGGCACTGTGCAACCAGTCTTGCTCCGTGTAGACAGGCATGTAGATCGGGTGCAAAGTCCAGATTGCTTTGGAGACAGATTTCACAATGCCTTGCACGCTTGAGCGCCCCATGTGAAAAGATGTCGCAATGGTCCGAAAACTATCTC
>JAAUXT010115212.1_pt1 | contig 10969 bp, 8 predicted proteins | sample 7278171 | NCBI WGS metagenome assembly JAAUXT01 (sample SAMN14350112, study PRJNA611818) | marine sediment metagenome | isolation source: surface marine sediment (1.8m) | place: French Polynesia: Moorea | collected 2018-08 | reverse complement strand
TATCGCTTCATCGTTGCATCTCTTGGCGGAGAAAAAGCGATCAGCATATGATGCAACTGACCGCCTTTTCTAGTCTCGTCAAGCTATGCACTTATTAGTTGAATCTAAGGTTTGAAATGGAGCACTATTTATCGAGTTAGGGTACAGGAAGTAAGCTCTTAAGTAATTGATATATAAGATTTTTCCTAAAAAATCTCCATAACTCGTAAACTCACGCTAGAGTTTCATCTGCTGGATACGGGCCATTTCTCCTTGGAGGAGGACGCCGAGGTGATCGCCGGACGCATTTGCGCATTTCTCATCCGCTGAGTGTCTTCAGGTCTCAACACTAATCACGCTGGGATTTGCCGAGTTTCAGCTCCACGACGATCGGATCGTGGTCCGAGGCCCGAAAGGGATCGGCCCGGTAGAGGCTCTGGAGCTGGTCGGCGGATTTCAGCGTGCGCCGATCACCGTTACGGAAGGCTTCGAAGTACGCCAGCGCCCGGGGTTCGTCGGCATTGATGTGCCAGTCGCTGGCCCCCGTTACCTGCGCCGTGAGGCTCGGGCTCGCCAGTGCGTGGTCGAGATAACCGGCCTGGCCCTGACGCACGTAGGAGTAGGCTTTATCGCCACCGAAGCGCGCGATCAGATTCACATACCTCGCCGCCTCCAGGGCGCGGATGGGATCTTCCCGGGCGTAGCTGTTGAGATCACCGATGATCAACACATCGGCATCGTCCTGCCCGGTGGGGTGGGCAGCCAGCCAGTTCACCAATGCCTTGGCCGCGGCGGTGCGGGTACGGTTGCAGTTGCCCTGGCCATCGTTTGCGTTGGGATCGTCAATATCGGCACAGGATGATCCCTTGGATTTCAGGTGGTTGACCGCCACCGTAAAAACCTCGCCATTGGTCTTCTGGCGGAAGGTCTGTGCCAGACTTGGACGGTTCTTGTCGTCGTTGAACCGGGAGTCAACCTTGGTATCCAGAATGGCGGGATTGCCCACGGGTTCCACCGTTGCCGGGCGGTAGAGCAAGCCCACGGTGATAACATTGTCACCGATCCGCGTGACTCCAGGGTTGACGAAAACATAGGCCTGGGATGTTTCGGCGTTGAGGCTGCGTACCAGATCCTTGATGGCGCTGTGCTCGCCGTAGCTGTCGTTCTCCAGCTCCATCAGCCCGATCACATCCGCCCGCAGCGCTGAGAGGGCGGCGACGATCTTGGCCCGTTGGCGTTCGAGCTCGCTCGCGCTCTCGGCGCCGCGGGGCGTGGGAAAACCCCCGCCCCGGCCGTTACCGTTGAAAAAATTGAGCACGTTGAAGCTCGCAATCCGCAGACCGGCAGGTTGCGCCGGCGCCGCCGGGCGCGAATTGCGGGGCTGGAACGCCAGCGGTTTTAGAGGATGTATCCGGTAGCGGTTGAAACCAAAGGCCATGATGCCTTCGGCGCCCGTGATCGTGTCGCCCGTGCGCAGGGTGTTGTCGGCCCTAAGTCCCCCAGGCTTGGGGTGCAGGGTGGGATGCGGATAGCGGCTTTCGCTACCATCATCGATGAGCAACCGATCGCGGGCATTCGCTTTGGCCACCCGGCGGGCGGCCTCCCCGGGCTCGGCTACCTGGGTGGGGGCGAACAAGCGGCGGCTGGAGACACTCACCGCGCCATAGCGCGCGAGCTCATGATGGGCCGTCACCACCAGCGTTTGGGGTAGTATGACCCGCATGCCCTCGAAGCACTCCAGGTCCCGTTTCCGAGCAACGGGAAGCCGCACTTCGGCGGCCGTGGCCGCGGCCGTACCACATATCTCGATCGCAGACACCCTCGCTAGGGTGGTCTGCCCGAAGCGCTCGCCGGCCCGCCCGGTCACTCGAACCCGCCGCCCCGGGGAAATCTCCGGCGTATCGGCGGCGACGAAAAGGCCCTCGGAGGTGCGAGGGTCGTCGTCGGTATCCTCATCTTCTTCCTGCAGGTAGAAACCGCCCAATGCCTCGCGGCCCTGGAAATTCCCGACCACTACGGCCTCCACGGTAACTTTCCGACCGTTGAGAGGGGTTTTCTGCCCGGCCCCCTGAACCTCGTGAATGGGCGTCGCCGGCCGTCCACAGCTTGTGCCGGTGGCTATGGCACCCTCACTGAGGGCAATGGCAACGGGCAGCCATGCCAAGCTGAGCAACCTAACTACGCCAGCCATGGGGGTAGGGTCCGGGATTTTTGTATTCAACCCGGCCATATCGCCTGTACATACTCGCTCGCATGCCCGCTAACGGTTGGCCACGGTAATCACTTCCGCAGGTCTCAGTATACGCTCACCGCGACGGTAGCCACTGCGGATTACCGTCACGATGGTACCGTCCTGCGCATCTTCCATAGCCTGCGTATCGACGATTTTGCACGAACCGACCTCCGCTTTACCGTCGGCAAACGCTAGTCTCTCCACGCCGTTCTCTTCCAGTATGCGAACCAATTTTCGGTTGATCGCCTGGAAGCTTTTCAGCATTCGCCGCGTCGATTTATCGAGAGCCTCCTCCTTGTCTCGCACGGTATTGAAAACGTTTTCGAAGGCATCGAGCACAGCCGCCAATTTTAGGTAGAGCTCATCTTCGCGATTGCGGGCCAGTTCCTTCTCGATTTCGAGCTCCCGTGACAGACTGACGAGGTTCTTTTGAAAACCGATCAGTTTATCTCTCAGCAGTGCCTTTTTCATGGCTGTAGTCCAGCATCTCGAGCGCGGGGATATCGTCGTTTCGGACTGTTTCATGTTCAAAGGCGCCGAGACACCCCTGTGTGTCTATGAAATGGCTGAATTCCGCCGCCCCTCTCAAGACGGGATCGAACAGTTCCTTCTGGGCTTCGGCGATCAGCTTGATATCGTAGTGCCGCTCACGCATAGCGACGGCAGCCTGAGCCAGTATCCGCTGTTTGTTCGCCGCCTTGTCTATGGACAAAACCATAAAAGGATTTTTCATTTTCTCTCCAGGGCACGAAGTTCGGCGCCAATTTCAAGGGTCACCGGATGCATTTCATCCACCCGACAGCAACCGCTGTAAAACTCCCGCAACTCACCCAGTCTCAGTTTCTCATCCCAGCCCCTTACCTGCTCGAGCCACCGCTCCATAGTATCGAAAAAATATTGGATATGCTCAGGGTCTCTGGAACGGGTGACGATGTTGACCGCCTTTGCTATATTCTGGCGCTTGAAAGCCATGCTTAGTTCTTGCGCCTCCTTTGTGCTTCTGACCTCGGCCAGCGTCGTCTGCGCGAGCTGGGAGTTGGGAAAGATCGTCAGCGCTTTTTGCATCAGTTTCTCGACCATCTCCAGGCTCGCCCGGTTTTTCAGAAGCTCCGATGCCTTGATGCCCATGGCATGGGCCGTCGCTTCATGGAGCTTGGGGTTTTCGATGCGCTCGCTGAGAAATTCCATCACCTCCGCCAATCCGGCATACGAGCCGCTCTCCTCCTCCCTGTAGGCGAGCTCAATGATCTCCTCCACATAATGGGGATAGCGCTTCAGCAGAGGGAGCACCTCGCTGAAATATCGCTTCAGGCGTTGCTCGCCTTTGCGCAGCTTCGCCATGCCATAGCCCAGCAATACCCGCCAACGGCTGTAGGTCGCCAATTCACCCTGAACATCCCGCGGGCTCAAGGCCAGCGCCTTTTCCTCTTCTCCCAGCTCCAGGAGTATCAGGCTGGGTCCAGCCGTGGAAAAATACGCGCTGGTTTCGAACGACGCTTCCGTCTCGCCGCCTGCCGACCGTCTGCCGGTTTCCAGGAACTCGAAGACCTGGTTCGACAACGAGAATTTGGCGGCGAACGAGGGCGTGCAGGGGAATGTCTCCAGCGGACAGTCGCTGACAGGTAGTTCTGATACTTCCCGAATGATCCGTGCCTCCATCTCGAAGAAGGCACGGAGCCTGTCGGTCAAAGCGCCCTCTCTCGCGTATTTGGCAAGCAATTCCTCCAGATACCCCAGGAGCTTTTCCCGGATTGGCTGGATCGCGAAATTCTCGCCCATTTGCTGTTTGACGGTCAGCGAGTCAAGGAGGTGATCATTGTATACCGCCGTCAACCAGAAACTGATGGCCGGTTCCAGATGCTGGATATCCCGTTGCGCCAGTTTGAAGTAGAGCTTTGCATAGAGATCCAGCCAGGGGAGTGACGGATTTTCAGGGGGAGTGGAGAGGATCTCGAGGATCTCCTCGTATTCCTCACGGGACCACAGTTCGTCAATGTAGCGGAACTTGAAAAAGTGTTCGTAGTCACGGACAGCGGTGGATTTAGCCGCCTCGGGGAGTCCTTGGAGCGATTTGTACGCGCTCCCATATCCCTGTTTGTCCGTAGCCAGTTGTCTGGCCACAAACGGTAGTAGAAGCGCTATCTGCCCCAATACCTCCTGGTCTTTACGTTCGATCATCGCCCATTGTTCCAGGGCCCGGAGGTAGTCACCGGATTTGGCGCAGGCGTAGCCGAAATAATAACGTGCCGGGTCATTGGCAGGCGGCTGAGTCAGATACAATTCCGCAGCTTCCGCGAAGCGCCCCAGTCTGACCAGGCACTCGGCCTTTTTCTCCACCAGATCGCTGTTCGGTTTGATGGCCAGGGCCTTGTCATAGGCTGCCAGCCTGGCTTCCAGGTCGTTGCCGGCCTCAACGCCCGTGATCGTGCTGGCCACCTCCGAGAACCTCAGCTTTTCCCGTAATTCGGCGATTTTCTGCTCCAGCCATGCTTCCGTTTCCCGGGCGGCTGCCTTTTCAAAGTGTTGCAGGGCTTCGCGGTGCTTGCCTTTCTTCTCGAGCTTCCTGCCGCGTTTGATCGCCTCCTTGCCCGCTTGGATCGCGATTTGCCCGGCACATATCCGGATTTTTTCCAGCAGTTCCTCACGCGACTCGATGGCCAGCGCCGTTTCAAATGCCTTTTTCGCCAGGGGAAAATTTTTTCTGGCGAAAAAACGGTTGCCTTTCTCCAAGGCTTGCTCAAGAGCCGTCTGTGTGTTTGAGTTTTGTTTGCTCATGTCTTATGAAATTGACTGCAAAAATTGACCGCAGGAATTTATTGCAGAGGTATCGAGATTCTCTCGCCGGGTACCAACCGGGCATTCGGGTTCAGCCCTTTGAGTGTAGACACTTTGTTGCTGTTGCCGAAAAAGCGCCTGGAAATACGACGCCATGAGTCGCCATCCGCGACCTTGTATTGAAACAGCGTGCCTTTCTCTCCGACCGAGACCAGCTCCTCTAGCACCGCATTCGCTTTCCGGGGATCGCGCAGGATCTTTATCTTGCCGTAATCAAGATCATAGTAAATACCGAGTCCCGGATTGTATTCCAACAGCACGGGATAGAGATACCCGTTGCCGTAATACTGCTTGGCTATGTCCCAGAGGCGTTCGCCGGGCTGCAGCTCATGATAGTGAAAAACCTCGTTTTCGTCTTGACCGCCGCCGTCTGCCGCTGTCACGGTCCCGGGACTGCCCGCAGCGGCCACTGGGGGCGACGAGCGGGACGAGATTTGCTCCAGTGAGGCAAAACGCTCCGAGAGCTGCTGCAGCGTCGCGGAAAGGCGGGCGTAAGCCGCCTCCTGGTTGGCGGATATTGCGACCAGCTCTTGCTCCATCATCTGCAAGCGCTGACCGAACGCTTCCATGGTCCCGACAAGCTCGGAGGTCACTGTCGCCCTATCCTCCGCATCGGCTGCTGGCGTTGGCAAGCTGAGAGGCGAGAGCTTCTCATCGAGCCGCCGCTCGAACACGACTTGCTGGTAGAGGAGTAGGCCGCCAAGCACGAGAACGATAAAACTCAACAAACCGTAACGCCACAGCCATTGGTTTTTGCCGATGGGCGCCAGCAGGTCGCGGATACCGAGCAGATCCGAGCGGATTCCCTCCAGCTGTCCTGTCCAGCTTGGTTCCGCGCCATGGGGTTGCTGCCCGGCGGCCTCTTCGTGCAGGGCGTCCAGGAGATCGAAGCATTGTAAATCCGCATTGCATTGAGGACATTCCTGCAACCCATCGCCCAGGCCGGCTCTACCGCAGACGGGGCAGTCTTTCACCGAGATCCCGATCCCTTCGCTTCCCTCATTTGCGAATTTCTTTCCATATGTGCATTTCTTTACGGTCTTCGGCGCTGATGATGGTGTTTACCTCCGGCATGATCTCTTGGAATAGTCGGGAGAAGGTATCCATATCACCTTTTGCCAGCGCCCGTTCGATATCGAAGTAGTACTTGTCGTAGCGTGGCGCCTTGGCCGGATTTTCCTCCGCCATGATTTCCGCGGCGTGCCGCAGGTCCTCCATCGCATTCAGAACCGGATACTTGTCCAGCTCTTCGTTGAGCGCTGTGCGAGCTTGCAGAATTTGCGACACTGAACCGTGCTCATACTGGTCTTTGAGGGCCTGAATCTTTTTGTCGAGACTTTTCGATTCATTTTCCCGCAAGACTTTCCTGTAGCTTGCCATTAAGCCTTCGGCGTAGTAAATATTACCCAGAATGGCCTCTTCCTTATCCGCCATCTCGTTGGCTATTTTTTGCAGTCTCTCCGCTTCCTGCTCGGCTTTGGCGTTCTCTTGTCCGGTTTCCGGATCGATGACCCGATTGATGGTGTTGGCAATGGCTACCGAGCGGTGCAGAAAATCAAGGACGACGTATAAGCCGGGTTTGGCTTCGTTTACTCGGCCAATGGATTGCTCCAGCTCCAGGAATAACTTCTCGTCCGCCTTTCCTCTGGACAGGGTACGGCTCACCTGTACCTCGGGCCGATTCGCCAGACTTGCGGACACGCTGATGAGGTTGTTGGTATCGATTTCGAAGTCCAGCAGTACCTCCAGGGGCTTGTTTCCGACTTCCTCTTCGGAGAGTTCGAAACTCAACCACAGGTCGCCGATGGATTCCTTTTCCTCGTTGACGGTATTGTAGAACTTGAAGTGGGCCAGCCTTTGCGACGGATCGATTAACCTGAGGCTCGCCTGAGTCCGGTGCGGCAAGGGCGTGTTTTTTTGCGCCAACAAATGCCCGCTGCCGTCCTCTAGTTCCAGATAATAATCATGGGAAATGGTGTGTACGATATCCACCACCCCCTTCTTCTCCAGGTCGGCCTGCAGGTCGAAGCCACAAGCGGCACAGGTAGCGTCAGTCTGGGAAACCCGGTGCCCGCAGGCAGGGCACTCGTAAGCGTCAGAGAGACGATGGGCCAGAATGGCCGCTCCCTCGGCGATGGCCAGCATCGGTCGTTCATGTACCAATACCTTGTCCTCGCCGAACAGCTCCCGCATCTTGCGAATCACCAACGGGATGCAGGAGGAGCCGCCCACCATGACCACCTTGTCGATCAACCCCAGGTCGAAATTGATATCTTCGATGACTTTCCTGGTCAAGGCTACGCTGCGATCGACGAAGGGCATAAGCAATTCCTCGAAGCGTTCCCGGCTCAGTTCGACCTCCACGTCCAGGATATCCCCGTCCTCATCCTTGAGCAGGCCCAGAACCTCAATAATGGCCCGGTCGTGGCTGCTCAGGCGAATCTTGGCGGCCTCTACGTTGCGCTTCAGCTCACCCAGAAAGCGGTTCTTGTCCGCCGCCGGCAAGCGCTCGATCAATGTCGGCAGATCGTCGAGCTCATGTTCTCGTTGCGTCTGCTCATAAACATAGCCAGTGATAAGGGCGTCAATGTCGTCGCCTCCCATCCACATGTCGCCGCCTTTGCCCTGTTCGATGAACTGGCCACTGGCGATGGTCAGAACCGATACATCGAAGGTGCCACCACCGAGGTCGAAGACCAGGATGGTCTGGGCTTCGCCTTCGGCCATCGTGTCCACCCCGAAGGAGATGGCCGCTGCCGTGGGTTCGGGCAAGAGGCGCTGCACCTTGAGTCCCGCGAGCGCTGCTGCCATCCGGGTTGCATGCTTTTGTTTGTCGTTAAAGTAGGCCGGTACGGTGACAACGGCATAGTCTGTCGTTTCCCCGAGCCGTTTCTCACAGTCGGTTTTGATCTTGCGCAAGATTTTCGCCGAGATTTGCTCAGGGGTATACTCGTGCTTGTTCAGTACGACGGCGACACTGTGTACCGAACCCATCGACAGGGCTTTTATCCGGTAAATATAGTGCTTCTGCTGCACAAGGTGCTGTATTTCTTCATCGGAAAAATTACGCCCCATGAGTCGTTTGATGGCGACAATCGTATTCTCAGGGTCTTGAAGCATCCAGTCCAGGGCTGGTCGGCCGACAATGAATTTATCGGATTTCAGGAATCCTCCCTTCTGCCCTCCCACCACGGAAGGGGTCAGGGGGTCGCCTTCGGCGTTGGGGATAATCTCTGTGTCCACGGTTTTTAGTCCGACGGCGGAGTTCGTGGTACCGAGGTCGATTCCGATGGCTTTTGTCATCAAGATCACTCCATATACAAATTTGGGTTTTGTTACGTAACCGCGCTAATCGGCTGTGCGACACGATTTGAGTGGCGTGCGGCGGAAGGGGGAGAATCTGCCATAATTCAACTGGCTCGTCAGCTTATTTTGAGCAACAAGACTTTTTTGGAGGGTAGGTTTTCACTCAACCCACTCTAATTGCTGTTCAACATCCCAACAAGCCCGAACACACGGTTGGAAATGGGGATATGGCCAGCGTTATGCAAATCCGGGTTTAGGGATATTGTCAACTGGAGCTAGGGGGGATATCCATTAGGCATAATAACGGCATGGAAATGCCGTTTGCGAGGTAGAAGACCCTCTAGCCGGACGGGGGTATCAGTGCGAGCTATAAAACCATCCGGCAATGAGGTTTTATGTTCAGTCCTCGAGACATGCCGTGCAGCAGTGTCGGCGCCGGCTCCAACCCAAAACCGGGGATAAATGACATTTGGATGAGGCACGAGTAATCATTAATGGAGAGGTCTATTGGAAGCTCTGGCAGGCAGTGGAAGGCACTCACAAACGTTAGATATTCCGATGCAAGAGCAGCGCCATGGTAAGTGCACGGCCGGGCGCTTTTTTAAGAAATTGCTCAAGGGGCTTGTGCTATGCGCCACAGGTGGGTATCACCGTTAAATTGCGCTGCTATGGCATGGCACGTCAAGAGGTCCTGCCCGACACTGAGCAGCACCGCCGGCACAAGGGTCCTAATAGCCGGGCGGAAATTTCGCATCAGCCAACCCGCCGACAACGACGCCGGATGTGCGGCCTCAAATCGGCTACTCATGCACGACGCTTTGTCTCGGTCCATGCGTCCCTCGGCAACCTCTTCCGAGCTTGCCGTCATCGGATCAACGCCTGCGATTATCGCGCTGCTACCCAGCGGGCTTTTGAGACGCAGCAAGAGCTCACGTACGCCCAAAGTGCGCCCTGAAAACCACCAAAGTCCTCGGTAACAGACTGACCCTCGATGCCCTTCGTTGGTTTTGAAGTCACCCGGCTTGCCACACCGGCGTGTCTTTCGATTGGTACTCCTGGGCGAAAGCGCCTCGACTCTCGGGGCCCAAGCGGTGGCGCTGCTTCTGGGAACCCGATCTGATGCGCCAAGCCAATTAGATTTATTTTCACCGCGGGAGAAGCGCCCATAGCTATTTGCAAATGCGGGATTCGCATCGACATTGCCCGGATGGATATCGCGGAGCCTCTCCCAGGGATCAGTTTGAGTCTGGTCACAATCAACAAACTCACCCGCCGAGTCTTTTTTCTCCCCGAACGCTCGTATGAGCAAGGCGAATGCTTGTATGATGAAGGCGTATGCCATGGACCAGTACCTCATCTGTATTTTTGGACTTTCAAAGTTAGTACTGACGTTGCCAGCTTCACAGAAGTGGAACATATACGCGCACTATAACCCAATCTTGTTCCCTTATCAAGCAAAAACGTTTGGTAAATCCGACAGCGCCACATGTGGCGATACCGTTATCCATCCGGTTCGTGCATTGGGCTCAACCTTACCAGCGATTCAGGACGTTGACAAAGCAATGCACTCACCTAATTGTCGAGCGGTTTCATTGTGATCACATGCGCTTAATCGTCAACGACCTCATAGGTCTGATGGCAAACCTGGGCCTCACAGCCGTAAACCTCCGAGCCGTTAAGAAACAGGTAGCCTTCATCTCCGATCTGCCTGCCACTCCAAGGCGGTACGATATCAAAACCCTTGGGGAAGTAGATCGTCTTGACAATCGACTTCGCCTTGAAGACTGTGCCGAACTCGGTCTCTTTGTCATCGAGGCAGTCGTACAATTCCGCGAGCCGGCTAGCGCGAATTACGTACTGATCAGGCTGTCCCCAAGTGTTGGTTATTGGCTCCAGTGTCTGCGGTACCAGGTTAGTGACGATAAAGTCGCCGGGCTGAGCGATGTTTTCGGTCTCCTTGCCTTTACGGTAGGTGATCACTCGGGTCGGCTCGGTGGTCTTGACAGCAGCAACAAACCCGATCTTGCGTCTGATGTCATAGCCGATCTTCTTCGCGATGGTCTCGAAATCCTCGGCAGAAAGCGGTGCAGTGCTGGTTAGCCGACCGTTAGTCATAGAGTACGTCATCAAGATTACCTCCCTGTTAACCTGACTAGTGAATAGACGAAAGACCATCATAGAGCAAAAGAGGCGACTTGAATAACCCGTTAGTGTAGAGATCTCTCATCTGGCTGAAAACCTCCAAGGCTGAAAACCTCCAAGGCTGAAAACCTCCAAGGCTGAAAACCTCCAAGGCTGAAAACCCATAAGGCTGAAAACCCATAAGGCTGAAAACCTCATAAGGCTGAAAACCTCCAAAGCTGAAAACCCATAAGGCTGAAAACCCCATAAGACTGAAAACCTCATAAGACTGAAAACCTCCAAGGCTGAAAACCCATAAGGCTGAAAACCCCATAAGGCTGAAAACCTCCAAGGCTGAAAACCTCATAAGACTGAAAACCTCATAAGACTGAAAACCTCATAACACAGAAAACCTCATAAGACTGAAAAACCCAAAAGACTGAAAAAAACAAAACACAGACAGACTCATAAAAGGGAGAGCCGCGTGTGTGTGAG
>JAAUXT010120475.1_pt1 | contig 10970 bp, 16 predicted proteins | sample 7278171 | NCBI WGS metagenome assembly JAAUXT01 (sample SAMN14350112, study PRJNA611818) | marine sediment metagenome | isolation source: surface marine sediment (1.8m) | place: French Polynesia: Moorea | collected 2018-08 | reverse complement strand
TCATATGTCATTTTTTCATCATCAGAGCAGAAGAAAAAAATGATACCATATGCAACGTGTAAAGCACCCCTAAGGGTGTCTGCACCCACTGTGATTCCAGTCTGTGATCATTGGAACAGGGGTAAAACGGAGGTTTTGTCTGCCCAAGACAGACGGACGTGGATACAGGGGCAAACCAATATCAGCTCCGCTAACGCGGCTGATAACCAGAGAAGCAAGTGGACATGTGGTTCAACAACTTTCAGATCGATTTTTTATTTCGAAAATAAAGTTTGCACAGTTCTTTCGAACACTAAGTACACAACTGCCTGTGCATTTTCGGCGCTTTCACCTAATCTGCAGTTTGAAAAAAGTCTTGGTCGCAGCATTTGGCCGCTGGGGTGGAACCCCATTCGTCCAACGGCACATCTAAATTTCAGCATGACGAAAGAATCAACTTCTCAAACTCTCCCAGTCTACAAACTGACACGTGACTACCGATCTCTGTTGGTGCCCCTCCGTCTCACAACACGGGATGGGGGTCCGCAGAACGAAAACCCCCCAAAAAACCCCCGAAATTGTCTTGTTTTGCACAACGCCTCAGCCCCTGCGGACCAAAGTTTGTTGCAATCAAACGTTCCTGCGCGGCGGACTTGCTTGGTGGTGGTGGGGGGAGGGGAGGGAGGCTGTAGAACTGCAAACGAAAAGAAGCAAAAGAACGAAGAACGATCCGTGGCGTCAGTACCCCCGGCATCCCCAAGCGACAGCTGTGATGAATTGGGAGTTTTCACACAAACAGCACACATTTGGTGATCGCCAACAGAGAAACTGGCCACACTTGTTGATTTTTTCCAATCCTTCGTTTTGACATCAACGGAATAGATCAAATAATCAATTACATACGTGACTAGCATGTGACTTTTTGTCACAAGACATATTCCGCAATCAAGTGACTCCACAATCTTACAGGAATGCGCATTGTTCCACCAACGACACCCAGGTCAACGAACCAAAGGAAAATAAATTACAAGTGTAACTGGATACCAACAACAACAAAAAAAGTGTACACGAAAACATGCAAGAGATTCCGCAGTGAAGTACTGCACGTGGAGAAAGCCCACTTTGAAAACGAATCTTTGGCTCAAAATCAAGACACAATGTTTAGCGAACTTCACGCTTACTTCAACCTCGTTTGCTATTTCAAGTGTGTCAAGAAACTCTTCACCAATGTTCTGCTTGGTTTGATCGTATTTGAGTGCACATTTTCTGTGACCATCACCGATTTCCCCTTCATCTTTTTATGTTTGGAGTATGGCCAGGCCAATAGCTTGGGTTTCTGACCAGAATGGTACAGGATGAATAAGTCTCCCACACTTTCGATGCAGCTGGAGTAGCTTTTGAAGGGTGAGAGATTTCCGTTCTTTGTTCTTCTCAACAATGTTTTCCGTGACAAAGCAGGTTCACGGTTGCTTTGAGGTGGCTACTGCTGAAGTTTGGTGTAGGAGGGTGGAGAGAACTTCTTGCGCAGATACTTCAGTATGTAGAGCGGGATGCAGCTCACTGCCGTGATGGAAACGACCTTCCACAGGAAACTCACAGACAGGATAAAGTCAATGTCTGCAAAAGAAGACAATGTTTTTTGTTTCTGGAAGGGCAGAGTGGACGGTGGTCTGCCTTCTATCCATGCGCAATTGTTTTCTCCAGATTCCCAACTCTGGGCAGAGGTTCACAGGTTCATCCTTCCGGCAGTAATCACAACTTGCGCACTCACCGAAGATGTCGCTGAGAATGAAGATGGACGTGATGTAGATGAGGAGCGAGAGGACCTCGGACACGACCATGAGGAAGTGCCACGTGCGCACGGTGAGGCCGACCATGAGCAGCTCGGTGAGGATGAGCGACGTGAACGTGATGGCGACGACGTGCAGCAGCTCGGAGTCGAACAGCAGGAACGACCCGAACATGATGATGCCGCCTGCCGGATGAGAAACACCGGACTTCAGTTTCGTAAAAGCAAAACGGTCAGTTCACTGACTAAAACAAAGATGGTCACAACAATCCACCGCTCTTGACCTTGTTAGAGTGCCACCGTAAGTTCTTTTCTGAGTTGGTCCAAGCGAACACAATGCACTAACCTTGGTAGATACTGATGAGAAGCCAGACAAAAAACATCTTGTACGACAGTTGACGACCCTACAAAAGCACAAGAGTGTTTCTTCAGTGAACAGAAAGAGATGGAGATTGTGCCGAAGAGTTTGCTGCAATCCAGTGATTTTTCTGTTTTCAGTGTTCACTCTGGAAGCATTGAAGCAAATTGTTGCCAAACCTAAACTTGCTGTGACCGGCACAACCCTTGGGTCCCATGGTGCGCGTTGTGTGTGCGGTGAACTCACTTTGGTGAGCTCTTTGTAGAGCTCGGGATACGTCATGGCGATCTCAGCCGTGACGTCCACATCGAGAACGAGCGAGAAAACCGGCATCATCGTGTACGCAGTGGCGTAGCTGCAAGAGAACAACAAATTGCCCAAGTTTCAAGAATGGAAACGCACAGAGTCTCGTTCACTCTGTCACTCACACATCGACCCAACGCCTCACTCAAAATGCAATTGGTGGTTCACTGTCAGACACATCTCATCACCACCTCTGTGTGACTGAATTTCAGTCTGTCGTTGTTGGTCTGACTGAAATGTCGGGACTAGACACAGGTTCAATTTCAGCAGAAACGAGCAGTACTCACCCGACCATGAGAATACTGGGGAAGATAGAGACTGATGCGAAGTAGAAGACGGCGGAGAAGACGGCCTGCATCGTCGAGATGATGAGACCGCGGTGCATCACGAACTGAGACAGCGACGCCGACCGCTTGTAACTGAAATGAGTACAACACAGCCGTCTTCAAATGCACCAGTTATCCTCTTCTTGAAACGACTCTTCTCAGTGGGAGACACAAATCAGTTCAACACAAATTCTTCAAATTTATCTTTGCACGCAAGTGGAAACAACCTGTTTCTCCCGTGCACTAACAGCAATTTTCCAAGATGTTTGAATTGCGTCAGCGAGAAGTCAGAGGCCAATGAAGCTTGCTTTCCTTCCTGCAAAATCAAAACTAGCTTCAATCTTATGTCTGTGCTGAGTCTAAGGCAAGGAGACTGGAATCCCTGCTTCACAATTTTTCATCTGGGCACCACCGTTACCTTGCCAACAATTCCGACTCCTGCGTCGGACGCCTGAATCATGCTGACGTCGTTGCCTCCGTCGCCTATCGCGCACGTCAGCTTTCCTGCACACGAAATAACCAGACTGTTGTCTGAGGCAGCGAAACGAACAACAAAAACAAACAGAATTTTGCCAAATGTGAGAAGTTGGAAACACATCACCGTTCCTGTGTTTTTGGGAGCACGTCGACGCTCAACAGCAACCATGAAGGCAAATGACACTGTGTGCGCGTGTTTTGTTCATGTGTGTGTGTGTGTGTGTGTGTGTGTGGTAAAGGGTGTGCCCTCACCTGTGTGCTGCTTCAGTAAAGTCACTATGGCTGCCTTCTGTGTTGGTGAACACCTGCACACCACCACGGCCGGGCACTGACACGCCAACTCCACAAACTCATGCTCGTAAAACTTCAAACACACCTGCAACCAAAATTGAGCACATGAGGTAAGTCCAAGCGACGAAACACTGCAAAGTGTTTTGTCCCAAATGAACTGCACATTGTTTCTCGCATGCAGCTGCACTTTTGGCGTGAGGGAAACAAAAACACTCCCGTGGAAAAGTCCAGGGATGGAAGCAAAAAACTGTTCAACACACAACAACGACTGATCAGATCACCGTAGCGGATGAATCGCTCACCTCGAGTGACGCGCCGGTGATGATGAGCGCGCAGTCGTTTTTGCGGCGGAAGGAGTTGAGCTCGAGATGCGCCTCGGTTCGACTCGTCACGTTGCGGAAAGTGTACACGCCCTGCATCTTGGAGACGAGGCGAGAAGACTTGGCGATGCATGTGGCCGTCTCCATCTTATCACCGGTTAACATCCAGATCTGCAGCGCGGACGACAAAGGGCAATCAATGGAGTATCGCAGAAACTTTTCAACCCATGTTGTTAAGGAAAAGAACTGTCGCCATTTCCACTACGACATTCAGCAATGTTCCCTCAGCCCGTGCACAAAAAAAAACATGATTATTGTCAGAAAAGAAAACACACCACAGATGCTCGCGATTGTTTTAGTCTTGTATTTCCGACATGACCAACAGGAAATGCTGAGAATTTCACCCACTCCCCCCGATGAAACTGCCCTTGCAGCCATCATGAGTGGCACGCTGAGTACGACAGAGATGTACCCACCTTGATGCCGGCGTTCCTCAGCAGCTCGAGGGTGGGGCGCACTCCGTCCTGCAGCTTGTCCTCGACGCCCGTCAGGCACAGCAGCTCCATGTCACGCTCCATGCTTTCCACCACCGCCGCCACTTTGCTCGAGCGCTCCTGCACACTCATCTTGGCCATGTGGTAGCGGTTCTGGTGAAGAGAGGGGAAACTCTTCAGTGTTGAGACACGGAAATCGTACATGTACTCACAAAAGAGAAAAAATTTTCATCAGTGAAGACCCTGATACTCGTGATTTTCATTCAGAGACGGGGCATTTGGTTATTCCTTCACGCCTCAGAAGGAAATCTTCACGATCAAAACTCTGACAATCTGTTTTGGTCGGCTGTGTGTGTGTGTGTGTGGGGGGGGGGGGTCCGTGTCATCCATTTCTGCTGCTTGTGATTTGTGATGTCGCTGACAAAAGAGGCCAGGGAAAGGCACGAAGCTCACCTCGAAATCGCTGTACTGGTCTTCTGTGAGCGTCTTCTTCGCGACCACCAGAGTTCGCAAACCCTCGCGAGCCATGTTCCCCGTCTGGGGCGACAAAGTGGGATTTTAATTGACAAGTTTGCTCAGCGAGCCGCTGCCGCAGCTGAACCATCTTCCTCTTATCGCAGCCCGTTTTCAGGTTTTCGTGTGTCTGTTCAGACTCTGGATCCACAACGACACTTTCAATTGCAAATGTTTCAACGAGCAACAACATCATGTCGTGTTCATCACAGTGCCGTGATACTGTGGAAGGGACGGGAGGCTGTGGGCGCCTCACCTCCTCCTCGAGCCAGTCGTTGTACTGCACGATGCTCGTCATGACCACGTCTGCGCCCTTCATGTAGAACGTGATCTCTCCAGTTTCCTCGTCCTGTGGGAATGCCAATCACTTCCGGTCACCGAAACCACTCGTGCATAATGCATACTCATTCTCTCAGCATGTTGGCTCAACAAACCACTCACGTGAGAACGACGAGATTCGACAACGAGACTGACATCAACAGAATCGAAGTCCAAAAGCATTTCTCTCCTTCAAAGCATTTTGGACAAAAAATGTTTCCCAGACCATTTTGAGAATTTCCAAGGGCTTTTGCAAACGACAAATCCATGCGAAAGCAATACCGTATTTTAGCAACACTACACAGCACAGCCAACAAAGCATCATCTTCTCCCCAAAATCTTTGGAAACACTTTGTTTTTTGTCGATAATCAGATGTACGCACCCTCACGATGATGCCCATGCGCTTCGTCTCTGACGTGAACGGGAAGATCTGCAGGATGGTGAACTTGATGAACTTGTTCTGCGGGGTGCAGAGGGTCATCGAGTTCAGGTCACGCTTGACGAGCGATAACCCGACCGTCTCCGTCCACGACACGAGCGCCACCTGCGAGCAACAGCACAGTCATCGAGGCGAAAAACCTGTTCGGGTGTGACTGAATTCAATATCATTGCAGCGAATGAAAACGTTTCTCTTTTTGTCCTGCTGCGTTCAAAATGCTTTGAGTTCGAGTTCAACTGTTCCTGAGGTTCTCTGAAAGAAAATGTTGTGATTCTGCACAACCTCATCAGGGCTCGAGGCCTGGTAGGTGACCTTCTGCTGACTCTGCATGTCCGCCTCGATGTCGCTGCCTTCCTGAGACTCCTCCTCCGGGATCTGGAAGCGCAGAAATCAGTCAAAATGATTGATGCGAATTGGTGCTGGCAGGTGTAGTTTCCACTTCTTCTCCGTTCAAACACACCCACTGAAATCTTAGAAATCTTCAAAACCAGTTTTGTCGCACTGATTGGACAGTGGTAATTCAGTGGACCTCTGCTCACCTCGTAGGTCGGCGTCACGTTGTGACACAGCGCGATCGCTTTGACCGCCTCGTGGACGCGCGTCACGACGGTGCGTCGCACCTTGGCCGTCGTGCGGCCCGCGCCACCGTCCGACTTGCTGCCGTGCTGCGCGAAGGAAGTCTTCAGGTGGGCTTTGACCTGCCGAAAAATCAATAACTGATTTGAGGTGAGCAACTTGACCAAAAACTGTCAAATCGAATGTGGGTGGCCGACAAAGACTCAGCGCAGTTGCTGCAATATTTTGAGCAGAAAAATCGTCTGTGAAGCTTCTGGCAGCACACAGAGTTCACACGAACCTCGTCCATCGTTTCCGCGCCGAACGCCACTGTGCCCAGGTGAAGACGCTTGAAGACCTATGGAAATTACACAATTCGTTCAGAAAACACAGAGACCGAGAGTCTCAAGCTAAAGCCCAAAACGTGACGTGGTTTTTCATGGTGATGAGCCCAAAAAGGGACTGGTTTTGTCCGTTAATGAAGAAGGTTTTACAAATCGAGTGTGCCAGGTTGCAGTGTCTCTTCGAAACGTTTTTAACACAAAACAGAAAAGTTGTTCACCAAAGAGAACACATGCATTTTGGGAGGAATCGAGCAAAACATTTTGCAGAGAACTGCCTTGTGTGGCTGCCTTGTTTGAGATACGATGAAGGTTAGCTTAGAAACTAGGAGAGTTGTTGCAGACATGTCAATCCGGTGAAGCGAATCAAACAAGTGCCAGCCACGTTACCATTTCGTTCTGAGTGAGCGTGCCCGTTTTGTCGGAGAGAAGGTAAGTGATTCTGCCCAGTTCCTCCGGAATAGTGGAACACCGAACAACAGTTCCAGGGGTGTCCTCATCCTTCTGAATCAGGTAGCTGTACACCACCTTGCCCATATCCAGGTTTACCCGCAGACTAGAATGGATCAGAAAAAGAAGAGGTTCCCAGAATGATCAGTTACCACCAGAACAGCCCAGGAAAAAGCCCAACAAGCAAGGGGGGAATCACGTGTAGCATGCTTTTCAACTTCCCAAGCAAAGAACAACATGACAGCCCAGCACGAGAAAAGTGCACCTGAAAGCAAGGTCAAGTGATGATCAGATTGGATCAAGACGGATGTTTTCATCTTGTGACGTTCAGTGGCATTCCTCATTTCAGCATTTGGCCTGAATCTTATCTCTGGTTGCGCTTCTCCCCGCCCCTCCGGTCCCTTTTGTCTTTTCTTCATTGTGCAGAAAAGGAAAAGACCAACTGAGCGTAAACTTGTGCCGTTTTGTTCCACATGAAAACATCCCTCTGAGTTTGTCTGAGACGTGACGGATCAAGGGAGGCAGCGTCGCCCAGGACAGCGAGTTACCATTTCGTTTTGAGTGAGCGTGCCCGTTTTGTCGGACAGCAGGTAAGAGACTCGGCCCAGCTCCTCCGGAATCGTGGTGCAGCGAACCGTGATGCCAGGCATCTCTTTGTCCCGCATCATCAGGAAACAATACACCGCTTTGCCCAGGTCCAGGTTCACTATCAAACTGGTGGTGGTACGACATAATACTGAGTACGTTGTACAGTGTGGCCTCTTGAGGAATTTGACAGGTGGACAAAATGCTGACTGTCTGCAGGTCATGCCACAGTCGAAGCAGTAACAGGTGTTCAAACTTGTGCGAAACACACACACGCGTCAACGAAGGTTGGGAGAACGCACGCATCTGCTTCATACGTGTTGTGTGGCACACATTGCGTGCACAAAGTTCCAAAGGAAACAAGAACTGTCTATATTTTTCCGTGAGTGCGCACAAAATCTCGACGCTTTTCTTGTTTCAACACAACATGTTGAGTGGGAACTGACCTGATGGGGATGATGTAGGAAAATAGCAGCACGAAGCGGAACAGGTACACGTACCACGGCCCGTCCCAACCCTGCCAACAGTTCCAAAGACATTTGCAATGTCAGGCTCAAAATGGACCGCTTGGTGGTTTGTTGTCATTTCAAGGCAAACCAAACAACTGCCAGCCGAATCTTGTTTTGTTGCGACATTCCTCATGAATAATCGTTGCTCACGAACCTTGAGGCACATCATGAGGATCGACAGCGCCAGCACGGCGAGGAACAGAACCTTCGTCTGGTTGTTCACCTCGAGGTCCAGCAGCCCCACCTGCAGGAGGGAAAACAAATTGTGGTTCACCACGAACACAACATGCCGAATTTCGCGCCGTCACACAAGGAAGTAAGACAACACCCAAATGTATTGTCCGATGCCAAGTTGCTTTTGTATAAATGCTCACATGCATGCTGCTGCAGTGATTATCCTTTGTTCAGCTACAGGGGTCATGTTTTGAACAGAAAACTCTCACACTCTACCCCCGCCCCTCACACCGTACGTAGTCTGTGGTGTTCAGATATTTGTACGCACTCAACCGGTTGACAGTGCGCAGCAACAATCGGAAGAACTGCCAATCACGCGTCGCCTTCGCCTCATTCGTTTTCACAGCGATGAGCTGAAACTGACCTTGCTCGACGGTTGGTTGGTGTTCATGACGGCGCGCGTTTCGGCGCCCGTGTACACTACGACACCCAACACGCTGCCCGAAGCCACCACCGTGTTGGACCAGAGGGTGTTGTCCACGCTGAGGGAGTCCTCCTGCCCACTCATGTCCGTCTGCAAGTCAGTAGTCTCACACTCACAACCAACATCAACCGAAGGTTCGGGTTGCTTTCCCGTTCCGCTGAATTGCTGTGACTGTTACCGTTGACTGACCCAGCGCATCCCCGTACCAACAGTAACCCAAGCTGCCGCAATCTGGCAACAGAACTAAATGCTTCGCCATCAACGGGTTTTTGTTCATGCTGGAGGGATGATGTTTCTGCAAGCCAATCTTACGATATGTTGTTTTTTCTTTCGTAATTCACTCACTCTGCTGAAGGTACCGATGAAGTTGTGGATATCCTTTTGTGGTTTCTCTGCGTACACTTGCGCCGAGATTTCGAACAGTTCTCGGTCCGACCCGAGGCGCTGCGTCGACTGGATCGCGAGGCGCAGCTTCCAGTCCGTCTCACCGTCCAGCTGGTCGGTGCGAATGAAGCAGGCGCCATTACCCTCGCTCGTGCGCAGAAATACCATGTCCGCTGGGACGCGTTGGTCCTGCAAGATTGGACACATGGTTATCATTGACTCTCTCTCCTCTGGCTGTGTAATGATCAGTGAGGTTCCGGCCGGTTCCAGCTGGAAAATGAACAGAAATGTCACCTTCTCGACGATGATGAGGTCTCCGACCCGGATGTCGGCGCTGGAGACTGACACGACGCCGCCTGGCGTCAACTTCTTGTATTTCTTGAGGTTGATCTCACGGTCGCGGCGGAAACGCCGGATGTCGTCGATCGCCTCTCGAATCATCGTCACGCAAATCACAAACGTCTGCGGGTGAAAGTATCAATGTCAGGTCCCGTTTCCAGGCTATGTTCAACTGCTCGCCAGACACAAGTGCACTTCTTTTGCATGAAACGTTGAACAAGTTGGAAATCGCTCGACCAACGCCCGACATTGGGCGCTTACGTGCCACGAACAACTGAAGCGCAAGTACTTCTGTATGTCAAGAACGAAAATGTTGGTGCAGTGAGATCCCCTCTGCACTTACCAAAGGCAACCAGTATGTGTACAGGTATCCGACTCGAATACTGGGAATGAACTGAGAGCAAGCCATCACAAGAAAGTAGAAATTCAAGAAAAACTTGAACTGCTGATACAGCACCTGCAGAAAAAGTAATTGAGCAGTCAGAGCGTTTTCTGGCAAATTCGCCGCATTGAAAACACGAAACTCTTCACACACCCCTGCGTTCTTGGACCCAAACAAGAACTGTCGTGTTTCTCGGTGAAGTATGCTCCAAAGAAATTGAACGAAGGTTTTTCGATCCAGACTTACCATTGGAATGAATGTGATAATGTTGTATTTTTGGTTTCGAATCTTGTTTGGAGGAAACTTTGACTTTTGGTCCGCTTTGAGCGGCCGCCCAACCCAGATGGTTCGCGGTCGCAGCTCCTGTTTCCTCCGGCATTTGTCGAAGCACGAATCACAACAACTGAAACACATTAAAATCGAAAGCATAAGCTATGGAAGAATTGTGCAGGACAATTGTGCGTTGAGTGGTTTCTACATTCAGGAAACAATGAGAGACAAATCAGCTCACTTTGAGCAGGCATGTTTCCATCCATCGCAGAGCCAGTATCCGATGCCTTTGCTCTTCCTGCGTCCGCCTGGCATCAGATAGTCACCCTCATCCGTGTCGAACCCTCCGTCACTCATCATTAAAGGCACCTCGTCCATGCTCGAGCCCGTTCCATATCTGCTGCGCAAACAGAGGCGTGACTTTTTCCATACACGAACACAAACAAGTCGTTCCCAGTCACCAGATGCTGACTCAAAACAGGAAATTTGAACCCCACAACAAAACATGTATTTGGTTGACAATGACAAAGGTTGTTTATTCACTTTGACACAAAGAGCACATGGGCTTCTTCAACCCATAGCTGTAAGTGCAGCTGCATTTTGCACAGAACATGAAGCCAGCTTTAAAATTCCAGCAATTGGACTTGAGCTCAAGGGCAAATTGATTTTTGGGGTACAAAATTTGGCCCAAATTCCGCCACAGAACAATTGAGCTGCAAAGCGATGACAGCAGGTCAATTCGCTTCGTTTTTAGTACATTTGTTCACCCCAAAGTTGTTACGAGGAGACTTGCAATTCTAACGTTCGATTGCATGTTGTATCACCTTTGGTTTGTGTCCTTTCTGCCCTAAAATTGGTAAGAGTTAACACAGTTTTGAGTGCAACAATG
>JAAUXT010011329.1_pt1 | contig 10970 bp, 13 predicted proteins | sample 7278171 | NCBI WGS metagenome assembly JAAUXT01 (sample SAMN14350112, study PRJNA611818) | marine sediment metagenome | isolation source: surface marine sediment (1.8m) | place: French Polynesia: Moorea | collected 2018-08 | reverse complement strand
TGGAAGACAAGGAGGACAAGGAAGAATCGATGACATTACCGGCAAGGGACTTCGCACTGCAGTTGCCTTGAGCACTGCTTCTTGTTGTTTTTCTTCTCAGGTGTTTTGGAAATTTGTGATGAGAAAAAACCTGCCAAGCAACTCACTCAACGGGATGAAGTTTTCGGTGTTGGCACTTGGAGATTCTTCTTACCAGAAGTGAGTTGTTGCATTTGGTCACCTTTTTTATTGGTGAATCTGCTGAACCCCGATGGACGACAGTTGTTTCAGTGTCATTCTCTGGTCTTATTTTTCAGATTCAACTTTGTTGGGAAGAAGCTTCACAAGCGGTTGTTACAACTGGGTGGGACTGAATTGCAAGAAATAGGACTGTGCGATGACCAGCATGATCTGGGGTGAGGGTCTTGAAGACTTTGGCGTCGTTCGATTTGAGCAACCCACTCGTCCAGATCACCACGGATTGGTGCAACACAACACAGTTCAGAGGATCTGGATTGTTCCACAGCAATCGGCCGATCTGGATTGATCTGCAACAATCGGTCAATGAGACAGACTGCCAGACGGATTGTCTGTCGGAAACAGCGATCCGGATCTGCAAATCGAGCAGCGCCTTTCTAATGGGTGGTTTCAACAGCTACCTGAAGCGCAAGGAACCTGAACTTCGAACCTGTGATTTGTTTGCAGAGCCGACGCTGTGGTGGATCCTTGGTGCGCGTCGTTGTGGCAGAAGATTGTGACCATTTATCCCTTGCCACCTGGAAAAACAGTTACACCAGACACCATCCGGTGAGCGCCATTCCAAACACTCAAAGGGAATTTCTTTTGCTGTTCTTTCGGGGCGAAGACACCATTGCTTTTTGTTTTCAGGCAACCTCCGAAGTACTCGATTCAGTTGGTGCAGCCGGAGGTGTTTGAACAGAATGGTATTTCTGCGGAGAAAAGTGTGTCATTTTCTCAACAACGGCCATTCCACGCAAGACTTCTTTCAAATGAACGAGTGACGGCTCCGGATCACTGGCAGGATGTGCGCCTCGTTCGGTTCGACATCAAACACTCAGGGATGAGGTGAGTAGTGTGTGCGCGTACGCAAGCGCATTTATGCGAGACGGCCTTCCGTTTCAGCAGTTGCCTGGTGCACTGAAACAAACCGAGTCCGTGTTGTGTTGTCGATTCACCCTGATCAAAGAAAGTGTTCAAACAAGGGATTTGTTGGAGCGCGAGATCCACAAGCGTGATTTTGTTTGACAGATTTGATCCTGGAGATGTTCTGATGGTCGCTCCGAAAAACATGCCCGAGACGGCGGACAGCTTCGCCAAACTACTGAACATCGATTTGAATCAACAGTTCACGCTCGCTCAGAATGATCCAGGTCAGTGACAGTGGTGTCGGACAAGACTGTTGCTTTTCCCATCTGCGGACAAAAGTGAAAGATCAATTGGTGTCAAACTGCGAGTCTCGTCCGGACGTTGTGTGGATCCCTGTTCTTTGATCTGTCGGTTTATCTTGCGTGGTAAAGTTGGGTGAGAATCTTTCGGTCAAATTTTGATTTCCAATGAGACCTTGTAGTCGAACTTGACACACTTGGGTTTGATTCCTTTGCAGATATTCCATTGCCAACGACGCTGCCGTCGCCTTGTTCTTTTCGACACCTGCTGGAAAATTACCTTGACATCAACGGAGTTCCCAGACGTCACTTCTTCCACATGATGTCCTTCTTCAGCACGAACGAATTGGAACGAGAGAAGCTTCGGGAATTCAACACAGCCGAAGGCCAGGAAGAGTTGTATTCTTACTGCAACAGACCAAGGAGAACTGCCCTGGAGGTAGGAAGGTAGCTTCGATTGGTTCGCCCAACCACAACCTGAACTGCAGACATCGCTTCATTTCATCTGTTGAGCTGGTTTCCTTGCAGGTTCTCTTCGACTTTCCGCACACCACGCCAAATATTCCGTTGGAGTATTTATTCGATTTATTCCCAGCGATGCAACCAAGAGCTTTTAGTATTGCGTCTTCCTTGCGGGTAAATTGATCATCACCATCTGCGATCCCTCTGAAACTTTTGTTGACAGAAAAGGAGTATTTGCTACATTTTGAGATTCCTTCCAGGCTCATCAGAACGAAGTGCAGCTCCTGATGGCGGTTGTGAATTACAAAACGAAACTGCAGAAACCCAGGAGAGGTGTTTGTTCCACGTGGCTATCAAGCATCAACTCTGATGAAGGTAGTTTGCCCGTTTATGGCTCGCGCTTTGTGCGTGTGCATTGGTATTCAGCAGCGTGACTGTTCAGCTTGTTCGTTTTTCTGCACATCGAAAGGGAAGTGATTTCTACAACCATATGGTCACAAAAACTACCTGTCGTGTGTGCTCGCTTCGTGGTAGGAAATGGGTTGTCACCAGACAAAAATGGTTCCTGTTCAACAACAAAACACTATCCTCGAACAATCGTCGTGTGATTTCACAGGAACCATTTTGATACAGTGTAAGAACCCTGCCGCCGTGTCGTACAAAGGTCGGAACACAGCCCTTCAAATGAAAACTTTACAAGAGTTGTACTTCGCATGTCGTTTCGTTGTAGAACACGTTCCTATCTGGGTGAAGAAGGGAACGGTTCGTTTCCCGTCAGACGACAGCGTGCCTGTGATAATGGTCGGGCCTGGAACAGGAGTCGCGCCTTTTCGATCGTTCATCCAGCACCGTTCGTCCAGCTGTAAAGCAGGTCCAACTTTCCCTCGATCGCGGAATCCTTCGAGACAACTGCCGTACAGTTCCGTGCAAAAGACTCACCTTTTGTCCCAAAATTGAGGGGGGTAAGTCGAAAACACGGGCATGACGGCAACACTTTCAAAATTTCACACCTTGATGTTTTTATTTGAGCAGGATTGACGCTGTTCTTCGGTTGTCGAAATGAAGAAAAGGACTATTTTTGTCGCTCGGAGTGGGAATCGCTGCAACAGGCGAACTTGTTGAAGATCTTCACAGCATTCTCCCGAGACCAGGTACAGCAGTGAAGTAGTTTCCTGAACGGCAGAACTGGTCAAGAGAATCCACATTTTGAAGGCTGTCGAGACAACACAGGTTTTGAGATTGCATTCCGGATGTGGACACTCAAGACCAGAACTTTTCTTGCTTCTTGAACAAATGCCAAAAATAGAATGTCACGAGCGTTCAGGAACAACCAAACGTGCCAGAAATAGTTTTGACACTTGCGACATTCACGTTCTTCCCTTTGGAATGGAAGTGTTGACAAGAGTGGCAGAAACAAGTTTGGTCATAAAATAGCTGACGAAGAACCTTGGTTTGCACTCACGAAACAATCTTTTGCAGGAGAACAAAGTCTACGTCCAGCACAGAATCGAAGAACAAGGCGCATTGGTGTGGGAACTGATCGACAAGCAAGGAGCCTTCTTTTACGTTGCTGGGCAAGTTCATTTGCTTTGAGAGAATTTTGGTGGAAGCAAGACAGTCTTAATTTTTGCTCTTTTCGCATGATTGATTTTTGATTCTAGAAACGCCAAACGAATGCCAGATGATGTGCGGGAGGCACTGAAGAGAGTGACCCAGCAACACGGACACAAAACGGAGGAAGAGGCGGGAAACTACATTCAGGAGATGGACAGGAAGCGACGATATCAAGCGGAGACTTGGTCATGATAAAAGCTTGTGTTGCTTCGATGTTTGGCGTAATTTATTGTCACGTGATCTTCGGACGAACACGCACCAAAAAGGTTTCTGCGACACAAAACCGAAGAGGAGCAATGCGTTCACGAATCTTGAATAAATAATTTATTTTGCGCGAAATAATCGTCTATTTTGTAAATTTGTTGAGCAGTGATTGCTTCCAAACTTCAGGTGTCTGGGAAATTGCGGTTGACATCGCCGAGTTCTGCTGCTCCAATTCTTGCACCGTGTTCGAGTTCCCCCGTTTGAGCGATTGGGCACGAACCCTGGACACGACTTTGCTGTATCTGTGCAGCACGTCCAGAATGAGAACGAAGAGGCTCTCTCCGCTCCGAGCGTCAAATTCAGTCAGTAGGAAGCAGAGTTCGCACAATAGATGTGAGAGTGCGAAGCACTGCTCGGCGTGGTCCAGCCCGTCCAAAAGACTGGCAAACAATGCCTGAAAATGGAAGAAAATCACCTTTTGTACCAAACTCGAGTTTGAATCAATCGTCAAATTTTGTACCAAAGTGTCGAGTTTGAATCAATCGTCAAAGTTTCTTTCCGCGAACAAAAGTCGTTCACAGTCCACCATTGATTGTGTTTCTTTGAAAGCGTTTTGCAACAGAACAAGTGAACATAGCTTACCTTTATCACAGTGACGTACTCTCGACAAACCAAAACATTTCGACTGGCGTCCACGTCTTGAGTTGTTTTGGCAACGAACATCATCATTTGCCAGAACAAACTGCTCGTGCCCAGCAGCCCCTTCATTCCTGCGGTCAAAGAACGACACCTTGCACAATCTGGGCGCCAGAAGTCGACCGTTTCTTTCACAAGTGCACTCAACAAATGAAGGAAGGGTTGCGACCACAGACCCATTTCGTACGGATTTGGAACCCGCAGAACACGGAAGATGTTCTTGGGTTCTATCAGTTCGTGAATCTGGTTCAATTCTTCCGATTGCGTGAATGACGCCAAAACAACGAACCCGACAGGTTCAGAAAGGGCGTCGTCTCTCTGGCTGCGGGTCTCAGCGCCACCGGAAGCACGTTGTTCTCCACCAGGTGGCGCACCAGGGTCAGCGCCGCGTCCCACTCACGGCCCGTGCTGTTCCGCAGGTGCTGCAAAGACAACGCATTCCAGTTTCAAAACTCAGACCAAAGTGCTCGGACATTGCGCTCCTGGACAAAATACATCAGTGATGGGTTCTGGCAGGAGTGCCATTTTGGATCGGCCAGTGGAAAATTTCGCCAATTTGTTTCCAAACAGAACCGTTCAAGGCTCGAAAAGTGGTGCCGGTACCTTCGCGAACACCGTGATGACTCTGGTGTCCAGTTTTGTCTGGTTGGCAAAGACGGAAAAATCTCCCGACTTCAGCGCAATGTCCAAAGTGGCGTCGGAGGCGACAGCGAAGGCAAAAACGTCAGCGATGACGTCAGCTGCGAATCCTGGGGTCGTGTTCGCTGCAAAGGGACAAGGTTTCCAATCTTGGACACGTTGCAGCGACCGACCTTTTGCTACAACACTCGATCAAAGCTCGGTGTATCATGAGTTGCGTGCACACAACCCTCAAATTCGAACAAACGAAGAACTCGTTTCTTACCATATTTGGACGTAAAATTCCACGAACCGGACGTCTTTCGCAGGAACAGTTCAAGAGATTTGGGAACTTTCTGAAATGTGGAGCAAAGTTGGAGCAGCGCCCTTCACTTCTACATCAATGGAAGCGGCCAGAAAACACGGTTCAATTAACCAGGAAACGTTGCACAGATGCACTCACCACACAATGCACGGTGGAACACAACCGCACCAACTTCAGGCCTGTCGACCAATGAAGATGCTGAATGGAGTTGAAGAGCCACTTCAGTTTCTTTCCTGAAGAACAGATCACGAAGTTAGTGTCGGTGCTTCGCTGACAGAAAAAGTTATTTCTTTTGTTTCTGAAGACCAGGGGGATGACTGTTGTCAACAAGCGAAGCCACATCATAGATCTACCTGTCGATGGCTCTTCTGGCTGAGTGACAGATTTCTCCAGAAGCTCCAGACAATCGGTCGCCAGCGTCTTCAGAGCGGCCCCTTGCTCAGCAGAGGACGGGTCCAGACGACGATGTTTGTCGATGATGCTGCACAGAGTGAGCATCAAGGGGAAGGTTTGATCTGAAGGGACCCAGGCCAGATCCTTTCTGCTTTGCAGTACGACGAGCAGGAGTCGCAACGTTGTCTCTGTCGGCACTCCTGTGTCTTTTGGAAACTGTGCCAAAACTGAGGCCCGCATGAACTCATCTGGAGCCACAAGCGATCCAAGACGTTCTTCTTCCTGGAGGAAGAAACAAAATCAATTGCGTGCGCACCACGATTCCCTGGGAACAACTGGAAATCTTTTTTGCGTGTTGAAACACCAAACACGAGTGCCGTCCATACATCAACTCTTGATGTTCTGCGCGTCTAAAAATACTCACTTTCAACAGCTCTGTGAACAGTTTGTTGAAGCTTTTCTCTTTTCTTTTGTCCGTCACAACTTCCAGGAGAATTTCATCCAGTGCTGAACAAATGGAGTGCTGCCCTCGCTCGTTCGCAACAAAACACAAAGGACGCAAATGCCACAGCACCTGAAAGACCAAACAACTGAATTCTGTTTCTGGTGTTTGGGTCTGTCAACTTTGCCCATTCTGAAAAATCTCTGTGTCCTCCATTCACCTTGAGAAGCAGCGGTTGTTGGCCCGGATGCTGCACAGCGTCCGACAATATTTTGCGCAACGTTTTTCTGGGTGACTGAATCGCCATCACACAAACTTCGCCGAAAACCTGCAACAACTGTCCGTTTCTTCTCTGAGGCAAAAAGACGAACATACAGAAAGGGACTGTCAGATCTTCATTTTTACCAAAAGCTACAAGTGTTGCAAAAACCCTTGCCTTTTCAGTGTCAGTTGCGCTGGCGACTTTGTTGAACACCGACGTCATCTTCCCTTCGAACGTGGTGCACAAGTTGACTCCAAACAGCTCTTCAAGGTCCAAGTGCTGCACTGCGTGCGCCAACACAAGCAATTTCTCGTTTGTTCTCAGTTTTCTCATCGCGTGCAGGACCACCTGAAGAAAACAATATTTGGGCGAAAACTGTGTCACACAAAATGTAACTTGATTGTCTCGGACCAAATATTTCGCGTTTCACTTACGTTGGTCACGCTGCGTCGCATTTCTGACTCTGGTTCCGTTGATTCTGCTTGACGTAGAAGAGCCATCACGTTCTGAGCGGACAAGACGCTGACGTTTCTCCTCAGAAATGCGACCCAGTCGTCCACGCGAGTCGTCAACTCGTCCAATTCCGCTGAACACAGCAGCGCCATGTTCCCTGTTGGGAGATCAAACATGGAATCGACGTACACACGTGACAAAATTGGCTTCCCCAAAGCACACAAGCACGCTGTCAAATCATCCTTCTGACGACACCCACTCCTCACCTGTGATGTTGTACGACTTCATATCCACCAGCGCACAAGCTGTCCGGTACTTCAGGCGACACGCCGAGGACTGGTAAGCGGACAGCAGCCTCGCCTCCAGGCCTTGTCGAATTGTGCTGATCTCCCTGAGTGTGTTGCTCAAGGACGAATTTTCATTTTGATCTGCGGGAAAATCCACTTTCCTGAGCTGGACCAGGGTGTAGTTGACATCCGGGAAAGTTATTGCGAGCTCTCCTCTGTCACTGGAACAAACTGGTCCGTCACTTGTGCACACCAGAGCTACTTCAGCCAGCTGTTCTTTCCAGCTACTGAACAGCTCTTGAATTGGGTCACACGGCAGCGATTTCTTCAAGTTTTCACAGTTCCGGGTCAGACTTGACAACACGCGCTGATCAGCAACTTGTCTCGAGGTTGTTTGCGTCCAAGTGTCGTCTAATTGCAGGCTTTTGAAGAAGAAGTAAACTTCCTCGAAGTCAGACTGAGACTTGCAGTTCATGTGCTTGAAAAGAGCTTCAAATCTTTGCAGACGTGACTCGAAAGTTTCTACTTCACACGTCTTCACAACAATACCACCTGTGACATCGTTGATCAGTCCATAACAGGCGAGAAGTAGTTTGATTTTCGCTCGATCAGTGCAATCTTCCAGAGCACAAACAGACTGGACACAGCAAGAAAGTCTCTCGATCACATCACTGAAGCTCACCTCATGCGAGGTTTTCACGAATATTTTGCAAAGCATCTTCACCATGTTTGGGCTTTCCTGCGGTTGATCTTCGATCTTGAGTTTTGTTGCGTCCAGCACTTCAGCCAAGAGAATCACATCATTGCTGTCCGTGTCCGTCTGAACGTAGCTCAGAAGGTCCATGAGAATGGCATTGCCAACCTCAGTTGGTGCACATTCAATCACCTGAGATGTGAAAATTGGTCTCAAAAGAAATTGTTGACAAAAAACCAAAAACTACATTCATTGAAACGTTCTGCGTGGTTCGTCCACAAATTTCCCGTTTCCCAGTTCATGCAAACTTGACTGCCAGACACACCACACCAACTGGTTGGGCCAGATTCACCACACCAACTAGTGAGGTACGATTCACCACGCCAATTCTTTTGTTGACTTGAGACAAAAGAACCGGTTAATTCTTGGACAGACCTCGTACACGACCTACCTGACACAATTGCGTGGACATCCTGCAGTGTTTCACAATGTCAAAGACAAAGGTATTGTTGAAGGCAGGAAGGCCCATTGTCACTGCTTCGAAATAATTCTCGTCTCTTGCCACCGTCCAATCTTCAACCGGCACAAACCCTTCCTCTGACTGTTGCAGCTTGGCCATCAGTGTGGTCACAATCTTGAGTTTCCACAGTTCCTTGTCGGTCCATCCGTTTTTAACAATTTCGCCGTGAACAACTTGGTTCACAGCTTCGTAACAGAAGCTCAGTTTGGAACTCTTGATGTGCTGCTCCAAACCGCCAACCACCTGCATTTTCAGGACCAAAACCAAAATATTTGAGCGACTCGCGGTGTGCACGGCAGAAATTCAGATGACTCGGATTCTCGCAATTTACAGTGATTGTGTTTCTCTCCCCGGGCTCGTGCTGATGTTTGTTAGATTTTCTCCATCCAATTGATTGAACTCGTGATATTAATGAAGGCTGATTGATGTCTAGGGTTTTGTGATATGATTACAGCTCGTGATTTGCCCAACAAAAGAGAAACAAGCTGATTGCGGTTGAATTAAATCTCTCTCTCTCTTTATTTCCCCGAAGTTCAACATGTCGCTCCAGGAAAAATCAATAACTCTCGCATCTTGGATCATGACGTCACTGCAACCAATAACGTGACGTTTCATCTCGGTGACAGACATAACAACGCTGTTTGCAGAAAGCAGAAAGCGGGAACAAGAACTCGATTAGTTGATGAACCGGCAAACAATGAAGAGATTCGGATGATGTAAGGTGACTTGTTGTGATAAGGAAAACATATCGAACACACCCTTGGGGTCATTCGATGATGCGAAAAATTTAGAGCATCACGTCTACAATACTCCCCCACCTTGAAAAAGACTGCACCAATACAAGTTGCATTACATTTCATGAATCACAAACAACATGCTTTTCAATATAACGACATGCAAGAACAATATCACGACATGCATCCTTGAAAATGCGAAGATGATCATCCCGATTAAATGCTTGATCATCTCTGTTCATCCAATATTCCTGTCAATCATTGTGTCACCACAGCGTGTGTATCTTGAGTCAAGTTCTCTCCACACAATTATTTCACTACAGCATTCGCAACTTGTGTCAACTTTTTCATCATGACATCATGTCACCATTGTGTTCACAGTTCGTGTCACTTTTCTGCTGCAGAGTTTAGAAACATTTCCTGCAAAGCAAACATCGAGTTAACCTTAATTGTTTGATTGAAGAGTTGGATTGTTGGCACATGACTTAATTGCAATAACTCTGTTGGTGTGCATTGTGCGTCCCACAGTCCGAGCGTTATCACTGTGAGCGTCCCAACACCTGAGCGTTATTGTCAGTGCGTTGGCGTCACTCACTGTCCCTTTAAATGACACACACAACTGTCCATTTCCAATTCGTGTTTCACTCGGCACTTTGGATGCTTCAAGACTCTGCTCTTCTCTCCAGTTCAAGGATTTTGCACTCACTTCTCCAATCAAGTAAGTTGAACTTCATTCTTCCTTTTTCACCTTCTCTCTCATGATAAATTTTGCATGTCTTCAAAATTCTCGGGATAATTTGTCTATTTTTGACCATAGATTTTGGCTATCTCCAAATTGTTGTGGTAAATTTCTTGTGTTCCCAAAACTTTGGTATTCTAAAACTTTTCATCCACTACGATTCTGTGATCTCTTGTAATTTTGCTTTCTCTCACCATCCGAAATGCACCTGTCCAAAAATTATTATTCAATTTCTCTAAAACATGTCAATTTGCTTTCCAGAATGTGCTTCCTGATTTACCCATGGTGTGACGAGGATCTCGACTGTCGACTCCTGCTACATTCAAGTTCGAACCCAACTGTGCTGGTCAGCAAAATGACCTCGACTACCACTACGAGCGCTTCAAGCCGTGCCATCGCCATTAGCAGACTGGGGGAAGGTGTCTCAGGAAAGCGTACAATTGCCCCTTCGACGACTGCAAGTGCATTCAGATGCAGCCCTGCTCCGAGGAACTCTCTCAAGACAACTACTGCAATCAGTTGGCAAAACTCCGTGGTGTTACCCCTCTACCCCTTGCTCTCGATGGACGTAGTTATGAAGGACATTGGGAGTCAGAACGTGTACAATTTAGTTCGTACTCCCCCAGCAAACCTACACCCACAAATGGTGAGCTCACAAGACAGCATCACCAAGCACATCTCCATGGGATGGAGAGAATGTCGCCTGCAGCTCGAGCCCACTGCCAGAAAATAGAAGACAACCTTCGAGAACTGTACTCTACACGGCGTCTCCTCCAAAAACATACGTCTGAAACAGACTCTGTTGAAACCTCAACAATCCTCAAGTACCGTGCGAGAATTGACAAGTGTAAACGGTACCTCTCAATCACAGAGACAGAACCACTGTCTCCACATTCAAAGCGCTCACGTCACTCTTCCGGATATTCACCATAACTTACCTGTGAACCGTATTCATCATCTTGTAAAATAAATACCACCTTTTGTGCCAACCTCCTCAATCAAACCCTTGTCATGCTTCAATGTCACAAATAAATCGAAAAATTTCTTGGTGTGAGTGTACTCTCATCACCCAAATCGAAAAATTTCTCGGTGTGAGTGTACTCTCATCACCCTTGTCGTGTTTCAATGTTGTGATAAATTGG
>JAAUXT010062946.1_pt1 | contig 10971 bp, 5 predicted proteins | sample 7278171 | NCBI WGS metagenome assembly JAAUXT01 (sample SAMN14350112, study PRJNA611818) | marine sediment metagenome | isolation source: surface marine sediment (1.8m) | place: French Polynesia: Moorea | collected 2018-08 | reverse complement strand
GCGGGCGCGCGGGCGCCTGCGGTGGTGGCTCTTGCTGGGTCGGGGCGTGAGTGTGCCTGTGTGTGTCTGTGTGTGTGTGTGTGTGTGTGTGTGTGTGTGTGTGAGTGTGAGTGTGCCTCTTTGTGTCTGTGTGTGCGATAGAACCAGAGCACACTCTAGTGTGTGTGTTTGTGCGTGTGTGTTGAGAGATCCGGGAGGGCTGCCTCAGTGGGAACTGACCGCGCCACTGGTGGGGAGAAAGATGTCTGGGGGGTGAGGGCGCGTGGGTAGATCAGGGAGGGGTCAGGGAGGTCATGTTTGGGTGGATCTGGGGAGATACACGGATGCACGGGGCAAGGGGCGTCTGTGTGGGGATCGGGAGGACTTTTCGCAAGTGTGCCTGGATTGTGTGCTGAACAACGCGAACGCAGTTCAGAGGGGGCGCATTTTGAGAGGGGTGGGGCGGGGCTCTGATGAGCGTCATGCTGGATGCGTGGAGACAAACCCGCGGGGTCAACTGACCGTCACTGCTGGAACCTCTTCCACTGCGTCACTCCTCAATGGAGTGGCCTGAATGGATCCAGGGGGGTTAGGAAGGGCACGTGTGTTGACAGATTGGGGACCTTTAGTTGCAACACGTGGCGAGATGTACGTGTGACATGTCACGTGGCATTGCAGGCTGGAAATCAGTTTCACTCATTGAGAAATTTTGAAAATGATCTCCAACTTTTCAGATGCAACTTTCCTTTTGCAGAGAGTTACTTTGCCCCCTTTTAATTCTGTCTCTACAAAAATTTTTTATTTGTTTGGATTTTGGAATTTGCAACCTTACAAATCAAAGAAAAGGCAACAGAGATTTCCCAGGGTGAAATGCCACGTAGCGCGTGGCACGGGGACGTCACACATGCTGCAACTAAAGGTCCCTAGATCTATTGTGTGTGTGTGTGTGTATGTGTGTGTGTGAGTGTATGTGTGAGTGTGTGTTGAAGGTCCGGGATTGCTGCCTCAGTGGAGACGGATCGAGCGGAAAGAGAGGTGTCGGGGGCGAGTGGGTGTGGCCAGCTCTGAGAGAGGTGATGGGGGAGACATGTGTGGGTGGATCTGAGAGGGCAAAGGAAGTGGGGGGATGCCCGTCTGTGTCGGGAGAGGGAGGAGTTCTCGTGAGGCGTACGTGCGTCGGAGTCCAGGGCTAAAATGTGCGTCGGGACAGGACAGGATCCGCCGTTGCCCCCCCCCCAGAGATGTGTAGGTGCAGCGTGTGGGTGTGGATAGATTTGGGAGGGGTGAGGAGGGAACATGTGTGGGAGGACACAGGGGCTGGGGCGTACCCGTGTGCGTGCGTCAGCATCAAGGGCAAAGGGACAGGACAGGATCCACCACTCAGAATCCACCCTTGGGACCACACCCTGAGGGTCACCCCCTCCAGGTCCAGCACACAGGGTCCAACCCCCTCAGGGTTCTTCCCGCAAGGGGTCCAACTCTTGAGACCCAACCATCTGGATCCACCCTGGAAGAATCCACCCCTCCATATCAACCCCACATGATCACCCCCAAGATGCACCCTTGGGGTGATCACCCTTCAGACCCGTCCCCAGAACCCGCCCTGTAGATCCACCCCAACACGTGGGATCTGAGAGATACTTCAATCAGCTGATATAAAATCAATACCTGAAGATAAAGTTCGATCTTCTGGATCTGATTGACAGACGGACGTACCCGTGGTTACGTGACCGTCATCTGGACGTCTGACCTTGAGACTGACCATCACCTTGACCTGACCTTGAGACTGACCGTCACCTTGACAACGGAGCGTTTCTTCTCCACACCTGTCCACCTGTATAGGTGAGTCACGCACACGTCAACACATCCAGACTCTGCTGTGTGAAAAAGGCGACAAAAGTGGTTTTCACGTTGGTGACGGCGTCAATTTTTTTTAACGACGTCAAAGAATGGTGTGTACCATTTTTTGACGCATGTTGTGTAATAGAACCACCGTCAATCGAACCCTCGATAGCTGGTTCGATCCCACATGATTCTCTCCTGCTCTCCTCTGAAGCTGCACCTTGAGCACAGCTTCAGACCCCTGAGTATTTAACTACCTGTATTCCTGTTTTCTGGGCTTCGATTCTCTGAAGCTCAGGTAAGTGAGAATAAACTGAACCACACTTCCACGCGCATGTGACAGATTCATTGTGACCCAGCCAACAGAGAAGGGAGAGATCGGCTCCCCTCTCTGGGCGAACGTAGCGACCCGGCTCAGCCAGCTGAAGGCTCCGGAATGATGCTGGCCTGAGCACCCCCATACATAACGCGCCCACCAATTGGGCATCAGGTTAAATTTTGATGTTGATGTCAAAAAAGCTGCAGTCGACGTCAAGAACACGTGATGACGTCCCAACGTGAAAACCCCCAAATTGTTTGTTTCTCGTTTCCAAAGGCGTGAGTGGTTGGAGATACCGTATCAAACCGTATTTTTGACCCAGATTCCAACGTTTCACTGTGACTTGAAAAACACCCTTTGCACGTCACAGAATAGCGTAGACGTGGGCTTTCTACGCTCACGTCCACGTCTACGCTGCTTGATGGGGAACCGTGCTGATTTTCTATTGTCGCCGTCACCGTCAAAACGTTTTGACGTCAACGTCATTCTCTGCATTGCGACGTCAAGTTGACGCGAGACCCCAAGGGTCGACGTCAAAGTTGGGGTGGGGAATATTTGACGCCAACTTTCACGACGTGAAAAAACGTTGACGCACGTCACTTCGGACGCAATGTGAAAACCGCGTTGAGTCAAAGACAAGGTCAGGGGGTTCAAATTTTGTGCGCGTTGCTGAAGAACGCCACGACGCTGGGCGAGGTTTAATGGGCGTGTTGGATTTACGCGTGCGGCTGTGAAAATTGGGCGGAGTCAGCCATTTGGGTCACGCGGCCAATCGGCACGCAAATAGAACACGCCCACTGTTGTTGACAGACAAAAGACGTGCTTCACGCATTGACACGTCCTGCTGGCTGAGTGAGCCGAAATGATTCACTCAAAATCGAACACGCCCAATGACAATGGTCTGAACTTGAACACCAGGGCAGAGCGCAAGGATGTTCGTTGCGCCACATTTTCAGACAGTCTCAAGTGACACAAAAGTTATTGTCAAAGGGGGTTTTCATATGGGTGACGCGCGGTCGTCTTTTTGACGTCGGCGTCAAAATTTAACAATGGTGGAATTTTTGACGCCAGTCCGGAAAACGACCGCGCGTCACCAAATGTGAAAACGCCTAAAGTTGTGAAGAGAAAGAACGACAAACCAGACTGCCAAAACAGGATCAGATCTTGAACCTGGATTAGCACAGGCCAAGCCCAGAATTCCATAGAAGTTTCCAGATCGCAAAGTGACCAACCCATGCATATTTAGGCGTGTTCCATGTGGCGGGGTGTGGATCACTGGGCTCACTTGCACGGCCTGTCTCCACCACAGGGGCGAAATCTACCTCGCCGCGCACTAAAATCGAACGCGCCCAATCACGTTGAGACGCACAAGAAAGACGGTTCAAGTGTTTGTGTGCTCGCCTCTTGACCACTGATAAGGAGGTGATTTTTTGTGGGACTGCAAACAGAGGACACTGTGGGAGAGTTACTTGGAGAGATAAGGAACGGAGCGATGATCTGAGTACACGTGTACTCAAACAGGTGTGGGGAGGGGAGGATCCAGGAATCTAAATGAGGGTGGGGGCTCCTGTGTGTGCGTGTGTGTGAGCGTGTGTTTGTGTGCTTGCATATGTGCGTGTGTGCGTGCATGTGTGCATGTGTGTGCGTCTGTTTCTGTGCGTGCGTGTGTGCGTGTGTGCGTGTGCGTGCGTGCGTGTGTGTGCGTGTGCGTGCGTGTGTGCGTGTGAACAGGTTTGTGAGAGAGAGTCTCTCAGAGTGATAAGGAATGGTCCAATAATCTGAGTACATGTGTACTCGTACAGGTGTGGCGGATTCAGGACTCTAGTGCGGGAGGGGGTCACGTGTGTGTGCGTGTGTGTGACTGTGTGCGTGTGTGTGACTGTGTGCGTGTGTGTGACTGTGTGCGTGTGTGTGACTGTGTGCACGTGTGTCAGTGTCAGAGAGATAAGGAATGGCGTGATGATCTGGGTACACATGAACTCGTACAGGTGTGAAGGATCCATGAGGGGGGGGGTTTGTGTGCGTGCGTGTGTGTGAGTGTGTGTGAGTGTGTGCGTGTGTGTGAGTGTGAGTGAGGGTGTGAGTGGGTTTGTGTGAGTGGGTGTGTGTGAGTGTGTGTGTGCGTGTGTACGTGTGTGTGCGTGTGTTTGCGTGTGTTTGTGTGCGTGCGTGTGTGTGAGTGTGTGTGCGTGTGTGCGTGTGTGTGCGTGTGTTTGTGAGAGAGAGAAAGACTGAATGACCAAGTGACTGAGCCAGTGACTCACAGACTGACAGACAGACTGACTGACTGACTGAGTTCGGTTGGATTTCCCTCTGGTGGATCCAGCACAGACGTCCAGCTCTGGCCCGGATCTGGGTGCTGTCCCAGCGGGGGGGATGGTGTCCTGCCAGATCTGGATTCGTCGTTGGGTGTAACCCTGCAAGCTCAAAACGCCTCCCTGCAGAACGAGCCGTTTAGAAACCTCTCTGTGGGCAGCTGGAGGGATGGAGGGGCGCAGGCACGAGTGACTCCTCCCCCTGTACGATTCGTCGGTGGACCTTGGTCCCAAACGTGTTGTCGTGTTTGCGATAAGAAAATCATGCAAAAATTGTTACGATGAACCAGACAAATTAATTGAAACAATTCAACAATGACGAAGAAAACACGAACGAATAAACTTTTTCGTGGTGTTATAAGAGGATTTGTTTTTTTTTTCAGCAACGCTTCCGCTGAGCTGAACAAGTACAAGTTACGAGTACGCGAGTACAAGTACTCACAGAGGGTAACATTGACGAGGTGTGTGTGACGCCACGTCGGAGATTCCGCCCCGCCCCGCCCCGACGCGCTGCGACGCAACGTCGTCACGTCACAACGTTACGACGTCAGGACGTCGCTACGCGACGCATCAGACGTTACCGCGCCGCTACGTCGCTGCGTGACCAGTGAGTACGTGCGTTTGGGATGGGGACACACACATACGCTCACACGCACACACGCACGCATGCCGGTACACGCACACAGGCACACCCCCCACACGCGTACCCCCCCACACACGCACACACACACAAATGTGGGTGTGGTTCTTCATACTGTGTGACAGCAACGTTTCCCTGTGCTCAGGCAGAGTCGAGGGCTGGAAGAACGTCGCTCGAACCAGGTCCCCTGATCACGTCAAACGCTGCTGCGTCTCACCCTGCGTCTGTGACGTCTCCACAGAGCACGTCATACGTCGCGTCTGACCTTACGTCCCACGTCGCGTCCGTGACGTCACCAGACGCCGCCTCACCGGACCGGTGAGTCACTCACTGCGGTGGTTTCGATGCCACGTGCACCTACCGGCACAGTTTGGCCCAGTAACACGTGGAAATTGGCGCAAAACACACCAAGTTTGGAGCCTCAGAAAATATCTTGAAATGTAGGATTTTTTATCTTCTTTGATGCGTGATATGAAGGCATCCAAACCTCTGCAGTGCTGTACGTTCTTCCACTGCATGCGTAGAGTGTTAAGCTGAAGATCTGGGTGGTTCGGCTTTTGGGAGTTGGGCGGATGTATACGTCCAACGTTCCGGTGGGTGTGTTGAGTCAAGCGTGGATGGGAGACGTCGAAACACTGCGTGCAACGTTGCGTCTCAGACCTGTGTGAACGGCTGCTGCGTCACCACGACGTCACGTCCCGTTACGCAACGTCACGACGTCGCTGTGTCAGCTGTGGAACACGTGGGTTGGTGGGATCGCTTGCTGTGAAAATGTCTCTCGTGCTTGATTATAGTTCTTTAGAATCCACGTCAACTCCGAATCCACACCGCGTGCACCAGCGCATGACGCACCCACTTTTACGACATTCCGCACGTAAATGGGGTTGAAACCCATTTGCAATCACAGTAACATGTAGAACTGTTGGTGTGAACACAACTACTCACCACCCATTTGCGCTTGGTGTGAATTGCCACGTAGTGGACGTCAACGGACGCTACGTTTGCATCCGGGTCAGTTGAGGTGGGGTGTGGTCATACACGTGAGGATATCACCCTGTGGATGTGAGGTTTGGGTGGGGGGTGGGGCCCCCTTCTGCAGCCCTGTTTGCTGAAGACACTTTTGCAGATGCGGTGGATATGCAATTTTTCACATTGAACCAGGACCCAAACTTGTTGCTTTCATAAAAATGCATTTTCATTTTTGTTCAATTTTGTGCGACGTGTAGGACAACGTCAGTTGATTGAATTGTTCTCAGAACCAAAGAAGCAGAACGGGCACGGCACGCATCAGTGATTGAACCAGGGTCTTATTGCTTCATGGTGTTCACATTTTCACATTGTACGGATTGTAGTACGTTTAGTGATTGAATTGTTCCCAGAACCAACTGGGCAGAACGGACACGCGTGAGTGATTCTGGATCAAAGGCAGGATTTTCTGTTGTTGTCGTCCAAAGCACGTGGACAGACAGTAGACCATAGAGGGCGCAGCTTCTACAGAGCTGCCATCTGGACCCGAACTGGAGACTCAAAGGAGGGAACATAATAATTTGCTCATCTGGGTCAACATTGGACATTGGTGTGAACACAACCCTTGTGATTTGATTGACCGATTGAGTTTCTGACACTCCCTTGACTCCCCAAATATTGAAGTAACCATGGCAGGAACATGCAATCACTGTGCATTTCCTCTGACAAAAGAGAAGAGTGAGAAATATGGAGCAAAGGGACTGACCTCTCTCATCTATGCAGCAAAGAGAGGCAGAGTAAGCTGTGTGAAGCAACTTTTGGCTGCTGGAGCTGATGTCAGTGCCAAAACCAAGAATGGCAGAAAAACTGCCCTAATTGCTGCTTGTGAAAAGGGTGAGGCACTGTGTGTTGTAGAACTCATCAAAGCAGGAGCTGATGTCAACACACCAATGAAAGATGGACATACAGCTCTCACTGCAGCTTGCAGCAGAGGCCATGTGGAGTGTGTGAAGGAAGTGACCAAGGCTGGAGCTGATGTCAACAAGAAGAACAAATTTGGCTGGACAACACTATTCTGGGCTGCTGACAATGGATATTTCCAGTGTGTCAGGGAGCTTATCCAAAATGGAGCTGAAGTAAACAGTGAGAGCATCTATGGCTGGACAGCTCTGATGCATGCCAGCCACAAGGGTCACCTGAAAGTTGTCCAAGAGCTTATTCATGAAAAAGCGGATGTAAATCACACAGGACTAGATAGGTGGACAGCCCTTATGGTAGCTGCCTTCAAGGGCAATGCTGAATGTCTCCATGAGTTGCTCGAAGTTGGAGCTGATCACAGCAAACAAAACAACCAGGGTAGTGCAGCCTTGATGCTCGCTGCTCATCGAGGTCATCACAAGTGCCTCACACAGCTCATTGAAGCAGGAGCTGATATCAACCAAACTGACAATCATTACATCTCAGCATTATCCCTGGCCTCATTCTTTGGATACTCACAATGCCTGAAGTTACTTGTAGCAGCTGGAGCTCAGCTTGAGCACATGGACAAGGATTGTGACACAGCTCTGATCTGTGCAGCCATTGGGCAGCAGTCTGACTGCATGGAAATGTTGGTTCAGGCAGGAGCAAAGGTGAACACTCAGGGTCACAAGGGCTACACTGCACTGATGTGGTCTGTGATCAAGGGGAACCAAACAAGTGTGAGCAGCCTTATCAGTGCTGGAGCTGATGTGAACACACAAAACAGGTATGGCTGGACAGCTCTCATGTGGGCTGCTTGGGCTGGAGATGCAGAGTCCCTGAAGAGACTGGTGAAAAGTGGAGTGAGCCTGGAAACACAAAATGCAAGCAAGGCCACAGCTTGGCATGTGGCACTGCAGATGAAGCACCAAGAGTGTGCTGACATTCTAATGGAAGCAGAGTTTGATCAGTTGGAGGCCAGTTGTTCTGATGATGAGTGTGCAGATAGTGAATCCACTTATTTTCACAAAAAGAAGGAGAAATGTCTGAGACAACATGCATTCACTGGGAATGTTGGTTTGTTGAGAAGTTCTATTCAGTCAGGTGTCAATATCAATGCAACAGACAAGAAAGGAAACACAGCTTTGATGTATGCTGTGGTTCATGGGCAGGTGGAGTGTGTGAAGGAGTTGATTGCTGAAGGGATTGATGTGGATGTGAGAAATTGTAGGGGAGATACTGCTCTTTTGCTGGCTTCCATCAATGGATATGTGGACTGTGTCTCTGAGTTGATGCAAGGTGGTGCTGATCCAGATATTGAAAACAATGAAGGTCACACTGCAACAACTGCAGCAGCCACAAAAGGACATCTGGATTGCCTCAATGTGTTGACAAAAGAAAAACTCTTGTCAGCTGTGGCAAATGGCAGCTTGAAGCAGTTGCAGAAACTGATAACTTCAGGTTGTGATCCAAATCAAAAACAGAAGTATGGTGACACCCCTCTGATGATAGCTGCTACAAGAGGTCATACTGAATGTCTCACTGAACTGATCCACTCATCAGCCAAAGTGAATGAGGTCAATGACCTGGGATGGTCAGCCCTGTTCTGGGCAGCTGACAATGACCACATAGAATGTGTGAGGGAACTGATCAAGAATGGTGCTGAAGTAAACATGCAGAGCATTTATGGTTGGACAGCTCTGATGCACGCAAGCTACAAAGGACATCTGAAAGTGGTTCAAGAACTCATAAATGCTGGAGCTGATGTGAACTTGTTCAGCTTTGATGGGTGGACAGCTTTGATGGCAGTGGCTTTTGCAGGTCATGCTGAATGTTTGAAAGAGGTACAGGAAGCTGGAGCAGCAAACAATGAGCAAAACAATAAGGGGAGGACAGCTCTCATGCTGGCTGTGTGTCAAGGCCATGATCCATGTACAACTCAACTTGTGGATGCAGAAGCAAATGTCAACTTGACTGATCACCATGGTATTTCAGCTTTGTCTCTTGCATCATTTCATGGACACAATAGTTGCCTTCAGTCTGTGTTGCAAGGTGGAGCAGATTTGAATCATGTTGATAAGGACAATGACTCAGCTCTTATTTGTGCTGTCATGCAGAGACAGTTTGATTGTATTGGAATCTTACTCACCAGAGGCATAGACTGTAACATCCGAGGAAGTGGTGGGAAAACAGCCATGATGTGGACAGTTGTTCACAGGGAAGTTCAAGCATCTCCACCTGTGGTGCAAGATCCTGTCAATCTTGAGTTACTAGGAAAACGGCTTACAGTGACAAGTCTGGCACATGATGAAAGACATTGTCAGGTGCTTGAACTGTTGATTCAACATAGAGCAGATATAAACTTGGCAGATAATGATGGATACACACCCATCCAAGCAGCTACAAAAGAGGGAAACCTTACAGTTGTAGAGGCTCTTCTCTGTGCTGGAGCAGACCACAAAATGAGAACTCATAAGCAATGGTCAGCTCTACACTTAGCAGTTGGTAATAATAACATTGAAGCAATAAAATTACTGATTCAACATGGAGCTGATGTAAACTCAGCTGATGAGGAAGGCAAGACAGCTCTGTACAAGGCAGCTGTGGAAAACCCTAACCCTAACCCTAACCCTAACCCTAAAATCACCCCCAATGTGTGGAGACATTGCTTAAAGCAGGGGCTGATCCAAATTTGACAACAAACATGAACATCACACCTCTGGTAGCTGCAGCAGAACATGGAAACACTGATGTGGTGAGATTGTTGCTTCCATCAAAAGTTAACTTACCAGTTCTACATGACGCTGCTGTGAAGGGACACACACTGTGTGTGGAGACACTGCTCACTGCAGGAGCTGATCCTGATGCAGAGACACAGGGGAAACAAACAGCCCTGTCAGTTGCTTCTGAATATGGACACAATGAAGTGGTTGGTGTGCTGATTGAACATGGAGGTGATGTCAACTCAGCAGATTGGAGAGGATGGACACCTCTTTACTATGCTGCTTGGCAGGGACACACACAGTGTGTGGAGACACTGCTCTCTGCTGGAGCTGGTCTTGAACCAGCAGGACAGCTGAAAAAGACAGTTCTGTCAGTTGCTTCTCAATATGGACACAATGAAGTGGTTGGTATGCTGATCAAACATGGAGCTGATGTCAACTCAGCAGATATTCTTGAACTGACACCTCTTCACTATGCTGCTCGGGTGGGACACACCCAGTGTGTGGAGACACTGCTCACTGCTGGTGCTGATGTGGCTGCAGCAGACAATGATGGATGTTTGCCTCTTCATTGGGCTGCTGGGGCAGGACACACCCAGTGTGTGGAGACACTGCTCACTGTAGGAGCTGATCCTGATGCAAAGACACACAGGAAGCACACAGCTCTGTCAGTTACTTCTGAATATTTACACAATGAAGTGATTGATTTGCACTCAGCAGACATCACAGGAAGGACCCCTCTTCACTGGGCTGCTAGGAAGGGACACACACAGTGTGTGGAGACACTGCTCACTGCAGGAGCTGATCCTGATGCAGAAACACAGGGGAAACGCACAGCTCTGTCAGTTGCTTCTGAATATGGACACAATGGAGTGGTTGGTGTGCTGATCAAACATAGAGCTGATGTCAACTCAGCAGATATTCTTGAACAGACACCTCTTCACTATGCTGCTCAGGAGGGACACACACAGTGTGTGGAGACACTGCTCACTGCTGGAGCTGATCCTGCTACAAAGGAACAACTGAAGCAGACAGCTCTGTTAGTTGCTTCTAAATATGGACAGAATGAAGTGGTTAGTGTGCTGATTAAACATGGAGCTGATGTCAACTCTGCAGATATTCTTGAACAGACACCTCTTCAGTATGCTGCTCGGGAGGGACACACCCAGTGTGTGGAGACACTGCTCACTGCTGGTGCTGATGTGGCTGCAGCAGACAATGATGGAT
>JAAUXT010067161.1_pt1 | contig 10973 bp, 9 predicted proteins | sample 7278171 | NCBI WGS metagenome assembly JAAUXT01 (sample SAMN14350112, study PRJNA611818) | marine sediment metagenome | isolation source: surface marine sediment (1.8m) | place: French Polynesia: Moorea | collected 2018-08 | reverse complement strand
TCTGGTGACTTTTCTGACCTTTCTGGTAGCCCTGCCCGTGGCCTTTTACATCACCAAAGTGGTTTCGCCCCGCCGGCAGGGATTTTTATTGCTGCTGCTCCTGATGCCCTTCTGGGTCAGCGAACTGGTGCGGGTCTATGGCTGGATGATCCTTTTGCGCGAAAGCGGCGTCATCAACCACTATCTGGTGGGTCTGGGGATCTGGGAACAGCCCGTGGAAATGCTCTACAACGACGTTGCCATGGTCATGGGGCTGGTTTACACCTCGATGCTCTTCATGGCCGTACCCCTGGTCTCGGTGCTGGAGAGCCTGGACGACAGCCTGATCGAAGCGGCCTACGACCTGGGGGCCAACTTGGCCACCATTGTCTTCCGGATCATCATCCCTCACGCCATGCCCGGCATCGTCTCGGGCAGCATCGTGGTGTTCATGCTGACTTTGGGCAATTACCTGACGCCGAACCTGATAGGGGGCAAAAACTCGCTCTGGTTCACCGAGCAGATCTACAACCAGTTCATCGCCAGCTTCAACTGGAACCAGGGGGCGGCTTTCGGCTTTCTGCTCTTGCTGCTTTCTTCTCTGGTGATTTGGGCGGGGCTTAAACTCACCCGCCAGAAACTGAGCAAGGTGGTTCAATGATCCGCACGCTGCCCCAAGGCGCTGCCTACCGTTTCGGCTACCGGGCCTACATGCTGCTCTACTTCGCCTTTCTCTTCGCTCCTCTGGCGGTAACCTGTATTCTGGCTTTTAACGATTCCCAGTTCCCGGCGCTGCCCTGGAAGGGATTCACGCTCGAATGGTTTTTCGGCGACCTGCCGCACCGGGTGGGTATCTTCAACGACCGGGTCAACCTCGACAGTATCTGGGTCAGCTTTCAGGTGGCTTTCTGCGTGACCCTGACGGCCACTGCGGTGGGCACGTGCGCGGCCTTTCTCTTCGAACAGGAAGATTTCCCCTGCAAACCGCTGCTCTATTTCCTGATGTTGTCCCCGCTGGTTATTCCGGGGGTCATCCTGGGCATTTCGATCCTGCTCTTCGCCAATTCCCTGGGCCTTTTCTTCGAAGACCACTGGGGCCTGGACATTCCGCTCTTCCGCCCGGGTTTCTGGCTGGTGGTGCTGGGCCAGTTCTCTTTCATTACCACCCTGGTGGCGCTGATCGTGTCCGCCCGGCTGCGCAAGTTCGACCGCACACTGGAGGAAGCCGCCATGAATCTCGGCGCCGGCCGCCTGGAAGTCATCTGGCATATCACCCTCAAATACCTCCGGCCGGCCATCATCGGGGGGGCGGCGGTTTCCTTTCTGATGTCCTTCGAGAATTTCAACACCACCCTTTTTCTGGTGGGTTCGGAAACCACCCTGCCGATCAACCTTTACCTTCAGGTGCGCGACGGCAGCACGCCGGTCATCAACGCGATCTCGTTTCTGCTCATCGTGGGGACGTCACTGGCGGCGGTGGCCAATCTCTACTTCAGCCGCTCCCAGGAATAAGCGCCACCAGGGGACCATCGCCCCCTTCCGGTTGCACCTGAGCGTCCTCGGTTTAATTCGGCGTGTTGTAAGGGGCACCACACCATCTTCCGGCCGATTTGATCTCCCCCGCATAAGGTGATTTTCTCTCCAGACGGGGCTCGTCGTGACAGGGTTGATTGCAGAAAACGCCTTCGGCGATAGGCGTGTGATGGCGGGCGATCATCCGGTCGCTTGGTTGCGGCCGGTCTGACCGGCCGGAAGACTTATCGGGATGGTTTGGCCGGGCCGCAGGTCCGGCAATGCCTTTGAAATCGCGTTTTTTCTTGATTTGGTTGTAAATTTATATAAGATTCATGATGTTGCAACGTCAAGGGTAAATCGGTTCCCATACGGAAAGCAATTACCCCGCAACTGGCCAGCGGTGTCCAGCCGTTACAGGCAGGCTTTCATCGAATCGGATTCGGGTTGCTCGCAACCGGATCATAGAAAGCGGGCGGCCTTCAGCAATTACGCTGTGGGTTGATACCCGCCCACGCTTCACCCGACCAAGGAGGAGGCCCCAATGGCAAAGGCGGCAAAAAAGGGCGTCAGGAACTCTTCGCCCCCGAAGGACAGCGCGACGGTGGTCGCCGAGCCCGAGAATATCGACAAGATCCGCGATATTCTGTTTGGCTCCAAAGAGCGCCAGTACGATCAGAAGTTCGTTTCCCTCGAGACAGCCATCCAGAAAGAAATCAGCGACCTGCGCGGCGAAACCAAGAAATCTCTGGCCTCGCTGGAGACCTTCGTCAAAAAGGAACTCGCCAGCCTCGGCGACCAGTTGCGTACCGAGCAGGAGGAGCGCCACGAGGCCATGGAGGATGCGGCGGCTAAACTCGACAACGCCCGCAAAGCGCTGGAGCGCAAGCTGGGCCAGTTGAGCGATAAGACCGTGGCCGGTCAACGGGATCTCCAGGAGCAGCTCCTGCAACAGTCCAAGAGCCTGCTCGAAGAGATTCACGACAAGCACGAGGCGCTGAGCGCCGATTTGGACGCGGCCGTGCGCGAGTTGCGCAACGAGAAGACGGACCGCATTGAGCTGGCGAATATGCTCATGGAAGTGGCATTGCGGCTCAAAGAGGAGTTTGACCTGCCGCAGGCGGAATGATCCGCCCCCGGATCCGCGGCGCCTGAAACCCGAGTGCCCAACCGGCCACTGGCCGGCCGGATACCGTTGCCTGTCGGCCGGCAGCCCGTAAACCCCCGAATCACCAATGGTGCGGGAGATGCGATTGCCGGATTCCACGATTCCAGGGAAACCCGCAGACACACCTGAAGAGCGCGTGCCCGAGGCCGCGGAGGATATCACTGCCCTTCGGGACATCATCGTCGGCCCCCAGAGGGAGAGAATCGATCGTTTGGAGGCGCGGCTGGATGATCCCGCCGTGCGAACCAACGAAATCAGCCAGCACCTGGCCGAGGCCCTGGTATTGCGCACGGGGCGCGACGACCAGGTGGCCCGGGCGCTGGAGCCCACACTGGCCGACGCCATCAAGGTCTCCGTACAGAAAAGGCCCCAGGCGTTGGCCGACGCCCTTTTTCCCCTGATGGGGCCCGGGATCCGCAAAGCCATCTCGGCCACCATCATGGGGATGATCCAGTCCTTCAACCAGGTCCTCAATCACAGCTTTTCCTGGCAGGGCCTCAAGTGGCGGCTCGAGGCCCTGCGCACCCGCAAGCCTTTCGCCGAAGTCGTTCTGCTTCACTCCCTGGTCTACCAGGTGGAACAGATCTTCCTGATTCACAATCAGACCGGCCTGGTGCTCAACCACGTGGTGGCGCGTGCCGTCGACATTCAGGACCCCGATCTGGTATCGGGCATGCTGACCGCCATCCAGGACTTTATCCACGATTCCTTCAGCGTTGGCGGCGACGCTGGGATCGACACCCTGCGGGTGGGCAATGATCGCAGTGTGTGGGTCGAACAGGGCGCACGTATCACTTTGGCGGCTGTGATTCGCGGCACGCCCCCTATGGATCTACGCCGCGAACTTCACGATGTTCTCCATCGTCTGGAGCTGAAGAAGCGCGACGCGCTGGAGGCTTTTGCCGGCGATACCGGGCCGTTCGCGGAGTTGGAAGACGATCTGACTGCTTGCCTGCAATTCAAACTGAAAGAGGAACGCACGCGGATATCACCCTGGCTGTGGGTGTTGCTGACAGGGCTGCTGGTGCTCGCGGGGTATGGGGGGGTGCGTACCTATCAGGACCACCAGAGATGGGCCGGGTTCGTCGGAACCCTACGCAAGACGCCGGGCATCGTCGTTACGCTCGCGCAGCGGCAGTGGGGGGACATTCACCTTTCCGGGCTGAAGGACCCCTTGGCCACCGACCCGCTTGAACTGCTGCTGGAGGCCGGATTCGATCCCGGGCGTGTGCGCGGGCGCTGGGAGATTTATTATGCGCTTGAACCCGCATTCGTCATCCAACGGGCCCGCCAGAGCCTCAAGCCGCCTGACGGCGTGGGGCTCAACCTGGTTGACGGAACGCTGACGATCAACGGGACCGCCCCCCATGCCTGGATCGGGAGTGCCACCCGGCTGGCCCCGCTTATTCCGGGGGTCCGGTCGGTTGCCACCGACGGCCTCCAGAGTGTCGAAAGCCTCGAGCTTAAAGCGCTGGGCCGGCAAATCGAGGGGGTTTCCATCCTGTTTGCGCGGGGTACCACGGTCTTCGGCCAGGATCAATATTCCGAGGTGGACCGCGCGGCCGAACTGCTGCGGAAGCATCAGGAACTCGCCGTCCACATCGATCGCGATCTGCGGATCCTGATCGTGGGGCACACCGATTCCACGGGAGAGGAAAGCTACAATCGCGAATTGAGTTACCAGCGGGCCGACAAGGTCTGGCGCGCCTTGCTGCGGATGGGTGTCAGCCCGCGCCATTTATCCGTGCGGGGCATGGGCGCCACCGAACCGATCAAAGCCGAAAGCACGGAAGAAGACCGTGAGCGCAACCGCAGGGTCTCTTTCAGGGTTTTTCAAGTGGCGCAGTGAGAAGGGAAGAGCAATCGCATGATCAAAAAGAAAGTCTGTATGTTGGGCGCCTTTGCCGTGGGAAAAACAAGCCTGGTAAGGCAGTATGTCCACAGCATCTTTTCGGAGAAGTACCAGACCACCGTCGGGGTCAAGATCGACAAGAAGACCCTCGAACGGGACGGCGGCCCGGTCGATCTCATTCTTTGGGACATCCACGGTGAAGATGCCTTTCAGACGGTGCGGACATCCTATCTGCGCGGCGCAGCGGGTATTTTGATCGTCGTCGACGGCACGCGAAGGGCCACGCTGGATACGGCTATGGACCTGCAGCAGCGTGCCCGGGATGCGGTAGGTGCGGTGCCGATCATCTTCGTGTTCAATAAAAGCGACCTGGCGGCGGAATGGGAACTCGAAGACGCCGAGATCGAGCGTCTGCGGCTGAAGGGGATCGCCACGATCAAGGCCAGTGCCAAAACGGGGCGCGCGGTGCCGGAGACGTTCGACAGGCTGGCGCAGGCCATGCTGGAGAACGAATGACGGATCTGCCGCAGACCATTTGCGATTATCTCTGCCGACGATCGCTCGATCAGCGGCGGCCGGCCTATCTGCGCCTGGATCAGGACGGCACCATTCGCGACGGAGGGGGGAACCTGGATTTTCACGACCTGGACCCCTTGGCGGTGGGCCAGCCCATCAGCGCGGTACTGGATTTCATGGAAGGTCTTCTGCCCTTTGACGAAGACACCTGCCATCTCGGCTGTCTCCAACCGCAGGCCGATCTGTGCATCGATGTGCATATTATTCCTGATAACAATGCGCATTGGCTTCTTCTGCTGGATACGCACAAGGAGGAACGTCAGCGCCGGGCCATGCAGCAGAAAGCCAACGAACTGGCGCTGGTGCGGGAGGCCCAGGCCCGCGTGCTGACCCCCAAGGCATTCACTGCGGCCCAGCGACTGCCGGATGTTAATTTCGACCCTCGGGGGGAGCGCCGGGAAGTTTCCGTTTTGGCGGCGGAATTCCGGCTGGCAGCAACGACGGCAGGACATGCGTCCCCGGCGGCGATTTTCGAGCGCCTGGCGACGACTCAGCGCCGAATGGTGGCCGGAGTGCAGGCGGACGCCGGCCTCGTCCATTCGCAGACCGACACGACCCTGGTGGCTCTTTTTGGACTCCTGCCGGCCCTGGGCGCCCCGAGCGGGCAGGCCCTGTCCGCCGCCTTTAGTCTGCAACGCCAATTGGATGCCGCCGCCAGCGACACAGCCGTCGGCCTGCTGCCGCCGGCCATGGTTGTCACCACCGGCACGGCTGTCGTCGCCCTCGAGACCGGTTCGGCAGCCGTGCATCTTCAGGCGGTGGGCCCGCCGCTGCAGACCGCTGCCCATTTGTTGCCGGTGGCGCTGCCCGGCCGCATCTTGACCGACGCCGCAAGCTTCAGGGCCGCCGGCCTGATGCAGGCGGACTTCGAATCGTTTGAAACCGGCCAGGAAACGTCCACGCGGCCTTTCCCAACGGAATTGAGGATAACCCGTTCATGAGTGACACCTTCATTCGCGCGCTATTCAAGCTTTTCAACGCCGTGGTGCTGAAGCATGCGGGTGACGACCGCTTCCAGGCCGCCGCCCCCCTTCCGGAATGGTTCTGCGGACTGGTGCCCGAGGCCGCAAGCCCGGGGGCCGCCATCGCCCTGGCCGATTGCTTTCCCTTCCTGCAGGACTTCATTCCCGAAGCCCAAGCCTTCTGGGAAAACCAGGGCCGCGGGCGCCTGCGCTCGGGGATCTGGCTCGAGCCCTTGCCGGACGGCAAGGATTTGGCATTAGGGGCGACAGCCCTTTGCATTGTGGAACAACCGATCGTGATGATCGAATCGCCCCAGTTCAGCTACAACGAGCTGCACGCCACGATTCAGACCGGTCGCGAACTGGCCCTGACCTATCACTGCCTGTCCCAGGCGGAATCCGCCGTCAGGCAAGATCGGGACGTGCTTTCGACACGGCTCGAAGAGCGCAATATCGAGCTGGAGGCCATCAATCAGAAACTGCGGGAAAGCGAGGCGCGGTTCCGGCTGCTCTTCGAGCAGCTCTTCGATGCCCAGGTCATGTTCACCGACCGCGGGCGGGTCGAGGATGCCAATGAGGCGGCCTGTCGGCTTTTCGGTATTTCCCGCGATCCACTGTGCCAGGCCGACATGGGCGATCTCCTGGCGCCGGAAGAGGCGGAGCGTGTGGCCCGCCTGCTGCAGCGCCTGCCGGAGGGCGCCCCTGAATTTATCGGCGAGATCCAGGTCCGCCGCCAGGGCGAGGGGCCTGTCCCCGTGGAGGCCGGCGGCGCGGTGCTGACCATCGGGGCCCAGCGCTACGGTCTCGTCAGTTTCAGAGACATCACCGAGCGCAAGCAGCTCCAGGTCCAGTTGCAGCAGGCCCAGAAGATGGAGGCTATCGGGACGCTGGCCGGCGGCATCGCCCACGATTTCAACAACATCCTTGCAGCGATCCTGGGTTACAGCGAGCTGGCACTCCTGGACATTAACGCGTCGAATCCGGCCCACATGAACCTGCAAGAAGCCATTAAGGCCATCCACCGGGGAAAAGACCTGGTCAAGCGTATCCTGGCCTTCAGCCGGCAGGACGAACAGCGCAAGAAGGCCATCGACATCAGCGACGTCGTCGAGGAAACGCTGAAGATGGTGCGGGCGCTCATCCCGGCCTCGATCGATATACAGCCCCGGATTCAGACAGCGGTGGGCACGGTCGAAGCCGACCCGACCCAGATTCACCAGGTCATCCTGAACCTGTGTACCAACGCCGCCCACGCCATTGGAGAGGCGCGGGGCACCATCCGGGTGGAACTGGAACACCAGGTGCTGACCGAACTGCCCGAACGTGTCCATTCGGAGCTGATCCCCGGCACCTATGCCTGCCTGACGGTGGCCGACAATGGCGCCGGCATCCCGTCCGATCTGCTGGGAAAGATATTCGAACCCTACTACACCACCAAGGATAGCGGACAGGGAACCGGTATCGGCCTGGCGGTGGTGCACGGAATCATCAAGAATCACGGCGGGGTGGTGACGGCTGCCAGTCAAATCGGCGAGGGAAGCACTTTCAGCGTCTATCTGCCGATCATCAAGGGTGAGGTTGAACCCAAGGTTCAGGATCGGGCCGAAAAGCCCACCGGCAGTGAACGCATCCTGCTGGTGGACGACGAAAAAGCCCTGCAGGATATCGGGGAGCAGATGCTGCAGCACCTGGGCTACCGCGTGGTCGCCGCCGGCGGCAGCCGTGAGGCGTTGGATTTATTTCGCCAGTCGCCCGATGCCTTCGATCTCGTCATCACCGACATGACCATGCCATACATGACCGGCGAGGAGCTTGCCCGTCAGCTCCTGGCCATTCGCCCCGGCCTACCGATCATTCTCTGCACCGGCTTCAGCGAGAAGGTGACGCCGGAAAACGCTCGCCAGTTGGGCATCCGCGACTATCTGCTCAAGCCGCTGACCATCGATCAACTCGCCGCCAAGGTCCGGCGGGTGCTGGATGACCGCCCTCCAGGTTGAGGTCGACAGGCTGACCAAAAAAAGCGGCCTCTGCGGCGCCACATGGATTGGCCGGCAGCGCCACGATGCTTGTAGGATTCAGGGGGAGTGCGGTGTGTTCACCGGAAATGGGTTTACATTCCGGCACCGGATTTTAGACGGCGCGGGTCTCACCCCGGAAAGCGTTCTGCAACTTGCGGGTCACGGGGCCGACAGGCCAGGATTTTTCAAACCCGATGATTTCGGTAACGGGGCTTACTTCCAGGGTGGTGCCGGTCAGCATGAGTTCGTCGGCCCCGGCCAGGCGCTCCTGGTGGATGGGCCGGGCGTCAAAGGGGATGCCTTCGCGGGCGCAGAGGGCTTCCACCACCTGGCGCGAGATGCTGTCCAGAATGTAGTTGGTCAGCGGCGGAGCCACGACGCAGCCGTTATCGACCACGAGAAAACTGCTGTGCGAGCCTTCCATCACGCAGCCGTCACGCACGAGCAGCGCTTCGGCCGCGCCCCTCTCATGGGCCTGCTGGGCGGCGAGGGCATTGGCGGTGAGGCCCACGGTTTTTAGATCGCAGCGGGCCCAGCGCTGGTCCGGTAAAAGCACCACGCGAACACCGTTTTGCTGGATGTCATGATCGGGCTTAAAAGCGCGCACCGTTGCATAAACGGTAAGCGGGGTGGTCGCGGATGGAAAATGATGCGCCCGGACAGGGGGGGCGCCGCGCGTCACCTGAATGTAGACCAGGGCGCCGCCCGTTGTCAGGTTGTTTTTCTCCAGCAGCGTCCGGCAGACGGTTTCCAGGTTCCCGCAGCCATCGGCATTGAAGCGCAGGTGCTCGGCCCCGCGCACGAGGCGTTCGAGGTGGGCCGCCATCTGGAACAGGCACCCGTCGTAGCTGCGGATGACCTCGTAAAGGCCGTCGGCAAAAAGAAACCCCCGGTCGTCGGGTGAAATGGCGATGTCTGCTTTGGGCAGATACTGACCGTTAAGGTAGGCGATCATGTCGGCTCCGTCCGCAATTCGAGGCGTATGGCGCGCCCCGGCGGCTTGCGGGGAATGCCCCGATTCGTCCTTGCGCGCATAGCACAATCCCTGTTAGATGTCCACGTTCCAAGACCCATCGCCACTGCGGAAACGAGTTGCCTTTGATTGCCAGGCCTGGCTTTAAGGGCCACACGCCTTGCCGGCGGGCTATCTCGTCCATCCAAAAAAAGGCATCTTTCGGCCCAGGCCGGCGTTCTCGCGCTTTTGAAATCCTCGACGTAGCACACTGCGCGGGATGCTGCCCATCTGCGCGGCCTGCAAGAAAATCCTGGACGATGTCGTCCGTCGCCCAGGTGTCCCTGACTGTCACCTGTACGAAGCGCTTCAAACGGTCGTGATAGCGATCGATCAGGGGCATCAGATTGGGTTCGTTGGGCTTCATTTCAACAGCAGCCGGCCGCGGCCGTACTGCCGCAGGGGTGTTTTTCGAGGGGGCATCCCCCAGGGTTTCGGCGATGTTGTTCTGCATGAACACCGTGGCCCCGTTCTTGACCTTGCCGGCGAGCGCGGCCACGGCCCGGATCTCCTCGTCGGTCAACTTAACCTCCCGGGAACGGGAATACAAGTGGTCGAAGCAGGGGATGCAGTTGGCCCCGATGGCAGTACCCAGGGCGATCAAGATTTCGGTTTTGGGATCCATTTTTTCCTCCTTGGGTTGATGGTTGCATAAAACCGTTTTCACTCCACATGACGGCACCACGGAGAAAAAAGGTACAACTTTCTGCGCCGAATTTGGATTCACGGGTCGACCGGACAAACCCACATGGCACGGCGTAAGGGTATCCACTGCATTGGGCCTTTCCACAGCGCCCCGCGTCGTCTAGTTCCTTACATGCGCCCGATAGGAAAACGTGTCCGGGCACGATTTTCGTCGGCCAGCGCCTTGGTGATGTTCATGAAACAAAACATGTGAGAAAACATTTCGTTAATTAACGTATTATCCGATGTCGTTGCCACTTTCCGTGCCCGTCAAGAGGAAGGCGCAACATAAGGAAAAGGCATGATCGCCGAAAGGGTTTGGGGGCCTTGCCATTGGTCCGCTAAGCAGACATGCGCGGATGACAACCCACACGAAAGACCCGGCAACAAAGCCGCCATTTTACCCGCAGGGCCGCTCGAGGATGCAGTCGAAGATGCCCGGCAGACGCCCGAACCTCTCACTGACAGAGCAATTGAAACCCACGGGGTTGTAGACCGCTATGGCCGTGTGAGCGCATCTTAATGGAAACCTAGGGTCCGTCGGCGCTGATGCTGGTCCCGAGAGCGAGCGTATGCCTTGACAGAAGCCAGGCAGTTACTAGTCTATAGCCAAAGCAGTATCGATCAAATGAATTTTAGCAAGGATGTGAGAGTACGGCTTTAAGTACAAACGCCTTCAAAGGATTTTGGAATTTTAGGCGAAAGTAGTGATGGTGGTTTTCGGATTAAACACCGTCCATTGAAAGTCCTTTGACTTTCGAGTGCTGTTCATAACATGGGCGGCTTGACGGTGGGGTTTAAAATTGCTTCCCGCTCGACACCACGTTGTTCTTACCTTTGTCCAACCTTCCTGCTTTTGAAGTCCCGTTACAATCGGACAACAGACACCGTAAAGACAGGCTTTGGCGCCCGCCATCATGTGGGCCAGGCTTTTGCCGTAGCGATGCCCTGATTTGCCGAGCCGATAACCTCATCCAGGCGACACGCGTCAATAATGAATTAAATCCAGAAGAGAAGGGCCATGAAAAGAAACCATCAACCGTCGAAGCGAAGGCCTCCGCGCATTGAGCTGACCGCGGAATTCCAGGAACGTTTGCGCGCCCTGAAACCTAAAGTGTCGCAAACCGCCAGACGATCGGGGTTACCCTATCTGATGGTCTACAATCTCGTGCATGGCCGGGTTCGGTCGATTTCGGCCCGAAACTACCTG
>JAAUXT010038163.1_pt1 | contig 10973 bp, 6 predicted proteins | sample 7278171 | NCBI WGS metagenome assembly JAAUXT01 (sample SAMN14350112, study PRJNA611818) | marine sediment metagenome | isolation source: surface marine sediment (1.8m) | place: French Polynesia: Moorea | collected 2018-08 | reverse complement strand
CAAATTTCACAGTGTTGCACTTCCTGGAATAGTCAGACACCTGTCTGGCCACACAACGGGGTTAACTGCTGTCCGGTGCATTTCTAGCCAGGAGTGAAAGCACCCTCGTAGAACAATGGGCAAGTCCCAGGATGGATTCCATGGTACTATCTGAAATTCACCTGCAGATGGTTGATCATCCCAGGAACGTTTCGTGCACTCTCACATCCAGCCAAATAAGAGGAACCAGACGCACCTGCAGCACTTGTAGGCTGGAAGGTTTTTACATGTTTGAGTTGACTCTGTCTGTTCACGACTGAAAGTCCGATTTCACGTTTCCACCGCACTCACGATCAACGTGGCCTGGCACAGTTGGACATGGTGAGTCCCACAAACTTGTGTTGCAGAGAAGAGAAGAATCTTTGTTGTCACGGGTTTCCTACGTGACAGCTGCAACCACAGTCAGACTGACATTGGTGGCGCAAAATTCACAGAGATTGAGCTCTCAAGCGTCACAACATGTGCACGGATCGAGGACCAGATGCGGTAAGCTGACCATTCGGAGAGAATCAGCCAGAATTTGACCAGAAAAAGAGAGAAGAAAAAAACCGGAGAAAAAGGGTCAGGATGCAATCCCGAGCACATTTCTCCCTGAACGATACTCGAGTGAGGCATGCGTTGTGCCGTGGAGTTTCAATGATCTCTCTCCCCTCTCAGTCTCTGTCTTTGAGGAACCAAGACTCTGACTGAAGTACTGACAGGAGAATGAGGTGGTTCCTCTCCCCGAAATCAGAGTGCTTGCGGGATAGTGGCAATCACCGCAGAACGCTCTCGGCTTCTCTGTAATCTGCCTCAGGTAATGACAGAGCAGCCGCACAAATGTACGAGAGTCACTACTCGAGCACTTGCGACAATGTCGGCTTCCATTGATGTTGATGTTCGTTTTCTGTACTTTTTATGGCTTTCTTGAAGATAAAATCTTGCATCGATTTCAAATTAAGTCTCATCGAGTGCCGCGCTCATGGTTTCAATGTGTTTGGTTTGCTGCATGGATTTGTGGATAAAATCCCCAAACATGCTGTTTGCTTTTGTGGGTTTTGCGCGTAATGCGCAAAGCTCTCCAATGCGCAGAAGTTGTAATTAACTTCGGAGCCGAATTCATCCCTGCCAATTTCAGCCAAGCAAGTTGTCAGCTCAACGAGCCGCCAATTCGGTGCAGGTCACTCTCACTTCTGGACTCCACACAAACTTGGAAACGAGCATGGGAACCATTTGTTCACAAACCGGAGAGACTCACCTTACGTTGTTGGTTTGAACATGAACACTTCCTTGTTGCGAAGTCAAGTGTCAGCGAGGAAGGTGCAGACGGCGCACATAATTGAAATATCCCATTGCAAAAATTGGCTGTATCCACTGAGATGACCAACTAGATTCGGAGATGCTGACCTGTTCTACACAAATCCATCAAGATAAAGTGCGGAAAGAATGAATGGTAACAATATTGGTGGAGGCCTATTGTGGTGGCCTATTGGACTGGAGCTGCTTCATTGCCTGTGAAGCTGTTGAAATATTCCACAGAGGGGACTGAGCTATGGTGTCGAATATTCCCTCCATCACACAGCAATACTACCTATTCCTCCTAGATTAGCATAAATAGTGCCAGAAAAGGGTTGTAAAACCGTCCCTCGTTTGTCAGACCTGTGTGGTCAGCAGCCGAACCATCTTCTTTCTGCTCCGTTGCAATTTTCAGCCTCCCCCCACAACAACGGAATGACGGGCGTTTTCGCCTTACACGTCCCAAAAACTTTCCTCGAAGTTGTTCATGGTTTCTTTTTCACATCATTCTCTTTTTTGGCCTTGATTGAAAATTGAAGTTGTATCCTGCCGATGTTGACGCCTGTGATCACTCGACCTGGGCCTGGAATGTTGATGTCCCCCCTTCTCAGCTGTGACCCAGGAGAACATCTTATCTCAATCTGAGCTGTCTGAGTGCGTGGCAGCAGGTACTTTGCCCAAATTGCCAAATATTATTGCTGAGAGAAGTCGTTCAGTTGTGGAGGCTTTCAGATTGGTCAGCTGCCTTTTGTGGGACTGAGCAGAATCATAAATATCCTGCAGTGTAAACACGGGGACGTTAACAGCCCTGTGTTCGCTGAGGCAGAATATCAATGTCTTTGCATCGTCAACCACACGTCAGTGCGAACATTTTTCATGACTTTTGATTTCTGTATTTTTGTCCCTTTGCATTTTGTGCAGTTCAACCAAGAGTGAAACGTGGGTGACAGTAAAGAATGTGCAGACCAACGAAGCATTCCAGACACCAACCCGAGGAAGCTTCGACTGGTCCATAGGAAGCAAACAACATGTTTCCAACATCACCTTCTTCAGAACAGTTAATTGCGAGGCCACGAAGCCCACCTCCAAAAAGCCGGACATTTTCAGACAGAGTAAACCAACCAATATGTGTCTCAAGAGAGGTGTGTCTGCGTTCGTGTTTGCAGACCGAAACGCGAAGCAACCTCGGTTTGTTGAGATTCGCCCAAAAAGTGTTGCTCCGCAGAAGGCACTGGGCGATGCACCACCTGGAAAGACGCCACCAATCACATCACACATGCTGAATCGAAGAAACAAGACAATAGCCCCAACTTCTGGTGGGCGGAGGCCGCTTGTCCAAATCCTGAATCCTTCCCTGTCTGGCATCACAAATCGTACGCCCCACGCAAAAACAACTTGTTTTCGTGCGACTAACACTGGGACTAATTGCCAGTGAAATCTCGGGTACCTCCAAAACTTGTTGCCGCTTCTTGCCATGGGGGTTCAGGAACAGATGGGGGCACTTGAGCTTGGAAATTGGGTGAACAATCCACCCACGGGATCCGGTCGTGTTGAATTTGGCATCGTTTTTGAGTTTTCACAACAGGACGCGCAAAGAAGCTTCACAAAACTTATTTTTGTTGTTGAAGTGACCTTCTTGTCACAGAAAAATATCACGACATTTGGAAGTGTGGGCGTGACAATAATGCATGTACTCAGAGAAAGTTCATGGCTTTTGTGGGCAATCAGTCTAACGATCTCATTGATTGAGAGGTTTTTGTCATCAATCCGATCAATACAATCTTGTCAATGGTTGCTAAATTAAGTGCAGTCGACACAGAAGCACTCAATGCTCAGTCGGTTGTGTGTTGCACAACGCAGGCAGTGTTTCGAGTGAGAAGTATTTTGGTGAAATCATGCAGCACGCGAAGTGTGCGGGAGGTGTCCCTGAGGAAGCACACCAAAGGACAGGAAAGCTCGACCTTCGAAGTCCTTCATGACGCAACGCTTCCTGGCTGTTTTGGCATTGAGTCGCCTGTATTCATGAGGAACTCAACCAAAGCCTTTCAGACAGACCCTTTACTTCTCTGCTGCGGGACCTCAGGCTCCAGAAATTGTTTTGTGGAGTTCGTCTGGGGAATTGCATGTCCAGATGCGATTTCACGCACGGAATCCTCACTGCATGAAGGTCTTGTCGATTATGTATGGAGACCCAAAAAGACTATGAGGCCGCATCCTCATCTTGGGCAGATGGTCGAGGAATTCCCTGTGTTCCTGTGTCCGGCAACACAAGATGTCACGAAATCTCATCAGTCCCCATGTGCACGCGTGTTACGGAGAGAGACTGCCCATGGTCCGCTGTGAGCGTGTTGGTGCGTCCACCTCATTCGCTGGTACAGTATATGTGGTTTCACAACCACCAGAGTCACTTCGGGGTGGGACACTTCCTGGGAGAGAAAAATCAGCCTGAAACATGTCCATGGTTGTGTGATGTCCCTTCAAGGAGGGAGCACTTTCTATGAGCACAAGCCGAAAAAGAAACAGTGGAGTCTCACAGAGGATGAGTCATGCCGTGGCTTGTCAGTTCCCTTGCATGCGGTTTCAATCGCTGTGTCAGAACCGAACGGTCTGTGGCCAAAACTTTGAACTCTGAATGCGTTGCTCCAGAAAACATGTATTTTACTCCAGTGACATTTCCAATTCCTGCACATTTCTTTCCATCAACAAAAGGAGTCTTCTTCGGCCTGTGCCGCGGCTCTTGTTTTTGCTGAAACAAAAACTTTGAGACAAATATCCAAAAAGCTTTCAAAAGGATTTGCGCCCAAAGATGAAAAATTTTACTGAAACACAGTCAAACAACAAAAGAATCAGTTGTATTTTTTGTTAGATAGCGAAGGCTATTTTGGAAGGAAGATGGCATGCAGTTTCAGCCGAAAGAAGAAAATCCGTTCATTCTGAAGAAATAAACTGTTCATCGTTTGGTGATAGAATTGCAGTGGTTCCTTTCAGGAAGATTGTCTCAGCCCAGCTAATCTCCTGGCTATCAAGTGGTATTTCTAGGTTTCAGACCAAAGCTCCCAATCCCGCTGAAATGCTCTTGAGGAAGCGTCTGGCCAACTAACTGCATTAGAGATAATTCCTCTGATTGCCTCGAGGAGAAAAACTCTTTCCACAACATTTGATCTGCTTTCTGGGAGATCAACCATCTCAACTTGTCTCAAGGAATTCAACGACCATTTCAGGGTCATTGGCTGAAATAAGTAACCGGACATTTTGGCCTCAGTCAAGCGATGTTCCATTGCAACAAAACCAGAACGAACACCTCCATCTACTCACAGGTCCAGGAGCCTCGTGCGTGTTTGTGCGAGAAATTCACTCAGTCCGAACCTGGCAACACTTCCCCAAACGCTTTCTGTGCTGCAAATGTCCAGTCATGGCATGCAGCTTGCAAGCACAATTTGGTCGCGAGTTCAGAAGTATGTTGTGCAAAGTCTCTCTGTTCAGTGACATTGGATGGGCCTCTTGGGACTTGACCTGGCTGGTGGTAATTTCTGCGAGGCGTGAATGAACATCAATGCCGTGGTACTTCTCCAGACAACTTTGTATCTTTCGTGTCATTGTCATGCGTCACAGATCATGATTTGCAGACGGGTGTGCATATTTTGTCCTGGCACAAAAATTTGATACTTTCAAAACCAAAAAAAATAGTTACTGTTCGGCAATCGCGTAGGTCCAGGTGAGTGGACAGTGGAAATGAGGGGTTGACTGCGTACATCCACGGTTCCTGAAGTGAACTGAAGTCCTGGAAGAGGCTGACTGGCTGAAAGGCTCCTGGGGAGAGACTGAATGGAAGAGGACAAAAGAACGAGCAGAGGGAAACTTCTCCCAAAGTGGGGAAAAGCATGCTGACAAATCAGACAATTTTGTCAATCAAAAGATGAAGGGATGACTGACTGAAACAACCAAAGGGCAACAGTTCTAAGAGGGGGAGTGTTTGGTACGAATTCACGCAGCTTTGACAAGGTTCTCAGAACCACAGCGGATTGGGATTCAGCAACGCTCTTCCTCATGAATCCGTTCGAGAAAGAAGCCGCGCCGTGTTTGCTGTCAGTCAGAATGATGAATTTTGCCGATTGACGCCCAGGGATGTGGAACTGATGCGACATGATGAGGTTGATATCGAGACAATCGCATTGAACAGACTTTCACTGAAACATGTACTCATTCCTGCAGTGTTGTCATATTTGTGAGATCTGTGAAACTCATCATTGTCCTTCAGCAGAGCACCAAGTGTTAGTGCACTGTAGGCTTGGTCGGCTTGACGCCCCACCTTTCCCCCTCCCCCTTTCTTGTGATGGGGAAGGTGACAGGGGGAAGTTTCTCTTTCTTTCTTTCTTTCTTTCTTTCTTTCTTTCCCCAAGCAATAGCCGTGGCAACAAGATCCAAATGGCTTCATATCAGGTTCTTTTCAAGACAGAATCTTGATGCAGGTTCAATGAAAGGTTTTCAAACACTCTCTTTTAAACAGGCTTTGGTTTCTTCAGACACTTTTTCTTCCAGAAATAGCCCAAAGCAACCAGATGCAAATAGCTCTGTCTCAGATTCTATTCAACATAGAAACCCGATATTTGGTTCTGTGAAAGGTTTTCATTGATCATCATCTCTTCTGAAAAGTGTTTGGTTTCTCCAAATATTTTTCCTTTGTAACAGCGCCAAGCAACTGCCCCCAACAACCAGATGCAAATGGCTCCATCTCAGGTTCTGCTCAAGGCAGAAACTTGATGTTTGGTTTGGATGAAAGGTCTTTGAACATCCTTCTTCCACAGTGCACCCCATAGTTTTCAACATGCATGTGTGCAAGGCATCTCAATCAGGATGTGTCATGAATGTCCGATCAAACACACCCCACATTGTAGCCCCATGTTTTACCTCCAACATTTGCAACCCCACATAACAGACCCATATGTTTTCCATATGTATGTGTATTTGACATCTCAACCAGGATGTTCCATATCCTGGCAAGCACCCCCAAATTGCACCCCCATATTGCACCAAGCCCACATTGCACCCACCCCATATTGCACCTGTCCCATCTTTGGAATTACAAGACGTAGAGACCTTATCTCGATGTCACTGGTGGTGTCCTTGAGTTCAGATTTTGAAAGAGCAAAAATAGTTGCTGTGCAAAATGTACTTGAAACGTTCTATGAGACACATCTCAGCAACCTTGAGACACAGAGACTTGATCTTGGTACCATCGAATAAGATTTTGGTGTCATTTCAACTGTCTTGGATCACAGAATCACACAATTCTACCGTTGTTTCTTGGGAAGAATGCTGTGGCCAGGAAAAAATTTTATTTTCTTTCTCAGCTTCTTGGGGTGGAGCAGTGATTCTTTTCACATAAAATTTGGATTTGTCTGCCATGGTTGCTGGGGAAAAACACTGTTGTTGGGGATATTTGTCAACAGGGAGGTTTAGTTGCAACACGTGGGAAGGTACGCGTGTTGTGTGCGATGTGTCATTAAAGGCTGGAAATTAGTTGTGCCCTTTTCAGGTGATTTCAGGAGGCACTGTTGAAGGTCGCAAAAAGCGACCTAAACAGTCCGACCAAATCACCTACAGGCAGCATTTGCCAAAAGTATGTGTACAGCAGTTTCATGGTCAAGATAAATTTCAAATTTGGATCTTTTGGGTGTTTTTGAATTTGTATGGGTCAAGGATAATGCAAGAGTTAGGAATTTATAAAGCATGCATTTTGGGGGTTTTGAGGGTAAAAAGGTCAATTTTTTAGGGTCACTAAATTTTGGATATTACTGCACAAATTGGGTAATATCTCAGAAAGTTTAAATATTTGATGAAGGATAATATATTGATGAAATGTAGTATATTGATTGGGTATTGGAGTGGTGTTATTTGTTTTTCTATTTTCAAAAATTTGTATGTGGTTTTTTGGTGTAGCCAAAGTTTGGGTACAATTTGGGATTTTAGGAAAGTATTCAAAATAGATATTTTGCAAAGATTTTGGTCAGCTTTACTCGCAAAATTTTTTGGTGTATAGATAATTTGGGTGCATTCTATGTGATAAAAATAACATAAATGTATTGAAAATGATAATTTATGCACCTGCTTGTTTGTGTTTAGGTGGCTGTGTTTTGGTTGCTGTGTTTAGGTCACTTCTCAAATCACCGGGAGCTCCATGGAGCTATTTTGGAAATTTTCAAAACGATGTTCAGAGACAAAAACCCTTGTAAAAACAGTTTTGTTTTCACAAAGGCTGTCTGTAGTTTGAAAAATGATTGAAATCAGAATGTATACAGAATAATGGAAATTCAGTACAGATTCTCCAGGGTGAAATGCCATGGGGCGTTGCACGTGTTGTAACTAAACTTGCCAAATTGTGTGAGCCAAACACCCCAGGAATATCGCACCCGTGGTTGTCCAAAGCATTACTTGTTATTTTGATGAAAAGCTCTTGGATGAAACAAACACAGCTGCAACAGCAGCATTTGCACTTAGCGGTTGTAGTAAATCATTGCCACAGACTTCGTCACCATCACAATCACGATTTCGATGGAAAACATTTTCTCACGACAACAAAGTCATGTGATTGTCCGTCAGTTGAAGGGAGCTCTTTGGAAAAACGAATTTTGAATTGTTTGGTGGACAACATTCACTCATGTGATGGCCACAAGTTCATTAGGTAAGAAAAACAAACAGTTTTACCTGTTGTTTTTGTTTCTAGCGAATGGTCAATTCCGAGAGTTGCTCACTGAACTCTTCAGAGAGCAGATGCCTGAATGTTGAACGCAATTCAGCAAAGAATCACAAAGAAACTGAAGAACCGCCCCATTCTGTGAACTGTGTCAGTCGTGTACGATTTGTGAAGTCATGACCGCGCACAGAGATCCTGGATCCAGTATCGCACGCGTCCTGAACAAGGAAGACGAACACGTGACCACAGGAATAGTCATGACAAGTCCTTTGAGTTATTGCTTTGAATCCGGAAGATAAACTGCAAAATGCTCACTCCAATCCTTGGGTTTCATGTTGACAGCCAGGTCGCCGTTGTTGTTCGCTGTGGTTGCCCGAGGAACGACAGTTCTTGCCAAGCATGCAGCGTGCACGGGCAACTTCATGGAGGTGGTGGAACAGGTCATGGCGAAAATACCTCCAGACAACAACAAACTCACTTACACACACGGGAGGTAAAGTCCAGTCGCGTCTCTTCTAACTCCGACAACACAGAGGAAAAAAAGTTTACACAGTTGGTTTTCCCAAACATCTGCGTTGATCAACAACAGCTTGTTGTGTCGCTTGTGACGTGGACACTCCGGTGTGCCCAGTGTGGCGAGTGATCTCAACATTGCGCGTGGAAGACACGAGTTCAGTACGAGGCTCGATTCAATGCTGCCACGAGAGCCGCGTCTGTCATGATCGTCATGTGGCTCGACTGCACTGCGGGTCATTAGTCAGACGACCATCTGGCACAGGTCAGACAGCACTGTCAGTTGTTTCTCATTGCCACAACACGACTTTCTAGCGTCATGAAGAGGTACGAAGACATTTCTTGGCAATTGCAACAAAGGGTGAACATTCACTTTTGTGTCAAGCTTGGCTTCAAGTTCCAACAAATCAAACACTCACTGCGCCAATGCTACGGACGAATCCTGAGCGATGCCACTATTTTCTTCTGGATGAAAGAGTTCAAAGGTGGCAGAACAAGGATTGTAGACAAACCCAGGGCACACAAGGCCCGCAAAGGGCATTGCCAAGAGAACCAAAGAAGGATTGAAGACCTTGTGACTGCTGACTGCCACATCACCATCAGACAGCTGAGTATCCAGTCCAGTATCCCATTCACTACAGTGCAAAGAATCCTCAAATTTGACCTGAAACTGACCAAAAAGTGTGCAAAATTTGTGCCTTATGACTTGACCGAGAGACACATTGAGCAGAGGAAGCAAATCTGTGATTTCTGGGGAAGACTGGCGAGGGCAAATCCACGTGTGTTCCGGCATGTAGTTACAATGGATGAATCATGGATATATATCTATGACCCTGAACTCAAATGCCAATCAAAGACCTGGTTGAGGGCTGGTGAGCAGAGACCACAGAAGCCACGCAGGACCCTTGCAACAGCCAAGGTCATGATTGTGACTTTTTTTGACTGCCGAGGTATGATTTATTACGAATATGTGCAACACCCCCAAACAGTCAACCAGATCTACTTCAGAGGAATCATGACCAGATTCACAGCTGCATTCCACAGGAGGAGGCCAAGGTCTTCAGTTCAAGGGCGCCACTTCAAACACATGGACAACGCCCCGGCCCACAACGCAACATTGACCCTCCAACATGTGCAGCAGCTCGGGTGGACCAGTCTCCCCCAACCAGCTTGTTCCCCTGATCTGGCCCCCTGTGACTTCTTCCTGTACCCGAGGATCAAATGCCAGATCAGGGGACACAAGTTCAACAATCTGCAGGAACTGAAGGATGCGGTGTCAGACCAGGTCGCGGAAATTACAGCTGATGAGTACCGCCGCTGTATCCTCCAAACTTGGCCCAAGAGGTGGGCCAAGTGTCTGCAGTACAACAGCCAGTACTTTGAAGGGATGCCATGAACTGTCTTTTTTTTGGAACATTTGGTTGTGTCTGTGTCTTGACAGTGCCCGGTCACCTGACACCTATTGTTGTTGTTGATATCATGTTACCCATTGTGCAAAAACAGTGCAAAAAGGAATGTCGGTTAAGCACCTTCAACATGTTCGTCTTCCTCTCTGGACAGCATTGAATCGAGCCTCGTACAAGTCATAAGATCTTGCTCAGTCTATCCAGCTGAACAGTGATGAACTGAATTGAACTGATATTCCTGTAATTTGCAGTTACTTGTTCCACTACATCAGTGAAGACAGGATCATTTATCTCTGCATAACTGATGATGTGAGTGCTTGTGTCAAACATCACTCAGTACAGTCGGGAACAACTTCAAACTCGTATCTGAATTTCGGGACACAGTCTCAGTCTGGATTTCTTTTGTACAGGACTTCGAGAGGTCCAAGGCGTTCTTGTTTCTTGGAGATGTCAAAAGAAGGTAAGTTTGACTCGCCTTTCATCTTGCTGGAGAGAAACACGGTGTTCCCAAGTGCAGCGTTTTGCTTTGCTCCTTCCATCAGGTTCCAAACGATGTACGGAGAACGAGCCAAAACTGCCCTGCCCTACGCCATGAACAGCGAATTTTCCAAAGTTCTTGCAGCTCAAATGGTAAGGTTTTACAGGCCAAATTCAGAACCGATTTCAAAATGCATGAAGCATTTGCCTTCAGAAGAAACGAAGCGTAACCGTCCAATTTCCTTTTCCAAACTATCAGGATGCTACGTGTGCAGAGGTATTGTTTCTCAGTGTTGTGCGTCTTCCTGTGTCACACTTTCTCTTTGTGAACGGGTCTTTCCAAAAATTAGCTTTCGACGTTTACGTTTTCAACTGCGCGAACATTCAAATATAGCTTGGTGCAAGCAGCGTACCGGTAGCTCAAAGTTTCTCATAATCAGTGTGAGTATCTTGAAACTTGTCGCAAGAAAATCACTCGCCGGCGTTGTTCTCATCAACGAGAAGCAGTGCTCAAGGCAACTGCAGTGCGAAGTCCCTTGCAGCGTTGCAGCGGCGTTAATGTCATCAAT
>JAAUXT010118873.1_pt1 | contig 10979 bp, 13 predicted proteins | sample 7278171 | NCBI WGS metagenome assembly JAAUXT01 (sample SAMN14350112, study PRJNA611818) | marine sediment metagenome | isolation source: surface marine sediment (1.8m) | place: French Polynesia: Moorea | collected 2018-08 | reverse complement strand
GCTTTGACGCTCGCATCAGAACTTGGACAGAAGTACGCCACTTGAAATTATCCTAGTCAAGGCACCCCAATTTGCAGGTTATACACGGCCCCAGCACAAAACCTTCGCACCGCGGCTCTTGGAGGCAGTGACTCTTTGATTTATTCCATCTGTCAGCCGCGGCAATTGAACTGTCAGTTTCGCCGGGCGCTCTCAAAGGGACATTTGAAAATGGTGCAGAAGAAAGTGAACTGAGGACGAAAAGTTCAGCGTTCTTTGAAAAGTTTCGTCCAACTTCAGAGATAACGTTTCGAACCAGCTGAATGCATTTGTGTGGCAGGTCCAAACCTGGAGCCCACCGGATCCCATTGTAAATCCATGGACAATAACTTTTCTTTTGTCAGCAACTGTTGTTTGGAATCTGTCAACTGGCGATTGCGATCTTGTCAAGTTCCACGAAAGTAAGAACAAATTCGCTGGACGGCTGCCCCCCCCCCTCGGCCTCCACCTTTTTCGCCTTTCCAGGCAAAACTTTGCATTGTGATGTTTGCCTGTTTTCCATTTTCTTCAGTTAGGTGTCTGACTGTTCAGACCACAAACAAGGCAAACCAAATTTGCCAATGCATATGCGCTGTACTGGCACTGCATGGGTGTGTGTGGTGGTCGAGCCTGAAAGGTGTGTGCATGTACTCATGAAATGCAGTTTTCTTTGCCACCGACCACTGTCACGATCACCTGAAGAGAAAAGGCAGTTATCTCAATGGTCTTTCCATGCTGGGCATATGACAGATTTCAAGAGCATCCAAAGACTTGCACGCAACTGCCGCACCACGCACTGGGCAGACACAGAAATCCGCACCGGCAGCTCAACAATTTCTTGACTGCATCGTGACAACAATTGTTTCAAAGCACATTTTCTCGTACACTTCGCCAGTTATTTTCTTGGATTCTGTACCGTGTGTTGTGACCATCAACAGATGAGCTTCACATCGCGTCGAATGGGGTCTGCAAAATCTCTTCTCTCAATGCATGGTCTTGACAATTGGCAGAAGAGAAGCTTCTGTCGTGTCTTCAGCATTTGAAACACTCGCAGTTCGGTCTTTTGTACGTTCTGTCCTTCATTGAATTAATTTACTGCTAAATGCGTGACGGACCAACTCGCAACAGCGCTGAGGGCTCTCTGAGAAATAAGCCTGGACTGCGGGGGTCCAGCGTGAATCGCCCGGTGAGGAACGGACCTCATTGTACAGCTGTCATTCAAAGCGACCCGCTCTTCTAATTGGCTGAAGCCACCTTCAACAATTGTATTTTTGCCAAACAGTTAGAAAACACAAAGGTGAACATTTCAGGTTTTTGCCCAGATCAGAGCTTCGCTTGTCACGTTTTAGGAGGTTTATGAACTCTTGTGGTGATTTCAACGACAAAATGAACGACGGACGGAAACTTGTGAGTAACTTTTGAAAAAAAAAGTATTCATTCTTGAGATGTTGTGGGAGCACGAATGATCTGATTGATTGCACCTTTTGATCAATTTTGGAAAGTTCTTCCGAGTAACACCTTTGCTTCCAGTGAACCAGCATCTGCATGGTGGCTTGACGATCTTGTATTTCAACTGCAATGACAAACCAGAGTGCTTGATGAAATTCATTTCCTGCTCTGACAAAATTTGCTGATCACTCTGTGCTTGTGCGTGAAATTTGTTTGGAGAGGTCAGGGTGCTGTGAGCCCCTTCGTCTTGCGTCCGTCCTCATTCCGTTGCAAATCGGACTGCGATTTACGCTGAGAAGGTGCACGCGCTGCATGTTTTGCGCGGACGTTGAGAAAATGTTTCTGACGACAAAAGCGAACGCTTTTTGTATTCATTTGCTCGTTTGTCACTCAAACCTGTTTGGGCTGCAACCCGTCACTATCGCTCTGGAAAGATGTATCAAAAAGAAGCAGTTCAGTCTTTCTTACAGTTCTTCCACATTCAGTGGCCAATTTAGCTCAAGTAGAAAATTAGTGGCAGCCAAATCAATGGAGAGGAGAGGAGACCCAAGTGGTCTCGAGCTTTTAGTTGCTGTAACAATTGTCAGTCAATGTCAAACTCTAAAAAGACAAATTCCGCCTGAAATAACTGGGTGACCACTTGGCAACAGGTAATTTTTGTCCCCGACAACATCACGGGCTTGAAGCAGAAAATGAAAACGGAAGCCATAGGACAGTCCAAATGTCGTTTTTGTCGCCCAAAGTCAATAAAATGACGTCATTCAGACTGCAATGTCTTTGCCGTCTTGATCCAACATTATTAAATTGGGTGAAAAGGGGGTGAAGACTCATGCAACGAAAATAGCTGCACTGACAATTGACAAATTCGTTTGCTGCTTTTGCTCATGAATGAGTTTGTCCAGTTGGTATACCGATGAGCACTCCGACGTCATTTTGAGTTCCACACTGTGCCGAGTGGGGCACAACCAGACACATAATTGAGGCAAAGGGATAAAACCGAAAGTTGAAGGGTGAACAAGGGTCGAAAATTACCCCATCAAGAGCTTCATCTTCCTTTGTGGTATGGAACCGATAATTTGTAAATCAAATTCAATGTGACGATAAAGTTGTGGGCTGGACTTCAGAAGTTCTGTGGTGCTGAAAGCGTTCAGGTAAATGGCAGGGCTGAAACGGGAGAGAGGGCAGCGGGCACAAATTGGTGGGAGGGACCCGAGCAATTAATTGCCTCACAAGGACGTCAATTGGGATGGCAGCAGGAACAGTCAGCTTTTTGTCATTTTGAAATATTTTGTTGTGGGGTGATTGCGAAGGAAGACGGGCTTCCGTGTGATTTTTGGATTGACATCTGCAGGTCGGACCTCGACAAAAAAAAAACCGTAACAAAGAACAAAATCCGAGTCAAATCTGTGGACTTGCAATTCTGGAGCTGAGTGTAAAAACTCGTTTTGGTTTCTGGTGCCCACAAATCACGAGTTTTCTCTACACTTTGCCAAACCTGCAGGGTTTTTTTCCGGAATGACATTGGTCGTTCCACAAAAAAAAAACACTTCTTTTGCGCTCATAAAGTACACACAATTTTTCTGGCTCTTTGCAGAGCTGAAAACTTGAGCGCGTTGGAGCGGAATCAAAGTGCTGATCGCACAGCGAAAGAGACGGCACCAACATTGGCGTAGTCGTTGGGAATCAAATCGGAACACCCGATTCCTATTTGAAGCGGAGAAGAAGTTTTGACGCTGTCTTGAAAAGTGATGACGAAAACAGCTCATGGGAGAACAAAGTGTCAGCTGAACGACAAACCAAAACAACAATCTTCGTCTTCTTGTGTGTCCGAGAAATGTCAAGTATATTGAACTCGATTGAACCGAGGAACGAATTTGCAATCGCTGTTGGGTGTGTGCTTGCACGACGCCACCAGTCACCGACGGTCTGATGGATTTCGCTGCGGCCCCCTCGCTGGAGTCCGAACTGCGGTTCGGGGCGCTGCACACCCCGCCGCACTCGCCTTCGTCCCCGCAGGCAACTCGTCACCGCCGCACGGAGCGCCTGATGACGGACCCAGGTTCTCTGGACGACGGCCAGAAGAAATACCCTGAATACTGCAGGACTCTCAAGATTACAGGTAAACCCCAAACAAGGAATCCGAATTTGATCGAGGGTGCCAAGGCCCAAATTATTCTGATCTCAGCACAAACAACCAAATGGGTCTGGCAGTGCGAAATTATGGATGACAGTTTTTGGGGTTGTTTTTTTTTTGGAGGCAACGGCACCCAGAACTCTCCCTCTACACTTATCAGTTATTTCTCGAGCATTTTCTCTTAATTGTCGACAAAAAGCGCACGTGCACAATTTGATCCGACTTCCTGCATGTCGTGTGGGTGCTCTCATTTCCAGTTTGTCTCAGAAGTTCAACAAATGAAACACCAAATTAGAGCTGTCAGATTAAAGAAAAAGAACTGGCATGTAAACACAAAGGGGATCAGATTGACCAAGAGGATCAGATGGCGCACATGTTTTGCCCACGCGCAAGGTCACTCTGACACCTGCTCTCTGGAAGCACTTTTCAACAGATCAAAATTAATCAGGCGCGGATCCAGGATTCGGTCAAAATTGTTCCGACCGACCCGAGTGCTTTTTTTCATGCGATGCAACATTCTGGGTTGTTTTCTTTGTGAATGTAGTGGGAGTTTCATCTGGTTGTCTGGCAACAAAGTTGGTTTGGTTTTTGTGATATGACTTGTGCACTGACAACGGAACAGTTGAGAAAAAAGATAATGGAACAAGCCCAATCAAGTAATGTTCTTCTCTGAGCAAACAAGTCAACTTGAGTGAGTGAGTGAGTGAGTGAGTGAGTGAGTGAGTGAGTGAGTGAGTGAGTGAGTGAGTGTGCGAGAAATCCAAGAACGATTGAGCCCTGCAGCTACAACTTTTGGGAGTGAGGGAGTGAGCTGCTGTGTGTCATTTCTGAGAGAGATTTCGCCAGATGCACAAAATTACATGACTTTTGCAAAAAAGAAAAAATTCTTGCTGAACAGGAGCTTGTGGGTGAATGAGCCTAATTTTCAGCATCTGCTTTGTGCTCTGCTAACTTGAACCACTTTCCCAAACGGACGACAATTAGCAAAATTGAAGTGAATTATCGTCAACCTGTCAGCTAGAGACTGGACCCATTTTGTCAGGGAGGCAAATTGAGCATATCTAATCTGCCATCATCCTCTGCTGAGATAAACAAATAGTGATTGGCCACAGTGACGTTATCAGTTGAACGGTTCCCTAAATATGGACCTCCGTGGTCCTGAAGCACAAATCTATTTGTATCACTGACTAGCTCAGGAAAAAGTGAAATTTAATCTCATAATTATTTCTCCATTGAAAATATAGCTTATCTCCTTGAAATGCTTGGATTTTATTGCAGGACAAATGACAGTTTCAGTGTCTGTTATTCTTCAACATTTGAACACCATTCACGATTGTCAGTCGTTTTGCCAGGCCATCTGAGCAAAGTTCTGACCCGAGCTTTCAACGTATCTCAAACTCATGTCTTGACGGGACAACACTTCTTCTTACTTAACTATCTTCTCAATTGTTCGAACACCATTAAAAGATCTTATTGCTGACTCGTTCTTTCAAGTTTTTCTCTGCCGAGAGACTGTGCAGACCTGAGATTTGCAAACGAAGGCATTTCAACATCCAGATGTCCGCAACATGTCATTGGCGTCATTGTCAGTTTGGAAGAGATTTGTGCAAAATTTTGTTTTTTGTCAACCCAGCGGGTGCAGAAACATACTTGAATTTTCAGTGAGTTAAACTCATGTTTTCATGCGAGCGAGTTCAGAAACAGATCTTCGTTTTTCAGATGCAAACGGCACGGTGCGCGAGCTGGTGTTTCCGAAGGCAAGTCCTGCATGTTCGTGTGAAGACTTTAGCTTTGTTCTCTGGGTGCAAACTTCTGCAGGCATCAAATATCAAATCGTCACCATTTCAAGACCTTTCTTGCAACATCATCGCGCGGATCAGCTCTGCACACCTTTTCGTTTCCACACATATTATGTATCGTTTCAAAGTTGAAATGGGGACCCCCTTCCCCAGGCAAAATCCTGGAGTGACCCCTGAAAAGTGAGGCGTTCTGTTTTGTTTCACAAGGAAATTCTCTCAATCTCTGACCAGGCACTCGACCTGGACCGACCGAAGCGTGCACGTACGCAGTTCTCCGCACAACAATTGTTCGAGGTGAGAGGTGCAGACACAAGGAAATTGCTTTCTTCACTTTGTCTAACACGATGCAAAACATTCCCAATGAAGTTTTCACAAACAAATGACGCCTGCCATTTCATGTTGGCTCAGCTTGAACGGGAATTCCAACACAACCAGTACCTGGTCGGTCGAGAGCGGAGCGACCTCGCAGTCAAGCTGAATCTCTCCGAGACTCAGGTACCAATCAAACGCAATCGAGAAACTCTCATCAGATGTTTGCAGTTGTTCGTCGGAATTCGCTCATCATGTCAAAATGAACTACAGCAAAATATGACACGCGAGAAATATTCTTCACTGTCAGTGATCACTTCGAAATATTTTTTTGATGATGTGCATGCAGGTGAAAGTTTGGTTCCAAAATCGCCGGACGAAGTACAAACGTGACAAGTGTCGTGAGCAGGAAGAGCGGCAACAGAGCGCTGAGAGCGTGGCAACCTGCAGTCTTCTGCGGCTGCTGCAGCCACGGCAGCCCGACGGTCAGAACGACGCGGCGCTCGCACCCGCGGCGCCCGCTGGGCCGGCCGGCCTCAGCCTCGCTCCACGCGGACCTCCACTCCCGCTCCCGCCCCCGCCACTGCCGCCGCATCCCTGCATCCCGGTCTCCAGCCTCTCTGTCACTCCACATCCGAACATGATGAACGCGCCTGTGTCCTCGTACCCAACAAAACTGCCAGGGTTCTTCAATTAGGTCTGGTCCGCGAACAAGAAATTGTCGGAAACACGACGATCTATCTTCACGTTGAAGAGAATTGCTGGATGAAAATCAATTTCATCCCATGTGCAATCATCTCCAGGGGATCCAGAAGGCTGACCCTCACAGAAATGGTTTTTTTTTTTTTTTTCCAAAAGAATTTTTGTTTTTTCACGCAAAGTCTTGTTGTGGTGCGTGTTAGTTTTGTGAATTGAATTGGACAAGTGGAGCCAGTCACAGGACGTTGTGAATTCACACGTAGGACGTGCTGCCCTCTGCAACACAGAAAATTTCCTATATATACAAGTGATGGAGAATGAGACTGCTGCCCTTGGCCTTGAAAGCGGGAGTGAAGCAGGGTGTGAATTTGATACAATGACTGGTTGCTCAGCAAGAACACAATAAATTGACCTGAATGAAAGAAAGATTTCGTTCCATATACACACTAAACACTGACGAAATATTTAATACACAGCATATTTGTCAGAAATATGTGACAATTTTGCCAAATATTTGCAAAACGCAACGCATCACTGACACTCCGCAACATTCCCCGCGCCGCCACCCTGTAGCAACAGTGACGTCACTGCTTTGCTCTCATTTCTCACAGCCCAACAGCACAGCACAGTCAAGCAGTCGTTTGTCCCCATGGTAAGTCTGCGCTTTTCCATCCTTTTATTTCTACTGTTTGCACCAAGGTTTCGCGCTTCCCGGTGCTTTGTTGTGTCTGAATTTTGTTGAAACTGAGGGATTGGCAACTGCACAGACCCTGGCTGGTTGTGCTTTTGGGATTACACAATCTGGTCTGGCATTCTGGATCTCGGTGTTCATGTTCTGGAAAAATTTGAGTCACCGTTCTGTCATCAAAGATACTTGATCTGCAATGGTTGCCTCGGTATTTCTGTCGTATTCGCCGTGATGCGATCTGGTATGACTCTTGTTGTCCACATTGGGACGTAGATTCACACACCAGGTGCGATTGTGATTGAACCACGCGTCAAAATTGTGCTCACAAAGATTTTCTTCAGTCAACGCCTTGTTTTTGGACACGGTTCAGAAACTTTCTTGCTCAAATGTTTGGGAGAAAAACAGTTTTGGGTGCAAAAACGGAAGTGAAAGACAACATGCACAAAGGTCAGAATGCCCAAGAATTTGACCCAGATTTGAGGTATCCTATTGACACCTGTGTGGAGCGAGTCTGGCAACAGTGCACTGTGTATTTGTTTCTTGCCGGCATTCAAGTGAACATGCTGATTCAGAAGAAATCCCTGAAACTGTATCTGTTTATTGACATTGTTGGTTTGACACGTAACGGACTAGTGAATGATGCTTTGTAAATGTTCACGGGACCTTGAAAATGCGCAAGGCTGACGGTGATCTTCGCTGCCACACAATACACAGTCGTGCAAAGGGCTTGTGAAGGCTCCGTAACTCATCCGGGGGGAGTCTGAGAGAATCTTCACATAACGCACAAAATTTATCGTGCCTGTTTTGAATGTCAAGAGTACTTCCTTGTTGTCCTCCGACCAAACAGCACTTGAATCGGAATCTGTGATGACACAAATTGTCCAGATAGTCGTCACTGTCCTTGCGAGTGCACACTTGTGAACTTTTTTGTGACCAAAGGTGACGGCTGATACGTAAAGTTTCAGAGCTGTAAATATTGTACCATAATATAAAATTTGACGTACGAGGCGTGAATCAGACCAGCTGCCAGAACAAACAGTCTGCTGATTCATTCTGAACTGAAGCAAAATTCATTACCTTTTGAGCTGACGAACAAAACAGAACCAGTGCGTAGAGCTGCTGCTGCTGTTGCTGCGATCGGAAAGACTTGAAGCCACGTCATTCGGCACGGGTGAAAAGAGTCCATTTCAAACAAAAAAACAGAGATGCCCAAAGTACATGTACTCTCCAAAAGACAAATGTGAAGGAGCGTTATTCGCAAATTTTCACCTCTTCTGTGAACACAGACTTGGTGCAGGAGAGGCTGAAATAGTTTCAACAAAATGACATTGAAACTCTTTGGCTCCTGAGGCAAAAACATTGTGCTCCAAAAGCAGGTTGTGGCTGGTCAAACTTGTGAAACGAACTCCCCGGGATCGTGAGGTGGAATCCAGCCATAAGTCGCGTCTTGTTCCTCAAGGCAATGAAGAAAGTTGCCACATCTTGCGGATGTAAAGTTGATGCGCAGCCTTCGGAACAGATTTTAGTGATAAAACGCCGAAGTGAACAAACACAATGCAAGGTTTTCTCTGTGTGTCTCAGTTTGTTGTGCGCTGATTTTGTGTTCAATAGACATCCCTGGCTTGTCGTCACCCCCATCCAAGGCAATGGCGTTGTGCGCAATGGGCTTCGCTCTGTGCTTGAGTGGCCCCGTGTACTAAAACTGCCTGTTCCAACTGAACCTTCAGCTTGAGACGTTCATGACCTCCGAAAAATGGTCTTTCTTGACAAATTCCTGTCGTATTATGCAGGGACCTCTGCTTCATTCGGTAATTGCAGGCAAGTGAAACCAAAGAACAGAGACATCATTGGCTGCTTTTGCATGATAAACAGCCTTGCTAGCTCCCATTGCTCAGGAGTACGCTTGCCGATTCACGTCACCGTGTCGTCCGCTGCAGTGGAGAAAACTTTCACCAAACGCGCGAGTACAGGAGATGAACTCCTTCAGTGCTTGTGAAAGTCAGCCCGTGCGAACATTGCCCCGTTCGATCTGCAACCAACCACCAGACCCCCGGTTGAGCAGAGCAGGAATGCAGATCCACGGAGTCGCTGAACCCACCCGTGAACTGAAGCCAACAACACCACCAGCTCGTCACTTGATCACATGAATGCACAAATGTCCGCACACCAACATGGGCCTGGGAAAGTTGCTTCATCTGTGTTGACACGTTTTGATCAGTCTTTCCTGCAGGTTCCCCCATACACTCGCGTCAGACGGCCATGGGAATGCTAAAAAAATAGGATGTTCGGACGCGTGCCTTGTGTCAAGTCAAGGGATGAATGGTCAACAACCGGCCGGTGCTTTTTTTTCAGATGTCTGGTAGTTTGTTGCTGGCGGCGCGTGCGTGTGCGCGGAGTGTGGCGGAGGCGGTGGCGCAACCGGCGCGGCTGCGAGTTTCGTCGGCGCGCTGTGGCTGCAGCAGGAGATTTTACGTGCAGCCGACGACAACAACCACACCTGCCACCGCCCACACTCAAAACCCGGTACATCTCGTGTTGGCATTTCTGTGCGATACGCCGACAACGCAAAAGCTTGAATGGGTCCAGATTTCCACTTTGTTCTTTTGACTGACAAAGCATGCGTATTTCAGCTGCTTGTTTTTCTTCACAAAGTAGCCACACGTTTGTCATTCCTGTGAGAGTCCTTGCACGTTAAATTGTCGCAGTGCTGTATCCCTGCGTTGAACGCGAGTTGTTCCTCCTGTTCTGTTCTCATTTGGCTCGTCCGTTGTTCACAGATGACGGGCGGAGGGGCTGAACACGAGAAACGCCTCAAGGATTTCTTCGGCGCCTACGACCTGAATGGTGACGGTGAAATCACGCGCGAGGAGCTGTTCAAGGCGATGAAGCGCGCGATCGGCTACAACGACGTGGCCACCAACCAGATCGTGGACGTGAGTGACCCGTTCCCTCTATTCACTCCGTTCCCCTTTCAACCAATAGTGCAAGTGCTCTGATGAAAAATTCGATTTGTTTGCTGCGATACAACGCGACAAAGGACACTTGACACTAACTTTCCGAGGTGACCATGCCGATGCAAGAGGGGACATGTGCTGTCTCCCAGGTTTTGTTCGTTCGTTTTGGCTTTGCACGACTCACACCAACTTTTTGAATGACTCGAGACATTAGCTAAACCCTGCGTTTGTTTCCAGGCAATATACTCGGACTGTCAGAAGAAAGAAGGAGAAAAGATCACCTTCGAGGATTTCAAAAAGGGCATAAAAATTGTTTCCTACTGATCAAAGTGAGTGAACGTTGTTTTGCTTTCTTCTTCAGTTTTCTCTCAGCAAGACCTGTACCTTTTGAGCTCAGGTACGAGTGTTCCTTGGTGTCAAACTCTCAGGTGCAGCGCTGACAATCTCGGGTGCTGCTCCGGGGATTACGAAACGGTGTGTGACCACGTACGACATGTTTGTTTTTCAGAACCACGCCGGTGCCAAAGCGGAAAATGAAAAAAGTGGTGCTGGCAATCAAAACAACACACAGGATTTTGCTGAACTTTACGGGGTTTTTGTTGGGATGGTTGCATGTTTGTGAACGTTTTTGAGTTCACTCGAGATTTCCGAATCAGCAGCTTTGGAAATTAGATGTTTGGTGACAAAGACTTGCTGAAGTTTCCTCTTTACGTCTCATTCAAATTGCCGTTCACAATGAAGGAACATTTTACTCCTCTCATGCCAATGCTTGTTTTAGGAGTAAAATTTTGCGAAGGCTACTTGTCCTGGCGACCAGATACGAGGGGGATCCCAATGCTGACGGTGCAATGACCATGTTGTATCACCTTTATGTTGGAGGGGTCAACTCAGCGATTTGTGGCCGCAGAATAGTGTCAACTCGTCCTAAT
>JAAUXT010019284.1_pt1 | contig 10980 bp, 10 predicted proteins | sample 7278171 | NCBI WGS metagenome assembly JAAUXT01 (sample SAMN14350112, study PRJNA611818) | marine sediment metagenome | isolation source: surface marine sediment (1.8m) | place: French Polynesia: Moorea | collected 2018-08 | reverse complement strand
GGCCCCGTCTGTGCCATTCTCTTTGTTCTTTACGTTAGATTCCTCTTCAGTAATTCTACTGTTAGCCCAGTACACAAAAGACTTAAATACTTTGACATCAGTGCACTTGACCTCCACAGCTAATGAGTAGATTATCAAGGAAAATAACCTCCTGGTCATTGAGAACTCAAGGAATGACACAGATGGGGCCTTATCTAACAAAAACTCCAGATTCAGCCACGAGCGAGTGAGCTGCTGTTCCGCCTGGCCACGTGTGTGTGTGTGTGTGTGTGTGTGTGTGTGTGTGTGTGTGTGTGTGTGTGTGTGCAGGGCGGAAGGTTGAGACCAAGACCCGAAGGACCCAAGTCTTCAACAAATCTGTGCCAGACTGAGTTTTGTTTCATTCTGGAGCAGTCGTAGCAAATTCCACAGAAGAGGCGGTCCAAATGGCACATTCAAAAAATTTCAGACTCTGCCAAAGGAACTAGTTTTCTACGTGAGGCTGAGGCCCCACCAAATGAAATGCAACCCTGATGTAACCCGTAAAGGAGTCTGACGCACACATCACATGGTGAACGATCTGTGGCAACAGAACGGGGTGGATCAGGTTCGTGCGATCCGCTGTTGCGGAAAGACTTGCTGTGGGGGCTTCTGGCTGGGAGCACACTCCCCGTGACGCGGCAACAGCGACGCAACCAGCGACGCGTCGATTGCTTCGCCCCATTGGGTCAGCATTGGGCACTTTTGCCTCGCCCCACCCGCTCTGGGTGACGCAAAAGCAGCTCAATGCTGACCCAATGGGGCGACGCAACAGCACGACGCAACGGCGGGTCACCCTTCAGTGTGTCTGCACCCTAAAGGCCGAGACCAGTGTCCACACGCAAATTTCCACTCAGAGCTTCTCATCGTCCAAACGTATTTGTGATCTGCCTGTGTGGATTTCGTGTTTGTTGTCGACGGTCGTTGATTTGCACATCCAGAGCGATGACGACCACGATGCTGGTTTCGTAATGAGAATTGCTCCCCCCCCCGTCCTCCTCCTCCCCTCCCATCTCACGGTGTTTGCTGTGCGAATGTGACAAACAGCGTCGCAGCTGCTGATGAGTCTGCGTGTGTCTCACGATCGCACTGATCAGAGACGCAGAAGAGCCCCGATCTACACGTACTTTTGTGGGAGCGTGAAACTGACGTTTGGTGGCGGAAGCCAAAACAGGGGAAACCAGATTTGTAGAGTTGGTTTTGAGACATGTTTCTGGCCGGATCCAGAAACGAAGGGACCAAATCAGTGGATTTTGGCAGTGTACAAACGTTTCACGGTTTGTTTGCAAATCAGGCGTCAGAGGAGTCCACTATCTCGACTCCATCCCTCCCCGCACCGCATTCTGGAGCTCTCGTCTCTTTGTCTCTCAGGACCAGCATCCTTCACCGCTTTGTCTTTCCCTGACAAACGACTTCATTACGTCGTTATCATTGAATTTGACCCAATTTCGGCGCGTTCTGCCTGTCGTACTGAGAGAAAACAGTCAAGCAGTCTTGACACATATGGCGCCGCGTGCATTTCCTTGATCTCGTTCCTTCTCCTAAACTTCAGTTACGATGACAAGCAGAAGGACATCAACTCACCCGACTCCAACGACAGCGGGATCCAGGCGGACGTGCGCCACCGCGGACGCGCTGCGGGCGCCGGAAGTGGTGCAGGCGGCGCCGGAAACGTGCAGCACGTGACGCCGCCTGACTCGGATGATCTCTACGCCGTCGTCGATACCAGCAAAAAGCAACACAAACCCAAGGTGAGTGAATGGATACGCACGCACACACACGCACGCACGCACTATCTCGTCAGGCAAAGCAAATACACCCCGTTGGGCTGGCACGCACACAAACATGCAGTCACTCGCACAAACAAAGGCACACACACACACTCACTCACTCACTCACACATACACACACACATACACACACAACCGGGCAGGCAAAGCAAACAAGCGCCCACACACACGCAAACCCGGGTCGGCACACACACGCACACACACATACACACACACACACACACACACACACACACACACACACACGTGTATTGCTGAGAACCAGATTTTCAGTGCAGAGAGACGGAGAAATTGGATCTGCCTCGTCCCCACCTTGGCTTTTGTTCGCTGACAACAACAGAAAACTGAGCAGCTTTTCGAACCCAAGGAAAATGCGCAACAAAGAACGAGGCGCAGAAAGACGTATTGATCTCATTCTGCCTGTTTCACAAACAGCTTTTAGCACTTTACTTTTCAAAGCTGTGTTGGCAGAAAGCGGCACGCAGTCAGTTGTGCCAATGTCTCCCCAGAAACACTGCGTGTTGCGTTTTTTGTACCCGTTGGGGTGGGGGTTTCCAGTGCATTTGGGAGATGGTGCTGTGTATAGCGCTGCAGCGGTGGCTCAGACACCAGTGCATCTTCTGCTACTTCACCGATTGTGATCAATTTTCCCCCGTCGTGCTGCTGTTGTTGCTCCAGGCTTCAATACAACCTGATCCTTTGTTCGTGTTGCCAGAATGACTCTATTGCGAGGGAAACACATGGGGTCCCAAGGGACCCCGGGTCAGACAATGCTACATGCTCCAATGCGACTCCCAGGCCGCATCACAACTCTGAATGAGGCATACGAATCGCCTCCATAGGATGAAGCATGGAGCTTCACAAAAGCCTTTGAGCAAAGCCGCCTCGTACGGCTGAATTATTTACACCAAACATGACGAAGTGCAACACAGTCCAGACACCGCAATCATTTTTCTGAGTTCAATTTCGCGCAGGGGAGGTGGTTGAGATTGCTCCTCGCGTCTGCCTTGCCTCGCTCGGCCCCTGGTCAGTTTATGGGACCAGGGAGATGCTGCTGCAGTGGGGTGGCAGAGGCTGGTGCAGAGTCTGATGATGCAAACCCGTGTGACTCTGTATGTGACGGATGGACTCGTGTTGAAACTCTCTGCGCAAGTCAGGAAAACGCGACGCTGGCATCGGTCACTGTCGCCAGAGAGCCAGAGAGAAAACATTCGAGTTGCCATTTTCGTGGCAAAAAGTACCAGACAAGCTTTCAAAGCAGTTAGTGACACAAGGACGCACACAAATGAACGCTAGCAGACACACACACACGTGTACACACACACACACACACACACACACACACACACACAAGACAAGACAAGCGTGAACTACGACTATTGATGTTCACACACACACACACACACCCACACACACACACACACACAAGACAAGCGTGATTCTTCCAACGCTGTGAACCACGAGCATTGCGTCTTTGTGAAAAGAGACACGACTCCGACTGTTCAATCACAGCTTGTCACACAAATCAGGTCATGTCCCTCTGCTGTTCCTCTCGCTTTCGTCTGGTGAATATCCGAGTCACCCTGCATTGGACGAGAACTTTGGATGAGATTGCCGACTCACATTCAATTTGCCATCGAGCACTTATGAAAAAGTTTGGATTGCGGTGCAGTGATACGTGTCGTTTCCCTTTCTCTCCTTCTCTGCAATAATCGCAGAATCTCATCACGTGTATGACACGCCCGAGTAATGGAGATCTCGGGGAGATGGGATTGGGTTGGGCTGGGAGTGTTTGCCCTCGCCCCGCGTCCCGCCCCTGTCCTGTGCGTGCCTGCTCCTCGTAACCCCACGCCCGCTCTCCTCCGCTCCCAAAAGCTCGCAGTCCCCCCCCCACTCCCAAAAGTAGTTCCCCCTTCCTCCGCACCACTCTCCTCCCCTCCCTGCGCTCACTGCCCCTCTCCCCCACTGAGCCTGCTCTTCCCCTGAGCCCACTCTCCTCCCCTCCCACGAGCCCGCTGTCTCCCCTCTCCTCTGCACCACCTCCCTGCGCTCACTGCCCCTCTCCCCCACTGAGCCTGCTCTTCCCCTGAGCCCACTCTCCTCGCCCCTCGGCCCGCCCCTGTCCTCTCCGTGCCCCTCGTGCCCCCCCCCGGCGGTGCCCTCGACCGCTCTCTCACTGGAGGCGCCAGAGCTCCCGCTGTTTCCCCCAGTCCCGCTACTGCCCCCCCCCCCTTCAGCCCCACCCGCTGTCCTGCGCCCGCGCCCACCGTCTCCCCACTTAACCTGCTCTTCCCATGCGCCTACTCTCCCCTCCGTGGCCTTTGTTCTTCTCGTTGTCCACACACACAGGTTACGAGTGCGTCCGTGATCTGAGTGGGATATATATGTGAAAGAGCATTCAGGAAGAGATTTCGCAAAGCCAGCAGCTGAAAAAGAAATCTACTCCGAACATTGTGCCAACGGGCGTGGTGAAAGCGAGAAAAATTTCCACTTTGGTCAAGTTGAGCCAAAACCACATCCATGAAACAGCGGTGTGCCGGTGGAAGGGGGTCGCTCAGCAAACCTACATGGCGCTGCAGAAAACACAGACAGGATCACAGAGCACTGTAACACGCACAAGACCAGCGCTGGTCTGTAATTTAGGGATTGCGCCCGGGGAGTCTGGCCGCAGCTGATTACACTGAGAGAAGCCGCGGTGTGGCGCGTCCATCTTTAAACCTGCCCCCGCTGTGCGTCCTACGGACCCCAACTATCAGCTCTCCCCATGCTTCCTCCATCTCCACTGTGAAATGAAACTGGACATCACAGTCGTGTGGAAAAGATCCCACTTCAGTTCACAGTGGGGTTCGATGAAAATTTGTATGACCTTGAAGAAAGCAACATACGAGGATGTTTCAACTTCTGGCGAATGAATCGCATGTTGAGCAGTCATGTTCATACTCTTGGACACATCGAGTTAATACAATTTCCGGCAGTACACAGGAGACAAATTGATCATGATTCTGCATGCAATTCATTCGCCAGAAGTGGAAACATCCTCGTAGAATCCACCAGGAAACGAGGTGTGTTGTTACCATGGTGACACGTTTTTCGGTCCAATGAAACGACGAGACGCAGGCTTTCCCAGACTCGGGTCATCTAAGCCTTCATCAGACCCTGATGACAGATCGTACCCATGTACTCCTGGTCCTGGTACCCGTGACTGGCCATTTCATTTCACTGCCGTCCTCAGCGACTCTTGCTCTGATTCCTGTGTTGAAAGACCCATGAGTGGTGAAACCCACGTGTTTGTTCCGGGAAGAATCGTGGACTTCCGGCTCGGCGGCGCAGGCCGATGCGACTTTGGTGCGGAAGTTCAGTTCATTTCGTTTCGCGTTGGTGTGGAAAAGATTCCAGTTCAACTCACACTCACTTGTCTCCAAATTGAACGCCCTGTGTTGACAAGACCCATGAGTTGTGAAACCCACGAGTTTGTTCCGGAAAATCGAGGGCATCCACATGTAGGTTTGTTCCGGGGAATCGGGCACTTCCGGCTCCACTGCGCAGGTCAGCGCTTTCGGGCCGTAGATCAACTATTCATGCGCGGTGACGGGCCGGAGCGACCACGGATCAATCAGGGCCGGTTTCTCAGAAAATGTGGACTGATGTGAAAGCTGTGCGTGTTGCTGGCGGACTGTATGTTTAAACATGAAGGGATTACGAAGGTAATACTAAAAGTCTTTTCTGTCATGTTCAGCGCTCGAACCGCTCTTGACTACAGAGAACAATGCTTTGGCGAACAAGCACAAAGCCTGATTGCAGCAAGGTGCCAAACATGACGGAAAAGACTTTCAGTATTACCCTCGTAGAACATGTTGCGGCGGTGGGACGAAATGAGATACGGGTTTTTCCAGACACGGCGAGACCATCTGTCTGCCCGATTTGGGTGGCAAAGCTGAAATGACAGGCACGTGTCTCCAGGGTTTCAGGTCCAAACCAAAATGGTTGGACATTCTCCTAAAATGACGAAGCCTGGGCCAGAAAGCATACTTGAAAAAGTTCAATTCTCACTTTGAAATCAGGAAGCATAAGAACATCAACACCACTCTGAATTCGCTTCTGATGTGAGTCATCGTCAGATACATTGGCTTGTTTGATGAATGGGTGTGCCAGAGGTCTGCCAAATGCAGCTCTCTCTGAGCCAATTCCTTTGTCTCGGAGCCGTTGCGTGTTCTGGGGAATCTCTGCCCCATGGCTGCAGCCTTTGCGGAACCGGTGCCGGCGCCGCCCGACCTCGGCCGAGCTCTCTCGCTGCCGTCCCCCGACCTCACCCGAGCTCTCTCGCCGCCGTCGCCCGACCTCACCCGAGCTCCGCCTCTCCCGCCCGACCTCACCCGAGTCTCATCAGATCCGATACGGAACTATGTCAATGAATCGGGCCGTATCCATGATGTACAGCCTCCCTCCAGGCTCGTAGCGCCGTACTGCGATGGCTGAGGGTCTGGTTCACGCTGCAGGGGCGATGCGCTGCGTCGCTGTGTGAGTGAAGAGGGGCAACGTCGACGTGGTGACGCAGCGCCCTGTTTTCACGTTGCAAAGCCTGAAGGGGTTTTCACATTGGGTGACGCGAGGTCGTTTGCTGCGCTGACGTCAAAAATCCCACCATTGGGTTCAATGTTAAATTTTGACGCCGGCGTCAAAAAACAAAATGCGCGTCCCCACTGTGAAAACCGCTTGAGGCGTTGCTGTACGTGAGCCGCAAGTGTTGCGTGCCAGTGCGGTCCAACAAAGGTGGCGTCAACTCACTCAACGGTGCATGCAACGCCCGTTGATTGGCGCGGAGACGCATCATGTGACGCACCCAGTGCGCATGATCGCTGTGCATCGGCGGATGAGGCTGACTCCAGACCTGCGACGTCTCAATCCAATCTCCCCCGCCGCGCAGTCGCGCCGCAGCCTCCGGTGTGGTGGTGCTGGGAGGCCTCGGGTCTGTCAGGCCTTGTGTGTCGGGGACCCAGAGAAAACTGACACTTCAGCCGTCTGTACGAGGCTGATCTCAAAACAACTTTTCGCTATGCGCGGCCACTTGCGAGTGCAGCGGGTTTATTCACGAAACAAATGAAGGCGCAACGTCTTTGTCGGCACACAGGAATGTCAACATGACGATTGACAGCGAAAAGTTGTTTTGAGATCAGCCTCGTAGCAGTGCACGTGTGTCGTGGTCAGTGTTGGAGCAAGAATCCTTCCCCTGAAACTCAGCAGCCTCATAAAGCTTTGGGGTTTTGGAACACGCTGCGGAATTTCCCACGCAGATTGGGTCACACCCCGACACCGTCCAAGGACCATCCGTCAGTGGCTGGCTGCCACGTTGGGCACAGAGACTGATCTCGTGCCTCTCAGAACCACCTTTGCACACAGAATGCTGAGGTGTGTGTGTTTCACAGGCCTCGTGGTCCCCGTTACACCGGCGGCGCTGCGTCGGCGGTGTCTCCGCCTCCGCGCTCTCTCCCCGTCTTCCTGCGGGGGCGACTCACAACTCACGCGGCACGGCGCGGGGGCGCGGCGCCCGTCAAGCTCAGCGTCAGCGTCGTGATTCAAGACAAAGGATTATCCCACGATTCTGCTGAAAAAGCAACGTCGCCATCTTCACATCCCACGTGCTGGAGTTCACTGGCCCTGGATATGATCTCTGAGACTGAAGCCAGGCCTCCCAGTACCACACAACGCACACACACACACACACACACACACACACACACACACACACAGAGGGAGGGAGGGAGAGAGAGAGAGAGAGAGAGAGAGAGAAAGAGAGAGAGAGAAGCAGCACACACATGTACATGCACACACACTTGTACAGAGGTAACAGGCACGCACAGACACTCACACACACACACACACACACACACACACACACAATCCCGAGGTCTCTGTCTCTCACGATTCTTCTGAAAACGCAACGTCGTTGTCGTCTTCACATCCCACGAACTCACTTTCCTTGAACGCAACATCAGCGTTTTGCACCTAAAGTGTTTTGTGTGGCCGGACGTCACTGGCCCCTGGATGTGATGTCTGATGTGTTGCTGACAGCACGTGTTGTTTTCTGTTTGCAGGAGAAGAGTCCGGAAGCGGAGGAGCCGTCTCAACACGTGCTTCCGCCGGGCTGGCAGCGCTGCGAAGGTGAGTGTGGGGAATTGAGGGGATTCAGCAGATTTGGGTTGCATTCGCGCAGTGTGGGATGGGTGTATGTGTGTGTGTGCAAGTGTGTGTGCGTGTGGAAGATGGTGTGTGTGTGTGTGTGTGAAGGTGTTGGTGTGTATGTTGGGAGGGGGTTGGTGTGTGTGTGTGTGTGTGTGTGTGTGTGTGTGTTGGGCGGAGGTTGGCACGTTCACGTTATGCTCACGTCAACACGCGCAGGTTGCACAACACGCGCTGTGAGCTCGCAACCTCAATCCTGAAATTCTTTCACAGACACGAGAACCATTATGGGATACGCCATGAGTTGCGTCCCCTGGAAAAGCATCGTACAACAGGCCTGTGAACCTGGAGACGCAATGCACCTGAGTTTGCACAGGCAGACAGTACCCGACGCGTCTTGCGACAAATCAGATAGATTCTGCGTGCATTAAACATCAAGAAACTGACGCCTCTGGTAAGAAGACCTTCAAAGTCTGTTTGTCCCCAAGGCGATGGCGCAGATTTCCAGGTCAATGTATTTTGTTGGGCTTCAAAGGTGCAGATCACGTTCGGCTTGATTAGTACGCATGCGCGCCCCTGGGAGCGTCTCCAGGTTCCGGTGCAGGGGTCACGTGGTCAGTGCGGACGTCAGTCAGGCCTGTGGACATAGTACCAGGTGCACGTTGCCTGCAAAATGGGTTTTCAGAGCTCTTCACTTGGTGAACTGAATTGGGCACTCACTGCAAAAAAAAGTTGTCAGTATGGCGTAACAGGGTCGAAAACAATCGTGTTGCAAGGCGCCTTTGGGCAGAAACATTTGCTGGTTGTTTCCAAAAACGTGTAAAGAATAGGCAGTTACTCGCTGTATGCACAGTAGGGAAAACGAAGATCTATTTGTTGAACACTGAGGCGGTCTTGTCCCACTCGGCCTCATCAATTGCGATTCAGAGCTGCGCTGGGAAGTTCCTCAATATTCCACGCACCAGCAGGGCTGTAAAAACATGGAATAAATGCGGATGAAGCTGCTCTGAATTTTAACAAGAAGCAGTGCTCGATGCAACTGTGGGTTCGATGGTAGTAGGTCTCAGGGTGGCATCTTGTGTGCAAAAAAAAACTGTGCAAAAAATGCTTTCTTTACAAAAGGGGCTTGGGCAGGGAGGGGGCCTTGGACAGGAGGGGGGCTTGGGATGAGGGGGCTTTGGCAGGGAGTGGGGCTTGGGTGGTACATTTGATCAACCTTGCCTGTGTCGCACGACCACCAGGAGCCCCTGAAGGGACTTCGCGCAACCATGGACACAGCATGATGTTTTTGTGCCAAAACAAGCGGCTTATTTCCAGAAAACGCCAGAAACTTGGGGACTCCACGGCTTGTAGTTGATGGAAAACTCGCAGTCCTTTTGACAAATCTCGCGGGATTTGAGAAAATCTCGTGGAGGCTGAAATGGACAAAGACGAGAGGAAACCGTGGCGCCCGGGCTGACACGTCATTAGAGGGAAGTGCAATAACGCGGCAGGAGAGTTCGTCAGGAGTTGTTTGTGTGAAGCGAGTGGAAATCCCAGAAAGAGTCTCGGCTTCACTGCAGTCAGCAGGGGCTTCACACTGGAAAGCGTTGCGCGTGGCGTGCCAGCATCAATCAAAAGACGCTGCGTTGTGGCTTGCGACGAATTGGCCTTTTGCTGGCACGCAGACGCGTCGCATGACGCACACAGTGCGGGGGGTTGGGATTAGAAGCGGTGGAAAACCTCCACGTCACCACGAACGCCCGAACGTCAGAATAGGAATTTGACGTGGTGTGAAGCGTAGATCTAGTGCGTGGCCTACCAGCACCAACCAATGGGCACATTGCTCTTGCGACGCAGTGGCTGTTCTAAGGCACGGAGACGCGACGCATGACGCACACAGTGGGAGTGGGTGGGTCAAGCACGGCGGGAAACTGCTACGTCGCGACGTTCGCCCAGAACAGGAGAGACGACGTGGCGGGTCCAGACCCACAAACTACCCAGTGTGAAGCAGCCCGAAACCGTAGACTTACTTCATTAGAGACGTAGCAAGCGTCGCGCCCGTCCTGGGTTCAGCGTCCGTCCGTCCGTCCGTGAGTGCAGCTTGTTCGCCGGGTCTAGGGGGCGGAAAGGTGACACGACGCAGCGCGCCGTGCGCCATTACCTCCGTCGTTTGCAGGCTCAATTTAGTCAAGGTGACTTACGGCTTCTGACTCCTCCGAGTAGGAAAAGTGTTTTTTCTCGGAGCTGAGCCAGAACCAGGAAATAGAGTTTGGCAGATGTTTTTCACGTTTCAGAATGACCATATGTCACGTGATTTGTTGCTGGGCAAGAAAGAGAATCTTGACCCTGATATTTATTCTCAGTCCGTCTCCAAAATAGTGTTGCGTGTTGTCGTACGTGTTATGGAACTACTTGTATTTTTCCCAGCGATTAGGCTGTCCGCGTCGCTTTATTCACGTTGTTCGCGTTTCACGTCGATGATCACGTGTCACGTCATTTTTCGTGTCTCACGTCAAAGCTCACGACGTCAAAAATCTTGATCACGTCTCACGTCAATAGTCACGTTGGTCCAGTCGCAACTTACGTCTCACGTCGTTGTTGTGTGTTTTCAGACGAGGACGGCGCGTACTACTGGCACGTCAAGAGCGGGACGATCCAACGCGACCCGCCGCCACCGCCGCCTCCAGACTACACCGCCCAGCGCTCCCTCTCCTCCCACAGTGATGTAAGTGTGACACCCCCGCCCACACCGCCCAGCCTCCCTCTCCTCCAGATCGGAAGAGCGTCGGGGAGGGACAGAGGGGAAGGCCGGGGGTTGGTGGGGGGTTCAAACTTTAATCCACTTGGGTTGTGCTGGTCGGCTGGGCGGTGTGGGGGGGGGTGTCACACTTACATCACTGTGAGAGGAGAGGGAGTGCTGGGTGGTGTGGGGGGAGGTGTCACACTTACATCACTGTGGGAGGAGAGGGAGCGCTGGGCGGTGTGGGCAGGGTTGTCACACTTACATCACTGT
>JAAUXT010013573.1_pt1 | contig 10980 bp, 15 predicted proteins | sample 7278171 | NCBI WGS metagenome assembly JAAUXT01 (sample SAMN14350112, study PRJNA611818) | marine sediment metagenome | isolation source: surface marine sediment (1.8m) | place: French Polynesia: Moorea | collected 2018-08 | reverse complement strand
CCTCGCCCACCACCCCTCGCCCACCACCCCTCGCCCACCACCCCTCGCCCACCACCCCTCGCCCACCACCCCTCTCCCTCAGTTCCCATCTCACCGCAATGCACCCAGCCCCGCACCCCGCCCCTGTCTGGACGGCGCTTCCATCCTGGATGAGTCAATACTGGAGGCGTCCGCCCCTCCGTGGGCGCGCTGATCCTGGGCGGAGCGGGAGCCGTACATAACAATGGTAATTACACTGGCTCCATGGAGGAACAGGCAGGTTTAACCCTGCAGAATCTCGCTTCGTGGTCCGTGACGTAAACACGTGGCCTGGTCTGTGGAACTTAGTCACAGAATGCAGGGGTTTCCCAATGAGGGACGGAAAAGGCCAGGGAGCCTGGGAGGTCAGTGCCGGTAGGTCAAGGACGGGACACAGGGAGGCAGGGAACCTCTCACACACGCACGCGGACGTGCACATGCACATACACACACTGACATGCACACACACGTACTCTCCCAACACACGCTGAAATGCACACGTACACACTCTGCCAACACACAAAAATTGGGGCTTCACCAGTCAAAAGGCAAAAAAAACAGGCTCCAAAAAATGGCGCCTGTAACATGATCATTTGAGTGTCTGTGGCATCACCAGAGGGGTCCCTGGGCCCCATCCTCGGATCTGCTGGAGTACCCTTCCCTCCCCCACCCACACTTCCCCACCCCCACAGGGGTCCCTGGGCCCCACCCCTGGATCCGCTGGCGGACCCCGCCACACCTCCCCGCCCCCCACTCCGCTGCAGATTGGCGGTTGGTATTGACAGAGGAAACGACGCATAAGTCAGCGCGCCCCGCCCCGGGAAATGCCTCGTTCTGCGCAACGAGAGTTTTACGGACCATTTCTAACGATTAGTCCATCACGAGTCGGCGGGGCTCATTCCGAGAGGGGGCCGGGGGTCTGTCTCCGTCTCTGTGTTATTCCGGGGAGAGGGGGCCGGGGGGTCTGTCTCTGTCTCTGTGTCAGTCCGAGGAGAGGGGGCCGGGGGGTCTGTCTCCGTCTCTGTCTCATTCCGAGGAGAGGGGGCCAGGGGGTCTGTCTCTGTCTCTGTTTCAGTCTGAAGAGAAGGGGCTGGGGGCCTGTCTCTGTCTCTGTGTCATTCCAAAGAGAGACTGAGGCTGAGGCTGAGACTGAGACTGAGACTGAGACTGAGACTGAGGCCAAGGCTGAGACTGAGGCTAAGGCTAAGGCTGAGACTGAGACTGAGACTGATGCTGAGACTGAGGCTGAGACTGAGACTGAGACTGAGACTGAGACTGAGACTCCCGCCCCCTGAGGTGTTTTTGCAGACAGATTGCGGCTCGCCCCCGCCTCCCCCCCCCCCCGCCTCGTAACCGCCGAGCAACTGCGCCACAAATCTGCGACATGAGCCGCAATGGGTGTGGAGCATGACGCGTCTCCATGGATACAGAGCGTGTGGAGCATGACGCGTCTCCATGGACACAGGGGGGCGAACATCAGGGAGGGGAGGGGAACCGTCTGGGGAGCACTCTCCATGTTCCGTGGGTCACCTGAGTTCTGTTCTCACAGAGCGAGAACGAGGGTCATTTGGCGGGAAGCGGGAACCAGGGCTGCGTGGTGTTTCGGGAACCAGGGAACCAACGCGTGCAGCGGGGACCAGACCAGAATGGAACGGGGACCAGGGTGCGCTACGGGAACCAGGGGAACGGGACTCGTGAGCGTGTGAGCGTGATGCGATTGCCCTGTTGTTTCGAGACTTGAACCAACTTGCTGCAACGCTCATGTTTTTCACAAGAGGCGGACCGAGAAACCCAGGCAGCCCACCCTGGGTCCCGTTCCACTGTGGCCTGGTTCCCGCTCCACGCCGTGCTGATCAAGCTGGACATCAGGGCTTCTTCCGGGGACGGCCCTGGCCACACCCTGGATGTGCCCCTCACCACGCTGGGTACGAACCCGCTTCCTGTTCGTGGGTCTCCCTCCCCCACCTTGGATCCTGGATCCGCTCCTGGTTCCAGTCTGGCACTCTGAATCTGCATCCTGGTACAGCATCCTGGACCCAGGATCCGGCCTTGATCCCACTATGACATCCCGGATTCAGGACCCTCCCCTGGTCCTACTGCAGCTTCCCAAACACAGGACCTACCCCTGCAGCATTCTGAACCCAGGACCCACCCAAACTGCAGTATCCCGGACCCTGGACCTGCCCCTGGACCCAGTCCAGCATCACGGACTCAGCGCCCCGACCCTGGATCCTCGAGGCGGTACTTGACCCTGCGAACCGTTATGGGCGGGGCGGCCGCTGTTGCGCGCGCAGATAAAGCGGAGTCGTGACCCGCGGTCGTAAAGGGAGAAGCCTCGCTCCCAGAACCGTGCGACCCGCACCGTGCGGCCCACTGCCCTCCGACCCCCGCGCCCCCTCCCGCGCAGGGCGGCCGTCCGCCCTCGGACCCGTGCCGTGCCGAGACTGCCTTCTTCATCCCATCTACAGTCGGGGTGGATCCTGCGAGAGTTGTGCAACAGCTGGACCAGGTCATTCTGGTAGCGGCCAAGGTCATCTGGTGAAGGTCACCCCCAGATCTGGGCGAGGTCACAATGGTTGCGCACAAGGTCACTCTTGAACCCCAGGCCGGGCGTGGTCCGTCTGGATCAGTTCAAGTTTCAAGGTCAGTTGCATGTTGTTTATGGTCGCGTTCGTTGAAAAACTCGCGAGCTGCTCAACTGGAAAAACCAGAAGCGTGATCTGATGGGAGAAACACGTCATGCGCGCTGGTTGCACTGACCCATCAAGCCTCCAGCTCATAAAACGAACGCGCCCAATGTTGGGATTACGCATGCGCACACCCGCTGCCCTTGTGGGTCGGACGCAACGCCACGAGCCACGTGTGCTTGCACGGAGAACGAGAGATCCTTATATGGATGAAGCGGGCCCGCGGGGCCGGGGCCTCCAGGGTCGAGTTGAGCTGCAGCAGGGGGGAGGAAACGGGTCAGAGCGTGGAGGCTTGAGCTGCAGCTGCGGTACGTCACGTCACGTCGCGTCACGTCACGTCGCGTCGCATCACGTCGCGTCACGTCGCGTCACGTCACGTCACGTCACGTCACATCACGTCGCGTCGCGTCGCGTCGCGTTGCGTCGCGTCGCGTCACGTCGCGTCACAACGAACGTCACTACGACAGCCGGTTTTCACAAAAGAAAAGCGGTTTTCACATTGAAGAAAACTTGACGCCAGCGTCAGCATTTTGTGACGTCAAAATATGGTCTGGACCACAGGTTGTCACCCATCATTTGGACCCACGTCAAAAATGACGTCGACAGCGTCAATATTTTGACCTTGACGGCACTCATGTGAAACCCCAAAACGCCGTCAGTTTTTGACATCATGACGGTTGACGTTTTTCTTTGTGGTCTGACTCCGCCAACTTTCACGTGAATTTCGCCTTTTTCCCTCTCGCCGTTCATTCTTTCATTTCTATGTGCACGTTCAAGGACCCTGTGCAAGTGATGAGGTTTAGGACCTACCTCTTCTCATTCCGTCCGGTGCCCAAATTACGAGAGCAGTGGGTTCTGACAACCAAATTTGCACTCATAACCAATGACAAGTGGCCAAATGGTGTCTGCGTCACGGATGTGGTAATTGAGACACGTCGGGAGCGGACCGGACGTTTTTGCTAAACGTCCCTGTTGTCTCTGTATATCTCAATAGGAGGTTTACATGGGCACGATGTACTGACGATGTACTGACACGTCAATCACACTGAGCCCCACACGACGCTCACCACACACATATTAACGTTTCCGTCTGCTTTGTTCTGCACGTGGTCTGTTGTGGATCCAGCATCAGAATCATGGTAGTAGATCCAGGGTCAGGGTCCGAGGGATCCAGGGCTGGACAACATTGGGGATCCAAGACCAGGAAAGAAAGGGCATATGTAGGGAGAGATTCTGGGTCAAGTTAGAGGTGACCCAGGATAAGGGGATGGAGGATCCAAGAGGGAGGAAGGAAGAGCCTGGATCCAATGAAGCAAGGATGTTGAGAGAGGACCCAGGATCAGAAGACGGGGACCTGGGATCCAGGGCAGAATCCAGATTAGGAGGGGTGTGCTGAATGAAATGGGGTGTCAGGGAAACAGGGGGTGCAAGGCTGTCCTGGGACCAATCCCCCTCCCCTGCTCCAATTTCCCGAAGAACCCATCTGCTTTGCCCCAATTTCAAGCCATAAAGAAATGATCAAGAATGCAAGCATTTCAACTTGGGCCAGACACCATGCAGGGAGGGGGTCCAAGAGACCCGCTCCCCACCCCGAACAGAACAATTTCCAATGGCCCCACCACTGCACTGAACCCGCCCCCGGAGTCACCTCTCCCCCACATCGTTCCTCCTGGATCCGCCCGTGAACAGCAGGTTTGATCCTGAAGACGGAATCAATGGTATTGAATGTCCCCGGCTTGACTCGGCAATAAGGACGAGCCGTGCGGCCTGTAACTCGAGCCTGCGGTGAAGCCTTACAGCTCGTGCACACAGTCCTCGCCGTAATTACTGCCCAAACAATAGGAAGGCAAATTGCTTGTGACAGCGGCGGCTGCGCTGCCACGTGCGTTCCACGTGCGTTCACACCACGTGCGTTCACACCGCGTGCGTTCCACGTGCGTTCCACATGCGTTCCACGTGCGTTCCACATGCGTTCACACCGCGTGCATTCACACCACATGTGTTCCACGTGCGTTCACACCATGGGCATTCACACCACATGTGTTCCACGTGCGTTCACACTGCGTGCGTTCACACCGCGTGCGTTCTACGTGCATTCACACCACGTGCGTCATCAGGTACGTCTCTGTGTAAGTGCATGGGGGGTGAAGCAGCCGTACCCTGTCCCAGTCTGCCACACCCTGCCATTCTCTGACACCAACCACACACTTTTGCGCATTGAAATTTCCCTTTTCACACTGTTCGGCCAGCTCCATTCGCACAGCCACAGATGTACCCGCCGTTCCCTGTCTTCTCTTGCCATACCCTGCCTCATCACTTTCACATTCTGCCATACCCTGTCACACCCAATCACTCCTCCCCTCAGCACTGCTGCCCAATTCAGTCACGGGAGAGCGGTGGAGATGAACAGTGTCGCGACGCAGCGCGGGAATGGTTCTGACGCGTCCAGGGTGCTGCGCGCGCAGCGTCTGTTTGAGTGACAGGTGGAGACGCCGCAACTGCTGGTGCCGCGACGTGGCGCATCCAGCGTCCAGCGTCGTGACGTCATGACAAGGACAAGAGGATGGACGTTCAGTCCAGGGCGCTGAAACTCAGCCACGTGTCGCGTGACGTGGCGGACGTCGCTACATGACGTGCACGCACACCAACACGCACGCACAAGGCAAGCGCACGAGTGTTTGTTCCCAAGAACCCTGGGATAAAGTGGACAAGTTGCGCCGCACATACACGTACACACACGTACACACACGCACACACCACGCATTGATCCTTCCTTTTCGCCTCATTTGCACCGACGTCGACGTGGCCACTGAACGCAGAAGCTTTCCGTCCCTGGGGCGAACCAGGTACGACGTGCGGCAGATACAGCGTTCCCTCCTCATGGGTGCGGTGTTGAGATGACGTGATGATGTGACCGCGCGATGACGTAATGATGTGATGACGTGATGACGTGATGATGTGACCGCGCGATGACGTGACGACATGATGATGTGACTGTGCGATGACGTGATGATGTGATGACGTGATGATGTGACTGTGTGATGACGTGACGACATGATGACGTGATGATGTGACCGCACAATGACGTGATGATGTGACCGCGAGATGATGTGACGACGTGACCGCGCGATGACGTGACGATGTGATGATGTGACCACGCGATGACGTGATGACGTGACTGCGTGATGACGTGATGATGTGACCGCGTGATGACGTGACGATGTGATGACATGATGATGTGACCGCGCGATGACATGATGACGTGACCGCGCGATGACGTGATGATGTGACCGCGCGATGACGTGATGATGTGACCACGCGATGACATGATGATGTGACCGCGCGATGACGTGATGATGTGACCGCGCGATGACATGATGATGTGACTGTGCGATGACGTGACGACGTGACCGCGCAATGACGTGACGACGTGACCACGCGATGACGTGATGATGTGACTGCGCGATGACGTGATGATGTGATGACGTGATGACGTGATGATGTGACCGCGTGATGACGTGATGATGTGACTGCGCGATGACGTGATGACGTGACGACGTGATGACGTGATGATGTGACTGCGCGATGACATGACGACGTGACCGCGCGATGACGTGACCGCGCGATGATGTGATGACATGACCGCACGATGACGTGATGATGTGACCGCGCAATGATGTGATGATGTGACTGCGCGATGACATGACGACGTGACCGTGCAATGACATGACGACATGACCACGTGATGACGTGACGACGTGACCGCGCGATGACGTGACGACGTGACCACGTGATGACGTGACGACGTGATGACGTGCTGCAGAAGAAGCATTCCCTCCCCAGAGGCGAGGCGCATGACGTGATGACGTGGCGATGTCCCAAGCGACACGTCCAGTGTGACGACGTGATGGACGTGATGACGTGATGACATGATGACATGATGACGTGGCAATGGCGAGTTTGAGCAAACAACACGTACACGCAAACGCAAATGCAAACGCAACCCTTGGTTACGTGACATCACAGTGCAACTTTTGAAAAGTTTTGTGACCTCCTTCTGTAGCTCTTCTCAAGAGTTTGAACAAAGATATGAACATTTTGAGAAGAGAGAAGCAAAATTTAGGAATTAAACCACAAAAGTGTCACTTTTGAAAGCAAACAAGGCTCTCTTTTGGGTGATATTTGTGCTGCAAATCTGATGCCTGGTTTGCCTCTTTTCAAGTGGAGAAATGTACTGCTCCAAAACAAGGGGAAATATGTTGTGTTGTGTCAAAAGTTACGTTTGCGTTTGCGTTTTCAGCTTTGTGGGCTGTTTGCTCAAACTCCCCGATGTCTCCAGAAACGCGTCCGGCGTGACGACGTGATGACGTGATGACGTCCCCAGTGACGCGTCCAGCGTGACGCGGCCCTCACGACGCGCAGTAATCCCGTCCTATTACTGCGCATGAATAATGAATCCGCGCCTCCCGCTAACAGCGTAACCGTCTAATGACTGTGACGCGTCCCAGGCCGCGTTCACACTGCGTGCGTCACGGCAACACGTTAATAGACGCCACGTCTCACTGGGTGCATCACGCGTTGCATCCCTGTGAACGCCAATGGGTGCTAGGTGCCTCGTGCGTTACATCCTCGAGTAAGTCAGGCCAGGTTTACACTAGACGTGCCCACTGGGTGCGCCACGTATCTCTTCCCCCACACGTCAACGCGGTGCGTCGCACAGGACGTGCGTCCCTGCAGTGTGAACGCGGCGCTGCACACACGTGACACGGAGATCTCACAAATCTGGGGTAATGAGGGGAGGACGTCACCGCCAGCGCCTCGGCACCGTGAGTGGGTCCAGGTGCAGTCCAGCAGATCCAGGGGTTGACCCAGCAGATCCAGGGGTGGACCCAGCAGATCCAGGGGTGGGTCCAGCAGATCCAGGGGTAGACCCAGAAGATCCAGGGGTGGACCCAGCAGGTCCAGGGGTGGACCCAGCAGATCCAGGGGTGGACCCACACAGATCCAGGGGTGGACCCAGCAGTGGACCCAGGGGCACCAGAGTGACTCCAGCTCGAAGTGGAGCGGGCACACACTGACACACTGACGCGACACACGCATGCACACACGTCACACACAAATACGCTCTCTTGCTCGCTGGCTTTCGCTCTCTCTCAACCTTACACAGACACACACAGACACACACAGACACAAACACAGAGACACAAACACACATACCCACGTACACGCACACACACAGACACAGACACAGACACACACACACACACACACACACACACACACGGCGGGGGCGGCGCTCTGAAGCAGTGGAGCGGCTTCCCTGTGTTAACAGCACAATGGGCCGCGCTGCACTGATAGCATCGTAAACCACGCTGAAACGCGTTTGTCCACGTCAGGGCGGGTGCACACCGGGTGCGTCACCAGGGTGCACCCAGGGTGCGTTGTGGTACGAGTGTCAGGGTAGGTGCGCACGGGGCTCAGGTCAGCATCTCGTGGGCTGTGCCATGCTGGCGTCCTACACGCGTCACGACAGTCACAAGTCACAAGTCATGGTATCCAGGGGTGTGCCAGGGGCCTTGCTCCCTGGAGCTGGTCAAAGGGTAGGACGCAGTGCCAAAACACACAGATGACGTCAGAGGATTTTCACATTGGCACTGTCGGCGTCAGAGGAGTTGACGTCCAGGTCAAAATTTCATTGTCAATGTCAATTTTAGCAAGGGACCCAAGTGAGGACATCAAAAAACAGTAGAATCCATTCCTGACGTCAACTGTCACGATGTCAAAAGCTTTGATGCTCGTCACCTGTGTGAAAACCGCTACAGGCATCGCGTCTCTGCAAATCCACGAACAATGCACTCTGCCTTGTCCAGGCCGCGACCCACGACGCATCTGCTGCGGAACGTGGGCCTTGGCGACGCAGCCATTGACGTGTCCACGACGCCGCTGAGGGTGACGCCTCCCGTGTGAACGCGTCGCGCACGCCGCCCGGGTCCACGGATAGACGCAGCGACTCGACGCCATCAGATTCTCCATTATGCAAATCGCCATATATATCGCGGCGGGAACCAGAGGCGCTGAAGCGTGCTCCACACTCAGCGTCCTGTCCCTGCGTGCGCATGCGCAAAGGGTGCTGTGTCCGGGGACAGCTCAATCGCGTTGAGGTTGGGTGTGTTAAAGTCAATGGACGCCAGATCCCGCTCCAGGACAAAGAACACTGTTTGTCTGAAACTTGTTGACAGAATAGGGTGGATCTGTGGTTTGGTGAAACAAGGCCGCGACACCAACAATACGCACACACACAGACACACACACACAGACACACACACGAACACACACACACACAGACACACACACACACACACACACACACACACACACAGAACCAGACCCTGAATAGGGACTTGATCTCTTATGCAAAGAGAACAAGTTTATACATCTGTCGTGAGTTTTTCTCTGTGTGGTCGGCGGCCCTAGCCCTGAGGTCCCCCTGGATCCGCCCCTGGGACCCGCCCCGGCCTGAGACTTCTGAGAAGCCCAGCAGGAACTCTCGCCATCTCTCGCGTCTTTTCACGTGGTGGGAATTCCGCCGCGAGACTGGGCCAGACGGACGCTGCGCACGTGGCGTCCGCGGCGTGACCGGAGTTTCCGGGGACAGCGCCGCGACGCCGTCCTCACGTGACCCGCGTTGCCACGGAGACATGGCGAGTCGCAGCCACGCTGCGTCTCTGTGCAATTAATGGGTGCAACATCCCTGCACAACTCAATGGGTGCAACATCCCTGCACTTGTAAGTCAATGGGAGCTGCATCCCTGCACAAGTCAATGGGTGCTGCATCCCTGCACAAGTCAATGGGTGCAGCATTCCTGCACAACTCAATGGGTGCAACATCCCTGCACTTGTAAGTCAATGGGAGCTGCATCCCTGCACAAGTCAATGTGTGCTGCCTCCCTGCACAACTCAATGGGTGCTGCATCCCTGCACAACTCAATGGGTGCTGCATCCCTGCACAAGTCAATGGGTGCTGCATCCCTGCACAAGTCAATGGGTACTGCGTCACTGAGAGTGCAACTCAGCGAGCTGTGCGTTGCTCAGTCAGCACATTCCAACGCAGTTCGTTCCACGCGGAGGATGGCGCTGCTGACAGGTCACGGCAAGGACGGCGCTGCGGGACCTGTGTGGGGCCCCAGCGCACGTAGTAAAGCTATTCCCTGAGCCAGCCGCCTCGAGCCAACACCTTTCACAGGAGCTGTGGGCCTCGTTCACACAACACGCGTTGTGCCCAGGGTCACGTGGTTTTCAGATTGATGACGCGCGCTCGTTTTTTGACGTCAGCGTCAAAATTTAACATTGAACCCAATGATGGAATTCTGACGTCAGCATTAAAACGACCACGCGTCACCCAATGTGACAATCTCGTCACGCGTCGCGTCAGCGTCGTTGGTCGCGCAAGAACGCAACACAACGACACACTTTGCACGAATTTTGGTTTTCGCTCCGATTCGCAGCGAGTACGTCACAGGTGACGTGCCTGAAGCGAGAGATGACGCAACGTATATTGGGACGCAGCGACGTATGACGCAGCGACGTGTGGCGCAGCGACGTATGACGCAGCGATGTATGATGCAGCGACATATGACACAGCGACGTATGACGCAGTTACGTTTGACGCAGCGACGTGTGACGCAGCGACGTATGACGCAGCGACTGTGCTGCCTGCCTCACGCCCCAGCCGCGCCATTTGGTATTCAGCGCCTGAGCCTCTCAAAATCAACTGAGCGCCGCTCCCATCTCCCGCCAATTCCGGTCCATCTCCCGCCACCGCGCCGAATCTCCCGCCAATTCCGGTCCATCTCCCGCCATTTCTCTCCGCCGCCGAATCTCCCGCCATTTAAGCCTGTCACTCCGGGTTTGATGGTCAGGAAAAACGTTTCTCAACCCCTGACGCCCCATTTCACGTCAAGCGCGTCACGCTACGTCTCTCTGTACAAGTCAATGGGTGCTGCATCCCTGCACAAGTCATTGGGTGCTGTATCCCTGTACAAGTCAATGGGTGCTGTATCCCTGCACAAGTCAATGGGTGCTGAATCCCTGCACAAGTCAATGGGTGCTCCATCCCTGTACAAGTCAATGGGTGCTGCATCCCTGCACAAGTCAATGGGTGCTGTATCCCTGCACAAGTCAATGGGTGCTGAATCCCTCCAGAACGACAGTGGTGCAGGGTCCGTGTCGGCATAGCGGGGTGTGGGGACGGGGTGGGCGTACGGGGGTGGGGGGG
>JAAUXT010094916.1_pt1 | contig 10981 bp, 19 predicted proteins | sample 7278171 | NCBI WGS metagenome assembly JAAUXT01 (sample SAMN14350112, study PRJNA611818) | marine sediment metagenome | isolation source: surface marine sediment (1.8m) | place: French Polynesia: Moorea | collected 2018-08 | reverse complement strand
GTTATGTTGAGAAAAGATATCAAGGAAGCCTGATATGAATACTGAAGGTTCTGTGTTGAACCACACGGGAGATATTGATGGGCATCGGGAACATAAAAAGCATGCCTCGTAACACGTAGAGACAGTGTGGTTTAGCTGCACTGACCGTGATGCTTCTGGATGTGGTCTGCCACCCTGAAGCGTCGCACGTTCTGGAACCCGCACACGTGGCATTCGTACAACATGCTGAAAATCGTGCAGAAAAGAATGGTCTGAATACAAAAGCCCTCCGTCGCACAAACACTGCTTCACAGAACCTTCTCAGCAACGCTGCAATTTTTCGAGGAACACATGGCACCAAGCACACAACACTCACTTGTACATGGCAGCGAACTCCTTGTGCACCTGAGCCAAGTGCAGTCGCAGCTGCCTCATGTCGCCGAACCGGTTGTCGCAGAACTTGCACACCAGCGTCTTCTCCGCTGCAATTACAAAACTTCCGATTCAGAATTTGCAGTCAGCTGCTCAACCAATCAGCTCAACAGATCCAAGGCCAATGTCACTTTCAGGAAGAAAATTGTTCAGATTTCTTTTCTTTATCAATGTGATCGACAATAAAACTTACCTCGAATGAAAAGTGAAAAGTTCGCGAAATATACACCGCTCGAAAGGCAAGAAAGTCGGCATGCCAGTCTTGAAACACTTTCCATTTACTCACAATTCATTTACAAGGAATCGACATGCAGGACACTGCAATTGGGAAGATTTCTCTGGACAACCGAATGCTCAGTGTCCATTCACAACAAACAGGAATTGTGTCACTTGCAGGACGTGTGCACATAAATGGAAACCAAAATGTCACACAATCCCCACTTGGTTGTCTTCAACAAATCAAAGTTCACCGAGCAATCCAAGCCGATCAAGTCAATTTCTGACGCAAAACAGGCTCGTCTTGGAGAAGAATCCAAATTCACGCGCAGACCGAAGGACCGAGCATCAGATCTTCTGTCTGGCAGCTTCACCCCGTAATGTAGTAAACGACCTGTTCCGTCTCCGACCCTCCGATCGTCGTCCCGTCGTTCAGCTGCAGCACGCTCCCCTGATTCGCGAGCAGCTGTGCGATCTGGTCGGGCTGCAGCTCCAGGGTCTGCACCGTCTCCCCGGCAACGGCAGCCTCGATCTGAGAAACAGCGATCTCGCTTTCCGTGCCAGCCTCGCTCTCGATCAGTGTTTCCATGGTGATGGTGGCGGGTTGTTGCTGCAGGGTGACGCGCGCGGGGTTCTCCTCCCGCAGCAGCTGAACATGTTGCACCGGGTTGTTGATCAACTCCGAGTTGGCCTTGACGGCTTCGGGGTCAAACGTGAAGTCGTTCACAACCTCCGCAGCTACGTGGAAAACAAACAAGTGAAACACGTGAACCATTTACCGTTTCAAATTTTGAGCAAAAAGGGAAAAATTTCCGTCATCTTCAAGCAAAGAGCTGAGCACACAACACAGCTTCTTTCGACCCCACCCACGTTTGCAGATATCAACTCACTTTCTGCTCCGTAGTCGATCGTCTCCTTTCGCTTCGTGAATGAGTAGGCGCCATACTGTGGGTTCTGCTTCAAAAATGCATCTTTTTCGTCAACACCTGCAAAAATGTCAACACCATAACTTGCACTGAAGGATGTCCGAACAGACAGGAAAGTGTCACCGAAAAGTGCCCAACACAACCTGTATACTCGTCTCGAAAACTCGATGAGTTACTCACCATGAACCCTGTAAATGTGGTCAGCCATGCGCGAGCGCTGGTGTTGGGTGTACTGACAGTGTGGACACTCGTACAGGACGCTGAAATCAACAACTTCAACGTTGGGGAAAATGCAAACTTCTGAACGCGCAGAAAGCGAAAAATTTGCGCTCCACCATCCCGGAGGACGAGGTACAGTGCGCCACCCTTTCTGTCCTTCACGCCTTGTCTCAGCACGAAACCCAAGGACGTTCCACTGGGAAACAACAGTCCTACAAGGAAGTCGGAACGTACCCGACACCGCTGTAGTCGCTGTGCGTCACCAGATGCTTGTTGAGCGAGTTTCTCAGCTTGAAACCCATGGAGCAATGCGGGCAACGGTGCGTTACGCCTCCTGCACAAAGCCAAGAATTTCACGCGCTCAACAGTTTATCTGTTGCACTGAAAAAAAAAAAAAAACCACTCAAAGCCAATTGGAGCTGGATACTCACCATGAGCCTTGCGCATGTGCTTGAAGATATCCGCCTTGAGATTGCATGACCAGCCGCACTTGTTGCACGTGTACGCATGCGTCTTGGTGTGGTGACGCAAGATGTGTACTTTGACAGAGTACTGCGTCGCGGAGCGGAACGAGCAGTGCGGACATCTGGTGGTCGTCGTTGGCGAGGCGCGAAAAAAGCAAAAAACACCGAAAACGTCAACCGCGTGGAACGGAGAGAAGTCCCGGGGGGATACATACCGTGTGTGCGTTTGATGTGAGTATTTAGGTGGCAGCGGCGGACGCTTTTGTAGCTGCAGTGGGGACACTGCAAGCGGAACTCGGTCATGTGGACCGTGCGGTAATGCAGGGTCACGTTGTATTTGGTGGCCGTTCGAAAGTCACAGCCCTCAAACGGACATCTGCAAGCAGATACAGCAGTGATTTAGCTCGACGAAGCACCCGTCCCCAAGAGTTGTAGTTTTCATCTCCTTTGAGAGAATTCAACTTCGCTGGGACTTCAAAAAGAAGAAAACAAATCCACCCCCTCACAACAAGTGAAAAGCCCAAGACAACGTGCCCGCGAGGATTCTTTCAAGCAGAGCTTGAAAACTGGTTTCACGAAATCACTACTGTATCATGCCTTCAGTTGAAGTTGACACGCCACAACACTGCCACTGTTGCCCCAAAACAGACCAAAAACTTTCGCTCTGTTTCATTCGGCTTCGCACACACGATAAGTATCAACGCCCAAGGCATCATATCTTCTTTTCAATTGATGAAGAAACTCCTTCGATTCAGTTCAGTCTTCAGCATAGACGGGTTGATTTCGTTCTTTTGATTGAGAAATCGAAGTTATGCAGGGTCCTGGAACAACTCACTTGTGGTTCTTCTCGTTCTCGTGCACGTTCTTGATGTGCGCCAGTAGCAGGTTCTTGTGGAATGTCGTGTAGGTGGCGCACTGGTCGCAGCGGTACGGCTCCGCGCTACAAGCAAACGCAACGAAGCCATGACAACCGAATCGAGTGCGTGAGGATCGTGCCTATTCTGCGTACATTCACGATACCAATCCAACACTGACCTGGATCCGTCAACGTTTTTCTGGTGCACGTTCCGCATGTGTGTGCGGAACTTGTACTTCTGCGTGGTCGAGAATCCACAGTCTGTGCACTGCAACACTGCAAAGCAAACACACGTCACACTCGTGGCTGGCACAGTGAGCTGCTCAGAGCGCGTGCGGGTACACTGATTGCACACTCCCTCCGGACTTTCAGCACCCTATTTTGAGACCCAGGATGTGGACCACTCTGCCAATTGTGACACCCGTTCTTGAAACGAAACGATAAGAATGACAAAAACTCACGCTGGTCGTTGTGCAGGTTTTTCTGGTGACTTCTCAGTCCATGTTTTGACGACATAATTTTGCCACAGAACTGACACACGTGATGATGCATCCTGAAAATCAACGGGATAGATGAACATCTCTGACCGCACTGGCGAGTCTAACTTCAAGAAACCTCTGACGAGTGTTACTCGAGTAGGTCAAGGAACACAGGCAGCAACGTACTTGTGATCCGTTCCCACGTGCTGGCTCAGCTCTCGCTTGTAGTTCGTAACAAAGTTGCAGTCCTTCATCGAACACTTGTACACGATTTTCCCCTGGTGAAAGGAAACACCAATTCTTCAGCTTCACGGACTTCCTCGACACTTGACACACTTCTCCCTTTGAAAATTCTATTTCTGCGCACAAGTTTCCAAACTCACCCCATGTCGATTGCCGTAGTGTTGTTGCATGGTCTTCTCGTCAATGAACGTTGCACTGCACCTGTCCGCGACGCACTTCACCCACACGAAATCTGTGGGAAGATGGCCCGCAAGTTTACACAATTGCTGTGTGCGACCACAGCTCTCAGCACCTGAATATACATAACCAGAACAGAAACGCCAATGATGTTTCGAACGGCCCATCTAACCTTTGTGATTCTTTCGAACGTGATCCTTCATGAGTTTCTCATTCTTTCCCCCCACACTGCAGACGGGACAGGCGAGGTACCCTTCCTTGAAGGCCATCACGTGGCACTGCAACAGAGAGGTGCGGGAGTTCAGAACGCGAAATCCTCAGTAAACGCCCGTCTCTTACGCTGAATAGTGTAATGACAGGTAAACCCGTGTTGGAGACTGACCATCATGATGACGGTGCTCTGCGTCCTCAGTTCGCAGTGATCGCACACATACTCGTCCTCCTGCCAGTACTTGTCTCCCAACTCCTCCTCACTCGGCATGTCCTCCTGAAGAACAAACAGCCATGATGAGAAATAACTGAACATTGACATTTCCAAGCAAAGAAGACAGGGTTCTCACACTGCACAAAAATGGTTCCTGTGAAATCACACGACTTTTCGAGACCTTTGGTCAAGAAAGGAGCTGTGTGATGGAACAGGAACCTTTTTGTGGGGTGAGAACCCATTTCTACTACGATGCGAGCTCGTACGACATGTTTAGAGACCGCAGAGTTGTAGAATCTTCCAGGAAAACTGGCGTTGTCAGGAACGCACCTTGAACCGGACCAGATGCGAGGCTGCTTTCATGTGCAGGTCACAGTCGGTCCCCTTCAAGTCTGCAAAACAGGGAGGTCAAAATGAACATCAAACTGACACGAGTACCGTACCGTCTCGTGTAAAAGGCGCACTCGAATATAAGACACACCCCAAGTTTTGATTGACCAAACTGCATATTTTCAATATACTCATGTATAAGACACACCCCAAGTTCAGCTTTCCCAAAATATTTTCAAAATCCAACCAAACTTAAAATCCCTTAACTTTAGAATTATAGTCAGTCTCCAAATAATTTTTTACCAGACTCTACTCCTCAATCAGTTTTTCATTTGTATTTAGCTTGGGGTCTCAGATGGATCTTCTTATTCAAAACTCAGCAAAGAAAAAAGTTTCTCTTTTTACTCTGTCAAATTGTTATTTTTCCTTTTATATCTTGCATAAATCTAAATACTAAATTGTTATTTTTCCCTTTGTATTTCAAAAAATTTGAACATACTCATGTATAAGACACAATCCCTTCTTTTGATGTCTGATTTTGGGGAAAAAAAGTGCGTCTTATACACGAGACGGTACGGTATATTTTCTCATGCAGACCACAAAAGCACGCAGCATGAGGCCCCCACCTGTTTTGGAGTTTTCCTTGTGTTTTTCCATGAGATGTTTCCTCAGGAGGATGATCAGGTTGATGAGCGACACTCCGCTCTGACACTCGTACTGAATATCACACAGGTTGCACCTGAAACACATCCGCGCATGTACGATACTGTTGTGTTTCGGATTCAAACATTTCAAACCACTGCTCTTCTCAAGCTCAAAGTCTGGTTCGCGCGGATTCGTGAAAACATACTTGTACTTGTTTTCGTCCACGATATCGAAGTATTTCCAGACGCGAAGCCGCTCCACAGTTTCGCCCGTATTCTCGTCCACCTCTGAGTAGGGCGTGTCTAACCACGTGAGAACCATCGCTGCAAAAAGAACACGTGGAACACTCCAAACAAGACTTCAACAGCGAAAGCCAACAACGACTGAGCAGGTCACGCCCTTTTTTGAAAAGATTCACGGTTTTCAGTGTTGTTCGAACGATGCTGCCGTTTTCACCCGTGAATAAGGTGCACATTTTCACCCCGAAATTTCGTGACGAAACCGAGGGGGGGGGGGAGTCATTTCAGTGGGCCTCAGGACCAGGAAACAAAAGTTTCTGTTGTGGTGTGTCTCCAACTTGGGTTCAACTTTTCATGGGTGAACACGGCCAAACCGTCTGGAGATGAGCTGTACCTTCGGCCTGCAGGTGTTGTTTGAGAGCGGACAGCTCTGCGTCCGGCTGCTCATTGTCGGAGTCGTCGAGCGCTTCCAGCTTCAGACCCAGAGACTCCTGCTGCTCCTGGCAACACAGACCACATTTCTTGTGTTATCAAAGTGCAGAATTTCTGCTGGTGCTCAGTGACAATGACGCGAAACGACAGCAAGTACTCACAGCTGACAAAGTGGTGGCACAACACCTTCGTGTGGTTGGAGTTTGTTCGTTTGCACTTGACTCTTGACCAACACAAAGTGACGGCAACTTACGATGATGATGGTTTCCGCGTGTTGTTTCTCCAGATGCACCTTCATCGACGTCGTGGTGCTACCGAACAGCTGCAGTTCCCGGTCGCACAAGGTGCATCTGAAACGAATCAAATTTCTGATGAAAAATATTCTACAGAGGGATTCTACACAAAGTCGCGTTCGTTTTGGTTCTCGTCGACTCAGCCGAACCATTGAACTCGACAATCTGGTAACAACACAGTTTCCCCATCGGCGGGTACATTCGAACGCGGCCCCTCCGCCGTATCTTCACAGCAAGACGACCAGGCACAAACACTTACCTTGCTTTCTTCTTCCCTCCTGCGGGATCTTCCACTTCCGTGAAGTATTTCCACACGGCGGAGCGTTTTCCTGTCGCCGTCGGGTCGTTCGGATCCCTCAGTGTCGTGCTGTCGAAGAATGATCTCAACAGCGCCTCTGCAAAACCAACAATGTGTCAGGTCAGGTACCACCGAACGATGTGGGAGTAAACAGACTAATCAGACCTTCAGTGGCGTTGTCATTTCCAGGGGTGAAGGGCAGAAAGCAACCCTTTTCACAACGAAAGGGGAATATTTTTCGCATCCCAAGATTGCGAGCAACAAGTGTGATTGGAAAAGACAAGTCGCTGCTCAGCAAAGTGGCGTTTCCCCAAGAAGGAAAGAGAGAAACCTACTTTTCGTCTTCACAGCCCAAACGGAGTCGTCATAAAATTCTTCAGAAACTGAAATGAATGAACGAGCACATTGTCAGCAAGATGGCGAAATGTGGCGCTTGTTTTTCCACAGTGTGCAGAGAAATCCAGTTCGAATTTTTTTTTGAGTGACACTGTTGCCACACCCTGTTCTGCTCCTTTGTTGGACGAGGGTTTCGGCAGTCTCCCGGCCCAGGTCGTTTTGTACTTGCTGAGAGCTTCTTCACAGAGTTCTCGGTTTTCCTGCAAAACCAGATGACGAGTCCACGGGTCAGATGCTTGCGTACGCTGCAATGTGCTTTCAATAGTCCAAGCCTTCATTTTCCATTGCACTGACCTGGAGGATGAGATCCTTGTGCTGCGTCTTCAGATGAGTTCGCAGAGACCCTGTGGACCCGCTGTTCACGTTTTCCTTCTTGTCGCATATTTTGCATCTGAAATCAAAACCAAAATCTGTAGGATTCCTTTGATTGAAGATCTGTTTTGGGGCAACCCGACAGAAAGCCATGAGTCTCGATGTTAGTGTGTCGTTTGGGTCGTCGTTTTTCAGTATTCGTGCACTCCGAAAACGCAGAAATACTCACACGGCCTTGGACTTGTCCTCGGGATCCTTGAGGAAGTACTTCCACACGACGGAGCGCTTCTGCGGCTTCGGGAAGCTGTGGCTGACGGCGGGCTCAAAGATCTCGACGCCATCCGTCTCCTCGATGTGCGTCATGAGCGTGAAGAACGCGTTCAACAAGTCCGCTGCAAAGGGAGGATCGAGTCAAGGGGACGGAACGAGCCAGCGCGCTCTCGCTTCCAAATCAAAAGAAAAGTGATCATTGACGGCACTTTTCTCATCCACAGCAGAAAACTTGGTTGTCATCATGAGAACACAGTGATTCTACAAACCTCTCGAGAACTTCCGCGCCTTCATCGGTCGACCTTCAAAAAAATAAGTTCTGGTGAGCACGTACCAGCAACGCTGTTTCAATACAGTTACGAACCAATTTGTTCGCAGACAAATCGCGTACCTTTCGAAGGCGAGTCGCCTCTTCCGTCGCCTTCCATTTCTTCTGTCTCCAAAAACTTTCCTGCAACACAACGCATTGGAGAATTGAGACATGCGTCAAAATCGAGGTTTTCAGCGCATTGGAGAATTCACACAGGCATCAAAGTCGAGGTTTTCAGACAAATACTTGTCTGAAGTTGGTCAAGCATGGCACCGAAAAACGATTCTCACGGGATCGCTTCCGATGTTTGCGGAGTCTCTCGGGAAGGATTGGCGCGAGGAAGCTGTCCGGGTTCACGTTCTTGTGTCTCCGGATCATGTGATCTCTCATCGTCGACGTGTTGCCACGGCGACGGCTCACCAACATCTTGCACAAGACGCATCTGCAATGTGCAAAAACTTCCCGTCACTTCAATGTCAACCAACCAATCTCCCCTTTGGATACAATTTGATCGACAAAGTTGCGAAAGAAGGCGGGATCGCCTTTTGGACAATAGGTGAAGGCAGGACTGACCTGGCCATCCTTTTCCCTTCCTCACCCACGTCAGTCATCTCAAAGAAGTTCCAGATGGCACTTTTCTTCTTGCGAGGCTTGTCTCCAGACTCATCATCGTCGAACGCTGCAAATCAGACGATTTATCAGCCACCGTTGTACTTGACTGTACAACGTCTCACACATGTGACAAATGTCACAACCGGTGAAATTTCACATTTAGAAGCCTGCGTATCTGGTATGATTGGGTGACTTCAGTCGAGTGGTGTGACGACTTACATTCTGTTGGGACCACGTGTTCAGCCTCTCCCGCATCGAAGTCGGGATCTTCCGTAATCCCCTGCAAAATATGATTTGACAAACAGGTAACCACTGAAATGCCTGAGTTTGCAACCAACTCCAGTTCAAACTCGCCCAACTCACCAGCAACACTTCGGCTCGGTGCTTTTTGCTGAGATGGTCCCGTGCTGACACAACGAGTCGACTCTTGCTCTCAAGCGCCTCACCGCACAAGCTACAGCTGCAGCAAAAACCACGCTTGCGTGAAAAAAGTTGCAACAATACGTGCTCTTGGACTGCCATGAAAGTGAAATTTCCAAACAGACATCAGGAACAGCGATGCAACACTTACCACAGCTTCCCTTCGTTGTCTCCCTCAGTTTCTTTGCGCATGTAGCGCATCACACGAGATGCCACCTTCAAATACCTGAACACGACGGAATCTGCGAAGAGAAGACGAAAATATGTTAGACTCGCATCTTGAAGGATTACACCATTTCGAAACGGGCCTTTGGAAATTTTTGTGTTTTGCTCACCTGGATCATCCACGTTTGCCAGGGAGATGCTGGGCTGCACTGACAAAACGTGTTCCACAACGGGAGGTTCCTGCAAGGACAAGGTACCGGTCAGTCCATCTGGTTCAACTTTCTACCAGTTTCATTTTGACTGTGTTTGAGCTCTTTGTCAATGATATCACGTATTAGAACACGTACGATGGTGTCGTCATCGTCCCCTAGTTCTTCCACTTCTATGTGATGAGCTCCCTCCACCTCGGTGCTGCTCAAAACCTTCAGCACCTGCAGCCCAAGAATTCACGTGAAGCACTGGGGGTCTGAGACAAAATACGATTGTACTCTTCACTGTGCAGTTTCCTGTGAAACTTACCGGTACCTTTTTCCGTGGGCTGCCCTTGCTTGGCGATTCCCCGTCACCAAATTCTGAACGCAAAATGAAACATTTTGGATTGCTGATGACATATTTTCGCGTGTTTGCTGAACGTCATCAAAAGTGTGTCAGATACAGGATGCCTGGATCTTAGCTCACCTTCGTCAACATTTTCAATGTTCTCTTCGTCTTCTGAATAAATTTCTGAAACTAGTGAAAGACAATATGTGCATTCTCATTGTGCAAGGAACAAACAAATTTGATTCGTCTCCTCAAAGATATCAAGTCGAAATGTGTGATGATCTGCGGAGTGTTTCTCACCTTCCTGTTTGACGTCTGCAAGAACGCTTGGTCTGGATTGGATCAATTTCTGGATGATGGTGATTGCAGAGTCAATCCTGACAAGAAAATACCGACGTGAATGTCAGTGATTCTTTGTCCAAAAATATCAAATGCTGTTTGTAGGAATCTGCGAGCGGCGTTCACTCACCTCAACATTTGTGCCCCCGTCAGCAGTTGCTGCAGGTCGACACCGTGCACCTCCAGATAGCCACGGTACATGAAGTCCAGCAAGCGCACCAACACCACCTCCTTGACGAAGTCCACTTTCAGCATCAAAGATTGTGAAGCTGTCGAGCCTGGAAACGAAAGAACCCAAACATGTTCTCTCCAGAGCTTGATGTCTGCACTTGTTGACTGGTCAAGATAAGAAAAAGCTCCACAGTCACACACACCTGACTTGTGCGTCGAATGCTTGCGAAGCAGATTCGCGAAGTGCGGCGAATAGGCGGCCAGAACCAAACGATGGGCGTAGAATGTCTGCAAGAAAACACACTTTGTAAAGATTCTCTGTCTGGAAACCATGGTTTGATGCTCAAGCTTGTTCATGGAAACGTCCACTGGCGAGTCACAACGAAACGTTTACAGGGGCGGAGCAGCCCCAGCCAAACCCACCGAGCCCCTGGAAAAATTAATATCGCCCAATTTTGCGTCACAGAGCAAATTTTGTTTTCATGTGAACTGTTCATTATACTGAACTCCAGGTCAAGCCACCCCACACAACCAGATGTTGGTTCCGCCACCGGGGTCAAGCCACACTGTAGTGATATCACAAACGATCAGTTGGGTATCTCAGGTGAGACTGGCCACGGTGGCGCGAATCTCTGTTTATTGAATGAACAGTGCTGCCACCTGTACCACGGTGGTTCAAATTCACAGCTGGTGTGTCACACCACACTCCTCCCCCACTAGGGGGTATGGCTCTTTTTGGCCTTTGCAACTAATTTTAAATATTCTAAATATTTTTACAATAAATATTTACATAC
>JAAUXT010098464.1_pt1 | contig 10982 bp, 10 predicted proteins | sample 7278171 | NCBI WGS metagenome assembly JAAUXT01 (sample SAMN14350112, study PRJNA611818) | marine sediment metagenome | isolation source: surface marine sediment (1.8m) | place: French Polynesia: Moorea | collected 2018-08 | reverse complement strand
TCTTGTTTTATGGGTTTGTGAACACAAAAATCCTACAAAGGTGATAAAAATTGAAAAAATATCACAAACATAATTGACTGTCACCACTGTCACAAAAGAGTGACAGTTTCACAAAAATCTCATGTTATGTACATTACTATCAGAATGATTTTTCCTGAAAAATTACTTTACAGGAAGTTTCAAACAAAAACAAAAGAAAAAGTGATGTTCTGTCTCTCTTTCATGTTTTGGTGCACCCTTTCTGGCCATTTTGCCAATATTCCATGAGAAATACATGAGAAATACACTTGCAACTGTCACGCTGGGGGTGAACCACCCAACCAGGAAAGTGCTTATATGCATACATAGATCTATGAAGAAACTCAGATCTGAAAATCTGAATTTTCTAACACTTGCATGGACATGATACAAACATGAAATACAGAAACTAGGGCAGAGAGTGGAGGGTGAAGAGAGGGTCCCATTATCATGATATATTTAACAGCTCATGACCTCCAGCCTCCACCTCTCCCTGCCCTGCTCTCAGAGGCTTGGTACTAGGATACCGCAAAAGTGACACAGGCATGGGGTGGAAAGAGTTGAAAAGCAACATGAGAGCTTGTCACACAAAATATTTTAGTAGGTTCTCATATTCAGTACTGTGCTAGGACATGGTATACTATAAAAATACTAAAAACTACACTTGCAAAAGAAATTTTTTGCCAGGTTTCAAAATATTTTCCAGGTTTTTTGCTGAAAACCCCCAGGTTTTTTGCTGAAAACCCCCTGTTTTTCCAGGTTTTCTTGGTTTTCCAGCTTTGGGGTCACTTTCCAGGTTTTCCAGGTCGAGTGGGAACCCTGTCCTGCAAACTTTTTAGTGATTTGCACGGCCGGGTACTGGTTGAGCATGAACACTACAGGCAGCCTCTTTCAAAAGTATGTCTACAGCAGTTTCTCATGAAAATGGTACTCAATTGTGTTCATATTTGGTCTGTAGATTTGATTTTGATCAAGGATTAGGCACCAGGAAGGAATTTGATCAAAATGTAGTCTTTTGAAATTAGCACTGTTCCAATTTTCTCTTGTCTGGTGCTGTTGACCCTTAAAATGGCGCCAGGTGCAAATCACGTGAGCTCACTCGAGCTATTTTTTCTTCCACACACAACACACGTCAACGCAAGACTTCGCCTGTGGCTTTGAAGAACGTTCCTTGACACCTTGGGATGCTTTTTTTCGTCGGTGCTGGTTGGTGTCCAAAAATTTTTGGTCGCGCTTTTCCCTGGTGCACTGGCAAGACTCTGAACGACATGTCACTCACTCAGTTGTCAGTGGCACTCAGAGCAGGGGTCTGTGACCTCTTTCCAAAAAGTTGATTTGCTCAAACATACCCAACAGCTTAACTCCACGACCGCTATTTGCTTCCACAACATTGGTTGCAAAAGTCCGTATTGACAACCCCAAAACAGGTCTGAGGATTCCGAATCTGAGAGGGTTCATCATATTTGTTCCCGAGAAATATCACACACTTGAAAACATCACTCTACATGGGCGCTGACATCTTGGATTTGACTTCTGGGAACTTCCGGTTTTGTGAGAATGCAAGATTCTAGAATGATGCACTGACGGCTATGCTCATCAAAACAACTTGGGACTAACAGAGCTTGCAGTTTAAAAATGATAAAGACAACTCCAATTTGTTCTTTTGAATGTTTCGTTTCAGGAAAAGTCTCGGCGGAAGTTGCCGAAGTTCCACAGCAACAGGTCACGTGTGTAAACAGTCCGTGGCAACCGACAAGTTGCAGGGAAGAATATACTTTAAATTTCGACAAGAATCATTTAAAAACTGCAAAAATTCATTAAATACAATGGCAACTGCCGTAATGGGAGTAGGAACAAAATCCCACGTCACGGACCGCAGGTGCTGCATTCGACAACCACCAATGAAACCAGAATCTTGCAGAAAAGAGCAGGTCTGTTTCGATCGTGGGGTGTCGATCTTGGGGTGAAGGCCCCAGGACACCACACACACACACACACACACACACACACACACACACACACACACACACACCAGCAAAATGTTCTGATTCAACTTGACGCCGGTGCCCAGATGTCTAGTGGTTAAATGAAAGGAGGACATCAGCAGTTCCACGTCAATTGACCAATTCAGATCTCAGAAACATCTCACCACAGTTGTCTTTTTCTGGTCAAGTGCAAATTCTTTCTCAGGAAGTTGGACCACCAAGCGCAGGGGCGTTTTCACGAAGACCAATAAAGCCAACGGCGTTCAGAAAATTCTACGAAAGGGGAGACTTCCCAATTGCCTTGGAACACGACACAAAAGGCAACAAAATTGCATGGAAGGTGAGTGTACACACATACAGATCTATATGTGTATAATTCAGTGTTGTTGAGCTTTCGGCAGACAACTCAACAGCCACCCAATGCATAAAAGCGTTGCCAGGCTGCTCACACAAGCGTGGATAGAGCAAAGGTCTTCTTTGAACATGTGCCTCACAAAACGCCATTTTTATCCAGGTGGAAATTGAAAAGCTTGATTACCACCATTACCTGCCTCTGTTCTTCGACGGACTTTGTGAGACGGAACACCCGTACGAGTTTTTCGCGCGACAGGGTGTTCATGACATGCTTGAACACGGGGGAAACAAAATTCTTCCAGTCATACCACAGCTCATCATTCCCATCAAAAGTGAGTGGATCTCTCTCATCAATCTCGGTCTGTTGGGCTTTAAAGGTGCAGAAGCTCTCGCACAGCTGCTCCTTTCCAACGTCCAGTCAGTACGTTTGTTTTGTACGTGTGCTTCAGACGCCCTGAACACGCGGAACCCGCCAGTCATCTGCACTACACTGAAAGTACTCCAGCATCTGGTTGTCTCGGCCGACATGATCGGAGAAGCGCTCGTGCCGTACTACAGACAAATCCTTCCCATTCTCAACATCTTCAAAGGAAGAAACGGTGAGTAACATAACCTTGCAAAGTGGTGTGCTGTTAGTATTTCTCTCCCTGTTGAGTTTGTCCCGTTGTCCCATCCTGGTTCGCCAGTGAGAGTGAAAGAATCGCACTAATACTTTGTCAGAGAAATCTTGTGGCCAGAGGACTGCGAACCTTCAGTTGCACAAAGCACTGCTTGTTGTTTTGAACTCATTTGTTTTGCCGAACAACCCAAAGGTCACTGACGCAACTGCCACAATATTTTCTCGATTGCAAAAAGAAAAGTTCATTCTTTCAGTCTTTTCGGCATTGGCTCCTGTTGACGTCCTGTTGGTTTGCTTGCAGTGAACTCGGGCGACGGGATCGACTACAGCCAGCAGAAGCGCGAGAACATCGGGGACCTGATCACGGAGACTCTCGAGACGTTCGAACGCCACGGCGGCGAGGACGCCTTCATCAACATCAAGTACATGGTCCCCACCTACGAGTCCTGCCTGCTCAACTAAACTCCACTTCCGTCGACACCTGCAGCTGCAACTTGCACAAAGCACAAAACGCTTCGAGTCTTGTCGACACGACTGTTCTTTGCCACATGTTCTGTGGTGGCCTGATCATCTGAAATGTCAGACTGAACACCGTGTGCGATTTGAGATGAGTGAAAATTCAGGGCTCCTGGAGCAGTGCAGAAGCCAACTCCCACCGACGGACGGGAAAACCAATCAGTGTTTCAATGTGTGCATTTGGTCGCTGTATTTGGAAGGACCTACAGAGTTTGAGAAAGTTGTCTACACTGAAACGTGACTTGCAAAAATTTTGAGCCACGATTACAGACTCTATTTTCTCTCTCCTGAGAAATGTGAATGAACCCTGGCGTGCGTTTTTCTGCCACGTTGTTCAAATGCCAAAGTAGATCTATTAGTACAACACAGTATTGCAAAGCCAACGTTTCCTTCTGATGTCACTGACACAAGTTTTCCAAGCTGCTGGAAACTTTACATCAGCCGTTCAAAAATGAGCCATGTTTTCTGAATCCACGATTGCTATCAAGGAATGTTTTCTTCCCACTTCGCAAAAAACTTGAAAAATAAAGCAGTGCCATTCTGAAACTTGCGTTGAGTGAATGAAGACAATGAATGTCCTCGGGGAACAAATAAAACTTGTGGTACGTGTGGTTACCGGTTCCGAATCGCCAGAATCACATCGTCCGAATCTCCATGGCACACGCCAACACTTCGCCCGACGGCAAACTTGGAACTTGCAGATTTGGCCAAATTTCTATTTCCCGAAGCGTGTTTGCAGCACACGCCAAATCATTTCGTTCGGTGTGTGAAATAACTCTCTTGATTGACGGTCATTTATTCACACCCCGTGTTTTGTTCGTGTCGGGACTGAACGATCCTGAGCAAACAAAGACTTGCGGTTAAAATATCCACAGTGTATTGCAAAAACAGAATGCGAAACTACTTCACACAATCTCATATTTCGCATTTCAAAAAATACATCCCGTTCAAAATCGACACACACTCGCGGTCCACTGTCAAACAGGTCAGACTGCTGCGTGTTTCTTATCCACGGACAAAGTCAGAAAGAGCAGCACACATTTTCGCAAAGTTGCAGGTCCAGCAATCGACACACGTTTCTGTTACATTGTTTTGTGCTGGAACGTTCACCTTTCTGGAAACACTCCGGCACCGAAAGACTGCTGTCGTCGTGATCCTTAAATTCCACAAGAAAAGTATTTTCTTAACAAAATTCAAAGCTTTCTCTTAATTTAAAACAATTTTCCAAAAAACACCTTTGCTTTTGTCTTGACTTCGGTTATCCTTGCAACGTGGCGCGCCGGGGGTGGGTGGATGGGTTCTATTTTCTATTCTCCAACCTTTTTCTTGTTTTTAGACAGCAAACCAAAAGCAGTCTGGCGGGCGAGACATAATGCACAAAGAGGAACATTACCATATTGAAGACGCGCACCTCTTTTGGCCGAAATGTTTGAGATTTGAGAATTGTCAAGGCTGCAAATGTTTCACTCGGAAAAGCACACAGATGGGCAGCAACTCTTGTTTGATCGGAGTCTGCAGGGGATGGGGGGCAGGTGTCAGTATAAATCTTGACAACAGGTCAGAACAGCAAATACCTTGACAGCAAGTCTCTTGAAAGCAAGTCTTGATGCAAAGTCTCGACAGCAGAAGTCCCGGGGGTTGTTCTTCAAGCTATTGACCGGCAAAGTGTGTTGACAAAGTTTCCACAAAGAGGGAGGAGGGGCGATTTTACCCAGATGTGCACAAACGGACAAGGGCAAACATGACAATTCTTTGACACTCGCAACTTCGGACAGAAGAGAGCAACTGTTGTCGACGCGCACACAGCAAAACGTGTGATCGTTCGAGCACAAAAAAAACCACCTTCCTGTTTCTTTTGGAGTCTTGAAACGATATCAAAGCAATGAGTATATGATAAGTTTTGAAAGCTGTCAAAAAGCAATTATTTCCCTCCTGGTTCCTCCTCACATCGGAAAGGAAAATCACGCGGAGCGCGATGTCAGGTCGCAATTGTGTCAATTGAACGAGTATTTCTCTGCAACAACACAGTTGCAATTTGTTCTCGGGAGCAAAGCAACATCAAGTTCTTGTCCCCTTCGTAAAAAGAGAAAATCTCCACTTTTGAGCATTATTTCCTTGAAAGAGTTTGCACTAGATCAAACACACAGATACTGCAACAATATCTGTGGTTCACTAAATCAAAGTTTTGGCAATGACATTGTGCGGGGAAAGTCGCCTCTCGATTTCCTGACATGTTGAACAAGTGCACAATGGTGTGGCACTTGCTGTTGGACACAGAGCACGCGCGGATTTCAGTGTTTCACAAACGCCGTCAAACACCAACGATGAACGATAAGTGTGCGCACATGAACGACAGTAAAACGAGGGGCACCCCTCACCTCGAAAAACACTGGAAAGTGAAGGGGAAGAAAACATTCGAACGGCAAGTCATGTGGATTGTCAAACGTAAACGAACAAAAACTCTGCAATAAATTCTTGAAAGTGAGGGAAAGAACCGGACCTCCCTGAGTCCGCGTATAGCCATGGAATTCAAACAGGACTCAAACGCAATACGAGGCTTGTCCCTTAATATTCCTTCTTTTTGCGATGGCACACCCATCTGCTGTGATATTCCAACTAAAGCTGATCCCAAAAAATGGCTTGATACCATACTCTCATGTGCTAAGAAAGTAGGATTCTCTTATATCTAGAAATATTAATTTAAAAGAAGAAAAGTTTCTCCTAATTTTACCCTTCAGCTAAGTTCTTATCTTTTAGTAATTTTACTTTTTAATGTACTGGTTTTCCTTCACAATAGAGCTAACCTTCAGTACAACTTGTAGCCAAAAGAGGATCATGCTGTGGTTCTGCTTTGGTGACAATTTGAAGAAAAGTTTCTCACTCTGCCAAATTCATCTTCACAAAAACTGTCTTATTCTAAACTTGATCAGCTTTCTTCTATAAATAATAAATATTTTCCAAACTTGTGTAGCCTTTGCATCAACATATTACACATAATTTGACCAAAGAGTGACCAAAAAATTTCAGTTTTTCAACTTTGATAGCCAGAAGACTAAAATTTTCATTTTTTGATCAAAGAAATAAAGATATTACTCAAGATATTTTTATGTTTTCTGGCTATAAGAACCAAGGTCCTAACCAGAAGGAAAAGTGCAAGTGACTGGAGAAGTTGTTGGTCAGTGTGGAACACCGCAATCGCAAAAAGAAGGAATATTCGGGGACAAGCCTCGTATAATCTGACTGGCAGGGCAAGAGATTTGACAAAAGCAAGAGGATGAAACGTAGATCTACACTGATCACAGAAATGCACAACTTGTTCCCACACAACTCAAGACAAAGCTGCAAATTCTCAAATGTTCGCTGTGATGTGGCACCCGGAAATTTGATTGGCGAGTCTTGCAACAATTTCCCAAATGTTGCTCAGGTACAAAAATCTCTTTGGCCTGTGAATCTCTGCAGACACTCTCAAGTTTATGTCAGTGTGAGTCTGACAATCTTACAGGTATTGATCAAGCACGTTCCAAAAGTGCAGCACGCACCGATAAAACCTATCTGCAAGGAAGTGCGCTCACCAGCTGACAACGGTGTCACCAGTCAACAAGTTTTTAATTCTGCGACGATATTCGACCACCAGTAGACTGTGTTTCAACAATTCTGTCACACATTTTCCTTCCATTAGACTCCATGTTCCAACAGTATCTGACACAATTTTGTCATCAATATTCCAGCAATTCTTTGTCACGTTTTATCATTGATCCCAACACAGGAGACACAAATCAAACTTCGGCATTTCAATGAAAAATATACCATTCCAGTTGCCCTGATCAAACAAGCTCGAAAGGCACATGCACAGCACGAACCAAATGCGTTCACGGCGCAAAAAAGTCTCGCCTCGAATTTAGTGACATCGTATTTGGCTTGTCTAAAGTCGATAAGCTCCAGCAAGTTACAAAACTAAACATCGACGGACGTTCTTTGGTGCAAACATGCATACATGCGTCACAAAACCAAAAATACGACGCAAGACAAAGAGAGCAAAACGTCCTGACACCGGAATCTACAGAACAGACTTTTGGACAGCGAAAGATCAAGCGACTCAGTGGGTCCCAAACAGGAGAGAGGGAGGCTCATCTTCAACTCTCAATGTGCTGCACAAAGCGCAAGTTTTGTGCTTCACATTTTCAAGAAGAAAAAATATTTGGGTGCGTTCACGGCAGCACGAAGAAAAGAGTGACAACTGATTGGTTCTGGGCAAGAAGCAGATCAAGAGAGAAGTTGTCTTCAGACTGCTGACAAGTACAAATTTCAAGCAAGGACATAATTGTGCAATGTTTCTTGAGTATGACAAGAGTATAGCCCTTTGTGCTTTGTTCGACTGGAAACTATCAGGGACAAAAATGCATTCTTCCGAAAGTTTACAATTCATAAAACAGAGACGGTCGTTGAATATCGAGGTACACAAACACTGCAGGGCAAATCACCATGGCACAAATCCCGAGCGCGATGTACGTGATGTACTTGCACGGCAACTCCACCGGAAGCTGCTCTTTGGCCTTCGGGTCCTTCCGGTCCACTCCGGACAGCCAACACGACGCCTCGAAAACAATAGTCTTCACCACAAAACGCACAATTACCACAAGGACAGTGCCAATGACAAGACGCAGGGTCGCTGTGGTTAGACTGGACAGAGTAGGCATTCGGATGGGGAAAGGCTGCGCACTGGCCGGTGGTCCCGGGTGCATGATGCCCCGATGCTTCGACCACCACATGCCCAGGGCTTGCCCGACGCCGGTACCCAGCACGAGCGTCGTGTCCCCGCGCGCAGTGCTCCACCGCTCCAGCTTCGGGTAGGTGAGGCAGCAGAGCAGTCCCGTCACCACCAGGAACAGTGGCGCCGCCATGCTGCTGCTCTGCGCCACGCTGTCTATCGCCTCCATCGCCCAGAAGTAGTAGATCGGCATGAGGAGCAGTGTGTAGCCCAGACCCGCCACGATGTCCTGAGACGAAGAGAGAAAGTGTCGTCAAGATATCCCCACTCGTAAACCAGTTGGCACACGCACACACACGCACAGTACGTAAATGGCAATCCATTTTCTGGACAGGGAGTGATGCAACTTTATGGACGTGTCATAAACTTTTCACAGCTCGCAGCTGCTTTCATAACTCAGACCCAGCTTCAGCGAACATTGACGCTGACGACGACTTCTCGTCTCGTAAATTTCGGAAAGCTGGTGGCCGATGCGGTGGATGGAAAACACTTCCCTCGGCACGACAGCGAGTCGCACGAACATCAGTGCAAGAATATGAGTCTTTTGTCAGCTTTACGCATCTGCATTCTAAAAGGAACGGGAATACTCGTACGAACGTACATTCACCAGTGACACGTTTTCCTCTGAATACCAATGACGGGTGACGCCCTGCAACGAAGACTGCAGGCGTGCACACACAAGTGCTCGTATACTCACAAGGACAGTGTGCATCCCGAGGTAAAGACGACTCAAGCTGATCATCGCGCACCACAGCGTGGCGATCAAAAACCCGATCACGAAAGGAAACTACAAAACAGAAGTTAGACATGAAAACAGATCTAATCAATGACTTTCATCCAATTGTGGACGGGGATCAATTTCGTCTTTTGCTCACGCAGAAACCTTTTCGTCGTGGCGTGAATTTTTTGTTGCTGCAATTTTCTTTGACAATTGAACGATTTTTCTGTGCTCAAATGAATGATCAGAAAATGTCGCCCCGAAGCGACAAACGGAGGAAAAAATACGAGCTCGTGTGCCACTGATAACCTGACATGACCGATTTGTGTTACACAAAACGTAATCACTGTTTGGACAAGGATTTTGAGCGAAAGATAAAAGAAGCAACGTTCAAGGTCATTGCCCTTTGAACTGATCAGGTGAAGACAGGAGCCATGGGTCAAGTGCCTTTGTGCGAGGCGCTCAAACTGATTTATCCCGGAATACGTAACTTCGCAACAAATTGACAATGTTCCAGTTTAGACTGCCACCAGCCACTCTGGTACGTTTTCTGGCAGGAGTTCAAGTGGTTGTGTTTGCAGTAACCACACAACTCCTCGTATCCAGGACGAGACATGATCAATTTAGACAGCTCCGCGAACAGGGTAACCCGATTCCCTGCGTGTCCATGACTATCATGCGATCGCCAATAATGGCACTCGTGTACTCGTAACAGGATTTACTGACCTCATATCTCCCGTAAGCCAAGTACAGAATGGTGAAAGGCATCCCGAGTCCAGTCATTGCATGTGTGGAGGGCATTCCATATTCTAACGCGTATCGCTTCTCAATCCTGACGACCGGCGGGGACGGTGGCCTGGGGATCTTGAGGATGTCTTTCGTTGCCTGTCCGATGTACATGAAGAGACACCAGAAGACGACCATTCTCCGGGCGATCCACCCATCAATGTTCCACATCAGGGTCGGGAAAAACACGATGTAGAAAGCTTCATTGCCGAGATTTGCGCCAATGTTGAAGAAGAAATACAGAAATTTGTTGTGGATTTTGTATTCCATTTCTGAGTCAGTTCTCAGTTCTTCTCCCAGAGTATCGTTGAGGAGTTCAGCAAACTTTGCAACTTTGGCATTTGCAAGTCCTTTGGTCTTCGTCTTTGCACCTGTTCCGTTCACCTGGATTTCGCTGTGGGTGTATCCATTGACACTTCCCACACCCTGATCACCTTCTCTCACCCCATTCTTCACACCATTGTGTTTGTCAAATCTCTTTCTCAAGTCTCCATGGCCATTTGATATGTCTCTTTCGCTGGTCAAAGTCGCTCCATTCATTCCATGAGCTGCATTCCCGTTTTGACAGATTTCTTCGCCAACATCTCCATTATTCCCGGCTTCAAATTTTGGCGACTTTTTGTGCCAAACCGGAGAGTCCACCCCGCACAGCTTCTGGAAGTACACCACAAGTTCTGGATCTACGAGTTTACGATACAAAGAGGCCATGTTCCACTTGTTTCAAAGAAGCATTTTCAGTTTGAAACTTCCTGTTCCCGACCCCGTGTGACTGAATTTCTTTTGCACTTGTCCCGATAGTTCAACTTCCGGAAACTAAAGTCAGAATCGCGTCGCGTCGCGGGCGACGAGGATCCGGCACCGCGACATCTGGCGGAAATGCTCTGCAGGGTGACGGAGCGTTTGAACGTTAGCTTACCAGTTAAAGGCAGATCTCCCTGACATAAAGGTTCCAAATCGGTTGAAACCATGTATAAAAATATATTTGGGAAGAAGTTTGTGACAACAGGCACTGGTGTCACAAGTTACACAAAGTCCTGCACTATCAAGACGGCACATGCACTCGTTCTCTCTTGTGTGAGTGACGGGCACACAACTCGCGTACATGTGATTGATGGTCGCGGTAGCGGCCATCTAGGTCCCGCTGTTGGCTTAAAAACCCTTAGCATTCATGTGTGCGTCTGTCCACACTTTGGAATGTAACCTCCCCCCCCCCCACCC
>JAAUXT010063782.1_pt1 | contig 10983 bp, 9 predicted proteins | sample 7278171 | NCBI WGS metagenome assembly JAAUXT01 (sample SAMN14350112, study PRJNA611818) | marine sediment metagenome | isolation source: surface marine sediment (1.8m) | place: French Polynesia: Moorea | collected 2018-08 | reverse complement strand
CTCTCTCTCTCTCTCTCTCTCTCTCTCTCTCTCTCTCTCTCTCTGGAATGGCAAGACAGGCTCCAGCGAGTCTCTCGCTTTAAGACAAGTTAAATGTGGACGAATCATCCAGAAGAAATCAACACGCAGGTGCAAATCGGTCCCAATGTGCGGTCGAAGAAACAAACCGAAGGCTGGACACGCTCAACAGGCTGCACCCCTGATCACTTACCTTAATTTCAGCGAAGAACAAACCTCTTCAGCAACAATTAGCCGCACAGATACAGCTGAATCCCTCGTGACCAACGTTTCAAATTCGATTCTGACTTCAGAAGCTTTCACGACCGAGCAAGAATCCAAATCGGTACCCGTGGTTCTGGGGCAAAAACGCAAAGAGAACGAACTCGTCTGTGTGAGATCAGGCTCCTTTCAGCATCCATGTAAATGTTGAAACAGGCACTGTTTGCACAACACAAATGGATATTTAACATATCTTCGGGCTCTTAACTTTCCTGGAAGAAGAATATATCTGTTGCCAAGGATGACACAACCAGAGAAAATTTTCTGAAAGAACGGAAATTTGACTTCGTGTTTTGAAAATTTTCGCTGAACCGTCAGGTCTCTGGTCTGTTTTGCACTTGTGTGCCATTTTCTGCAGAATTAAGCTTTGTGAAATTGTACGTACACGGCTGAACGCAATGCACTGTTTGGGTGTGTACTCGATCGTGCGACTATCACAGTGCTGATTCTCACGCAACACCGAGATGGAATGGTCAACGGAAACATTTGGCATTCTGCACGAGCATCCTGCGATGCAGCGCGCCGTACCCGGGTACAGTCGGTGCATATTGACACATCAATATTTGGCCCGAAACCGAGAAATCCCAGTCTCTTCCCACACAACGGGGGACGTCTGTGTACATTCGTGCTGCAGTGCGTGGAGATGGGAACAATGTGCGCATGCATTGGAATGAATGCATGCATGAAGGGATGCATGCCCGAAGATGCGTGGAAAAGAGACCCGTTATTCCAGTAACACTGTGCAAATCCCGATGAGGAACAGTATCTGTGCGGATGTCGTCAAGAGGCACGCATTTCCGGGCCCCTTTGTGGCTGCCCGGGTCCAAGATTCCAGCGCCCAGGTTTTTACCGAACATGTTGGCTGACAAGAACCTTCTACCGACTCAACGGAATCAATTGGTTTTCATTCATGGATCTGCCCTTGATCACACACTCCCACTGTGATGGTCATGGTTTCACTTTGGTTGAAATGTACTCTTCTTCTGAGTTCAGGCCAAGACCAGGAAGAAGCAAGTGGGAGGTGCGTGTGTGCGTGCACGAGAGAAATGTCGGCACTCAAACCAAGCAAAACAAACCAGGAAGACACAAAACACGTCCGAGTCCAACACGAAGCACGTGCGATTTCACAGTGCTCGTCCCCGGTGGGTTCCCTCCTCGAGACACTCGAGACACCTTTGATCCGCGCACAACCCCTTCCAGGGTTAGGCCATCATCTCCAAACAGAGGCGTCCCAGGAACTCTGCCCTGCTCCATCTGAACTTTACAAGGCCACAAAGTACAATACAGAGCGGCAATTAACCGCTGAACACAACGACTCGTTGCTTCAAGCTGCCTGTGGAGATTCACATCAAACGAGAATCCAAGCCAAGTGCGATGCTTTGAATTTTTCTGAAACACAATGATGTTCAAATATTTCCAGGCATTATGACCACGGGACGCATTGAAATACAGTTACACAATCAGTCACCCAGGGGGCTCTTTGGTTTCTTGAACTTCGACGCTCGTCGGTGCACATTCAGAAGAGACTGCACCTGGAAAGGGTCTGATGAACCTCAAATTCCTGCTGCTGCATCAAACTAACTTCACATTTCATCTTCGGGTATCAGGTTCCAGACTGTTCACTTTTGACAATCCATTTTTTGGTACCAACAGAAACCAGGAGCCCGGGAAACAAACTGCTGTGAATTTTACAGCTCAAGAACATGACGAGAGAAGAAGCAAGGTCCATGAATGGCTTTTCAAATTGCCAAATTGGATCAAAAAGAACGCAAGACTGCATGAGATTGTGGATACAGTCAAGGGTCAGGCAGTCGCAACTCCCCATGCCGGGACCCTTTTGAACGCGCCGTGTTTCCTCTGAGGGCTTCGTGTTTATCAGCATCATTATTCCGGGCAATGTTTGGGGTACAACCGAGAGCCTGGCAGGGCCAGAAATTGCATCGGTTCTCACGCTGAAGGTCCGCACTGTTAGCAACAGGTTGGTTGTTTCAGACCATTCAAGTAAATTTCGGCTCAGCCTTTGTGAATGTTTTTGTGCTTCCTCTTGTGTATCGAAATGTTGCACTCAAATGATTTTTCATCACATGTCTCGTTTCATCTGTTTCACCTTTTGGCACTCACTTCACACAGGACACAAGTTTGACGACAATTTCCAGTTTGCTTGAAACGTGTTTGTTCCGGACGAAGATGAGTGAAGCTCTTGATGTACGTGAGAGACGATACTCGAAGCTTCACTGAGCACGATGGTCCAACAAGACAAGCAACCTTCCAATCCTGAAAAAAATCTGGCAAACCTTGACACGTGACTCAGACTCCATCCCCAATGTTTCACGCCTTCGTGCACGAAAAAGAACACACCGCCGAATCGTGTCGGAAACGCCTTTTCACAGTGCCTTCCTTTGCCAATGTCTGAAGTGAGACCTGAATCTGCAAACAGACCGAGCGCAGCATCCCCAATGGTACGACTCGGAGAACAACTCTTCGTGCAAAGGATTCAAAACCGCGCAGGGGTAAATTTTGTCACCGCGGTGCACGGGAACGTCCTCACACAATTAGACAGCCAATTCCTCGACGGTTCTCCAGATCTGAGTTGCAGCGCATTGTCTCAAATTTGTTTGGGTCTCAGTTCAGAATCTCATGATCAGTAACTCACAGTTACGAGTAGTGTCTCACAGGTCACATCATGTGGTTGGTAGCTCAAGTCAGTGTACCCAGGATGCCAACCCACCAAGCACAGTGGCAAGAGTTGAGCACCAACCTGCACACCAACAACCGAGGCCCCAACAACAACAGCTCTTTCCATGTCAGGCACCAAATACGAGCACTAGAGGCCATCATCCGCGCACAGCTTCCCTTTTCCTTGAAAGCTGAAAACTGATGTTGAGATCAGTGTCCTACTGTTCCACGAGAAACAGTACATCAGGTATCACGTGAAGAACTTGGGTGCCTGTATTCAAATTTAGACAAGGGAATTTTCTCTTTTTTGTTTTGAGCAGAGTCCATCATCACGATCTCACCCCGAAAGTTATTTTTAAGTCTTCAAACAAATGGGCACAGAATGACTCAGAATTTCAACATCACCCTTTGCAACAAAGAAAGTTTCAATATTTCTCACATGTTGAAAATTTTGAAACGTTCCCTTCAAACAGCATCCACAAAACGGAAAAATATATCATAAGTTGAAGACCATCGGCTTCACGCACGAAGCACTTGCGTGGGATCGCTGTATCCGAACGATGCTGGGAAGATAGAGACATTTGATTCATGAGAAACATTTTGCAAGCTTGACTTCATTCGTTTAACAGACGCAAAAAGTTATGAAGAAAATTGTTGTTGCCAAACGACAGACATCACGCGATGCGATTCCGACTGCAAGCACGCAGAATGGTGGAAACTGTCAGTGGTGACTTCAACTGCAGGAACCTGCACTTCCTGGTCCAACATGTTCTGAACCTCGTGCGCGTCTGATTTGAACTGTGCAAAAACGCTGCAGAAAACAAAGAAATTTTCGGTCCGCCTTCCGCTGTCAATCTCTTCACTCTCTCTGCCAACAAATCACGGGAAACTCGCCCTTGCAGAAAGAATGCATCCTCTTCCTCGCTTTCTCTTCGGAACATTGTACCGCGTGTGATCCGATATCCATCAGGCCTGGAGGCTCCAAAATACCACGACAGTTGATGCGAAAAGTACCGAAACACACAACGCTCGAGCACGCAGACCTGTCACATCTCAAGTCGGAAAACGAGGCCCTGCCAAGCTTCTGTCAGGCTCTGCTATGTCAGGTTTTTAATTGTGGAAGACATTTCCGGAGGCAGAGCCAAACAAAGCGACTCAAAACGAAGTTCAAAGAACGAGATCACAGGTGCACATTGAGTTGGTCTTGCGCACCCAAGTGCAGACGAAAACAAAATCATTCGAACATTCAAAATCGGGCTCAAAACCGCTCGCTTATCATTTCTCTTGAGGCACTTGGAATTTCGTCACAAAGTGCAATGAAAACTGCCGCGGGTGAGGAGAGGATTGTGCTGTCCCGAGCTCAAAGTACAGGTCTTGCTTGTGCTTGCATCTGTTGCAGTGTGGATTGTCTCAAAATGTTCACTGCAAGCCAATGGGAAATGTTTCCAGATTTGGTCGGGTGCCTCCGGTTGGTGCCGCACCTGAACCTTGGTCACCGTGATGCGGAGATCGGGGATTTTCTGCTCAGGCACCGGGCGTGCGGTGGGTCCCTTTTATCTCGCCTTTAACAAGTTGACATAGCGACGCATAAAGTTTCTGTAAACAAGTGAGGACTCGACTTGGATTGCCGATAAAACCAAACTTTTTGTCTCCCCATCAGGTCTTGGTGCATACACTGTGAACATTGTTCGTGCGTGCTTGCATGAAACTGCAGGAATCCTTTTCCGCCCCTGCGAGTGGCGAACGTCAACTGTCCAGATCGGAAGGCAGTTTTCACGTCACCGAGTTGTCTTGCTTCGTGACCACGGCAGTTGGTACGAGTTTCACACCAGAGAAACAATCTGAAGTTCAAGAAGTTCAACCTTCAGAGATTTCGACATCGAAGGAGCACAAACGCAGCACCATCCTCTTCACAGCGTAAAATTTTAGCGATGGTGTAATATCGGCCAGTGACTGTTTGCCTCTCGCCATTCATGTGAAGATAACGTCTGCTGCGTGGGATTCGCCTCAACTTTATTGGCCTCAGATCCCAGCACCGTCTCCTCCACTTTTCACTTGCGTCATGCACTCAAGATGCGATCAACAGTCACTTTCTTTTCAAACCAATCGCATCGATAACTTTGCCATCACTGATGAATTCATGCTTGCGCAACAGATCTCGCGCATTGGTTGCACTTTCTCACAGCAGAGAGCACATCAACTGCCACTGTCCGCAGACCACCTGCATTAACGCAACTGTTGCTTAGTCCAACATGTCCCAGTGTCCACAAGTTGCGAAGGCATGGACTAGCCACTGGATCTTCGCATTCAGCATTTTTGCACATGTAAATCAACCTCCTGCGTTTCTTTGTCGTCTCTGAATGAACACTTCGCAATTTTTTGGCATTATTTTTGAAACAAGCAAGATCTGCGTGTTTGTGTCCTTGAAGGAGATCACTTTCAGGTTGTTCACCAGGCTGCAAACGCTGACGGTGCTCGAAGGTGGATTCCATTCACGCAACCAAAGGACTGCAAGAGCAAGCAAAGGACCACAGACATTGGATCCCCTGCACAAAGAAAAGTCCATCACATTCACAAGCATTCAGCCCCCGTGCAACCAATCGATATGTTTCAACTTTTTTGATCCCGAAAAAGTTCTCCAACAACGCATTTGCTCAAGATATTTGCATCAAAACACAACACAGGCCTGAATCCAAGCAAAGAGCCAAGTCTGAACAGGTCAATAGCTCTTGTAGTGGTTTGCTCAGAACCAATATCGGAGACGCGAATTTGTACATTTGAGCACCGACTGTACATCCAATACATCTCATTAGGAAGGTGAGGCAGACAGGGATCCACGTATCACAGTGCGCTGTGAAAACACCGCTGTCCTTACAAACCCTCGGACTGCACCACGTCTTCACCGTCAGCTGAGTTTACACCAAAATGCACTGCGTGTAGAACTGAACCTGCAGGAGTGAGAGCATTCCACTCCATCCGCAACGTTCAAGAATGAACGTGGGTGTTTTTCCGTTCAAACAGACGACGGATCCAGACAACTGATTTTTCACAGTGCATATTCCTGGTTCAGATCTTGTCAGAAGGACCTTGAGGACTTTTTGTCAGGTTTTTGAGTGCTAGTTGCCTGTTGCCTAGAGATGCGAAGAGATTGGATCTGCAAACAACTCGGGATGGAATTCCATATGTAGCAATTACCACAGTGGGCCTGTGCACCATTGTAGCCCCTGTGTTCAGGCTTGATTGCATCAGTATCAGGAATCAAACAAGAAATTGCAAAGACTTTGTGCACAAAGACAGCAAGATATGAGTCTGCGATTAACTCTTTGTGCACTCACGCACACGTGTCTCAAATTCATGCATTCAGCATTCTGGTATTTAAAAAGGCTTTCCAAGTGAATTCTTAACCTCTCTGAGATCTGTCTGATCGGAAAATATCCCCTGTACTCGTACGTAGTCGCAGCTCTGTTTTGTAGTTCATTTAGTACTTCATTCAGAATTCTCCCGGTCGCCTCCCAAGCAACGGACACTTTACTGCGACACGCAGAAACCAACACGCGTGGGGATCCTCCACCGGTCGTCTCCGGAACCTTCCACAGCGCTGGGTGAACAAAGGAGATCACGTTTGCAAATTCTCTGTTCGTTGCCGAGAAATCCGATCGTCAGAGCTTCAACACTTGATGCTTGTGGGAACCTGCACATAGCAATTGATACACGTGTGGACAACATTGGGCAATCTGATCTGTCGCACCAAAGCGATGAACACGAGTCAAGCTTCGTGGAATCATCAAGACTTCAGGAGGCCTGCGAACAGTGGTAGTGGAAAGTGCAGACCCAAATGGCGGCAACACCGAACAAAGTGTTCCTCTATCTGCTGGACCACAGAATAAGTTCGACCACAAGAAACTGTTACTTTTGAGGAGTTGAGTTGTCATGGGAAACTTTGCAGTTTAGTAAAGAGCCAGAAGAAAAACGCAGAAGAACCATGTGTGTGAACGATCTCCCTGTGAGTCTGATCAGCAGTTGCTTGATCTTGTGGGTTCAAGATTGGCGACCTCTCAGCCAGTGCTTGCCTCTCGAATTGAGATGCAAATTGAAGGTTCGCACGTCGAGGCCTGCTGCGCCTTTGTTTGCATGAAAGACATCGTCAAGCGCCAAGACTTGCCTCTCAAATATGCTGTGACATGCACTCAGGAGGTGATGGGTTGAGGCAAGGTCCTCAATGAAACACAACCTCCAAAAGTTTGAAAGGTGTGCGCCGTTGCAATGGGTGCATGTTCGGCAAGTTTTCTCGCAGCTTCTTCAGAAGCACGAAGCTGATGTCCGTCTCCAGCAGGTCAATGGCCGGAGCAGCCGCCTCCATTCCTGAATCTTATTTTCCCTGTGACGCATAAATCTCAAACTTTGCGTGTCAATTTTGTTGAGGCTAAAGTTGGAGTCACTCGAAGATCGAACCAGCGTTGGACCTGTAACCTCAATGTGGGTCAACTTGGAATCCCTTCCTTGCTGTTGCGTTTGTTTGGGGTATTCTTTTCATCAGAGAAACAAAATCCGCAAATGGACGCTCAACACCGCACAAAGATGCCCGTGCACAGAGTCATCACGGTGACCCGCTCCGTGTGATGGAGACCAAACAATATCCTGTCCACAAACAATGTTTGTTGATGGAGATACGACCGACAAAAAGTTTTCTGCAAACAATAACCCCAATGTCGTTTGTCAAGAGATCTTATCAGACACCAGCGTGTTTGAGAAGAGTTTGCGCCCATCTCAGCCAAACCTCTCAGGGAAATTGGTGAATCCCAGTTTCAGAACGCCAGGCCAGACCTTCACACAAGGATTTGATGTTGCAGGTGATGATGTTGCTTCTACGGGAACCTATGCGAGAAAATTCGTGTCCTCTCTTTTTGTTTTGACGTGTTGTCGTCAAGCGTCTCAGTTTTGACCAAACTAAATTTCTAACTGAAAGATGCGTCAGTTCTTTGCTTTGAAGTATTGACCTGTTCACCAGTGAGACACATTTCTTCAAGCCAATTCTCGCTTCACACCCACGGAAAAACCCACGCTTTGAATCTTTGCTTCTGGTCCAACAGAACCAAATTTGATCGGAAATGAAAAACAGGACGTTGTTGTTCAAATTGCACTGGCTTTTGTTCTTTTGCACCGCACTGGCCCCAAGAGAACCAAGGTTCGTGCATCTCGCACGCTCCGCTGGTTCCACTGTCTGCAGACTCTGCGGCAGTTCTCGTCTTGAGGCAAAACGTAAGTTGTGCACACATGGCGGAGTCGAAACTTGGATCGGATGCAAGTCCCGAAGGCGTGGCACGCAGGTCTGCGGAGGAAATCCTGTCTCACCGGGGAACTTGAGGAAACAAATTGTCACATTCAGTTGGTGTACATTTTGAACTTCTTGGTTTGGTCTCCTGCAGTTCTCGTTGCATTCCACTGGGAAGTGATTGACGACAGTTGGGCAACTTCCAAAATTCCTGTCGCCGCCTCAAATTCCAAAGATTTGGAAGGAGGAACGTCCAGGATGTTGTCTCTGCAGTGCAACCAGTGCAACCGAATTTGTTCAGAAGGCTGATTTTATTTGTGAACAAGAGACCAAGAATTTTGTTCGAATGCTGACACAAAAACTTTCAGTTCTCTCTTCGATGCAGTTGCCAAACAAGAATTTTTGGTGTCATCATACATCAATCAGTTCAACATTTGGATCCATCTTCATAAAATGACACACCCAACGGCATCCAGGCACACAGTAACTGAACGTCAAAGAACACTGAGGCTCGAGGGGCAAAAAGATTCGGTTTTAACAATCGTAGCAACAACTTAAACGTCGTCAGTTTTGTCTCCAGGTCCTGTTACAGGTTATTCTCAGTCAAAATCGTTACTGTTGCCAAAATACCATCAATGCCATAAGTTTTGAAAAGAAGACTCCAATGATGTATTGGTTGTGGGACTTTTTCATCAGTGGCCAAGAGGATTCTCCTTTATCAAACTCTCATTGCTCATTGTGCGATTCCAGCTGACCACTTCCAGCTATTCCTGAAGCGACTGCACTCAAGAAAAGAGATGCAAACGCAAAACCGTAAACTTTTTCAAAAGAAGAAAACTACACCCTCTAGGTTTCAGAAATAAAAAGACTGCACCATTAACAGATCTATTTCTTTTCACAGCCGAGGATCCAGTGGCAATTTTAATGGGTCTTGCGAACAGAGGCAAATGGCATCTTTCTGGCTACTTGGGAGGGAAGCCAAGCAATTGCGGAGGCTATGAGAGCAAAGGTGTCCCTCCTTCGGAATTGCGTTTTGTGGAACGTGCGTCATCCCTTTCCTCCCGAACCCTGGAGTTTCCACAACGAACCAAGAAGCCGGAATGGAGTTAAGAAATTGCAGCGTTTGCATGGACTCAAGAAAATGGCGTAAAAGTCGGAACCAAAGTAATTGTTGGCGCTCCACATCCACAAGGCTGCTCTGCTGAGAACCTCAAAAAAGAACTGCTCTCTTGCCAAGGACGCATTGAATTTGAGTGTATCAGACCTCGGAGAATGAACCACTGAAGCCCAAGAGTTCCATGAGAAAGTGTCCACCAGGGCTCCAGGCCACGACCCTTCCTGCCGCGAGAGGATCATTGAGCATCGGGGGTCTGTGCGTGGATTGTTTCTTCTTAACAAAGCCCCCCAGTTCTGCAGCCCACAACCCTCATCTCCTCGGCTGCAAATTACAACTCATTGTGAAAGATCTCTTGTTTTGAGAACGTTGTGTCTGCGCAAATTGACCATCATCATCTGGGTTTGTTCTGCGTGATGTTCTGATGCTCCTCTGTGCTGAACTATGCCAATTGCGTCTTGTGTTGAAGCAAGCACTCCCAACATGTGTCCACCAAGGCAGTCAAGTTCACAATTCCTTCGGGCATGCTTTTGTGTGTTCTTCCAGGCCACACTTTGATCTCTACCATCGGGCAAGGTTCTCTCTCCCCGAATTCGCAATTTTCATTTGCAGAAGACTCCATGAGATGCCATTTTCGAACTGAAAAGTTGGGATAAGTTTCCAGGACTGACATTTCACGCTTTCGTTGACCATCGTCTGCGGTTTTGAACAGGGCAAGAAACTTGGGCCACTGAAACTTCCTCAACATAAGATGCCTCGCGTGGGTTTTGCGGAAAGTTTGGCCACCAAGCCATTAAGAGGCAAAAACAACGCAGGTTTTAGTGTCCCATGTCCTTTTGAGTGCCACAGGAATACCACCCAAGATGTGCGCGGGGCTCAACTTCCTCAAATCTGAAGCATTTGTGTCAATGGATCTCCAATTCCCCGACCCAGGTTTGTCTTCGTACCACTCGCCAACCCTTCCTTGCATCACCAATTGGTTGAAACGGTTTCCAACGTGTTCACAAATGACTTCAAAGTAGCCCCAAGAGTCGCGTCACACAAAAATCGAAAAAGACTCAACTGCTTCACTTCTGGCCCGCACGCAACGAGTGTTGCTTTTTCAGTAGAATTTTGCACAACAGTTGTTTTTTGCAACTTTCAAATTCTCTTTTTGCAGAAAGTGCGCTTGAAGGCTCTGAGATCACTGTGTCATGTGTGCGTGTGTCTGCACGCACACATCTGCAGGGGTCTAGCTCGTGTGACACCCATCCTGGTAGTCAGCTACCAAGTGGTTGACCACACCCATCAAGCAGTGACCAAGAGAGATCAAGAACTACACTTTATTCTTGCCAAGCGTGTGGCCTCACTGAAGGCTTTGGCTTTTTTGTCACTTCATTGAAGGCTGAGTCACAACGTCGTGCGTGGGTGCAACAGGTCGGGTTGAGACCTCGGGAAGTTTTGCAAAGCAGGGAGGTCACGTCCTGGGGTGAACGCCACACAACACGAGAAGGCACATTTACTTCTCGTTGCAGGCTCCGGGGAACCACCATACGAGGCTGATACCAAAACTCCTTTTCGCTGTCCGCGGCCACTTGCGAGTGCAGCGGGTTGATTCACGTAACAAATGAAGGCAAATGGTCTGTGTTGGCACACAGGAATG
>JAAUXT010008273.1_pt1 | contig 10984 bp, 14 predicted proteins | sample 7278171 | NCBI WGS metagenome assembly JAAUXT01 (sample SAMN14350112, study PRJNA611818) | marine sediment metagenome | isolation source: surface marine sediment (1.8m) | place: French Polynesia: Moorea | collected 2018-08 | reverse complement strand
GTGGTAGAAGTGAGTTCACCCACTGCAAAAAAGGTTCCTGTTCAATCATACAACTCTTTTCTCGACCAAAGGTCTCGAAAAGTCATTGTATGATTTCACAGAAACCATTTTTGCAGCGTGGGTGAACCCTTACCCACCGCCTGACAACAGTGGCGTGAACGCTGGACGGCTTCACTTTTTCAAGAAGGACCAAACGTGGAGGTTCGTGAACTCAGCGCGATCATTTGTGAGGAGCCTTCACACGTGAGTTCAAACAAACGAACACTTTGCAGGTACTCCTGAAACTGCAGGGTGCCAGTGTAATCTGTTGTTTTTGAAAAGAACGAAAGAACCAAAAGCGCCCTTCAATTAGAACTGTTGAACTGTGGTGAGACTTGCGTTTCAGGAAAAATACTCAGTGTCAGTGAAGACATTTCCTGTCACCCCCTACCTGGGTGAGGCCTTGTAGCTTCTTCGCAATCTCAGAACGAGAAAAACACCTGAACTGCCTTTGGGAGACGCAAAAGTACAAAACAGACTGGAAAGCTGCAACTCCACTTCGCTGCGCCTCTGTGTGAGACGCGCGCCCACGCTGTAAACCAATCGCGGAGTTTTTGTGCGCTGCGCCGGAGCGCAGGTGCGCGGCCGGTCCACTAATAAACGGCGTCCATTGCGCGCAGCTCCAATCCGCGGGAAACTTGATGCGCCGCGGTGACACCACAAAGCTGGGGCCCCCGGGAAGGTTTCTATTTTTGAATGATCACATTGTTCCTTTGACAGTATCAGGCCGACTGAATTTGAATGCAATTCAGGCAAGTTGAAAGTTGAAAACAGAATGGATTGGTCAAAAGTTGCCGCATCCCTCAATGAGAGAAACTTTGTGCACTGAGTTGCTAACTTGGCGTCGACAGACTTTTGCAATTTCCGAACGACAAAAATTCTGGGTGAATTTCTTTTCTTCTGAAAAACAAGTCGAGTTCCTCAGAGCTCCTTCCATCAGGCTCGATACTTGCTTCTCAAGCGGCGACATTTCGAATCTCGCTTCAGGTGAAGGTGCAGGCGAACACCATGTGTCATCGGCGGCGCAGACTCACACGTTTCCCTTCCATCCACTCTGAGCGAGGTCGTTGTCACAACCAGTCCTCTGTTGTGTTGTGTTTGACAGGTTCAAAGCACAGAGATTGAAAACACTTTTGGTTTGCCTCAAAAGACAAATGTTCGGACTGTGTGTGCCTGAAGATGGACACAAGCCACTTGCGTTTGTTATCCCGTTACCCCATTTTCTGTTTTCCGTTCAGATTGTAGAGGACGCAAACGCTTGCCAAGCGGTGACCTCGTGTGACGAAGTGAATGGTGTGGAATGCGGCGAGCCCCCTTCGCTTCACAATTCGCTTCACACTGTTTTGACAGCGCGTAGCGACTCGTGAGAAGCAAAGCAGATGTCAGGGGCCATTTCTAGTGGCATCTCAAAAAATTGCAAAGTTTTTTATCATTGCAAATATTGACACAGAGGGTACTTGAGAGGGTTTGAAATTGCGCTGCTGAAGCTGTTTGTGTTATGGATGAATTGAGGCCGATTGTCACAAGTTTTACAGCCACACGTGTCGCCCGTCGATATTCTCTCACTGATATGGATCTGCGCAGAACTGGGTTCACACCAGTCTTATGAAACTTTTTCTTCAGTTTCTTCTCTTTCTTTTGCCTGCAACACTGAGGAGATTAATCGCCACAGCCTCTGAGGAGCCCGGCGAGAGGTTTGGTGCGAACAGAAATTGTGCTACGTGCTCTGCAGCATCTTGTGTCCCTGGTGTGCCTGTTGTCATCCAAAGCTCATACTTTGAAAACTACAAATGAAATGAAAAATTTTACAATCTGCTTGCAAGTAAAGACTGCAAGGAGTTGCATTACTGAAAGGAACACTTGGATAAGAACTTCAAGAAGATCTACAAATTGCTTGAGATGAAGAGTCTGCGCAGGTGTACGTTGTTCCGGTATCTGTTTCTAATCCGCCTCTCCGCGGGTGAGCGAACCCCCGAATTCCGCCCTGAAAGCACCAAAGCTCCCAAAATGTTCCACGTTACACACCCACCCTGCCAATGCTTTTCTTCGTTGAAATAGCTGCAATTGCTCTTTGTGCCGGATTTATCACAAAATTAACAGAGCCCTTTGGCTTGCTCAGAACGGAGATACAGTGTCGCGATGCATGAGACATCCAGCATGAATCAGGCTTGTGTTGGGGCACGAGGGTTGCAGCTGCCCTTGGCGCGGCGCGGCGCGAGACTGGACGGCGCCGCCGCCACCTGTTCCGCGGCAGCTCCCCGCGCTGCTGCCGCCGCGGGCTCCGTCCCCGCCCCCGCTGCACCCCGTCGCTTCGGGAGCGGGGTTCGCGCGCTGAACGTGCCACCGCACAACTCGCAGCTTGGAGCTGCATTTCCTTTCCGCCCAAAGATGGAAAGAGTTGTATTCGACTTTCGCTCACTTGTCGCAGAAATTCCTGCTCTTTCTTTTTGCATCTCCCTGCATCTTTTGGCATCTCTTCCTCCTCTAAAAACTTTTTGAAACAACTGAACTATGCGCGATGGAGCGTCGTGGATCCAGGGCCGGAAGCAGCAGCACCTGCCCATCCCGCTGCGCGAACCCGACACAGGAAGGTCTCCGTTCGTCTTGTGCCAAGTCGAGGAAAGCGCGCCCCGGTCGACAACGCACCGCCGCTGTGAAGAAAGAAGCAGCTAATTTTGGAGAAACAACGGCGTCGAACAAAGATACTGGAACAATCTTGGAAAAAGGACTTCCTCCAGGAGTGAGGGGTGGAGATTCAGTGTGCACGCACCCAAATCTGGCGCCGGCAAATTTGGCGTCACACCTGTGGCGAAAATTATTTGGAGTTGGTGGGGACAGGCTGCATGGGCTTTCTTTTTTCCTGTGGCCCACACGTTTTTTGAGATGTTGGTTTCTTCCTGTGTACTAGTTGACTTGGGAACAAGCGACGCCTTCTTTTGACAATCCTGAGCAAGTTTGCGAAGCCGTGTTTCGCATCCAATGTAAACCCGGCCTTGGCATGAAAGACGAAGCAGCGTCCAGTGCACAAACGAATGAATTCTGCACACGGCTCGTGCAGGTGGAGCGCGGCGCCCGGCGCGCCCCGCCGCCAGGACCCCGCGCTTCCGGGGGAAGCGCCGCAGCTGAACCGGACTAATTGCCGCGAGCCTCTCTACGCACTCTCCATTCACACCAATTCAGACAAGAGACGGGTGTGAGCAACTTATGCAGCACTGGACGCTGCAAGAATCTGGCGAGATTTGAAGTGCAAGAGGTGAAAGTGTTGAAAGCAGCTGACGATCGCGGTGGTGCGCCAAAACACCAAAAGACCCGAGAAAAAATTGCATCGTGGACGCTTTTTGTGAGGTCGATTTGTTCAGAGTGTGAGGTTGAGCTGAGAGAGGCTATTAAGCACATCCTGCTGCAGGATTCAGCAGGTGTTGGCTGCCTTCCTGCATCCACTGTCCCACATCCATCACTCTCCACAGCGCGGGCCGCCCGAGGACCAGATCCACTCCTGCGTGATGGGGACTCAGCCCAGATTCACACTGCCTCCATAACTCCAGTCTGTCCTAAAGCCAATCAGTGTGTTCCGAATGCATTGGGGGCTGGAGAACGACGTCCTGAGAAGCATGTTGTCTCGAAAGCAAGAACAAGATTGTTGGGTCGTGCGAGAGGGTTCTGGCCCTCGTCGGAACCAACGTCAACTTTTCACAGCTCTGAACGTTTCGCTGAACTCAAGACTGACAACACACGCAGCAAGAACCCACAGGCGCTGGGTGTTCCTGGGGGCGTCCCCTGCAGCCACGTCGCGCTGAAGGTTTTCAGAGGGAACGAAAGCTTACACTCTCAACAGCTTGTCGTTTCTCAGGAGTATTGATCTCTGATACACCGTCAGAAGATTTTGTCCTTGTCACTCGGAGTTTTGCAGTTTTCTCCGCCCGCGAGGCATCGTAACTGACACTACAAAGTGCTTTGAGAGAACCGGGCCTTCCACTGTGTGCGATTCCGCACGCGTTTCCTCAAATAAAATATCTTGTTATATATTGGAAATTGTGTTATGTTTCAGTGCACAAAATAGCAATTATTCACCTTGGAGCTTCCATTATTTAGGCGCTATTGAACTGCAATTAAAATACCCCTCCGACGGATCCATAATTCTCCTTCAAAGATTCACTGCTTCCTGCGCTCAGCGTCCTCTGTTTCCGACCTTCAAAAGAGCGAGCACTTGTCAAAACGCATATCAAAGTCTTTCGACAAACAGCTTGGCCCCATGATACAGTATTGTGAATTTTGTAAGTTTTGGATGCGTGAGGATCACGACTGGTCTAGTCGGTCCTCTTTGTCTTTGTGGTTGGTCCTTCTTTGTCGCAGATGTACCAATCTTGCATGAATGCGCCCAAAGCGTGAACCAGGAGAGGCAACACGGACCTGCCGTACGGACGTGGAGCTCGTCACTGGGAAGACATCCGCTGCGCCCACCTCGTGCTTCCGATCCCAGTGAATCTTCCAACAGAACCAGCTGCCGCGCACCGCGCAACGTTCGTTTGTGTCCACAAAAGAATTCCATTCCCACTGAAGAGGCGACCTCGTTTCCAAGACAACTGTTATCTGTGTCAGGTGGATGGAAGAAAGATTTCCTGGGTGAAGTTTTCCATGAATTTCACCGTTGTGTTCATCATGCGCTACCCAATGTTCTGACAACAAAAACTGCTCAATTCCTCAGACAAATGTTCAAGGTTATTTGAAGGAACAGAAATGTGTCTTTTGTTCTCTTTCTTTCTGACCATTATGGAAGAATAATAGTCACGCGTGGTTACATTGCAGCAGGTGCGTTTGCAGATTGCATGGATTTACTGCAGATTTATTCCGGATCTGTTGATCCAGGCTGCAACTAAGACAATAGATTAGTAATTTAGTCTCCTAAATCTATACGGCTCCTTATGTGCACACCTGCACTGTCTTAAAGGACAAATTAGTCTGTGCAGGGCTGGAGATGTGGAAAACTTTGCGCCGTCTTCCCAATCCATATCCTTGTGAGCCAGCAAAATTTTCAGTCGTGTGGTTTGTACAAGTCTTCGAGGCAAAGTTTCACCATTTCACCATTCAGATTGGACAGCTGTGTTGTGCAACTTACTCCCCCGACGCAGTGAGCCGAACCCAAAGTTCGTACCTTCGTTTCAAACGAACAATTTTTGTCGCACGAGCGTTTTGAACCTTCGCAAACGAGCTTTGCTTTGAGGTGCTGGGCACTTGTGGCTGGTGCCGTGGTATATCAAGTGAACAGGACGGGGTGGAGGGATCTTGGCACTTATTAGGGGAGTGCAAACAGACGCATAAGGTTCGTTCTCAGCGCTATTGATCCCACCGCGTGTACTGCTCTCGTCGCAGCGTTCGGTGCCTCACCCCGGGTTCACACCTGCTTCGTTTCTGTGTGCTCACATTGGTAACACATGGGTAACTCCTGACACAGCATGATACCAATGTGAAGAAAAACTATCAAACTGCGACTGAAATCTGCTGGTGACAGCAGAAAACGTGAGTACTGCCCACGTTTACCCCTGCTGGTGTAGCCGTGCCAAGCTGACAAATCCTTCTTGACGTCAAAAGAGGTTTGTCTTCTGATAAAAAAACAACCAGGCCAGTCAATCAGCATGTGGATACTTTCTGTCACACAATTGACTTCCCCTGTTCTTCCTGTCAGAGTTTGGTTCGGCTTTGAAAAACAGTCCCTTCCCTTTTCTTGAGCCATTCTCTAACCTCCGCTGCTCAGGTGTTCGCTGTCTTGCGAGCCAATTACATATTTATTTTTGCAGTCCCTTCGCTGCCGCCCAATTCAATTTGGGTAATGAAGGCTGCGACTTGGCCACCTGCACACACGAGTGGCTCAGGTTTGAATTGGACCAAAACTGATTCACGCTTTTCAGAACTCGCTAAATGGGGAAAGTGGTTTTCTTGAGCAAAGGGCTCGAAGATAAGAAGAATTCAACACTCAACCGAATGAGCAGATCACAGAGGAAAGACTGGAAAGCACAAACAACCTGAGAGACCGTGGGTGTCCAGGTTTTCAACAGCAAACAGAGTGATATGTTTTTTGTTTCCAAAAATTGTGGAACTCTTGAGTCAACTGCTGCTTGGGTTGAACTGAACAGACACGACAGACCAGGTTGATATGCTCCTGCCGATGTTCTCGACACACACGCGCGCGCACAACCTCAGCACGGAGGTTTAGCAAAAATGTCCGGTCCTTGTTCGACATGTCCCAATTGCCAGATCAGTGACACAGATACCATTTAGAAACCTGGTTTGGTGTCTGTGTCACCGCTTTGGCAATTGGGGCACCGGACGTTGAAATTTGAGGCGTGCTATACCTCCCCATTGTCAGGGGTTTCGTCGTGTCGCACAGTTTCCGCAAGGTTTCTTCATCAGGCCGCAGTCTTCCTCTCTGCATGACAGAAACAAAATCTTTTCCAAATTGCACATAATCAAAGGGCGACGACACGAGCCTTTCCTGCTTCAGAATTTCGGCTCGAGAGAAGGGCGGCTCGTTTGTTTGTGGGGAGGCCACCTGCTTCTGAGGAAGTTCCCTCATCCTGTGTGATGGCACGTTTTTCTTTATGCCGCAAAGGCAGTGGGAATTCGGTTCACCAAGAGTGGCATCGTGCTGCATGGAAATTCGCCAAGAATCTAGCTCCATTGCAAACAGTACTTGAAATTGTTTTGTTTTTTTGTGACAAAGGTGATTTAACCGCAGAGACCACATTGCCTGCAGACCCAGCAAAAACTGAGATATTGTCCTGAGATTGGACAGAACGGTTTTGAAGATGTTGTGGGCCAACGAAGAATATCAAAGGCAGATTCTCTGATCTCAAAACAGATCTCGTATGAGTGCAGTTTGGACCTCAGGAACTCCTTTCCGTTTCCATTCCGTCTGGCTGGAACCTTCCAAATTGGATCATCAGCAGTGGAAGTAGAAAAAGTGTGCGCAGAAATTCACACTTCACTGTGAAATTGTGTTCCACTGACGCTCTTGTTGTCATATCTGCAGAAGCGCCAGCGTCACGCCTCCATGTCGAGAACTGCATTTGTAAAGTGACTCTCGTCCAGCAAGCAGACTGTGCGCTGGTTCGTGCCAGACGTTCTGCACTGCGATGTTCGGGACATCACGGACACGAACGCACACACCAACGTGATGAAACCCAGAGACCACGGGTCGAACACTTCAGAGCACCGCACCCACCAGTCTCAACAACGACGAGAAAGCTCCCAGGCACGTGCAAATTTCAGTGAGTGGAACAGATTGCGCGTTCCCAACATTATTGATCTTCTTGGCGCTTGGTGGTGCTCCCAAATTCGACCGAAACGATGTTTCACTTGTATTTTTTGGCGCCTTCAAACGGTCTTGGACAACCTTTCTTCTTGCGAAAACGTTGAATTGAAGCCATGCACGATTGGCCAAGTGGCTTGGCAACTGCGTGCGGTTGGGGCGGTGGCCGAGGAGGTCGACGAGACGAGGCAGGTGCTGAAACAGGAAGTGACCCGCAGTGGACGCGGTGCGTCGCGCGACCGCGCGTCCTGTCCGTGTCACGTGGGAAAATTGATAACGCTTCGTACTGTGTGCTTTTTGCACTGAACTTTTGGTAATCACCGACAGGGTCATGACTGGAGGGTCCAAGTCAAACGAAAACTCTCCAAAAAGGTTTTGCGGCATCATTTTTGGGCGGATAGGTCAGTACGACCCGTAAAGAAAACTGAAATACGCTGTCAGAATCATGGCGCATTGAACATCAACAGAGACAAAATCGTTTCGCGACTTTGAAGATGAACAAAGACAGTCTGCATTCTTCGTTGAGCAAAACAAGTGTGTTTGTGTGTGTGTGTGTGTGTGTGTGTGTGTGTGTGTGAGTGTGTGTGTGTGAATGAATGAGAGAAAGAGACTGTGAGTGTGTGTGTGTGTTTGTGTGTGCAGGTGAGAGAGAGACTCTGTCAGTGTGTGTGTGTGTGTGTGTGTTGCATTTTGGACCACTTGGTTCCTGGTTCGTCTATGACATCACCCTCACTCAGAATCCGATGCCCCAAAGCTTTACACAGGATGGCTTTTGTACACTCAGAGTGCAGGCTTCTTTCAATAGCCGGAGACCCCGAGCAGGTGCCGAGAAACTTTTCTAATTAATTATTTATCTATTTGTTAGTTGCAGCGCATTGAGCAAATTCGGTTTTTGTAATGAAGCGGCGCGACCGGCCAGCTGTGCCTTTCTTCTGCGCGTTGCTGCTTCACACGCAGCGAAAATGAGAAAAAGCGCCGAAGGCATACGAGGATTCTCTATTTTTTCGAAATCAGTGGAGTTTTGTATGCGTCCTTGTGCTGCGAACAGGTGCAAAAATCGTTGCAGGGTTGCAAGAGCCTGACCACAAACAGGCATCCAATTCCAATAGTTCTCAGACCAACAATTCACTTCCGTGTTTGAGGCAAAGGGACCTGCATGAAACTTAGACAAACAAAGTCTGGCAGTTTTTGACAGTCGGTCTCTGTAAGCAACTCCAACTGACACGATCGAACAATGTAGAGAACAAAGTCGCAGTTTATTTGCCTGTTGGTCTCCAGCCATCTGACAACGATCTGAGGAGACCAGAACTGCAGCCGCCGTGGTGTCCTGCAGTGAAACCACCCAGCGTAATGAGTTCTACAGACCGGGGTTTGTCCCCCAAAGGGACTGTTTGTGTCGTCAGCCAGCTGGTTGTGTGGACTCTCCTCGAGTCGCCTTGTTCGGGACAAAAGCTGCCTGGCCTGGCTGTGCTGGATATTGAGAGCGGTGGGTGCAGGTGGTCGGCTGTAATGAGGTGTCCACACAGTGTAACCTACAGGATTAGAGGTCCGCTCCCGCACAGCTGCACGTAACGAGTCGGTCCCGCGGATCCACAACTCGCGCCGAGCCAACTGGGGCAGCTGGGACGCTCTGGATTGAAGAGATACGTACATCAACTTTTTCGACTCCCCGGTCTTCGGTGTCCGTGCAAGGTCGAACAGAACCAGGTATCGCTTTCAGAAATGCAACTGTCCGGGAGATCCACCTGCAATTCCGTTCACACCTCAGAACATCTCACTTTGTGGTTTGAATTGGAGGCACAAAACGAAGTTTCCGCAGCTTGACAGCAGTGATTTGCCAACACTAAAGTTGTTATGCAAAACATGAAGTCGGCATTTTGATGTCGCCTTCGACAGACAAAGCGGGGCACACGAGGCGCACAATGGCACCGCAGCTGCAACACCTGCAGCGTGTTGGCGACAGCGGTGAGAGGCGTCAACAACTCAATCATACCGCGCACACTGCCAAAACAGCTGCGACACAGATCAGAAAATGTTGTCTGAATGGTCCGAAATTTGTGGTTGTCTGTGGGTGAAAACCCTTGAGGTCCAGGCCTTCGTTGGGCCGCAGGAGTCAGAACATACATGGTCTCAGCATGGTCTGACGTATGTTTTGCGCCATGTTGGCACAGAACGTCTCTTTTTCTCACAACAATCTGAGTTGGCTTCTGAATCCAGCAAATTTCCCTGATCCTAACCAGGTTTGATCAGCACGAACTTCACTGCGAAAGCGTCGTCACACACCCAGTTTGGGTGCACTTGTGCCGGAAAGCCTGGCCAAGGAGAGGCACCCGTTGGGACCTCTCTCTGGCACTTGTGTTTCAAGACAAGCAACCATTTTCAGCAAAAATAAACAAAAATGGAGGAAACAGCGAAACTTCCTCTTGACCCCCTGAAAAAGCGAACCAAGGAATGTGATGACAGGGCGTCTGCCTCCCAAGGCCTGTGAGAGAATATCGACGGGCGACACGTGTGGCTGTAAAACTTGTGACAATCGGCCTCAATTCATCCATAACACAAACAGCTTCTTCCAACCTCTCAAGTACTCGCTATGTCAATATACTCACCGCACTGTCAAAGATGAAACGCACAGGAAAAAGGACAGATTTGACCTTAAACGGAGGTGGAAGCCATGTTCAGCCGCAAGGCAAGAGAGAAAAATCGGTATCCTTTGAAGAGAAAAGTTACATTTCAGAAAAACTAAACTGAATTCTTCTGTCGCAGCCACGGGCTGAAAAGAGGTCTGCAGACCAACGCCCAAACACAACTGAGGATGGCAACTTCACAGCAGCATCAAGGATAAATACCTGAGGTGGATGACAAGAACATGTTCTCTTTATTGACAAACGACACTCAAACTCCAGTTTCAACCACACAAGGTCGGGAGATCGAAAACGCAGCGGGCACCACATGTCGGGCTGCACCAAACACACGGCAACAGCTACAGCAAGAACCTTGTGTGTGTGTGTGTGTGTGTGTGTGTGTGTGTGTGTGTGTGTGCGTGTGTGTGTGTGTGCGTCTGTGTGCGTGTGTGTGTGTTTGATTTTGGTTTTCAACCACTTGCACGTTTTACAATCACGTTCGGGATAGCTGCCCAAACCTCGCCCTTTTTTCTCGAAAATCTGACGTGTTCTCATGTGAGTGGCATCACCAATACTGCTGAAGGCGAGAGAGCTGAACCAAAAGCAAGGTTGCTTTGTGACTTCAGCGTTGTCGAGATTCGTACTGACATCGTTCAGACAATTTGTTACTCCCAGTTGAACGGTGCATGATTGTTCGGGATGATCCGAAGGCAACAGAACAGAGGAATCCAGTTTGGAAATGTGGAGTCCAGGTGCGAGCAGGGTAGCGGCGGCGCCAGTCAGGGGGACACTGCAAACAACGAGTGCGAGCGAAAACAAGCTGCTCTGCTTCATAGTCACTCCTCAGGTGTCAAAATTACACGGTAACGTTTGTCCAAACAGCATCACTCTTCGCACAGAGGTGAACCCCCGGCTTGTTAGTGTAGCATTTCTCGCACCTGTCATCACTTTGAGCTTCTGTTTTCACAGCAGATCAAGTTTTGTTTTAGATTTCATGCCTCGAGTTTTGCAGGTGTTC
>JAAUXT010088641.1_pt1 | contig 10985 bp, 12 predicted proteins | sample 7278171 | NCBI WGS metagenome assembly JAAUXT01 (sample SAMN14350112, study PRJNA611818) | marine sediment metagenome | isolation source: surface marine sediment (1.8m) | place: French Polynesia: Moorea | collected 2018-08 | reverse complement strand
CCGCCCCAGCCCCCTGCCATCCGCCCCACCCACCCACCCCCCACCGCCACCCCCCCCCCGTCCTGCCCGGGCGTGCCGGCGCGGCGCCCCCCACTCCAGCCAGAAATTTTTTGAGTCCAACTTTTGATCCAAAGCCCAAGTCCCAACTTTGCAAATGGGGGAGGGGTGTCACACCAGCCTGAAAATTTCTAAGTCCAACTTTTGCTCCCAAGCCTGAGTCCATTTCCACAAACAGGGGTGGGGGGAGGGGAGTTACTCCAGCCTGAAATTTTCCCAGTCCAACTTTTGCTTCAGAGCCTGTCCTAATTTCGCAAATAATGGAGGGGGAGGGGGGTCTGTCTACACATTTTGCTGCCTGTCATTATTGCATAACACACGCCGATGTCACTTCGTGCGACACACTCACGTACACGCATTTGTAATCGGAATATTCAACAAGTGACACCAGACGTCTGGTCCAGATGTCACGCAGCACAGAACATCACTCACCAAGCGGCAGAGTCTGGAGCCACGGCCTGCATCTCATTCAGGTTGTTGAGCAACGGAACGATGTTCTCTTCCTCGAAAAGCAACGTCACTTCTTCCTGCAAAAACACCTCAGGTCTGATCGTGCCGTTCTTGAACACACCTTTCACGACAGAACTTTGTGGCTTCCGTCTGCGAGGTCATTTTGAAAAGTTTGTCCAGCCTGTTCGACAAATGAAAAGAAAACCGCCCACGCCATGGCGAAACTGGTCGACTTGCTCAACCCGTAGTGCCACTGTCGAAAACTGGTTGAGGACAGATTTCAAACAAATACTCGTGGTGAACACGACCAACTTCCTCCGATTTTTTTTTTTTTTTTCACCTCCATTGTGTTCTTGAACACTTCGGTGAATTGCGAGTATATCGCCTGCACTATTCGATCCCTGTTTGGGCCCTGCACGTTCGCGTAGCACCGCGTGAAGTCTTTCAATCTGCAACAAACAACTGGTCTCATCCCTAAGTTTGCCAACAAAACAAATTACTGTTTGAAGGCAGAGTGGAAAGAAAGAAAAAGTCTTTTTTTTCCGAGCAGATCGACTGAAAATCTGACACGGCCTCACCTGAGCGATGAAAGACACTGCTTGACGCTGCTGTCAACAGCCTTCCTCATGTAAATCGCCGAAGTGCCGTCACGAATGTGCTCTCCATCTTCGCCTGAACTTTCTGTCGGAGATACGACACCTTCCATTCCAAACAACTCTTTCCTTGTCCTCAGTTTCGTGCAACTGTCAGAGGATTCAATGGTTGCATTCGAATCTTGATTCAGATCGTCAAGATTCTCGTAGAATCGAGTCTTGACGACGTCTCGTGTGCTTGCGTCAACTTGGTTCAAATTTTCTGGCTCAGGTGGTCAACTGAGCGACTGCGTGCACCTCATTTTGCCTCAGTACTTTCTACATGTCTGATACCAACAGTCAACATTTGCCTTTGTACTTTGCAGCAACAAAACATCCAAGAAATTAAATTAGAAATAAACATTGAAAATCCCGCTCCAACTGTGTCCCCGAAATGTTTTCCGCAACAGACCAAACAGCACAGCCCCGGTGAGATCAAATTGACACACACTTCTGAAAGCATTTTGCTCCAAAATCCAAACATTAAAAGTATACAAAGGATCTCGGGAAGTGAAAATGACTTGCTTTCTATGTTAATTCCTTGAAATGTGCGATTTTAGTGTTAATTGAGCACCGACGTGAGTCAAGACGGTGGCGACATCTGATCGCGAGTTGATGCACAAATGGCTGCAGTGAACGAAAATCTGGAAAATATCAATGAAATGTCACTTTGCATCGAATGAATGATGAACTGGAGGGCGAATTTTTGATTTTGGATATCCACACAGAATTTCGATTTGGCGTAGACTTCTGAGAGCGTCTTCTCGTGGGTATAATAAGACGTGCAAATCTGTTGACAATCAAAATGCACAGAAAATTGTACCGAACATTTCGGAATTTATTGTCAAGCAAAAGAAACGTGATCATTTTGTTGACGATCGTCTTCTGGCTCCTGCGTTTACACCCCCAAAACAAGATCCAAATCGTGTGGAAGGATGAGCACATCCGGAGGATAACTGCCGTCGACACCTTGGCTGTCATCGTCAGGGACTTCGAGGATTTCGAAAATCGATTGTCTGATACATTTGCCAAGTCCTGGGTGCCGGGAATGCCAGCGTTTGTGATAGGTGATGAAATTCCTTATCCGCCAGTGAAACTTCCGGTGGGAGTTGACGTTATCGCATTGAACACTTCGCCAGAAGAAGACCGCTGGTCGTTTCTGGACATTTTGCACACGAGTCACGTCGCCATCGTTCCTGACGGCTGCTACGCGTCAAGGATGGAGTCGCTGGCCTACATGGTGTCGTTCCTCAGTGAACAAAGTGAGTGTTTATTGCGCCTCCAAATGAAAGTTGCGAATATGTACGAGTACGAGTCCTCGAACTCGAAACACAAAATGAAAGTTGAGCAATTGGCTGGTTGTTCATTTTTACGAGTAAGCGCGCGGTTTTCGCATTCCGCTCGCTTGTCGAGTCAACAACGTTTGTGTGTGTGTGTGTGTGTGTGTGTGTGTGTGTGTGTGTGTGTGTGTGTGTGTGTGTGCACCTTGCTACGAGATTGGGGGTTAGGGGGTTTCGTGTGACAAATTTGTTTGAGCTCAGAATTTGATGCTATAAATTGAAAAAGGTTGCTTCAAGCAAGCCGTGCCACCCTCTGGTGTTGCTGTCTGATGACCTCACAAAATGCTGACCACAAACGAAATTTTGGCCACATGACCACCCCCCCCCCCAATCCAACCTGGATTGGCCTGTTTGTAAATGCTCAGAAAGTGCCCACCGAACTTGGCCATTGCGTGTTTTGAGCACAATGCCTGCTGTATGAACCGCGCGTTTTCAATTTAATTTGAAACCTGCTGCATTTTGGGCGAGCCGCGAGCTCAGTGCAATCGTGATGGTGGTGTCTGTGGACAGGTAGTTTTCTTTATGGGGGGAGGGGCCCTTTCCCATAAAGCCTTTTTACTACGGTAAATGGAGGGTGTGCAAGAAGGGTGTGGTGTCCCTGCAAGAAGGGTGTGTTGCTATTTAGGGTGTGGTGGTCCTGCAAGGGAGTCTGGGCAGGGTTGACATGCCCCTTGTTATCAGCCGCGGTAGCGAGCTGATATTGGTTTTTTCCTGTATCAGTGTCCGCATGTCTGTCCTGGGTAACGGGACAAAAAATTGTCCAAGTTATCCCCCCACATACAAAATTTTCAACTCAGACATTGTCCAACTTGGACATTGCATTGTCCGAGTTAACCCCCCTCCCCCTTTCCCATAAAAATTTTCTGACTGGGGCATTGGCGGATTGGGACAAGTGCTGTCCTGCCGATGTACGCTGCCCGCGGCTGATTCTCTACTTGAAAGTCTTGTTGTGTAGCAATTTTGGAATGATGTCCAATGTGTGTGTGTGTGTGTGTGTGTGTGTGTGTCTGTGTCTGTGTCTGTGTCTGTGTCTGTGTCTGTGTCTGTGTGTGTAAATTTTAGTGCGAGGAGGGGTGTTTGCTCGGGTCAGAGCGGGGTCAGGGTGGATCTGTTCGACCCCTTTGACCCTCCTGGAAATTTTCCAAAAACTCGTCAGCTGTGGAACGCCGCGTGCTCGTTGATCTCTGATTTCATGTAAAAAAAACTTGCAATTTCAGGTGATGACATCAGACTAGTTGCGTCTCCGTGCAGTGCGCCCAACACAACGAGCATCGCGAACATTTGTGAGGGACTCAACGTGGATCTGAAAAAGTGGACATTGACGTATTACGAATCCACTGACATCTGTGATAGCCTCACTGTCCCAGCTGTCCTTGTGCTTGCCACGGATGACCTGTTAAATCTGCCGTTTCCATTTCGAAGACCACTGCAAGACTCTATCTTCATTCAGTTTGCACTGCGCAAGTGGAAAGTTGCGGTGTTGGACAAGGGTCAATTCACCCTGGATCCCACTCTCTTCTCAAATGCCCACAACCACTGGAAACGCATGTTCCGAGAGGCGGAGCGATTGAAGTCATTGTACAGGACCTTTGGTATCAAATTGGTGCATCGAGCAGGTGGCAAAGAAGAGTACTACGGATGTATTCGAGAAACTTCTCGGTGCTTCGGAACAGTTATCAACGAGATGCCGGAATACCTGTACCAAAAGAAATGGACTCCCCCTTGTTGTTTGAAAGCCTTGCGAACAACAGGAAAATACGTTTTTAATTTGTTGAATTCTCAAGGTGTTCGGTATTGGCTGGAGGGAGGGAGTCTGCTCGGCGCTGCCAGGAACGGAGACATTATTCCCTGGGACTTTGACATCGACATTGGGATTTACAAAGAAGACATTCCAAAATCTGTCCATTTGACTCAGTGTGACAAAGCCCCTTTTGTCGACGACGAAGGCTACGTTTGGGAGAAAAGCAAAAAGTCTGAGGGAGACTTCTACAGAGTTCAGTACAGCGAAGCCAACCACATGCACGTCGACATATTTCCGTTTTATCCAAAGAATGGAGTAATGACCAAGTCCACCTGGATGCAGTCGCACAAACAAGACAGAGAATTCCCAGAGTATTACCTCAAACCACTGACAACCATTGACTTCATTGGCATGCAAGTTTCAGCTCCCAACAATTGGAAACAGTTTCTCGAGTACAAGTTCGGAAAGGATGTTATCGAAAACCCTAAGTACCCCGACGAATCAATGGATGTTGTTTGAGGAAAGGGAAAACGAATCTCAGGAGTCTGTTGTTTTGCTGCATTTGTGTTGTCCCATATTTACGTATGTCCAAGGTGCTGACTTTCCGCGCCGAATAGACGTAGACGTCTGTTGAGGTTGCTTCCAATGTCAACGCGATGCTTGTGTGTGAATTCTGTAATCTAGTAATCTGGTCGTTCGAAAGCACTCGTACATGACTCAAACAGAATCAGAAGCAATACATTTATGCTTTTCGTGTCTTACTTTATTCTGACGCTCGACAGAAAGCGTGCAAACGTGGGCAGTTCTTTGTGGCTGCTCGTTCGGTCACAACGCCAATTGGATCTAGTCAAACGGTTTCTGTCACCAGATATTTTGTGCAAGTCGCTCAGCCGCGTCGTGACAGCATTATTTTTAAATTGAAGTGTAAATTTTACACAAGCAATCGTGGTCTCTTCTGCGACGAATTGTAAACTGTTGTAAACGCAGATCCGTGTTCATAAACGCGTGTAGTGAGTCCACTCGATGTTGTGTCTGTTTTGACGCAGTCTATTTCTTCTCCTTGTACACTTGTCGCACCATAGAAAGTAGCTTTTCCATTTTCTGAAACTCGTGATCTCGCTTTTGCGCTGCTCTGTCTTCTGCCTTGACCTGTTCTGCCCCTTTCTTCTCCTGAGTGAAGAAAATCACATGACCATTTCTTTTGAGACTTGTTGTCTCTTGACTCATTGATTGAAAACTGCTGCAGTATTGTCATTTCTTTGTGATTTGTCTGTGTTGTGCCATATCTTTGCCAATTGTGGAAACAGACAGAGGGTGTTCGTGTCAAGGGCTAAAAAAAAACTTGCCTTCGGCATTTTGCGCAGATTCGGCGACAACTTCAAGCTCTGCACGTTTCCCCTGAAGCAAACAAAAGTTGTCACAAGAGACGGTTTTCCAGAATCTCCTGTCGTACACGAACTGTTCCAAAATGTATGTATGGATGCATTGTGCATTTTATTGTGTTTGAGCAATAATACACAGTTGTCAGAACTAACCTGTCGTCACCAACGATGATTATTGGAAATCTTGGATTGAACTGAAGGTGTGTCAACTTGGTCTTCTTTTTTGGTGTGACAAGCTGTTCACAGATTGGTTCGTATTTGTTGATATTCAGATCGTACACGTGAACCTGAAATCACAGAAAGTGTTGGGTTCGATTCAACAAAACATCTGAAGGTGGCTTCGTTGCAATGTCTTGCTGGACAAATTCGAAAAACAACAACAATATATCTCTCTGGTGATCTTCTTTTCTGTGAGACCTTCACAGGACACGTCACCTTTCCGTCGGCTGTAACAGCAGCGAACACAGTGGAAGAGTAGGGGGCCCAAGCTACATCTCCTACGGGGCTACCCACGTCAAACGTGAACACTGGGTCCCTGGAACAGAGGACAGAGGCATTCTGGTTGAGTTGCTTCCCGATACTCCAATACGTTGGGCTGGTGGTCATCGTGTGCCCGGCTGTCAAGCCTTCGTGGAATGCTGTGTTGAACAACGACGCCATGCATTTGCTCACTTTTTGGGTTGTGTGGTGTCCCATATCTTCACAGTCCAGTCGTCGGAACAGCTGATAAATATCTTGTCGTGGAAGAGGTTCCAGCGCACCTGGTACACAGCGACGTTGTGCGCCTGGTATGTGTCCAGATACGAAGAGCTGTATGCCTTGGAGCACACATGAATTTTGCCTTCCTCTGTGCCAACCAGGAACATGTAATCCTTCTCTTTGTGGAAGTCAAAGGCTGTGCCACCCCCTGTGTTGGAAAGAGACATGTTGGAGCGTTTGTTCGCTGCAGATGAAAGGGTGACTGTCAAACCCAAGGTGCTTCACACTGCGTTGGCCAATAGCATATGGAAAGGACAAGTTGCTGGGACTTGCAATGGCTGTGAATTTTTCACACGGAAACGACTCCACACTTGGTTGGGAGGTGCGAAAAGAAACCTTGCTCACCGAGCGAGGGAAGCTGCGTCCCGTCCGGCCCCTCGTCGGGCAACTCGTCGAGCGTCAGCTTGATGACGTCATGATATGTCAGTTCGTTCTGTGTGTAGATTCAGACAGTTGTGTTTGGATCTTGCATTCAAAACAACAAAGCACATGAAAACCGACACACCGTGAGCCAGTCGGGACTCACCTTGACCAAGGTCCAAGCGACAACGCGTCCGTCGGAGGACACAGAGAAAAAGTTCAGGTTGCTGTCCAAGTCATCCTTCTGCCAACGCACCTGCCACACAGGATCCGTATGTTTTCCTGGAAGTGCAAAATACGTCCAAAAATTGGTTCAATCCGTTCATCTTTGATACCATGTGGGGAAATCGTCATTTGCGGCTGCATGGAAGGCGAAGAGAAGCGCGTTGAAGAGTCACGCACCAGTCTTGGCAGTGCTCTGGTACACAGGACGCTTCACACTCTCCACCACGCTGAATACCCCGACACTGCCGTCGTAAAAGCCAACGCACACGAGGTGCGGGTGCTCTGGGTGTACGTCCAGGCAGAGAATGCCACTTTTGGTCTCAAATATGTAGTCGGGAAAAGACGGGTTTTTGAGAGAGTGAAACAGAAGCATGCCCGACGTTTGCTTCGTAAAATCATCTGAAACACACAACAGAGCAAAGAATTCTTGCAGCATCCCTCAACATGTCCTTCAAGTCTTGGTGAAACTGAGCAGCGCATATACGACAGTTCTTTTCTCGAACAGACTGTGCGTACGTGGGTGGGGGAACCCAAAAACAGCAGAGCGAAATCGCTAAAATGTCTCGCATTTCTTCCAAAGCACTATCAAAGTACACTTACAACTTCCGTACGCGGAGACGAAAAGATCCTGGTACTTCGGATTCCAACTGAGCGCTGTACAGGCCAACTTTTTCACCTTGTCATAGCTGAACTTCCACAGCGGAAGCAGGGTGCCTTCGTTGTCTCTGAACTCATCTGATGGGTCGTCCCAGTACTTGAAATCTGACCAACAATGAAGGATACTTGTGAATACGTGACTCAAAAGAAAAACGACTGCACAAACTTCACATTTGAAACACAATTTGGAATAGAAGATCTTTGGTCAAGGTGAACTGTGTGAACAATAAACCTTGTGCGACGTCGTCGAACGTGTTCTGGTTGACCATTCGCTCCACAATTCTGGAAGCTCTGGAAACTCTGGAGATGTCATCACTCTGAAAAAAAAAATTTCTTGGAGAACTGCAGGCCAGATGAGGTTTACGGTTGAGTTTCTGAACAGGTGGTGACCAAACAGCGTAACTCAGTTCGATGAGATGATGCAGAGTATCGCCGTGTATGATGCTGCAGTCTCTCTTGGCCATCGGAAATTTATGCAGACAGCTAAATAGGGATCGACCACTGCAGGCCCCTCATGTGCACGGTGAGCCCTTTCTTTTTCCAGTGTGTTTTCCGCACAACAACTTGCACGCGGTGCTGGAATTTAAGAAGGTTGTCCCCCAGGTGCATTCCGTGTGTGGTGGCACCCCCACCCCAACAGGAATTTGTTGAGGCCCCAAGGTCCATTGTGCAACTGAGCAGCCCCCGTCCAAAACAAACAACCTTGCTGCAGAATTGTTCACTCAAGGACTGGTTCAAGTCATCAGGTTCCTGTTTCTAGTTGAAGTGAGCCATTGCGGACAATGATGAGTGTCCTTGGTCTTGAAGTAGATACGAGCAATTGTCTGTGCCCTTTTCTTTGCGTCTTGCGCCACCGGACCAAGCGATATTTTTGCGTGCCAAATCAAGCTTTGCATTGATCTGTGGCAAATCAACCCAAAAATTTGACAGTGGAACCAAGAGCCCAAATTAATTAATTCGACAAGCAAACTGGGTGCGACTGGCTTGGCGACCAGATCACGCTCAATTGCAGTCATTGTCTCATGTATCTGTGTGCAAGTAAAGCAGTTCATCGTGGGGGAAGGGGCGGTCCAATGCGCCTGTTCTACAACAGCGATGGTGGTGTGAACAAGAAAACGGGCAACAAAAAAAAATCACCGCTCACGCAAGACTGAACCAGGTGGTCACAAAACAACATTTGGTCACGCATGCAACTGAAGTTTCGCAGTTCATCGCAACACACTGCCCACAGCACGCACACGAGCGAACAACACGCAAACTTCTGTGCAAATCATAAACAGTAGGTTCTTCAGCGAATCCAGGACACGAGACGTGTGCAAGGCCGAGATGTTTGGAACTTGCTGTTTGACATCAACAACGGATAGATCTCTTTTTTCCCCCAAGGGCTAGAGCACCCCTGAACCCGCTGAAGGGACATTGAGCTTTTCAAAGGCGGTGATAGATAAGGTGGAAACATTACCGTGTATCCCTGCAAAAGAGAGTCGGTTTAAGTCAACAGGTTAAATTTCTTGAAGAAACTGCCCATTTTAATTCTGCGTCATGCCGTCTGTTCCACCAGAAGTACAAAATCTGTTGATCTGCCAGGTTCGGAAACAAACTGAATGCTGAACGAACTGCAGAAAATTTAAGGAGAATTCAACTGTTTACCTGCGTTTCCACTGCAGTCGTTTTCTTCTTTTTGGATTCGTCTTCTTTTCGGCCGGCCAAGCTCTTCTTTTCTTTGCTCTTTTCCTGAAAATGCCAGCAACGTGATGTTGGAGTCAGTTCAACTTTTCCATGTTTTGAAATTCACGAAACCTCGGCATTGTTGCACGAACCACACACAACAAAGACATCGTTACGCAGTCCCCGGAGTCACACGGCCTTCGCAAACCGCAGACAAACGCAATGTCGGATACATGCAGCACAAACGTGCACATCGAATTTGCCAACGGAAATCAGGAAAACAACGCAGCAGCGCACAGTTGGCATGCAAGCAATAAAATTCAACACCGATCCACTGAAAAGCTTCGACTGCAACAAATATTTGAAGTTTTTTTCTGCTGAACTCAATTTCATCACGAAACGTCACGCTCGGAACCTGCCATGGTCGGGGCAGGTATCCACGGGACAAGATGCATGCATGCATGGAGTACACAGACAAGGAAAACAATCTCAATCGTTTCAGTGCAAGGGATCTGAAACGGAGACATACGAAACACGCGACGCGTGTGCACACAATTTCCAATCACAACTTCAGACAGGTGAAAACTCGACACCATCGAACCACGTACCGTTTTGTTTCGCGAACACGGATTTGGTTTGTTTGGTGGAGAGAAAGAAAGATCATTTCCTTTTCATTTGCAGTGTAGATTTGCCGCATCAAGTCTCCAACCAAAACAAGATTACTTTCAGTGTGGGCAAAGGTAAAACTGAACGACGTTGTCGGCAACGAAAACATTTATAGTCAGTTGGTTTGGGGGGGTTGGGGTTACGTGTACCATGTTGAGGAAAGAACAAAAGACCGCAGCAGCAACTGTTCTTCAATGAAAAATCAAACCAAGAACATCACTGTCAATACCAAAGATTGTTCCAGTTCAATCTTCCTGAGCAACAGCAATCTTCCTTTGCAAGGCATGGTGTGAGTAAAATGATATTCTTGTTTGGTCAAAGATCACTCCAACATGAAAGAAATCAAAACTCTGAAAAGGAGGCTGAGAACATGAGATCCTGTGTTCCCAGGTTATTCCAATGCGAACAAATCAAAACCCTGGATCATGAAACCACGCGACCCACAATCGAAGCGCGAGCCACTCCCCCTCCCCTGGGACCTATGCTGTCCGAAGGAGTCCAGCATGGGTGCCCATACCAGACCTCCCCAGCATGCTTGAGATAAGTCCCAGGGTAGGACCTACCTTGTCCAGAGGGGTCCGGCATGGGTGCTCATGCACACTACAACACCGCAGTGACTGCACAAAGCACGCGATCGAACGATCGGGATCGCGCGTTTGTAGAAAGCATGGACCAATATGAAAGGAAATACTGTGGGTGTCTGCAGTCCACAAAAAGTTGACATCTTGAATTTTTGTGCCACAAACAACCACCGTCCCCTGTACAGGGGTCCTGTCTATACATTCCACTCCATTCCAATGCAGTGCACCTTCCGCCTGCAACACGCACTCGTACGCGTGCATGCAGGTGGGCCGGGCATGGCCCCCACCGGACCGATTACTGGGGTCTCGCACGGTCTTCAAATCCACGTCTGGTGAAATGTCTGATTGTGCGAAGTCCCTTTAGGGCGAAGCACCATGTGGTAATGCAGTATATGGCAGCTGGACCAAGATGTCCCCTGGGGGGGGGGGGGGGGGGGGGGGGGGGGGGGGGGGGGGGGGGGGGGGGGGGG
>JAAUXT010057663.1_pt1 | contig 10987 bp, 18 predicted proteins | sample 7278171 | NCBI WGS metagenome assembly JAAUXT01 (sample SAMN14350112, study PRJNA611818) | marine sediment metagenome | isolation source: surface marine sediment (1.8m) | place: French Polynesia: Moorea | collected 2018-08 | reverse complement strand
GCTTGCTTGTGATAACGTTGTTGTGATAGTCGGCCAGTTCCTGGTCCCACAATGGTGGGTTTTTCTTCACAAAGTCGATCATGGCTAGGTATTGCTTGGGAGTGAGGTCCATGTACTCGTCATCCTCATCCCCAGTCTGAACTGGTTTCACTTTGCGGCCCATGACGCAAAATGTGCGTTTGAAAATGTGCATGAATGAACGAATGTGAGCGAGCGACCTTTCCTGTCGACAGCCGAAACTGGAATGAAATCTTGCGGCCGAAAACACGTGGTGAAAAATTGATGCGCATCAAAAATTGACGCATCCCTGTGTGGCCACCCCGAGCGTTAACGCGTGGTTGACGTGCGTCAATTATTGATGCGTTGCTCTGTGGCCACACCTTGATAGCCCACAGCCCAGGGCATCTCCAACAGAACAGGAAAGCTACACTTGGCTCACCCGCACACGGCACTTTCACCACAAAACTCACTTGAAAGAGGTCTTCGAAGAAGGTGTCGTCGTCGTGACGGGAGTAGAATCCGAGGTGCCCGGTCTCCGACACGATGTGGAAGCGCGAGCCGCTGCCGCCCGGCACGCCGAACATGTTGCCCAGCTGCAGCACGTCGTTCGCCATCGCTCGCCCCAGCATCCTGCAATGTGAGCACGTGGCGTGAATTGTCGCCCACCAAGGGAAAGGACTGCATGAATTTGTGCTGGTTCACTTTCGTGCCACAAAACACAGGCGCCTGCCTACCTCTGAAGCATGGCGTGGTTGGTGGGGAGGCGGGAGTAGTGCCGAACCGGCATCGCCTGAGCGCCCCCCGGGTTGTACGCGCCGGCGCGCTGCCTCCCCGCACGGTGCACGCGGGACGCCATATGCGCGCACGTGTGGTGTGGCACGTCTGCGCTGCGCACGAGCAGTGGGTGGTTGATGGTCACGTTGCTGGGCGCCGGTGGAACTGATGGACCTGTGAAGACCAAGCTACTCGTGAAATGCTGAGCAAACACTTCGTACGTAATTTGTACGTTGACGTTCACACGAACACCACACGTTCGGAAACAGACTTCACAATGTTCGACTCGAGCGAAATCTTGACAAAGAGTGTGAACATTTTACATTGACACTCGTTCTGGCTTCTCCCAGACTCTGGCGACCAGAATCGCAACACTACTCAGGTGAATAACGTCGTGAGGCAAACGCCGTTCTCCACTCACCGGCGGCGTCGTTTCCGTTCTCGGCGTCAGCGAACTGCTGCGAGATGATGGACGGGAAGGCGACGGGCAGCGACTCGGTCGGGTCGATCAGGATGCGGTGGTCTGCGGAGAGACGACAGCGTCGGTCAGAAAGACGCTTGCGAGTCGGGCGGGAAATGCGAGCAAACGGAAATCGAAAATAGACCGCAAATAAAGAGGCCTGCAAGTAAGTACAGTGGACTGAACCTGGCCCTCTCAACTGTGCCGCTTTGAGCATCATCTCTCCATGACTTCATTGTCACTGGCGAAGTTCACGAAGCAATGGGCACGTGTACATTCGAACAGACAACCACGCCAACGCAACGCGAAGATAAGCACCACACACCAGCTCACAGCGTGACAGACGGACACCGCCACGGCACCGCTCGCACCGTGTTAAGAAGGCAGATAGAGTCCACTGCACTTACTTGAAGAGTGCATGAGCGACTGGTAAAGCGAGGCGAGCGAGCGCTCTTCACCGGGGTAGTCATGGAGACTGAACCGCGCCGCCGGGCCCGTCACGTCATCCAGCAGCTCCATCTCATCGTTGTACGTCTCCATATCGGAGCCTTCGTCATCCTCATCGTCTTCCTCTTCATCTGCAAATTCATCACGAACGTCACTGCAGACTTGTTCAATTCAGCTTCGTGGCTATTTCACTCAAACGGCTCATTGGACACGACGAAGTACCCATCGCACCAGTAAAACACAAATGCACGGACAGCCAACAGAACAGCACGCGAATTACCTCCTCGTTGGTCTGCAGAGACCACAGGGACTTCCAATATCACTGCAGAATTTCATTTGCAAAGTTGTCAATTTGCAAAGTTGTCATTGAGAACAAAGTCCACTGCCACAGCAGTAGCAAAGCACACATACAGGTCACTGGACTGCATTTTTGTATCTGGCAAGCCAGCCTGCAAGTGGACAGTGCCTTGCGACACGTCCGCCCTGTTCTCTCAATGACCATCCGGTCAGGGCACAATCTTCTGCAACGTTTGAGTGACAACGGGGAGGCGTGTGTTTGGTTCACCTTCCTCGTCGTCGTCGTCGTCGTCTATCTCTTCATCGTCTTCATCGTCCTGGTCATCATCGTGCTCATCGTCATCGTCTTCGTCCGCATCCGACGCGTTCTCGTCGTCTTCCACGCCTGCTGAGCGAAAACACACGAACAGCGTGTTATGGCTGCAAGACAAGCTGGAAGTAATGTGCTCCCAACATAACATTCGATACTGCAGTCACCACGCAACAACGAGTGACCGAAGTTCCCTCCGTGACCAAAGGCTGCATCAGGTCGAGAGAATCAGTTCTCCAAGGTGAAGTTGTCCCATCACAGTGATGCGTCACTAGGGCACCAGAAGCATTGATCATCACGTTCTCTCGGACGGACACCACTGGCAGCAGCTCAAAATTGCAACTGAAACAGCTTTGCCCACCGCGGCCAGCAAAGTGCCCTGCGCCTCGCGGAAACTGACCTGCGCCGACGTTCTGCGACTCGTCGCCCTCGTCCTCGGACATCTGACTGACCATCTGCGAGTCGTGCTGGTCCACCTCGAGGTTCACCTCCTCCACCTCCACGTCGATGAGCACGTCGCCGTCCTGCGAGTCCTGGCTCAGCGAACCCGGCTCTGAAACAACCGCGTTGTGTTCAGCACACCGGCTCAGACGGCAAGGTCACCGCTGACACACTCGTCAGTGACAACAGAGTTCCCTCAGACAAATGCCTCGTTACTTTGTCTGCACGGATCGCAAAGAACTTGCATTGTAAGACTCGTCATCTAAACAATCATCACAGGGAACTTGAATCACCCGCATTGTGTCGCAAGAGCCTGTTTCACTTCAGCGTTCAGTGCGTGCTGTTACACGAGCACTGCACACCTGAGCGATAACACAGGGAAGCACGTTGCTGGCAGAGTAGAAACTCACCTGCGGCAGGCCTGCTGACCACGATGTCTCCGAGCACCTGATTGGTCGGACTGGACCTGAGCAGCTCATTGATCACATCTTGCAGTTCGTCCCCGCCCGGCGTACCCTGCAAACAGACAAAAGGTCACGTGGAAACCATGTGCTGTGCGAAGGGAACTTCCGAAGCGAGATGCTACAATCACAACCAGCAGCTTTGATCTGCGCCTGCTTTGCTAGGTTGGCGAGAGCAGTGAAGGGTGACTCCACGTGTGCACCAAATTTGCGCCCGACATGCCCTGACATTTGAAAACAATTTCACTGAATCAACTGAACTCAACCGTGGAACATCAACAGGAACAACATTCAACTCACGTATGACGAGGTCGACGAAGACTCGTCATCAGCGTCGCAGTCCTGACAAAACACTCCACGTACTGACCGCAAATCTCCCTTGTTCGCTGAATTCGCCCAATGACTTGCCAGCAGCGGGAGAAGGAAACCATCTTGCACCTCTCAATCCCAAGCCGACAACCGAGCACCACTCAACCCGTGATCCTGTGTGCAACCCCCGCCCGGATCACCCTCCTCACCTGTGTCTGCTGAGTGCCCGGCTCCAGCACCGACGCCGGCGCCGTCTCCTCGAGCCCGCTGATGGCGCCACCGGTCGCGTCCTGGATCTGCACCGTGTCGTCCGCCTCCGCGTTCCCCTCCCCCGCCGACGACTGGTTGAACGCTGTTGACAACCGCTGGGTGAACGCTGTCGAACAAATTCAAACTGTCGTTCATCTGTGTCTCTCTTCACCTTTCGCAGCACTCCAGAAACAGGATACCACACGCCTTTGTGTTCTGTGACAACCAGCAGAACTTTGCTGGGATATTCAAAACAGGCCAAACCAAGTTTGTGCGACAAGGAACTTTTGTTCCATAATTCACCACTCTCTCACAGCGTTGTCATGTTAGAATCAGTTCAAGAGGAAATGGGTGAAAACATGCATGGGTAACACATTCAGTCCCAGTAAGAACACCATCATGTTCCAACACTTCCAACGCCAAACCAAAATAGCAAAACACGCGCACACGTAAGACAACAGAGGCGGTTACCTTCCATGTTTTCGTCGTCCGCCTGTGTCGCAGCTGGGTTCAACTTGGTCTTGATCTTCGTCACCACCGGCTGCGGCTGGTTCACGATTCGAGACAACGTCTCTAACGGCTGCAACACATCACACGTGTGTTTGAGCTATTCTTTCCCATAACGTCTGAACAGTGTTGCGCTCTCGCTGTCATTTCTCAAACCAGACTGAATTGGGCAGAGAATCAGTTCTCCAAGGTGAAGTTGTCCCATCACCGTGACGCGTCACTAGGGCACCAGAAGCATTGATCATCACGTTCTCTGTATGGTTCACAAGTGCACCCGTGCGTGTACCCGTGCCCGTGCGCGCGCGCATTCTTACCTTGAGCGCACAGTTGACGGTGGTGGCCATGGCGGGGCTGGAGAGGTCGAGTGCGTGCGGGATGCGCGCGAGGTCGGTGACGAGGCCGCGCTTCAGCAGCAGCCGAACCACGTTGTTCATCGCGCCCGGCTGCTGACTCTTGAAAACCTGAAAAGGAGATCACACGCGAATTAGTCACACGGAAAGAGCTGAACCACGTTTGGGTTGAGCAAGTTTTAACTTCGACAATCCTCAGTGTAGGTAAGGTTGGTGTCAACACAAGAAATCTGACATATGCTTGCCAAATATTTTTGTCATCACTGGATCATCTACGACAAACAGAAAAGGTGCCAACTGGAAGAGGCATGTGAGCAAACACGCACCTGGTTGGGAGTGTGGCCTGGGGTCGGACACGCTTCTATCACAGTCGAGACGAGGTTGGTGAGCGCTTGGACGCGCGAGTGTTTGCCCGCGGACTCTGGGAGAGTCAGTGCGCGCTGCAAGGCGCCCTTCAACTCGCACACCAGCGTCGCTTGTGCTTCAGGACTGAAAAAGAAAACTCAGCGTCAATGCACTGCCTTCGAAACCAGTTCCTTCCATGTGGGGTCCAAAACGCAAACGAACCCACCAAACCTTACGTCCAAACATTAAGAGCGATCAAAGCCCGGTAGTTCCAAGTACAACGTCAGACAAACACGAAGGCAAATTGGCAGAGACTCACCAAACGTTACAGGATGCAATACTGGCAAGTAATACTCGGGAGAGGGCGGGGCAGTCCTTGTCTCCAGCCTCCTGACTCTGCGGCAGCAGCTGATCCAGCACAAAAGCCAACACGTTGCAGTCCTGAAATGCCATCAGCAATTTTCTGTTTGGAAAATTCTCATCAAACTCACAACAAAATCGAGACCCTTTGACAAACAATCCTCAGTGTAGGTAAGGTTGGTGTCAACACAAGAAATCTGACATATGCTTGTCAAATTTTGTTCATCACAGGATCATGCGTCACAGAAACAAATCATCACTTGCGAAGACTTGAAAATTGACGAAAAGATTCAAGGTTCAGCGCACGTAATGTTCAGCCGTTTCAAGCGATGACAAGACAATCCACTCACCTCGGTGACGAGCTCGGACTGGCCGGCGATGAACGTGTGTTGCGTGATCAGCGGCGCAACGTTGTCGTAGGATTTGACGAGCTCGGCGAGAAGCCGCATGATGGCGGACTTGGGGATGAGCGCTTTCCGGCGCATCGCCTCCTCGGCGGCGGCGATGGGAGACTTCGGCCCCGCGGCGCCGTCCGCTTCCTCCGCCGGCTTCGCTCCGTCCTCCTCACCCTGCGACGACTGCGGCTGCAAAAGCAGACACACGGTGATAAATTCCACTCGCGCATGTTTCATAGTTTCCTGGAGTCTCGTCACAGATTGCACTCGTTGTGCAATTCCACCGCTAAACTTCGTTCAAGGCCCCAGCTGCTGGGTGAAATCAGTTTTGTCCGATCTTTGGAAGCGGCATCTTTGTGGCAAGGCTATCTCAAGATAAGGCTCGCACCTGAGCAGGCGCGTCATCCTCCTGAGACGGGAGATCTGCGGAGCTGCTCTGTCGCACGATGGACGGCCGGTCAGTCTGACCCGAAATCCCAGCGACGATCAGTTCCTCGAGCGCCACGTCCGAGAACAGGTCCTCTTCGCGCGCCATCTCACTGTCCGAACCTGCGTTCACAAAAGGTCACATGCACTGAACACGTCTTGCTTCAGGTTCTGTTGTGGCAAACATGAAGAGCCGACAGCAGGAAGCAATTCCTCAGCGTTGGATTGGTGTCAACACACAAACACGTCTGACATATGCTTGTCAAATGAAATCATCACAGGAAATGTCCAGCTACCAGGTTTTCGAACACCAGCATGTTCGATCAAACTTTAACATCCCACCCCGCCAAATCAAATCTCATGTTCTTCGACCTCAACACGCACACACCGCCTCCACACAACGCAACACATCCCCCCCCCCACCACTCCCACACAACCTTGTCCCCTGACACACACCCCCCCCCCCACGACTGTACTTGCCCGCACCTTTGTCGTCCAGCCTGCTGTACTTGACGGCGAGCGCGTTGAGGAGATCCACGACTACGTCGGGAACTATCACCGGACACTCCTTCAGATTCGGACCGCTCGTCGGGGGGACGAACTTCACCACCTGCGGCCCGTTCAGCAGCCGCGCCTCGTCGAACTCTGCAACAGATGCACAACGTCACACCCAGGGCAGAACACCAGGGCACAGTGTTGCGTGACAATCGGGGCACAGTACTGCTTGACAACCAGGGTAGTGCTGCATGACAACCAAGGCACAACATTGTGCGACAACCAGGGAACGCTTGCATGACAATCAGGGCAGTGTTGTGTGGCGCGACACCAATGGCAAACGACCCAGTCGTCACCGAAACCAGGACTCAGAAACACATGCGGTGCCACATCATCACCGGAACATACTGACACGTACCTGGAGCGGGATGCGTACCCCGACAGGCAAAACAGCGAAGTTTGCCTGATAAAGAATTTTAACCGAAGTTTTGCGCTTTGTGCGTATCCAAGCCCGAAGCAGCAAGCAACTCCCGCGCCATTCAGCAGAATTTTGCACACCCTTGTTCGCATCGCAAGAATGACTTTCGAAAGAGTGCGCCATGTTCAGCAACGAGGATGTACATGGTCGCAAACACGTGGCCCCGGCTACTCACCGACACGCCCCATGGTGGGCGGCAGCTCGACGCGGAGACAGCGCTTCGCGACCTCGGTGAAGATGTCCGGGCAGCGACACGCCGCCGGCCCCAGCACCCGCAGCACGTAGTGCAGCTCCTTTGACGCGGGCGAGTTCTGCGGGACGCCCGCGATGTTCGACCCGTTCCCCTGACACGCAGCCTTTATCACCTGCAGAAACACGAGAATACGTGAAAAACTTCACACACATCGCGATGGAGCCAGGTGAGCTTTTGCTGCAGCGCATACAAATCAATTCATAGTGGCAACACAACGTTTGTCACCAGACTATCTGCAGGGAAATGAACACAGGCCCCAATTTGACACGAGACCGACCTTGAAGAGCGTGTGTCGCATGTTGCTGGGGTCCTCCAACACGTGCCTCACTAAGAGCGTCACGAGCGATGCAAAGCCCTGGAAATCCGACGTCTGCTTCAGCCCGAGCAGCAGCCGCACGCCGCCCTGCTCCGCGAACGTCACCGCGTGCTCGTGGTCACGCGTCAGCCGCAGTAGCAGCCGCAAGAGCGCGTGCAACGTGTCCGGCTCCACCGGAAGTCCGATCAGATACACTCCGCAGCGCACCAGGGTGGAGACCTGCTCCGGCGCCAGTCCCGTCAATACTCGAGGCGCTGGCTCTGCCACCACATCCTCCTCTTTGACCTTGCCCTCTTTCACTTCACTCTTTTCACCGGTTTGTTGCTGTTCTGTCGGCTTTTTCGCCTCAGCGTTCGAGTCGCTGGTCTGCCCTTGAGAAGCTGGGGAACTGACGTCCATCCTGGACTCCCCTTCCTTCTGCTCCTCTTTCTCGCTGTCCGTCTTGTTGACTTGTTCTCCGGTTTGACTAGCTGCAGAGGGTTTCTCCTTGGGAGGAGAGGACAGCATGATCGGCCGTCTGTTGCCGGTGTCTTCGTTGATTTGCACCATCGAGTTGAACTGCACGAGATACCGTCTCCTCCCGGCCGTGAACCTGCGGAGAAAGACGCGACACGGTGTCAGAGCTGAACAGAGAATTTACATTCACGTGTTATTCCTTGTGTCGTCCCTCAGACAAATGCCTCGTTACTTTGTCTGCACGGATCGCAAGGAACTTGCATTGTAAGACTAGTCATCTAAACAATCATCATGGGGACAGATACAACAAACTGCCACCTGTTGGCTTCAAGAGCTGTGGCAGCCATCAGAGCCCACTGACCTGATGGAGGACTCGCCCGCCTGGTAGGCGTCGTCGATCTGTTTGTTGTTGTTCGCCTGGTAAGCGCTCCATTTGCCCGCGTCCTGGTTGAACCACTTCCACGTCCGGTTTGCGCCCTGCAACACGTAAACAGCGGACAATCAGTCCCCGGCGCTGAAACGAGCTCCCTCACTGGCTGACAACACCGCCGCCCTGCTGACACCTGGTATCCAGCAACCAGCATGGCTGCCGGGCCGAAAGGCTCGGCAAAAAATCTTGTTCTCACTCATCAGGACAAAATGAAAAATCAAACCTTTGCAGAAGCCTATTTCGAGCAAGTGTTCTGGATGAAGTAACTCACCAGAAGCTGGCGAACGGCGTCCTTCCTCTTGGATGCAACGGACAGTTTCTCGTAGAGATCAAGCAGTAGCAGCAGAGGCGACACCCATCTGCAGCGAGAAACACGACATCAATCACGACCGAACAGAGCATCGTGTTCACAACCACGGTCATCGAAATTTCCCTCAGACAAATGCCTCGTTACTGTGTCTGCACGGATCGCAAAGAACTTGCATTGTAAGACTCGTCATCTAAAACAATCATCATTGGGAAATTGAGCTCCTGCACTCATCCTGGCGGAGACGATCGGTACTTGGAACCGAACTATTTGTTCGCTCTCCCTCCCTCCCTCTCTGCGCATGCACACCCACACCACTGAGACGTGAGACAGTTCCTTCCGCCGCAGTACGTGACACTAGCTTTCTACCCATATCCACATTCTGCTGTCATCTCTGCACTCCCCCCCCCCACACACACACACACAGAGCTGTGCTCACTTGGGCGTGCGGACGTCGCCGGCGACGAGGCACTGCCGCGCTGTGTCCAGCAGGCGCACGAGAACCGCAATCACCTGCGACTCCTCCACCACCTCCGCGCACGCCATCCGCATCTCCTGCACGTCAGAAAAACTACATCTTACACCAAGAGCCAAACACGTTGAAAAGATCAATTCGTCACTGGTGAGCCAGGCACGCCACAGTTCGTCAAATGAACGTTGCCCCCCCCCCCGCCCCGGTTCCAGCGAAAACGTTGAAAATCTTGGTGGGCAGTTGTTCACAATCTGCTCATCGGTTGCAACACACCAGGAGGCCACAAGCGAACAGAGACTGACCTCGAAGAGGAGGCTGAGGAGGTGCAGCCGCACGCTGAGTTTGAGCCCGTCGTTCAGCACCTGCAGCTGATTGGCCCAGCCGGACAGCGAGCGCGCGTCCATCATCCGCACCGACAGAGCCTCGATCTAAAAACAAGTCACAATTCAGCGAGGACGTCAGACAATACAGCATTTGTATTGTCTGCTCCGAACCAGCCCCCCGTTACAGTCCTCTTGGTTGTCAGTTACGCTGCAGATCTCGCGCATCTTCACATCACACAGCAAGTGGAGAAACTCACGTCCAAGACGAGCGTCTTGAGAGCGCCGTTGCGCCACGTTGCGCCGTTTCTATGCGTTATCACACCGATCAGATCACAGACTCTGTACACCGACTCCGGCAGGATGTCCAGCAGCTGCATGCAGTCTGCAACGTCAAGAAAAATCATCAGAATGAGCAGGCACAAATTATCAAAACGAAAACCATTTTCTTGGGGTGCACAGAACAATGCCGGGAGATATTCCAGAAGCCACAACTCACCTGCCATCACATTTTCAGCGAAATGGTCAAGTATTTCCTTCTCAAGTGGTTCCTCCGGCTCCATTTTGTCCTTCTCTGCGTCGTCCTCGTCATCCTTCTTTTCCTCCTCCTCGACAGCTTTCTTCTGTCCGTCTGGCTTCACGTCCATCGCCTCAGCGACGTGGTGCCCAAGCGAAGCCGCGATGGCTGCCATCATCTGGTCCTCCTCAGACAACTCCACGTCCATCCCCAGCATCTGTTGTAAAATATTCGCGTTCTGCGGGGACTGTAGAATTTCGCTTTGGAAACACTGACCAACGAGCGACAACCAGACGGAAAAGCGGAAGCCGAGATCACGGGTGACGCGAACGTAGTTACAAGTGGAGAAACTGAACACACAGTACAAGTTCGAAAGTGTTGAAAATAACTGTCATTCAACTGTTACCAAATGTCGAGAAACTCTGGATTTCGAGTGACTTGGATCAAAACATGCTCGAATGTCTGGGCAAAGAGGGCAAGCCAAGAAGTTCAACAACTCTCCCCCGAACAGCGCCGCCACAGTGCTCCTCGTGCAATACCACCTGCTGACCAGACGGGCCACAAGTTGTGCTTCAGACTGTCAAACTAGATTTTATCGTGCGACTGAAGACACCAGAATCAAAGCTGCGCCCCCCCCCCCCCAGGACATCGTGTCGACTTCCATAAATGAGAAGCAGTGCTCAAGGCAACTGCAGTGCCAAGTCCCTTGCAGCGTTGCAGCAGCGTTAATAGCAGCTATTCTTCCTTGTTTAGCAATTCTTCCTAGTCCTCCTGATCCGCAACCAGCCATGCTGTCTTCTGCAGGGGGGGGT
>JAAUXT010052838.1_pt1 | contig 10987 bp, 7 predicted proteins | sample 7278171 | NCBI WGS metagenome assembly JAAUXT01 (sample SAMN14350112, study PRJNA611818) | marine sediment metagenome | isolation source: surface marine sediment (1.8m) | place: French Polynesia: Moorea | collected 2018-08 | reverse complement strand
TGGGTACAGTTCTGTTGTACCACTCCAAGATGTCATAAAATGTACCAAAAGGAACAAGGGGAGAACTTTTTTGAAGCTTCATGACACAAAACTTAGTTACTGTGTCAGTTGTTGTGAATGATGTTTTCATCAAGCTGACCCACACAACAGCTACTGTGACATGATCATCACTGCTAGCTGTTTGCACAAATTTCAAGTGTTGTATCCAACTACAATTGTACACAAATGCTGAATGCAAATGGGCCATCCACTTTCCAATTGTAAATTGATTTCTTTGCCAAAATATGAAACTTTTGCTCAAATGTCTTGTTCGAATTTTGACAACCAGTGAAATGAAATGACTAGATCTTTGATGTGGTTTGCTTGATTTGAGTTTCAGTAAAAAGGACAGTGATTCACTTTGGCCTGTTTTGACCTGAAACACAAGAAAACCAGATGTTGTACTGAATAGAAACAGCCCAAAACTGCATCATTACAAACATCAAGAACTGTTGCAAGGAAATTCCTGTGGTAAATGGGCAGGGGAGGGCCAACTTATGAACAGAACCACCTTTTCCTTTGGCACCTGTACACCTGATCAGGGGCCCAAGACACTCAAACAAAGCAAAGCTAGTATGCAGCACTCAATGACACTATCATAGGGACTTCAGACTTGAAAAGAGGAGCCATTGGGACTGCACAATTTTGCCAAATGTTTTGGATCAACAACCATCATGCCTACCAAGGGGTTAAAATGGGACCCACTCTGGCAATCACAATTTTTTTGGCTCTGGTTGATTGGTTGCCACATCCCATGACATTTTTCAGGGGAGGAGACTCTTTGAAAGCCTGCAGTGTTTTGGAGCCATATCATGCAGACCAAATTGGTGAACATTTCTTTTGGAAGTGGCCTCCACAGTACAAGAGGTGCCACAACCAGAATCAACCTGCCTGCACACCAATACTGACATACCTTGAATGTATGAAAGGATTATCTTTGTGCTTTCAACAGTTATTATGTCCCAAAACGAACAGACAACAAACACAAAATACTGAAAAGGGTGTCACAAATCATCAACAAACATTCTTCAGGTATACTAAATGCAACTAGAATGATGGGCACATGCAGTAATCCGATGACAATGTGAACAAAACAGTCTCGCCATAGATGTGTTGAAAGCAACTGTCTCTGTAAAGTACAGTTCTTCAATAAGTTTTGTGCAATAATTTTGTGGAGTTCTTGTTTTTCGAACAGTAATTTCCATCCAACTGTCTGTACCAAAGTAGCTGTTCCTCTCAAGCACAAGGTATGATTTTTGTGTTGGTGATTTTGTTCTGATATAAAAAGAGAGTCTGCTGCCAATTTTCTCTTCATGGTGAACAAAGGAAAATTTCACTGTTGTTCTGTTCTGGCAATATTGGTTCTCATGGGAGTACAAACAGAATTGGGTGAATTTACCCTCAATCTGTAATGACTGACATTTTTCTTTTGTACAGAAAGATTTATGCATTTCTGGAAGCTGTCCAAAGTAGACTTTTATATCATACACAATTTGATACCCTGGCTTTGTCATTTCTTCACCAATCAATCTCTCTACAGTACATTTCCACTGCTCACTGGAATGGTTTGGGATAGTGGGCACAAACTGTATGCTGAAACAATCACCTGTTGGTACCAAAACTGTTGTCCCAGTTCTGTACAACTCAATGTCCTTCACATATCTCAGTAACACTCCTGGCTGCTTTTCAATAGAGTTGGAGAACACACTTCTGCTTTCACTACACATTTGCAATATGACATGTTTACATGATGTCAGACCAGCAATTAATGTGGTGTTTATGGTACTTCTGTGCTTGTACCAATACAGGACAACTGCCATCAAAGATGTGTGGGAATACAAGTTTCTGCCTGTGTGGGTTTGTGAGTTTGTAACTGAACCACAAAGTGGAAATCCATCTGTGTAATTTTCCCCATAGAAGTCTACATTGAGGAGTCCTCCAAAAACACAACTGTGATCCAACTGAATATCATCAGAAAAATAAACAACAGAGACATTAATTTTGACAAACACTGGAGCTTGATAAATGACAACACACATACTCTCAGTGCATTTATGATTTGGAAAGGAAATATTTTTATTTTCATGTAGAACAATTGAAACAGGCAGCTTTCTTTCTTTTGGAATGAAAACAAGTTTGCCAGCATTTTGTTGTTCCTTGTGGTGTTCTCGTTTCTGAATGAGACACTGAAATGTTGAGCTTGAAATACCTGACTTGGTAACTATTTCAGGCGAGAGTAGGTCTGGGCCATCAAAGAGAGAATATGGTTCGAATTCCTTTTGAAAGTACTTGATCTGAATTGTCTCCAGTTTCTGGACTTGTATCCTGTATGTTTGCAAACTGTTTTTTGATGAATGCATCATTAAAGAAAAGGGTTTCAAAGATGACACAAATGGATGCTTTTCATGAATGGTAGTTATCATACCATTATCCAAAACAAAATATGTGAAATCAATATCAATTACAATGAGGGGAAATGTTGTTAGATTCACTATGACATCCTGAAAACCAGGGTATACAGAAAACTGGGAGTGATGCTCACAATATTTAAACTGGCTTTTGTCTGTTCTCTTTGTTTGTATCAGCAGATTACCATGCTTGCAAAAAGCCTGAGTTGGTCGCCTTGAAAGATACAAAGAATGAAATGTGAGATTAAGGCTCAATTTTCTATCCAGTGTGTAAGTCCATGTTATGCACTGTGTGTACAGCCAGTACAATTCAAGAACACCTGGGTCAAACAAACTTTCATGAAAGAATTGTGCATTTCCTTTCAAATATTTTACATTGACATTTCCAGAAGCTCTTAATGCAACATTTCTTGTGAAGAGTACATAATTTTTATTTTGCTTTTGGAACACATTGGAAAATGCAAATTTGTATCAAACCCAAAGGAGGCAACACTTGGAGTCACAAATGTTTGATTTTCAGTGTAAAATACCCATAAACAAGGTCTCCCATTCCTGTACAAAATTCTTCTGTGCTGCCTCTTTTCATAAACATAACAATTATATTAATAAACTTTCTTTTTGTGCAAAGAAAAAAAGTGCTGTTTTCTCAGGAATCTTTGTCTCTTCCAGGCAGCTGAATGTGTGCAGCATTGCTGCAACAAATTTAAAAACCCCATTTTATCAGCAAAAAACTTTTCAGTTTTCTTGTTTTCTTTGTCACCAGAGATTGTCATGCTCATTTCATCAAGGTGGAGATGATCTTGATAAAGTTGGCAAAAAAACATTTTTGTGTAGACATGCCAAGCTTTGGTTGCTGCTTTGTTCACTTCATGAAAGAAAAGTTTACTTGGTGCCTCTGGTTTGCTTTTTGAGTATTTTGCAAACACCCAGACCAGCAGAAGTGACAACTTGAAAGTAAGGAACATTGAATTCTTGTGAAAGAGTTTCAATGTTCTGCACATGTGTCTCAGTATTCAGCAACACTTGCTTCATTCCAAAATCAATTCAAAGCCTTGGGGGAAGCACAAAACAAATACTTTGGACAGCTGCAACAAGATTCCAAGACATGAACTTTCTGCTTGGTGTTTTGTATTACAAATTCTATTCATTTCACTGTTCAATAATTTGGCAAACTAATTAGTTTGGTGGCCAAACTTGGTTCAAATTTCAAACAGAGATGAAGGTATCTCTGCAGAGATGAATGAGCAATCTCAGATGAGATTGTTTGTTTGACTATGATGTTAAAATTGAAACACAAGATGACCATCACAGAGGTTTACTACCATGGGGTGACCTGTCTGATGCAGGGGGCCAATCACCATTGGGGGCTGAAACTGACTTTGAAAACTTGAACAAGTGAAGTTAAAACACAATTTTCAACACAGTTCATTTCCCAAGAGATGTGGGGCATGGGGCTGTGCCCTTGAACCCACTTCAATGAGCTTTTTGATTGGCTGAAAGTTGGAGACAGCTGCACAGTTGAAGATGTCCTTGGGGATGAGTTCCTTCTTGAGGAGGCAGCAGGGTGGCAGTGCCCCATGCAGGTCCTCCTCCACCTACACTGAGAACAGCTCCTGTCTTGGGCACCAGGAAGATGGGTGTGCTGCCATCTGGGAGCATCTCTGGCAGTTCTGGGCCAATCAGATGATGAGTTGCAACTGGACTGATGAGCCAATGAACCTTGTGATTCACAGGTCTGGGCCCATCAGATAGCCAGGTCTGAATCAGCACCAAGCCCAATTTTAAAAATTCTGGCTGGACTTCAACCACAGTATATTCAAACATTGACTCAGATGGTATCTTCCAATCTTTCAAACTCAGACATGTGTGCACACAACCCAAGAAAAGATTCAAGAAACACATCTGCAGCATGCAAACAACACAGTGCAAGAAGTGCAATCTCAAACAGCTTGATTTGTTTCTCAATTGTTCCATCATCTGCTAGGCAGCTGTATCCTCTCCACTGTTTGCAGATTTTACCTTAGTCAGCATCTGGATCCTGTGTGATGGGGGTGGAGGGTATGGGTGTGTCCTGACCCACAGTGCTACCCTCCTCAGGTCTTGCAAGCTTTGAGCCTTTGTCTGCACACATGCAAACAACCAACAAAATAAACTGAAGTACATGCAAAGGGTCAAAACATGTGAACACAGTGTTCATCACTCCTTTGGAGAAAGATGCACAAATGTAGGCTGCTGTGTCAATGTCCTGCTTGTTGGTCCTGTCACAGTGAAATAGTGAGATGAACCTTCCCATTGGCTGATGGGCTGATGGCAGTGGTGGTTCTGAACTGAAACTGTGCACACAACACCAACACAAGTGCAGTGTCTATTGAGGTGTTGTTCCTTTATTCTCAACACACAGGTCACAAATGCGTGCTGAGAAAAGGGCATATAGTCAGGTTTGGACACATTCACACCATGCATTTGCATCAGGAAAGTTTTGAACCCCTCAGTTTCCCCAAATCATGTCCAGGCCCCACAAGCATGCAAACATATAAGTAATTCATGCACTTTTTTGTCCACAATTGTCCATGGTGAAGGTCATGCACACTGAAATGCTCAAATTGCTGGACTTAAGGATTGATTTGGGAACATTCAGGAATCAGTTCTAAGTCTGAAATTAAAAGTGTCTCTGGGACAGAACAGCTTCCCAGCTGAAGGACCTGATGGCAGAACTTCTCTTCTTTCATCCAGGGTGCTTCAGATCAACATCAATGCAGAAACTCATTGACATGACATTTGTCTTGGCCCTGGCCACTGTTGTAGACTGAAGCTCTTTGCATGTGATGCACAGAAACCAATTCAGAAACTGGCAAAATTTCTCCACAATGGCCCTGTCATTTCCTTACTCAACCAACCTGTTCCTGGATGCAACTGCATCTTGGTTTGAAGGCAAGTGGTGCACACCAATGGTGGTGTAGCCATTTCAGCCGAGTGAGACACCAGGAATCTTAATCCCAACAGACAAAAGATTCAGACAGAGGGAGAGGGAACTTCCATGACCAAGGCAAGCAAGTCCCCACCCAGGCATGTACTTACTTTTGAGGGAGTGAGTGGACACCTTAGTCAACTTGCTGGCTGGACTGACCTTCCCACCCTTTGGCTTCATGCTTGACACTGATGTGCAATGAATTGGGAACCAGGTGACAAGTTTTGCGAGTTGAGTCCACTGAGGGATGTCACACTGACATTTGACATCTTTCAAGTGGATGCAACACACTGTCTCCAACTTTGGTATCATGCACCTGCAAATGTAGTGTACCACATCAAGTGGAAGGAATTACAAACAGACACACACAGACACACACACAAACACACACAACCTTCGCAGTGTGACACTGAAAATATTGCTGTTCCCACTGCCTCTCAGCTAACCCACACACAATGTCACTCAACCTACACAGTAAACTGTCAGCTCACTGGAGTCACTGCCATGCTCTTTGACATGTTTGACAGTGTTGCCAACCCTGGCTTCACAGAGCATTGTGACCACACTGATTGCAGCATTAACCCAGCTGGTGGCACAGGCATTTATGGGTTACTGTCCTCCACAGGCACCACCAGCACTGCATTGGCTACACCACCATTTGATGTGTCCTGTGGTGTTGCCATGGACAGAAAGAGTTTCTTTTGCAACCAGACCCACAGTAGATCTACTGGAATGCAGTGACCAGACACTTGAAACAAACTACAAACTTTTGGGACTGACTTGTGTTCAGTGACACATACTGGACTATCTAGGCCCTCTCAATTCCAGGATGTTGGCACCTGGTGGGTGCACAAATCGAGTGCAATGTCAAGAAAAACAATTGCAGCCTGCCATCAGTTATCAATTTGCAGTGAGCAATTAAGCATGGAGAAAGGGAACAGTTCAAACAGTTTAAGCAGGTGGAACAGTGTGTAAACCTTTCACTTTTCTTCATCTTGCTGAGATTCTTTGTTGGACACCTCTGTGGAAGATCTTCTTTGCTCTTGATCAGACATTTTCTGTAAAAACAAGTGTCTGAACTTCTTTGAACTCTGGAATCTGATTGCTGTTGTGGTGGATGGGTGAGCAGAAACTTGTGTTCATTCAGGAGGCATTCAGTGGACTCCAGGGAGGCAGTTCACAAGACAAGTTGCACTGCACACTCTCTTTTTCCACCAGGTGATACACAAAATTCTGGTGATGTGTCCACATGTGACTTGCTTCTGCATCAACTGGAATGACTCACCAGATGGCACTTCCACCTCTGGGGATGTGGCACCAGAAGGAGACTCCAACAGTGAAAGCAAACCTCCACCCAGCACATTTTGATTCTGAGTCAAACCAGATGGGAATGGATCTAGGTAGGGTGGGCAGGGGTGGCAACTCCATGCACTCACTCATGGAGTTGGGTGAAGAACAACAGACACAAGGTAGCTGGAAGCTCTTGAAGATGTGCAACATCAGATCAAAGCTTGCAAGAAATGGCAGCCAACCACAGACAATTTTCTGAACAAACAAACAAGCAACCTGACCCATAAACTTATCAAAACAGAACCTTGACTTCTGCTTTCTGACCACAACTCGCTGCTGGCCAAGTCAAAGAAGGTGCATGAGTGGCATGGTTTGGCATCAATCAATCAACTGATCACATGAGTGCTTGTGCATGTGCATGCATGTGTGTGTGTACACTTGTGGAATGCATCTTGTCAAAATCTGGATTGCCCAGCAGGTTCTCCTTGAGCTCTGAGTTGGAGCACTTGTTGACATAGTAACTGACATGGTTGAATTCCTGAGAGCAGTAGCTGCATGTGAGCAACACAACAGTCATGCCAATTGCACCCTACATGGGAATCCATGAGATGTCAGGCATATCTGCCTGAAGGAGAAGGAAACACATTCTGAAATGCAAAATCACATGATGTCTGACACACCAAGTTACCACTTGACATGACTGGCCATTCCTTGACCAAGAGGTGTCTTCATAGTGCAACAAACACTTGTGCATCAAAGCCATCCATTTTGAAGCAGAAGGTTAAGCTCTCTTGAAGTGCTGGGAAAACAAGTGTGTGGTACAGTCCCTGTGGAGGATCTAGGATTGGGCAAGGATTGACCTGTGCTCAAAATGAGGGGGGTCATGTAAAGCAATTCAGGATCAAGGGGCACACACATGTATTATTAATTGGCCAATCCATTTGGTTGTAGGCCCTGGGAAGGTCAGTGTGAGTTGGAATGCAGAAACATGGTGAACACTGGTATCACACAAACTTGCTCAGAACCAAATTGTCTAGTTGAGGAATGATGAAGCCTGCAGGAAAAGCATCCCCTTCCCACTTCCCTTTCATTGCCAATTTCTGACCACCTTGTTTGCAATTTTAGCTCTCCATGATTCTTTTTTTCATACTTCCTTTTGACTCCTGCAGCTGGAGGAAGGAGCAACTCATCTTCCTGAGTTGCCACAGTAAAATTTTGACTGAAGGAAACTAGATTGTCTCAAAAATTGTGGATTCATGGAGGTTGCCAGCATGAGGTACATTGTGACAAGCAAAAATTTCAAAAAATGCACAAAATTTGAAGAGATCAAAATGGTGTGATAAAATTCTTACTCTCTGCCAGAAAATTGACAAACAGAAAGGAAATTTTATTTTGGTGTATTCATACACATTCATGTGGCATCCACTTGGAAGAGCTGTATGATTCTCCTCTGCAGTCTTCCTTCTCACAACCTGAGCCCTCAAGTACAGGTTCATGTTGCCGGCTAGTATCAAGGCCCAGATCCATGACAGATCAGTATGAATTGCACTGCACATGAATTTGAACCAGATCAGGTTCATTTCAACTTGGCAGGCTGAGACAAAGAAAAAGAAGCCCTCATTCTCCAATTACCTCTGTCTCTGTCTCTCTGTCTCTGTCTCTCTCTGTCTCTCTCTCTATCTCTCTAGTTGTTTGACCTTGACTGACTGTGACCTCCATGCCACTATGTTCCCATGGCATGAGGAGCTACTCATCCATCTGCAGTTCTTGACCAGTGACTCCTCGTCAATCTTGATCTTGGAGCCCTGGCTCACCCAGTCTTATGGCTGTAGGTGTACACCATCTCTTCCTTCTCCACCACTCCCTCACTGGTCTGGCATCTCCTGCAAAACACACTATGCCAAATAAACAGGCACTCATACTCTTCTTCTTCCTCTTCCCCCTGCTCCTCTTTGTCTTCCTCCTGCTCCTGCACTTGGTCCTGCTACTGCTCCTTGTCTTCCTGCTCCAGCTGCTGCTACTACTACTGTTGATGTTGCTCCTGCTCCTTCTCCTCAACTTCAGTGTGGGCTTGTTGGCCAATCCTGGGGTGTGGTTGCTCTGGGACCAGCGTTTACTCACCCAAGAAGAAACAAACCCAGAAAAAAAAACTTTTGTTTGCTCCTTGCAAAATTTATTCTCATTTGCAAACACCCAACAGTGTGACCCCAATTTTTGCACAGCAGGATCATCAAAGAAACAGTTGCTTGCAATGTTTGTGGCCTGACAAAAGAATATTTCTGAATCATTGACCATCTGAATGGTGACACTAGGCTTGGGGCCTAAAGGACAAAAAACACTTCTCCAACATGCTCCAGGCTTGCCATTACACTTTCCACTTCTCAGAATCAAGACAAGTTTTACAAAGTTTCAGGGTTCCTCATTATCTGATGGAAAACATTTCTGCAGGTGAAACAACTCTGATCTTCAAGGAAAGAAGTTGACATTTGCACCAAAACTGGTCAAATGGTCACAGCTTTTGTTTCTCTCAAATTACCCAAGGGAATATTAACTGATGTACTGAAAAACTCAGCTTTCCTTTCAAGATCAGAAAAGTTACTGGTTGTATCACAGCTTCCTTACAGCTTTTGGTTGGTTTTTGAAATGACTTCAGACACAGAAGATGATGAAAATACCAGGATTAAGAAGAGAATTGATGGGTGTTGAAACCACTGTAGTCCAAACAACCATCTTAACTGGATATTGGTTCCAGGCCATTGCCAACAAGAAGACAATGTTGGTGGGATACCAGCATATCACATTTGTAAGTGTTATCAGCACCAGCTGGAAACTCATTGTGGGATCCAAATTTGTGTGTTGTGTTGTTGCAACAACTTTCTTATGTGACTGCTGAACATGATATGCAAGAAGAGAGTGGAAAACAAATATTATTGCTGCCACTAAAAATTGAGAGGTTGTCACAAAATAAGTTAAAACAACAGTTACATATGAAGCAAGAGGGTCCACAAAAGGTAAACATAAATCTGTTGGCAAATGTTTTTGAACAAAAGCAAATATCATACAGAATCCCACTGAACCCAAGAAAGACAAGACACACAAAACTGCAATACATTTCAAAGTAAATGATTTTCTCTTGAACTTGCTATTTACTGGTTTGACAACAACCATTAATCTAGCACAGGACAGGAACAACAGCAAATATTGAATTAAAAATGTGAAATACAAAATGATAAAAGAAGCAATAAAACACATTGTGCTTGACTTCCAGACTTTTTCAGCAAGAAAAAATGTCTCTCCAAATTGCAAATTTGCAATCCAAATTATCACTAGATATACTGACAGAAACATATCTGTCAAATTGATTGCCCTTACAGTGTGTGCATAAGCACTGCTTGACTGACCAAAACATGTTTGCACAACTATAGATGCAGCATTCAAGCAAAAAATTAAGCAAGACAGAATGATATACAACAACAGTAAAACTGTGTCTGCTAAGAGCCTTGAACAAGAGACATGCCAAGGTGGTGGTGAGGAACAAACTGATTTGGAAGGAGCTATACAGCAAATGTGTGTGTTATTGGTAAAAATGTACAATGTTTTGGATCCACTGACATTTTTGAATGCCAAAGGATGTACTGTTTTGAGAGATGTATTCTTGATTTCTAGGATCTGCAATGACACAAGGTTTACAAAAGCATCCTTTGGAATATTTTCTAATGGATTGTGTGAAAGCTTCAATGCCTTCAGCTTTATCAATTGTTGGAAAGAACCTGATTCCAAATATGTTATATGGTTACATTCAAGGTTCAATGACTGCAGATTTACTTTCTGTGGAGAAGAAAAACAACCTGTTGTAATTTTTGTTATGTGATTAGATGCCACATCCACAGTGGTGAGTGAATGTGGCAAGTTTTGTGTGCATACTTGGCTAATGTTGTTGTTGTGAAGATTGAAAGTGACCACATTTGGAAAAATTTTGAACAGTGCCTGCCAGTTGTTCAAGGGAGAAAACTGAATCTGAACAAAAAAGAAAGGAAAATGTGTTTTGCTGAGGGACAATGATTTCTGACATGCAAGTGCAAAGGTCAAACAATCACAGTCCTGGGGACAAAGCACATGTTGTAACTCACACAGCATTTCATCATCAGCCAGAGGGCAGTCTTTGTTTCTGTCACATATGCTGTTCAAATGGATACACAGAGATGTTTTCTCACATTTAAACATATTCTCACAGAAAGATGGGACTCTACAAAGACCTTTGGCATTCTCATCATCACCCATG
>JAAUXT010076812.1_pt1 | contig 10988 bp, 9 predicted proteins | sample 7278171 | NCBI WGS metagenome assembly JAAUXT01 (sample SAMN14350112, study PRJNA611818) | marine sediment metagenome | isolation source: surface marine sediment (1.8m) | place: French Polynesia: Moorea | collected 2018-08 | reverse complement strand
GAGTGGTCACACGGACTGGTCACTCGGTTGGGTCACAGCGAGGGGTCACTCCGAGGGGTCACACCGAGGGGTCACACCGAGGGGTCACACCGAGGGGTCACACCGAGGGGTCACACCGAGGGGTCACACGCGAGCTGGGCCTTCGTCATTGTCGTCGGCTTCGGGGACATGTGAGCGATCTTCGAGCCCATTTCCAGACCCGGGCAAATGGACAAGATAATTCTTAAGCCACTGTTTTTATTTGATACTGGTGTGTACCATGCATGCTCCCACATGCAAATCATTGAATTATCTTGCAACCAGAATTTCGCCGCCAAACTTTGCGCCTCCCCTTCTTTCACTTGGCTCCTGTCGGGTCCAAATACAGTCGGGCAGTTCTGATTGCTTTCAAACAACGTGTCTCCACTGGATCGAACGAGGCTTTCGGTTTCAACAGCATGAGTAATGTTTGAGTCGTCAACAATTCAGTCTGCTGGTCGCATTGATTTGTATCACTAATATTGATGAGTTCTACTGTTTCCCTCTCTTTACCCAACACCGCGCAGTCACATTGGCCACGGGAAAGGTTTGCCCACTTTGTGATCAGCAAACACCAGTGTGGCGCACCGGGTCGGCAATACTGCGTGACATGGGCCTGTGTTCAGAGGTTCAACTGCCTGACAATGGCGTAACCCAATTTCTCCCGATATTTCTGCAGCTTATGTTTGTCACAGGGAAATGAATCAAACATTTAGTGGGAGCCAATTGCCGCAGAAGCCTCCATCGTTCGCTGCGTGCGGAATCATTACACCGACTCTCCGTCTGTTTGATTTCGTGATGGTTTTGGATAATGCGGAATCATTCACAATCCATAGCTCTGCACCGGCGTTGGAGCCCCAGCCAAATGTATATCATTTTAATTGTGCTCAGGGTGCCCACTGATGCAAAATAATTGCATTTCTAAATTGAGTCAAGTTCAATATTTTGTACAATTCAAACACAATAAACGAATTCTTTCGATTGGGACATTTTCTGAGTGAAAGTTGTTTCAGCTTTTCAATAGGTTCCCCAGGTTCTGCTGCACAAATTGATACTCGCTCTTAGTGTTAAGTCGGCTGCCAATTGGGTGAAATTGCTCCTTGGGGCAGTACTCTCAAATTTGGTTGCGCACAAATGTCCCGGACGAGATTGGGGGATAAAGGCTTCATGTGGTGATTCGCTTGATTGAGGTCTTCGTCGCTTCCAGAAGTGACACTGTTAGCTTTTACTCAAGATCAATTTGCTTCCCCAGCTTTGTTTTATGTAAAGTGTGCCTGAGCAGTGGAGGAGGACACAGCGCTCGGTGGGGGCGTCATTGTCTGCTGCTGTCAAAGAATCAGGACCCGCAAACTTATCAAAAGTGCTAAAAGCCTCGTTCACAAAGAGATGTGTATCTTGCGTCTGTGAAGTTCTGCTTTCAGCCAACATTGTTTGGTGACCGAACCATTTGAGCCGCACACTGAGGTGTTTGACTTGTCACGCTGGTTTGTCAACCCATTTGCTGGAGCACGAACCTCTGCATCAAGACGCGGTCATTTTCTTGACATTTTATACATTCTCTTGGTGTCTATACACCTGTCCTTTTGTGGTTACATCTGAGTCATGAAATGCCAGCAATTTTTCGAGGGACACTGAAGTATTTGTGTTGAATAATGTCCATTTTGCATTTCCAGAACACGCATTCAGTAAAATGAGTTTTCTAGTGCTGAAATCCACCGCGTAACATGTACGAGGTTTGTCTCTTTATGTGCGGGACGAGGGTACTCACGAGTACAGGTCAGACAAAAAGGAAGTTTTTGCTGTGTGAGACTTTACTGAAGACCAAATACTTTCCAGTACACTTGGTTACAAAAGGAAACATAAACTTTTTCCTTGTGGAAAAATGATCAGTAACAACAGAATGTTGAATGGGCATTGTCGCTCTGTGTACTCATCAGTCCTTAAGGAAAATCTGTTTTGTCACCATGAAACCTTCCGCACAGTACCGCTAAAGCCTTGTCCGTCACTCAAAGTAATTGCCACCTTCTCTGACACAAGAGAGGAGTCTTCTTCTGAAAGAGTGTTCCATTGCGTGTTGGAACTCGAATTGCGCCACTTGACCAATCTCAAAGTCCACCTTGTTCCAGAGATCTTCCAGTGTTGCAAAGCGGAGACCCCTCATCCTGGCCTTGATGTGATTGAAGAGGAAGAAGTCCAACAGGGCTAGATCGGGACTGTATGGCGGGTGGGGCAAAATCTTGGTTCCAGTTGCATTGAGGAAAGTCATGACAGGATCGCTGCGGTGGGCAGAGGCCCCATCATGATGCAACCAGAATGAGTTCCTTCGCCAAACTTGGGGGCGTTTCCGACGAATTGCTTCTCTGAGTCCTCATGAATCCAGCATAAAACTCACTGTTCACACCCATTCTGGCCGGGACAAACTCCCTCAAGACAACACCAGTGGAGTCCCAAAAGACAATCAGCATCACTTTCTTCATCCACTTGCTTCCGCGCACCTTGCTTGGGCGTGTCTCATTCTGTGCCAGCCATGACAACGTGGATTGTTTGGCAGCTGGGTCGTAGACTGGAAAGAATGATTCGTCCCCAGTGATGATCCTTGACCACAGGGTGGGGCTGCGCCTCATCAGGCCAAGAATTCTTCTGGAAACACGCACACGTCTCTGCTTTTGTTGGTCAGTGAGGTGGTGCACCACCCACTTCGCCAGACGTTTCTTCAACTTCAGATGGGTGTGCAGAGCACGGTGGATCGTGGACAGGGACAACTGGAATTCGCGGGTGAGCTGGCAGATCGTCTTCATCTTGTCTTGGTCCACACTGGCTTGAATTCTTCTCAGCAACTCGGGCGTCAGTTTGGGAGGTCGCCCAGTGGACTTGGGAGTCGACAGGTCATTGCGCCCAGCCTGCAGTTTGAGGACCCAGCGGCAGAAGGCACTCTTGCTTAGGGTGTGGTGGGCATGGTCCAACTGCAACTGATGAAGTATGTGACAAGGTGGAAGACCTGACCTGACCATGGAACGAATCTCGACACGCTGGGTCTCCTTGCTGTGCGCTGTGAGCGCAAAAAGCAGTGAAATTCCAAGACAAAAAATTGCACAAATCAACATTGCGCACACGACTGCAGCCTCCATCACTGAACGTCCGACAGACAGCGATTTCCGGGGTTGCTCAGTGCGTCACATCTCATGCTTTTGCGCTGAAACCAGGCCACAACATGCACAACACACACCTGCGCACGGTACTCAAGTTGCGTGCATACGCTGTCAAAAATGACCTTCAGAAAAGCATCGTCCCGCACGTAAAAAGACAAACCTCGTAGTTACTGTTTCATCCGAGCAAATGGCTGCTGCTGTAATTTTCGTCAACAACAAGAGGTAGTTCCCACACCTCTGCAACATTGTAAACGCAGCTCTCATTCATCATTTTGGGGGAAGTGTGAGAGAAGGACAGCTACAGCCTGTAGCAGCACTTTCAAAGATTGTTCACACACAATGCATGGTTGCACCGTCAGAAATAGCGGTTCCGTCCCTGCAGTTTGTCCAGCGCCAGTTCCTACCTATTTTCAACTAAAAACAGGGACGCGGTGAAATGATTAAAACGAGAGGCCATTTGCATTGTGACCAAGGGAGAATGCTTCCTGACTCGAGATCACAAAAGGCAAAGGTGCTGCACATAAACAGAAAGAGCCTTTTATCTTGATTGCATTGCATTTTCCTAACGTTGTTAGTCATGACCTGAGTGCAAAGCAATGGACACAACTTTGGTCTGCTGGAATAAAAAATGACCCAAGCAAGTGCGGATCGGATTGTGGTTTGTTCCCCGGACAATTGTGAAGGGAACGTTCATCACAATTCCATCCACGTTTGTTGAGTTCTCCGATTCCATCAGCAGATACACTCTGACTTTGAAGGACCAAACTTTTGTCGTTTCCCGAGGCGTTGAAAAGATTCACAGATTTCGTGCACAAATACGGCAAAAATAACAGAGAGATCCATCGGACTTGTGCAGTGTTGCATCGCGAACAGCGAAACCCAGAAGCGCTCTGCGTCGACAACCCGTCCCACTTCTTGTCTGATGAAGAAGGCAAATACCAATTTAGCCGAGGAATTGATGGTGGTCTACTCGTCTTGAGACCAAAGAAAGAAACGTTACTTTGAAGCCTTGCGGCTTCTGTGCCTGGGAGAGGCCCCTTTTCGTCCCTCACGTTTATGGCGCATCTATTTGACAACTCTTACTCGTAGCTGACAACTTTTCGTGGCATTCATTCAGCAAGTGTCCTTGAAAAGTGCACAACCGCACCTACGTGTTGCAAGGAGCAATTTGCGACACTTGTTGACACTTGACTGGGAAGAAATGAACATTCATGACAACACCGACAGGTTCTTTTAGTGTTTCGAATGGTTCTGACACATGGCCATGTTCTGAGACGGGACAGTGAATCATTTGTGCCTGCACACACATTGTGTTTGCGTTTCTGTGAATCCGTGTAAAGTATGTCCAGCCTCAGATCTATGGAGATGCAGACATTTTGTTCAGATGACCTGTTTCAGTCCACAATCAGTTTCAGGTTCACCGTCCTCGAACCCAGTGTCTTGACCTGAAGAACTGTGGCAACCACTACAGATAATTGTGTTTGATTTCAGATTTCGATTTTGATTGTGTGGCGACTTGGAAAGATGGATCAGATATGTACATGTTCGGCAAATGGTCTGGAACATCTGTGCTCACCCGAGATGACTCATACCGCTGCTTTGTAAGCTTCACCATCATCTGTTTTTACGTTCAAAATTCAATTCACCATTGGTTCACATGCGTGTGTATTTTTTAAAAAAGAAACACTCAGTTCACCTGCAAATTATTTATGCGGCTGCCCTTTGTTGCTGTTTCAGATGTTCGAGTCATACGGATCTGAAGTGTACATGTCCATGTCGGCTGATTCAACGTGCCGCGGGCTGAGGACCACCAGAGACGGCCCTCTGGTCCTCAGGTTCACCAAAGGTGCGCTTGTGATCACTTTTTCTTTTCGCTATCATTGGTTGTTTCAAATCACCTGCAAGGTTGCAAAGGAGAAGGAATCAAATCTTCAGAAACTGGTTTGGTTCAGACAGTGTGACCCAAGGAACAAAACTGGGGTGACCTAATAAAAGGCCTGCTCGTTGGGCCTGCCTGAGATTCGGATTTCATTTCCGTGTTGGGTGAGACAGAAGCTGCCTCCGAGTCTATTGTTATCGGAGCAGACAGATTGGCGACGGGCGACCGACGACAAAACTCAGGCTTTCGTGTTGTCTGTGTCGGTGCAGCGAGCAGCAACATGTTGATCTCAGTGAGGTGCTTTGCAGATATCTACGGCTGGCCACAAGCCGCCTGCGAATTCCCTGACTGGATCAACCATGACGCGTGGAGGGACCTCAGCGGCCAGTATCGTGTCGAGCTGGATGCAAAGAACAGAGGTTCTCTCACCTTCCATTACAAGAAGCGCCCTTCAGCCCGAGAACAAGTGCGCACGGAACTGCGCTGTGTCGAGCTGCTGGGCCAGAACACAACGGGCCGGAGCTTCACCGCAGTCAGCTTCACTTCTGCCACGTGCACGTCCCAACACCAATGCGTCATGATCACCCAAAAGGACCAAGATGTCATAGAAATCAAACTGGGTGAGTTATCGCAGCACTTTTCTTTTGCCACGCAGTCCCACCCAGATATGCAATAACGCATTGTTTGGCCATTATATTGAAAGCGTTTCAATGTCGTTTGCTTCCCGAGTTGTGTTCTGCGCTCGGAGAAGATGAGACAACACTAAATGACGACGTGCGAGATGAATGATCGCGTATTCAGTGGTGACACGATGTGATGAACATTCCAATGAAGAGCTTTTTCACCCGACGGCATCGCGTGAGGAGATCAGCCGAAAATCAAAAGACTGTTACTGACAGAATAAATACTGCTTTCGGCACCCTTGTCAAATCGCCTTTTCCATAAAATTGGCAAAGCAGCACTGTTGCACCGGCGACCCGCGCCTATTTATTTGTGGGTATTAGTGGGTGGGTGACACCTGACTGTGTGTTGTTGCAGGGAAGCTGACGGATTATGCCACAGCCCAGGCCTGTCTACAGACAGATAAGGACTATCGTGACTCCCATCTTCTTTTCCGTGAGTTCACATGAATTTCATTCACCAGTTATTAATTGAATAATATTGACATGGGGGCAAGTTAATCTCCTGCGTGTCACCAGGCGCAGATATCGACGGTGCGGGAGCCGCGCGCCGCGTTGTCAAGTGCGTCCACCTATTGAGTGATGGGCAAATTTAAATTTTACGTCCCATAAACAGGTCCTGCCGAGCCTTATTTTACGAAAGACTGAGCATTGTGCGCGGCGCAATAATTCACATTGAGGTCTGCGGAGGCGAGACTGGGAAGATTAATAACTCTTATCAATGGGAGGGAGCGACAGAAATAGTCTGTGATTAGTGACACAGAGGGTGATACCCCTATTGAAGCTGTTTGCCACCCTCTTTGAAGCTGTTGCCTGCGACTCTCTATTCTACTTGTTGGATCCCATCTGCTCTCAGCTCAACAATTAATTTTTCCCTCCTGTGGCCAGGATGACTAACACCCTCCCAGTTGGGGAAAGGGTTATAAAGAACAATTTCGCGATGCTTATTCCTTTAACAAGTCCCTGGTCGCTGACTCATCGCTAACAAAACTATAATTTCAAATCCACGCTATTAGAAATATTAGCTTATGGAAATTTCGAAATGGATCAATTTAGTGTGACCCATGGGATAAGCATTTGTAAACGCCGCGTGCTTTATGCAAATATTTCCCCCGACGAGGCTTTCCCTTGAGCACAAAGCCTCCTCCAGTGATGTTCTGCTGTGTAAATTACGCTCGCAAAGGTCGTGGAGACAAGAAAACAGATCAAGCTGTTCACTTGGGTTTCCACCGTGTTCCGCGTGTAGACTGTCTCGTTTCTCGGCAGCGCTGACGCGGGGCGGCGTGGCGTGTCCGCTGCGGGGCCGCTACCAGGTGACGTCGGGCGTGCGCAGCTGCTCCGGCCGCCTCGTCTCCGGCTGCAGCAAGACGCAGCTCATGAACATCCGCTGCAGCGTGCCCGAGCGCTCCTCCGACACGCGTACGTTTCCCGCAGTAACGTTGAAAGCTTTGCAGGTCAGGCCGTCTGTGCGAGTTTGTCTTTGTTCCGAAAGGTACATCTGCGCCGAGCAACGTGTCTGTGATGCGAAGTGGGTCAAGTGCTTTCTCCCTTTTGGCCATCGAGTGAAGCTGCTACTTTCACGCTGACGGTGGCATTTTCGTTCGTGTGCAAAAGTGAACTTTTGCAGAACAGTCTCTATGTTCGAATTCAATGCACACCGCCTGAACCACTGTCTTATTGATCTTTCAGTCGACATCACACTGGAATGCCTTTCAACATGGAGACAGCCCGACAAAACACTCATTCTAGTCAGAAATATCAACTACGAAACAGGTCCCATTGGATGCATAGTATGTAAACATTTCTTTATTCGTGAAATGTTCAAAAATATTCTGATTTTTCATCGCTCGCGCCAGTGGCTAAGAACTCCAACAAACCTCCCAATTTGGTTGTCTCTTCGCAGAAACTTATCACCCATTCAACCTACTTCGAGTTTTCATCCGAGGACGCTTGTTATGGAGGAGTCTCTCCGCTCTTTAATGCCCCCATCTCATTTGCCATTAGCAGTATTCCAGGTAAGCCGTCATTATCTTGGCGCAAATAGGCCTGATCTGTTTACATTCCCCAGAAAGAAGCAGAGACACACGACATGTCCAGTAATCTATCTCCTCCTGCAGGGTCAATTTCTAGCATTAAGTACATTCCTCTTACTTAGTGACCTTTACCAAAGTCGAACTTGTTTGTCGCGCCAAGGCTTCACTCAGACGTTGTGTAAAGAACATTGTTCAGCCACCATAAACCAACGAAAAGGTGGAAATCACACTGGAGGACAGTCAAACGAAGGAACAAGCGGCATCGACTTCATTTTTCACGAGTCTGGGTTTCTTTCCAGAGCCGTGTTCGTCAGTGGTAGATCAGCAAGCAGAACAAGAAAACGCTGTGGAGGACAACACAGCTGACTCTGAGGAGGCGTTCGTGGACTTGGGTGACCCTGAGGCACCCGAGCTGAACATAGACTCCACCACCATAACTCCACAGACCACTACAACCACCAAAAAGCCCACCGTGCACACTGTTCTTGACCAGGAACAGGACGAAGAGGAGGAGGAGCCAGAATACTCTAGTTTCTATCCAGACGACTTGGAACAATCCGAAATGGACGGAAACCTGGACGACAACTTGATTGTGGAGACGTTGCCTGATGAGCCTCGTCATCACAATGAAAGCAGCAATAGTCCCAAGGGACCTTACGTGCATGTAGGGCGCAGTCGGAAGCCCAAATCAAAAAGCACTTCATCGTCATCAGCGAGTGTGGTGCGAACTAATAACAATGCAGATGAGCATTCTGCGGGGCCCGAGTCGGCCGCCAGCACCGTCCAGTCGCGCTCCGCCTGCGGCCTCCTCCTCCTGACTGTAGCCGCAGCTACTTTTCTGCTTCCGTCTAGATGATTGAAACACTTCCCCAAAACTCTTCATGGATGACGAATTCCCAAAAGACGTTGCCGGGTACAGGTCCGTTGTACCACACACAACAGGGGAACACTGCTGAAGAGCACACGACACGAAGGATCCAGCCACACACACAAGTTGCTCTTCCGTTTTTGACTGGACTGAGCCGACACGGAAAGCATCACATGTCAAATTTGTTTTTAAAGTTGTGTGTAAATATGTAATGTGCAGACTTTGTCCCAAATGCTATCAAACTATATTTCTAGTTCCTACAGATAATCTCCAGCGAAAGATCTGTGTTCTTTCCAATTTTTGCTTTCTATGCAAATAGCCATCGATGATCACATGTTACCTATGCAAGTGTGTGTACTGTAAACATATTTATTATCCAAGGGAAATAAGGATTACCGCTGCGATATTTCTGTAGGCCTTATGAAAATATCTTCAATCAAGTCTTCGAACACCTGAGAGTGAACAGTTTTGTTGAGTTGCGTTGCTCTGCACATTCACCGAACTGGTGCTACGCACACGAACCGTGCTTCCAATGCCGACATGCACTTGGAAAAGTCTTCGTTTTCACGTGGCGTGTGGTCCTCATTCAAATCCTGAGTTTTGTCTGTGATTTTCCTTGTTGGTCCTTTTCGATACAGCATTTGGGCGACGCTGAAGCGACGATTGTTCTCACAGAACTTCGGAGTGTCGTGTTGGTCGAGTGTGCGTGTGTTCGTTCAGTGCTTTTCTTCAAGCGTCTGTTTCAGAGTTTTTGCGTGTTGTGTGCTTGCGTGAAAGATTTTGAGGATTTGAACTGTCAAACTCTGTACAAATGTAAAATAAAGTTTATTGTTTTACGAGACAACGAAAATATTTCCCCCATCTTCTGAGCTTGAAAATTCCCGCGTGTCGGGACAGCGAATTGCGTTGAGTTGTGACACAACTCTGTGCAGGTTCAACACAAACAAACGCGCAAACGACTGAGAATGATCGTACGTTGAAGCTGATCAGTATGTTGCTGGGGAAACCGCAGTCGAAGTGTAGCCTGTCACTGCTGTCGAACCGGACCAAATTACGGTGCGAAACAGCGCGGACTGACTCCCGGCGCTGAGGCAGGAGACGAACATGGCCGCGTGAAGTCGCTCCAGCCACAAAGCATTGACAACATCCTCTTGAGACACGGCCAGCCTGAATCTCGTGTCAATTTATGCACCATTCAATGGATACATGCCTTCACTGCGTACTACTGAGAGCTTCCCTTGAAAGGCAGAGAATAAAGCTGATTGATGGCAAATCAAGTTTTCAGAATTCATTGAAGGAAGACGTCCCACAAGAAATCGATTGCCGTGACAAAAGACGCCAGAAATTTGATGAATATCTTCTAGTTAAAGAGTCTTATGAAATAGCTTTTGTGTGGTGCACTTGTGAAGGCGATTTGCCTTCATAATCAAACTTTCTTAGTGCCTGCCAATAATCTGATCACACAGTAGGAGTGAGCAAGATCGCATTACTGCAGCGCCGAGGAGAAACCTGTCGCTGCACAAGAAAGGTCGGCGAATCCGGAGGGACCCCGGGCGGGTTATGTGCAAGAATTCCCGGCTAACTCAGTCGGCATTGCCTGTCACACCATTGACACAAGTCTTTCATTCTGAAAATTAAATTTCAGCTTTATCGACTGGCCTGTCAGTGTTTAGCTTGTAGATAGATTTGATAAGAGCGGTGCGAGTACAAAAGCGGGAGCGACTCAAGTTTTATTGCATTTCCATCAGACTGAGGATTTCACTTCGAGCAGAGGCAATCGGGAAAGGCAGTAACATGTAGCTTCATTATCACAACAATAGCCATTATCACACGGCCAGTAATTACGGGTGCGATAAAGCTGTCCGATCTAATTCGCAAACAACCTCTGCGACACCGCAGTACTTGTCGTCCACACTTCTTGGGGCTAAGAGACAAATTTGCGCCGGCTCCGGGTGAGGGCGCTGCAGGACCGTCCGCCCAAGTCCTCCCGCGCTGAGTGCCGGTCTCTGTGTCTCACGTTCAAACTGTCCTTCCGTGTCCTCTTCATACACTGTACTGAGGCAGACACAACGACACCGGAAAAAAAGATACTTTTGACTTGTCCGCTTTCGAACAAGCCGTTAGTTCAAACTGAAACCAGATATTAAATCTGAACGATTCACAATCCAGGTTCCCCGAGGAGAGGGGCCCACCGTCAAAGTACGCAAGATGAAGGAGATGAGGTGTCGAATGAAGACTAACTCGTGTTCCAAGTTGACTCTTGTTGTCTTTATTGCTGGCTGGTGATGAACTGACAAGCTTGCCACAAATCCTGGTTTATATACTCAAATTGATTGATGCATGAATGTTATAGAATATTCT
>JAAUXT010065121.1_pt1 | contig 10988 bp, 8 predicted proteins | sample 7278171 | NCBI WGS metagenome assembly JAAUXT01 (sample SAMN14350112, study PRJNA611818) | marine sediment metagenome | isolation source: surface marine sediment (1.8m) | place: French Polynesia: Moorea | collected 2018-08 | reverse complement strand
TGAAATCAGAGGGAGCAAAATCAGAGGGAGCGAAATCAGAGGGAGCAAAATCAGAGTGAGCGAAATCAGAATTTCCTCAAATCACCGTGAGCTCCATGGAGCTATTTTTTGGTGAAGCCGATTCAAAGACGCTTTCTGGGGCCATTCCGAAAACACAACCAACAAGAAAACAACCTTCCGCTGCAAAACTTACACTTGTGCTTGGTCTACCGACAAGAATGCGAAAATGCAAAATGGATCTTTGATGAACCAATGTTGAAGCTTTGTGCATTTTGTTACTCGTTGCCTTGTTTCATGCAGGCTTTCTTCAAGCGAGCAGACACATCTGGAGACAACCGTGTGTCGTTTGCAGAGTACATGGCGGCCATGTCCAAGGCTCCTGTGGACTTCCACTCGTGAGTACCGGCCTCAGAAAACCAAAAAGCAACAAATGGAAGGACAAAAGAAAAAAAGCCAACACATTATAGAGTCGCAAATGCACAAGATAAAAATGAGCTTTTCCATGCCAAAAGGAAAAAGATATCCGACAGCACCTCTCTGGTTGCTGCCTTCGCAAGTCAACTTTGCAAGCACAGTCTTTGCAAGCTGATGGTGTGAGAATTGTGGATCTCTGATGATTGATTGTCTGTCTGTCAGCTCCTGTCGCTGCATCATCTCTCCCTTTTATGCAGTTTTGTTGAAAAAGCAGTCATGCTGATGCTTCCCTTGGTCAACATTCCTGAAGCACCCGAGTGCAAGGCGCTCTGGAGCAAAGATCATTCTTTGCCTGAAGAGAACTGCACAGCCAAAGACACGATCTTTACGTATGGGCACGAAAAGCCTCGTGCACCATTGTGAAAACCCACAGCTTGGCTGTGTGCCATGCATGGTGCTGCTGCAACAAACAAGAAGAAAACCAAATCCTTCTGTCGTTGTAGAGAGGCAGCTTTGAGGAGGATCTTTTCCAAGTACGACCGGGACGGGAACGGACGGATAGACCGACAGGAGTTGGGCACCGTGCTGAAGGAGATGGGCAAAGTCTTCTCCGATGACGAGGTTACATTTCCAGATCCATCCACTGCCGATTGAATAGCCAGGATATTTTGACCACAAAAGTTCCCAACACTGATCTGTTGGTCACCAACAACAAAATCCTCAAGATTTGCATGGTTTTCAGGACCGTATTTTTCTAAACAGGCATCGTTGAGGTTTTCGCATGGAAGATCTCGTTTGCTAAATCACACACAAATGACCATGCAAAAGATGAAAGTGGAGATTTTTTCAACTGCAGGTTCGGAAGATGATGAGCGCCCTGGACAAAGACAAGTCGGGCTACATCGACTACGAGGAATTTCTTGATGCAGTTCGAACCAAAAAGATTTGAGTCCAGCAAAGGGCTTTCTGTAAAGAATATTTATACCTTTAGTGTGTGGTGCATCGTCATGCAGAAAGTTGTCAGTCTTATTGTGTTCCGTTCTTTTTTCGTTCTATTTTGCGCGCAGCGAAGCTGGCAGCTAGGAAGTGCGAGGAATTGATTCTTTGTGTTGAGAATTTGGAATTGAGAACAGAATCCACGCGAAGATTTGTATTCATGCACAGCGACTCTCAGCAGTTGCAGGTGGGAGCAGCAAAGTTGACAGTTTTTCTTTGAAGAAAAAAGGTGGTGCTCGTCGAGTTTCGGAGAAAACGTTTTTATTCGTTGTTGAAACTTGAAGCTATACTCGTACATGCACACGTTTGTTTGGAGATTCTGCATGGACAAAAGTAGGAGGCGACATTACGAGTGTTGCAATGCTGATGAACGCAACTTGTTCTAGTGGAAGAACAGAAATATTTTTTCCAGCAATGGTCAAAAACAAACAAGAACAGCAACAAACAAAATTTGGGAAATCAAACCAAATGCCGAGACCAGCCCACGCTGCCAATAATTTACCGATTTTTTTCCTCACAAAACGTTTGATGTTCACTTGCCGTGTGCAGAAACTGTATTGCTGGAAGCACCATTCTAGCCGACAAAGGGTTGAAAAGTGCTGTTGGTGGTCTGGTACTTTGTTCCCAGTGTAGACAGCCGTAGAGATATCTTCTCAATTTCTCTTCTCCGTAATCCGTAATTTTTCCCGTCGCTTTTCTGTTTTCACTCTCCTCTTCTGTCGCTCTTTTCGTCCTTCTCGTTTTTCTTCTTTGTTCTTTGTCTCTCTCTTTTCTCTCCTTTCTCTCTCTCTCTCTCTCTCTCTCTCTCTCTCTGCCCCAGCTCTCGTTCAGTTTCTGCAGCAGAGTGACTTGGATGTGTGTTCAGTCGAAACAGTTTCTGTGCCATCCATGGTAGTTTTCTTGAGACAAACGCTGTGAATACCAACAGTAGGCATGCAGGGCGTCACTCTCACATTTTTTAGCTCAAACTGAACTCCTCCAAGATAATTTCAACTGTTTTCATCTGAGGTTGGTTGATTCCAACAACTCCAGGGAGCTATCAAAATTACTCAAACTAACAGAACCCAACAAAATCCACGCATTTGAAAAAGGAGGACGTCTCGAACTAACTTGAACTTCAGAGAATTTTTGTTGGGAAAAGAATTTGCCTTGATGTCAAGTCTGTTTGAATTGTGCGCGATTTCCAAAGAATTTGCCAAGAATTTGCCTAGAAAAGCGTGATGTTGTCCCAATAAAGTGTACTTTTTGTTTCTCTTCAATTCAGTCAAACCAACAAGAGTCCATCTTGACATTTTCCTGCGTGGCGAAATTTGGGTGTGCGCTGCAGTATTACGCTGTACATTCGAGAAGAGACCAAAGTCTTGTCTTTTCATGAGCAAGTCATCAGTTCGTAGTGGAATCTCAGATGCAGGACCATGGCTTCTACCGCGTCACACTAACCTCTCTCTCTGGTTGAAGGCAAGTGTCCTGCGATGCTTCTGACCGGTGATGTGTGGATATCTCAACACAAAAGATTTTAGGTTCTATCAATTTACATTTTCCTGTCTCACGCACACAATGCACAAGACCTGTGTCAGAGATCTGGTTAACTCAAGTGGCAAAACCTAGTCTGTCACAGCTTGTATAAATTCTTCGTAAGACAAAGTTCCTGAGTTGTCTTTGTCCGCAATTTTTATAATTCTCTGCAAAAGAGCAAAAAGCAGATAATCTGTGCTGTCTGAATTCAGCTGTCTGGTGGTGATCCTCATTTTCTCAAAGTGGACGAAGTTGTCAGACAAAGACAAACGAATATTGCCGTACCTGGATCTCACTATCACTGAAGAACTTTCCCAATTCTTCAAACACTTGTTTCAGTTCTGCCTTGTCTATTTCTCCGTTCCCATCTTTGTCGAACATGGCGAATACTCGTCTCATCGCTGCTTTGCTGAAATGACAGTGTGTCACACGCATTAAATTTTTTGAATACTCAGGTGTTTGAAACAAAGCTACACTTCAAGAAATGAACAGGCTTCAATTGAACAAGACGTCATGTCAAGACGAAGAGCAAAACTTCTTCAAAAAAGGAAATACCAAGGAAACAAGAGACCAACGATCCTGTGGCTCCTTGCACCAGGTCCAAGGAGCGGGAGTGGGGTGGGGGCTAAAGCCGCTGTTGGTTTCGATGCTGTACCCCCATCTATTCAATGGTTGCTTTGGGCAAGCCAACAGTTTTACATTGTTTTGGAGAAAAGCAACAGAAAACCATTGCTTCACTTCCTCTTGGACAAAGCAGTGTTTCGTTTTCTTGACCAACAAAAATTTACCACAGCAAAAACCCAAAGTAATGGAAAACCATTACTTTACCGCCCCCCTGGACAAAGCAACAGTCCCAAAAAACACCATCGCTATTTCACTGAGCTCCGGTTCGACGGAATACCGCGCGGGCTTGAAAAGGGAAACACAAAGAGAATCGTTGGTGTGCTTCTCTTTGTACTCTTGATGTGTATTTGCATGGGTGCTGGGCCATTTCAGGTTGGCCCCAAACCTGGTGGTGTCTGGCCGTCTCACACTTTTCCACGCAGTGAAGAACCACCGTGGATTCTGGGGTCCAGACACCTTCCTACAGTGGTGCACCGTGGACTCAGATGTGGGTCCCTCAAATTGAGGATGGTGTGTTTACAAGTGTTTGCCACAAGGTTCAAGTCCTGCACAAGTACACGTGAAGCATGCTGGCCCACACACATTTGTTCCGGGTTGCCAATATTCCATTGAACAGACAAAGGCAACAGTCAACCTGGATGTCTCTCGATGGGACAGTTTTTCAAGACAAGAGGCACTTTGTGTTTCTTGACAAGAGCTGGTGCAACGACAACACATGTGACGAAGGGCACCTTGCAAAAACACTGGGTTCAAGCTTAGCTGTTCTTTTCTTTTCACGATGCTAGCTCGAACTTACCTGTGATGCCTGAATGGAACTCCATTCATAGCTTCGAGGTATTCGTCCTTGGAAATTTCCAGATCTCCAGACGTGTCTGCCAGGTTCAGAAATTTCTGCGGTCAGAAAAAAAGCGGGTCTACACCGCATGAGACAATGCAATAACGTTCATGTTTTTGTACCTTGGGGCTTGGTGGCCCGTACTTTTGAGACACGGAACGTAGGGACACAGAACTTTGTCCGTCGACAGAGGTGCATTGAATTTCGAGCACTGTGAGTCCATGTCCCTTTTGAGTCAGGTACGTACATGTCAACAACCAGAAGTCCTGGATGCAACAGACTCCTTGCGCCTGCTGGACTCGTCGTGAATGCACCTGTGTGTTTTCCAGACTCACAATGCACACCGGACTCAGAGTCCACCGAAACTCGGCACACACACACACACACACACACACACACACACACACACACACACACACACACACATGTATACACACATACACACACACGTTCATTGAAAGCTAGTTTGGGTCTCTGACATTGACATGAGACATTGGCATTTTGGTTTCCATGCGAACGCGGTATCACCCGAGCACCAAGGACGACGTATCGATCGATTTGGAACAGGTCGCTAAACGAGAAAGTGACTGCAGGTAACATCAAAGAAGTACGAGCTCTGTCTGCACTGTCCCGATCGCCTGCACTACAATCACCACATCAGCGCCAGTTTTTCGACTTGCCAACTCAAACCTCCTTGAAAGGGATGTGGAGGTCTGAGAGTGCTCTTCTCAAGGTGCGATTTTAAATATTATTGCAGCTCACCACAGTCAAGCTGATGAAATTGAGCAAAATGCCATTCAAAAAAGACCACTTTGTGTGTACCCTCTGGGAAAAAGTGCGAAGTGCCCAACTTGCACGCAACGCCTTGAACACCTGGAAAAAACAGGTTCCACGCAATGCACCTGAACGACTGCATGCACATGTTGAGCGCTTCGATCAATCAACGCTGGGCGAAACCTTTGCTTTCTACCAGACAATCGAGACAATAAAATACACGTAGTCCTGACTGGCACAGGTTGCATGTGACACAAACCAAAATCTGCTCGTCCGAGCCTTTGTAGCCGGCCTTTCGTAGCGCCTCTGCAAGTTCGTGGTGGGTCAGCTGTCCACTGTTGTCCACGTCCGCATCCACAAAAAACTTTTCCAGTTTGGTCATCAGGTGCTTCTGCCTGGAAAAAGAAGACACAACTCAACAAAGCTGTCATGCATGGTTCAGCCGTCGTGTAATTGGTGAGGTCGAGACAATTTAAAAGAGCATTTCGTACGCGCACGATCTCTTTGGATACAGTTGGAACCGCACTTTACATGACTTGCAAGATGAAGTGCGAAGTGACGCAAAAAGACGCAAAAAGTTTGACGCAAAAAGAAAAAAAAAAAGAATCCTCATCACGTACTCCATCTTGGGTCCCCCTCTTTTCTGCCTCCACCAGACAAACTCACCAACCAAGCCAAACTGCTCATCCTCAACGGGTTGGGAAATGAAACATACAAAAAGAAGCTACAGAAGTGTGCTCAGTGTCTAACATCCTAAAACGACGAGAAACATAGCGAGAAAACTTACAAGTCGGCTTTCAGTTGCTCAGCAGCTGCTTTCAGCGGAAACACCCCGGCGGTGAATCCACTCATCTTGCAGACCTTGTGAAATTCTGGACTTGAATCTCTTGACAGGACAGATTGGATTCTTTTGGTTTTCCAACAGTGCCTCAGCTGAAGTGATGACTCGACAATCGAAGAAACGCAGCTTGTCAATCAACAGCTTCCTTCGGCTTTTTACCTGTGCGCAGCGTGGCGCCGCGCGTGCAGCATCTCGGGCTCTCGGAGACGCTGAGCGCCGTTTCCACCTGACTGGAGTTGGCCCACAAAAGCAAATAGATGCTTTGTTTGATTATTCTGAAAAAAAAAAGAAAAATGGTTGGATCCAAAATCAGTCATTTTTTTGTGCCCTACTGCTTTGAACGAAGGGACAAAGGTTCAAACCTGCGCGTCTTTTGGCACTTGCACAAAACAAATCCCCAGCAACGTTTTGAGTTGTGTTTGAGGCATTTTGCTTTGAGACAGATCAATCTGTGCACAGATAGGAAAGTTGCGCAATTGCAATTGATCTCCTGTAACAAAGGCTGCGAGGGAGCCAGCGAACTCCTGAGGACTGTTTGTGATCAAATCACACTTTCACTATTTTCTTGTTTGGTGATTGAAACTTTCTGTTTCTCGTGGTTGTCAACTTTTTGGTGAGTGCTTCAGCCACCTGCCACATTTGCAGTGAAAGATCCATCGCAAAAGAGAAAAGAACCTGAAGTTCAATCGAACCCAAGACGAGAATAGCATCTCAAAGTCATTGGGTAGGTTCGGCAGATTTCGCCAAGATACGCGCGAAGATATATGCGCAACTTCAATCAATATCGAAAGAACATTATTCACTGATGCAACACCTCTCGTATTTTTTCTTCTTTCTGTGCTGTGGGCCTTGAGCAGATTTTTTGTTTTCCAATTGAACAGATCATATAAATAAATAGTGAAAAAAATGTTAGAAATGCTGAGTTTTTTCCACCTTTGAAGGCAGCTCGAGCCAGTTCGTCAACGTTTTGGACACCTCTCGGACATTGTTCTGTGTGCCCAAGAATTTTGATAAATCAGGCTTTTGGATTGGAAGCAAAGCGTGGATAGTGCGTCACGATTTTATGGAGTCGATACGCTCAGCTCCACACTTCTCGCTCCTCATATCCTTCCTCAATTCAGCGTGGTTCTTGTGGCTGCGGCTGCACCTGGCACAGAAGTGGCACCAGCAGCAGATCTTTTCCCAGAAAAGGCCTCTTGAACCTGACAAAACCCGTGGAAACTCTGCAGGCAGCACCAATGCACCTGAAAAGAAAAACTTATGCCTGGTGATTGAAGCGAAAAGCCATTTGATGAAGCCATCCCAAGGCTAATTAGATTTAAAGAACTGGGGAAAAAACGCACGAGAGAAAGATGACAAGGCTTACTTGGCGTGATCAACAATAGTGACTGACAGGCCTGCCAAATCCACAGCTTTCTCAGTTTTTCTGCTTTTCTTGTTGTCGTCTTGTTTCATCTACCTTCGCAGAATGGTACGGACCGACAACATTTTGTCTCGATGAAATGCCATCAAAAAGAGAAAAAAGGTTCGTCCCATTTCGAGGCAAGTCAATCGGCCCGAATGTAACCTGTCCTAGATTTCAGGGTTCCCAATCATGCCGTTTGCAGGTGAAACGCGCTGCTCACGAGTGAACGCATGCGACTGACACACCGGCACAATTGCTCTTTTAGTTCATGTGAAACATTCATTACAAAGGCAGGAACGACAAAAGTCAAACAGCTGTGCAATTATGTTGCACAAAAACGGACAAATATTGCAACAGTAGCTTGAGAAGCATTCCACAAATTTACTGGAACACTTCCGTCCAAAATGGATTGTTTTCAAGTCTTGGTCACTTTGGTTCTCACAACAGACATTTTCCTGGGTAAGTGGACGACGGTCACTTTGGAGATCGAACACAGGAATTTGTTTTGAGCTCATTCAGCGTTCAATTGGTGCTGTTCAAAATTCATTCCGAAAAGTTCTTAGAAACCCGAGATACTCAACCGTGAATTCACGAAAGCCAAACATTCTCAGAATTTCGGACCATTGGGTTTGCTCCGAAGAAAGTGCTCTTCTTATCAAAGAAAACTCTGCACTAAGTTTCTCGGATTCTCGTACAAAAATGGCGTGCTTTGTCAGGAAGAACCGTGAGTGAAACCAGCAGCAATGTTGCCAGTTCCCCAGGTTGGGAGAACGAGCAGGTCTTGCAATCGCTCGGGTAGTCCCTCGTGTACCATGTCTCCTCATTGCAAAAGAAGCCTTGTGATTATTGCCTTGAAAATGTTCGAACAATGGATTTTTTTGTGCAAAACGCAATGTGCGAAATGCAAAATGCGACACGAAGAGCACAAAAAATCAGTGTGGTTCGGAGACCGGGCGCACAGGGACTTGAATGGAAAGGAACGTGATGGTTGCTGTCTCTGTGATACCTGTTTCAGTGTCTGCGGTGACGCTGTCCTTCAGCTTCAGCCACCTGCTCATGGAGCCGGGAGACACGAGCATCCTGGATGTCGTGCTCAGGTGAGCACTACAAGGGTCGTCTTCCCTTGTGGGAGACTCAATTCGAATCGGGATAAAATGGCTATTTTGAAATTTTGCTGACGCAAAAAACATGAAATGGGACACAATGGGCGATGCCAGCCATCAAAGATCCTGTGGAAGGTCCGAATGACGTAAGAAACCAAAGCGAGAGTCAGTGGATCAACTGTGATGAATACGAGTACATGTGATCTCAGACAAAAAGAAGACCGAGAGAACCACCTTCGTACCGGTACCTCTCTGGGCGTTGGATTCGTAGTTTCCGAGACGCCTTCAGCACGCGACTGACACCGCGCGCACGAACCAGCCTGTGAAAAAACAAACCTTGTGAAACGACAAAAGCAAGTGTCGCACGGAAAAACCGCAGCTTCCAGCAAAATGATGGAGCCTATCCATGAACTGTCTGGAAACACACCAACACGACATTGCTGTCATCGATTCTGGCTGATGCGTTTGTCAAGGTCGAAAGTTGGAATTGGGGATCAAGCAGGTGACCTTGGGTTGATGAATCAAGTCACACGCCACCTCTCCTGGACAAACTGTCCCAGGACAGACTCTCCGGGATGTGCGTGAGTCTTGGATTACACGTAAAAAGCTCAAGTACGTATATAAACAGGAGCAGACCATATATATGTGAACCCAATATATGTGTTTATTCCTCTTCACCGGCAGAACAAGTTGTTCTGATAAGTTTGACCCTCAAAGTCATGCGGATTGGTGAACGTGTGAACCTTGGGACATGGTTTGTAACTGAGCAGAGCCTAGGGCCATGGCTGGGGTCAGAATGAGCCAGTCCCATCAGCGCCGTGTGTGGCTTGGCTCAGAAGGGTGGACTCTGGCTTTACCGGACTCGCAAAGTGCGCCAACTGCCAACACCCTGAAAGCAAAAGCCTCACTTCCCCGTTGCAGCTCTCCGGTGGACGACAACATCACTGTTCGCTTCCTGTACCAGGAGGACAACCGCATCTTGCCGTACCAGCTGAAACCTATCATTAACGACCTGCCCGAACTCACGTTGGAGAGCGGCAGAACCAGATACGAGGTGCGCATTGTCGCAAAGAATGTGGGAGAACTGTTTGTCTACATCAACCATTCCAGCACCCAGGAACTTGAGTAAGTGAGTGAACACATGTGTGCGTGCGAGCGTGCTTGGATGCGGTGAGTGTGCGTGTTGCCCGCGGTTACACAAAAAGCCTTCAGCGCTCCCTTGGCAACTTTCCCAAGTCTGTCGGCAAGCAATTTTGGCGAGTTTGAAACATGTTTCTGACAAAAGGTTTTGAAAGGACAATGCGTTCAAAGTTCAAATTTGAATTGCGTCCCGCAGGCCGAGTTTCCTGCATGTGCAGGTGCACGTCATCAACTCGTTCACGCGGGAGGTGCTCGCGCATCTCTGCGGCTGGGTCTACCTCGTCGCTTGGAGCGTCATGCAGCTGCCACAAATCTACCTTTCCTGGAAAGCAAAAAGGTGCGGAGCCATCTTCAGCGACGGCCCGATCTAATGCTGATCTGAATGACTTGCGGAGCAACCAACAATGAATTATTCTTTTCCTCCTGTTTTAAGTCGATTAAATCTGCAGAACGAAGTTTTCAACAGACAAAAAAGTTGCTGGTGTCTCAGGCTCCGACCTGCATGCGTACCGTTGCACCGGCGGAATGTGGTCCTGAAATTTCAGGACCAGACAATGACGTCAAAGTATGGTCCTGAAATTGGTTTACGAGCACGTTCCCACGTATTTGGAGGTGGGAACGTGGTCCTGAAATGTAAGGACTACTCGTACATTCCGCCGGCGGAACGTAGTCATTGTCGGAACGTCTTGTTATACCGGGAGATCTGAAAGCAGCTTGTCTTGCGCGCCATTTTTACAGTATCGATGGGGTCAGTATTGAATTCGTGTACTTCAACACGATCGGAAACGTCGCCTACACGATGTACAACTGTCTCCTTTTCTTCGTCGACAGCATCAAAGTAAGATAAGTCCCATGCTGTGACGCAAGGTAGATATTCGTTTTGTGAAGTATGACTGATCACAGTTTCGTACCAATGATGTGAATTCTCGATTCAAATGAATTCCGAGACGCATGTTCTGGCCGCACATCATCACTCGTTGCACTGATTTTCACCTCAACTCGCTTGTTTCCAAAACTGCAGATGGTGCATCGTGAGGACCATCCGTTCGGCCCGATGCCGGTCGAGCTGAACGACGTCATCTGCAGCATCTTCATGACCTTTGTCTCCTTCATCCAGGTCGCCCAATGCTTTCTGTATGATGTGAGTCGTTCCTTTCTGGATGCTGGACCTGGTAGAATGTGCTGGAATCTTTTGGGGTGAAACCGCACGCTCAGGCTTCCCGACATTTACCTCCCTCCATACTGCGAGCACTGCGCGACGTTGAAGTGCCCAGATTCTGTTCCAATCTGACACTTTGATTGTGTGTGTGTATGTGTGTGTGTGTGTGTGTGTGTGTGCGC
>JAAUXT010058604.1_pt1 | contig 10988 bp, 8 predicted proteins | sample 7278171 | NCBI WGS metagenome assembly JAAUXT01 (sample SAMN14350112, study PRJNA611818) | marine sediment metagenome | isolation source: surface marine sediment (1.8m) | place: French Polynesia: Moorea | collected 2018-08 | reverse complement strand
CCGGTCTGGAGTCGGAACTCCGCCCAGTCCAGGTTGGCCACCAGCCCGCCGCCGCCTCCGCAGCAGAAGCTCTCGGCCCGGTTGGGCACCATCTCCCGAAAATCGGAGCATGCGGCTCTGATGACCCGCCGCGGCTCTTCAAAGATGCCGCCCTTACGGCCTAAGTTACAGGGGTCGTGATAAGTCACCGATTCACGCGTCTTGGTCGGATCCAGCTTCAGGCGGCCGTCCCGCACATACTCGTCCATCACCTCCAGTATGCTTCGAACCGTGAAGTCCAGGGGCCCGCCGAACCATTTCGGCGCCTCCCACTTCAACGCAGCGTAGGCGTGACCGCACTCGCCGACGATGATTTGCTTCGCCTTGAGACGCTTCGCCTCTTTGAGGATCCGTTCCGTGATCCTTTTCGCCCTCGGGACGTCACCCAGGAACACCGCGTAGTTGGACACCTCGAACATGCTGAGCGTCCACGAGGCATTGGCCGCGTTGAAGACGATGGCAGGCGGCACGATGGTATGCGCCCCGGACAACGGCACGTAGAGCATGTCAGCCTCTTCACCGACGGGTATGCGAGCCCGGGGATCCCCCAGCTTTTGACGCACCTCCTTTTCCAGTTCCTTAATCTGCTCCAGGTACATGTCCTGCAGTACATCGGCGGCCTCTTCCCTTGCCAGCGCGGCATCCGCCAACTGGTCCAGGATCTCGGGTGCCTTGCCGAGCGCCGTCAGCGTGCCGCGCACCGCGGCCATGATCTGGGGCGTCTCCACCGCCATGGGACAGTTGATGACGCATCTCTCGCACAAGGTGCAGCTTCGAAACGCGAGCTCGGACCACTTCTCCAGCTCTCGGTCCGTCAGATCCGCAGCCCCGGTCCAGAAGGGAAAAATCCTGCTCAGCCAGTCATGGGACCGACGCAGCACTTTCCTCACCCGCTCGGTCTTGGCGACCGGCGACAATGCCGGATCCCGGGTTGCCAGGTAGACGTGACAGGCCTCGATACACCACCCGCAATGGGTGCACAGGTTGGTGGCTGAGGTGCCCACCAGTCGGTTGAAGCGACCCTCCAGTTCCTGCAATGCAGCTCGTGTGCTCATGAGGCACTCCCCGCGGGAGGAATAACCCCGCGCCGTCCGTACCGCGTCCCCGTCAGCACATGGGAGAAGAAGAAATAGACGTAATGGGAGATCTTGCTGAACGGTACATAGAACAGAAAAGCAGCCGTGATGAGGAAATAGGCGAGGCGCCATTCGGGCGTATCAAGCACAAGCGCCATGACGGCCGCGAAGAAAAAGAACTCCAGGGAGACCAGGGAAAAATAGTCGTCCGGGGTGCTGACCAGGCGCAGCTCGGGTCGGCGTACGCGGCGCACGAGCTTGATGACGCCGACGACGATGGCGGGCGCGATGAGCACCGCAAAGAGCCACCGCACTGGCCGAGTCATCAGCTCAGGGGCGAACGGAAACGTGAACGTATTGACGATGGCCACCAGTGCGCCCACATGGTAGATGGCGAACTCCAGCCAGCGGCCCAGGTGCTTGCGACTGCTCTCCATGAGCCACGGCAGGAAGATAGTCCCGTAGGAACGCAGCACACCCCTTGCGGGGCTCCCTTTACCCGGCTCCCGCTCCCATGGCATGGGCAGTCGAGCCAGTTGATAGGCCTTGATGGAATAGAGCACCGCCATCCAGGTCAGCGCAATGGCCTGGAGGTCATGCTCGACGAAGTGCAGAAGTTCCGGGTCGATCATCATGCTTCACCGTCCCGTGTCGGCGTTTTGGCCGGGGCGCCGCACCCTCCCCGCCGCTTGTGGCGGCCGCTGTGAAATCGTTCTCCGGCTATTTCAGGCGGCGAACGACAAACCTGAAGATGCCGTCCTCCTTAGCCATCTTCACCATCTCGTTTCCCGAGCTCTTGCACCATGCGGGTATATCCATCATTACCCCCGGATCCGTGGCCGTGGCCTCTATCACCTCACCAATGTTGATATCCTTCACGGCCTTGCTCACCTTCACCACGGGTATCGGACACAGCAGTCCCTGGAGGTCCAGTACCTTGACGATCTCGTAATCGTCCGCCATCAGCGTGTTCCTCTTTCAACTCCCCTCGCGCGAGTACCAGAAGCCCTGATAACCACATAGCTGAACCCCGGACTAAGCCGCCTTCGGTAGCTGCTCGTGCTTCAAGTAAGCCTCCATCTTGGGCACGAAGTATGGGATGACCTGGGGCAGCATCTTCGGCAGCAGCTTGTCCATGACCGTGGGCATCAGCTCCGGCATTTGCTCCTTCATGTAGTCAGGCATGGGCACGACCTTCTCCATGGCCTTCAGCATGTCGGGCATCAGCTTCGGCATCATCCCAGGCAGCAGCATCGGAAACAGGGCGGGCAGCACGGGCCTCATCATCACCAGCATGCCGTCCCGCACCCCTTCCGAAGTGTGTTCTATCCACTTCATGGTGCCGCGGAACGGCTGCGGCATGGCTTCGATCATCTCGGGCAGCATGCCCGCCATGAACTCAGCCATGGCCTCGGGCTTCAGGAGCTTGATCATGGCTTCGAAAGTCGCCCATTGCTCGAGCATGTCGCCGGTGGGATCGGGCAGCCTGACGCCCAGGCCCTCGGCGGCCACATGGGCCAGGTCGACAATCGGCAACCGGCAGCCGGTCTTGCTGGCCGTGACCCGCAGCTGAACCTCGCAGCAGGGGCAGCCGGCCACCAGCGCATCGGCGCCGGTCGCCTCCGCCTCTTTGAGCCGCATGTCTCCCACCTTGACGGCCGCCTTGTCCGGGCTCTCCAGCAGGCTGAGCACGCTGCCGCAGCAATGAGCCTCCTCTCGGTTGTAGGCCATCTCTCTCAGCTCGACGCCAGGGATGGCCCGCAGCAGCTCACGGGGCGGCTCGTAAATTCCGCCTGCGCGCCCCATGTGACAGGAATCATGCCAGGTCAGCTTGCGCGCGACAGGATGTGTGAACTTCAGATCACCAGTCCGTATTCGGTCGGCAAGCACCTCCGCGTAATGTCGGGCCGTCAAATGGAATGGGATACCCAGCTTCTGGGTCCACTGGGGATAGTAGGTGTGCCAGGCCAGCCAACAGGCCGGGCAGGAGGTCACTACCGTCTCGACACCGCGACGCTGCATGGCCTCCACGTTGTGACGCAGAATGTTCTCGAACGTATCCCATGCCCCGGCAAGCAGCATCGGGATGCCACAGCAGGCCTCCTCCTCACCGAGATAGGTGAAGTCGATGCCCGCGGCGCACAACAGGCGAGCCGTGCCTTCGGCGATATCCTTCTGCACCAGGCTTGCCGTGCAGCCGGGAAAGTAAGCCACCTTTGCCTTCGGTCGGACCAGTTTCCGGACTTCCTGAGGCATCCAGCGGATCCGATTGGCCTGCGCTGTCGAGCAACCGCCGAAGTGGAGCACACCTGACACCCTGCGTGCCCTCTTCTCCCATTCTTCCGGCACCCACTCGTCACGGTCCTCCCGGTACGCACCCCAGATGTTGAGTTCCTTCTCCGCCGAGGCGCGCATCATCTCGAAGGGCGGCAGAGTCAGCCCGTCCCGCTTCTGCACCAGCTCGCCCCGCATCTTCATCCAGCTGGACTCGTTCGGGAGCTGCAGCGGGCACTTCACGTTGCACATCTCACAGGTCGTGCAGGCGAGGAAGTTGTTGACCCATTCCTGCGTCATCCTGGCGCGGCCTTCCATGTAGTCCCGCAGGAAGAACCAGCGCCCGCGGGGGGACTCCGATTCCCAGCCGCGACCGTAGTACTGGTCGCACTCGTCCACGCAGTAGCCGCACTGGGCGCAGGCGTATGCGTACCAGGCAATATCGTCAGGAATGCCGCGCTTTCCCTGTCCCTGCAGCCGCTCGCCCACCGGGCTTCTCATGGCGTTGGCCGGTACGCGCGCCAGCGGCTCCAAGGGCAGCATCAGCCTGAGCAGGTTGGCCACGAAGCCCGCATCGGTCACCTTGCACGGATTCAGAATCCCGCCGGCATCGATGCGCTGCTTATAAGCACGCAGCTTTGCGGCGCGCTCCTCGCCGAGCACGGCGTCCGCCTGGCGGCTGAAGTACAGGCCGGTGGAATAGGGTCTTCCGCCGTGCTTGCGGGCGATCCGCAGGAGCGTCAGCGAAAGGGCGTAAGCTACGCCGAAGCCGAGCTTCCGCTCGTCGTGGGGGATGAAGCCCAGCAGAGTGACCTGGCCCGCCCGCGACCTTTCCCGCCCCGCCTCCAACGTACCCTCCAGCGTCAGGGGCTGCTTGATGGCCGATTTGGCCTCGTCCAGCACGGCGGCCAGACGTTCCAGGGGCACCACCACCTCGGCGGGCAGCAGGCTGGGACCGAGCCGCTTCACGTGCATCAGAGCAAAACGCGACTCCCACTCGTGGTCCGCGGTCGGCTGGTCGAGCAGCCGCGCCCCGCAGTTATCCAGAATCTGTGACAGCTCCGTTTCAACGGCAGCCCAGTGCCCCTCTGGCGCCACCAGCAACAGCGTGTAGCCGTCCTCGGGCAGCTTGGGCGGCGACTCGTTGCTCGGCTGGCCGTGCACCAGCTTCGCAGGAAGCCGATTCCGGAGCCGCGCCATGGTGGGATTGATGAAGCTGGCCGACCACAGGGGCATACCGCGCTTCAGCATCTCTTCTAGTGCTGCCGAGAGGGCGGCGGTCGTGGCGAACACATAGGCGCGCACCCGTTCAGGCTGTTTGTCGCGCACGCTGACGGTTATCTCGGTGATAAAGCCGGTGATGCCCTCCGCCTCGCTGATCAGGTCGAGTCGCTCTCCCGTGAAAGTCTCCACCTGGCCGCTCGGCAGCACCACCCGCGCCGACACCACGTTGTCCCGGAAACTGCCGTACTCGAAGGCACCGTAGCCGACGCCACCTTGAGCGAGCCAGCCACCCACCGTCGACGACGGCGCACTCGACGGATAGGTGCGCAGCGCCAGGCCTGCCTTGGCCAGCTCCCGCTCCAGATCGGCCCAGACAACCCCTGCCTCTACCCGGGCGGTAGACGCCGTGGCATCCACAGCGAGCACTCGGCGCATCCGGTTCATGCTGACCGTTATTCCTCCCTTGACGGGCAACACCCCGCCATAGCCCGACGTCGCCTTCGCCCTGGGCACCAGGTGCACGTGTTCCCTGTTGGCCCAATGCACCAGCCGAACCACCTGCGCTTCCGACTCGGGCTGCACCACGGCATCGGCCGTGGCGCGCCCCATGAGCGGCCTGATCAGTCTGGGTATGGCGGCGACATCATGGCTGTAGATACGCCGTTCCTCTTTGTCGAAGCTCACCCATGCACCGAAAATCCTCGTCAGCTCAGCTTGCTGAGTCGGTGTCAACCCGCGCATCTGGAAGCCTCCTCGGCAGAAGCCAATAAATTAGTCTTCTCTAATAAACTATACCGCCGGGGATGCCGGAGGTTTGTTGACCCCGGTCAACGAAAGCCGAGATCATCGCGCCGGACGGGCTGGCGGCGCTTCTGAAAGGCTTGACAAAAGTTCCCCGTAGCGCTCCTATAGAGCGAGTAATCGCCGCAGCCACATTCCGACTCTCGGCATGGTCCCCGGCGCGGTTCTGAACGCGCCGGTCAAGGCATGGCACTCCGGCTGCAATGGCGCTTACGCCCACCCGGCCAAACCGTATCTCAACAACAAGGGCTGGACGGGTTCCCGGGCAGTGTTCGCTTTTTTCTTACCAGATTGGGGGTACACGGCATGGCATCTCCCGAAACCTTCTATGAGGTAATGCGCCGACAAGGCATAACCCGTCGGAGCTTCCTTAAGTTCTGCAGCCTGACCGCGGCGGGGCTCGGGCTGGGACCCGCCTATGTGGACAAGATCGCCCACGCGCTGGAAACCAAGCCGCGCGTTCCGGTGGTCTGGCTACATGGCCTGGAGTGCACCTGCTGTACCGAATCCTTCATCCGCTCGGGGCATCCCCTGGCCAAGGACGCCATCCTGTCCATGATCTCGCTGGACTATGACGACACGCTCATGGCAGCGGCGGGAGACCAGGCCGAGGAGATCCTCGAGCAGACCATCGAGAAGTACGACGGCCAGTACATCCTCGCCTGCGAGGGCAACCCGCCCCTCAACGAGGACGGCATGTACTGCATCCAGGGCGGCCGGCCCTACCTGGAGAAGCTCAAGCACATGGCCCATCACTGCAAGGCCATCATCTCCTGGGGCTCCTGCGCTTCCTGGGGCTGCGTGCAGGCGGCACGCCCCAATCCGACCCAGGCCGTGCCCATCCACAAGGTCATCCACGACAAACCGATCATCAAGGTGCCCGGGTGTCCGCCCATCGCCGAGGTGATGACCGGCGTGGTCACCTACATGGTGGCCTTCGATCGTCTGCCGGAGCTGGACAGACAGGGCCGGCCGAAGATGTTCTACAGCCAGCGCCTGCACGACAAGTGTTACCGGCGCCCGCACTTCGACGCAGGACAGTTTGTGGAGACGTTCGACGACGAGGGCGCACGCAAGGGCTACTGCCTGTACAAGGTGGGCTGCCGGGGTCCAACAACTTACAACGCCTGTTCCACCCTGGAGTGGAATGACGGCCTGTCCTGGCCCGTCAAGTCCGGCCACGGCTGCCTGGGCTGCGCAGAGAACGATTTCTGGGACAAGGGATCGTTCTACAGCGCCGTGCCCAAGCTCAACGTCATGGGCGGAGTCGAAGCCGACGCCAACAAGATCGGCGTGGTGCTCGCCGGCGCCGCCGCCGTGGGTGTGGCGGCTCACGCGGCCGTGTCGGTAGCGAGCCACATGAAGGGAAAGCAAGCCGAGGAGGCCAGCGATGAGTAAGACGGTTACACCCAACGGCTTCAGCCTCGACAACAGCGGCAAGCGGGTGGTGGTCGATCCCATCACCCGCATCGAAGGCCACCTTCGCATAGAGGTTAACGTCGACGAGAACAACGTGATTCGCAATGCCGTGTCCACGGGCAACATGTGGCGCGGCCTGGAGGTGATCCTGCAGGGCCGGGACCCGCGGGATGCTTGGGCGTTCGTGGAGCGGATCTGCGGGGTTTGCACGGGCGTGCACGCCCTGGCTTCGGTACGGTCGGTGGAAGACGCCCTCGGAATCGAGATCCCGGAGAACGCCAACACCATCCGCAACCTGATGATGCTGGCCCAGTACACCCAGGATCACCTGGTGCACTTCTACCATCTGCACGCGCTCGACTGGGTAGATGTGGTGAGCGCCCTCAAGGCCGATCCCAAGGCCACTTCGGAGCTGCAGAAAAGCATCTCCCCCTGGCCCAAGTCCTCCCCGGCCTACTTCCGCGATGTCAGGAATCGCATCCAGGCCTTCGTGGAGTCCGGTCAGCTTGGACCCTTCGCCAACGCCTACTGGGGCAGCCCGGCCTACAAGCTGCCGCCGGAAGCCAATCTCATGGCGGTGACCCACTACCTGGAGGCCCTGGACTTCCAGAAGGACATCGTCAAGATCCATACCATCTTTGGCGGCCGGAACCCGCACCCCAACTGGCTGGTGGGGGGTGTTCCCGCCTCGCTCAACGTCAACGAGACCGGTGCCACGGGCGCCATCAACATGGTGTGGCTCAACATGGTCTCCGACATCATCGACCGCTCCATCGCCTTCGTAGACCAGGTCTACCTCCCGGACCTGAAGGCCATAGCCTCGTTCTACAAGGACTGGCTGTACGGCGGCGGCCTGTCCAGCAAGAACGTGCTGGCCTACGGGGAATTCCCGGACCGAGCCAACGACTGGTCCGATGACAACCTGGGCTTTCCGAGCGGTGCCATCGTCAACGGCGATCTGGGTAATGTCCAGGAGGTGGATCCAGACGATGTGGAGCAGATCAAGGAGTTCGTGGATCACTCCTGGTACAAGTATCCGGACGGCGCCACGGGACTGCACCCCTACGACGGCATAACGGAATCCAACTTCGAGCTGGGCCCCAACACCAAGGGCACCAGAACCGCTATCGAGAACCTGGACGAAGCCGGCAAATACTCCTGGCTGAAGACGCCCCGCTGGCGCGGCCATGCCATGGAAGTGGGGCCCCTGGCGCGCTACCTGGTCGCCTATGCCCGCGGCCGGGAAGACGTGAAGGCCCAGGTGGACGGCCTCCTGAGCGAGCTGGGGGTGCCCCTGGACGCGCTGTTCTCCACCCTGGGACGAACCGCGGCCCGGGGACTGGAAGCCTCATGGGCTGCCCACCGGATGCGCGAAGAGCAAGACAAGCTCATGGCCGCCATCAAGGCCGGTGACACCTCCACGGCCAACATGGACATGTGGGAGCCGAGCACATGGCCCAAAGAGGCCAAGGGTGTGGGCCGGGTCGAGGCGCCGCGCGGCGCCCTCGGACACTGGATACGCATCAAGGACACCCGTATCGACAATTACCAGGCGATTGTGCCCAGCACCTGGAATGCCGGACCAAGGGGCCCGGATGGCAACATCGGCGCCTACGAGGCTGCGCTTCTGAATACCCCCATGGCGGACCCCAGCCAGCCTTTGGAGATCCTGCGGACCATCCACAGCTTCGACCCGTGCCTGGCCTGCGCCTCGCACATCATCGGACCGGACGGTCAGGAGCTCGCAGCAATCAAGGTGAGGTAGGTTCTTTGTAGGCCTTAGGTCGTAGGTCGTAGATTCGGAGGTCGAGGGGAAGACGTGGAAGGTCAACGCTAGCGAGATGAGGTGTGTCGGGGCAGGCCAGTGGAGATGAAAGGCAGGCCTCGGCGAAACACTTCTTCACCCTACCTGCGACCTACTACCTACGACCTGAGGTCGAAGACCGCCTCAAGGAGACAACATCATGCAAGACACAGTCGCGGCGACCGAAGAGCACAAGCCCGAGAGGCTGAAGCCCCTTTATGTCTTCGAAGCGCCGGTGCGTTTCTGGCACTGGATCCATGGGTTGAGCATCCTGGTGCTCGCCGTTACCGGCTACCTGATCGCCGAGCCGCTGCCGTCCCCCATCGGCGAGGCAAGCGACCGATTCCTGATGGGCAACATCCGCTACATTCATTTCGTGGCGGGTTATGTTTTCGCCATCGCCTTCGTGGTGCGCGTCTACTGGGCCTTCGTCGGCAACACCTACGCTCGCGAGCTGTTCATCGTGCCCATCTGGCGTCCGAGCTGGTGGAAACAACTCTGGTACGAGATAAAGTTCTACAGCTTTCTCACCAAGGAGCTGCACAAGGAAACGGGACACAATCCCCTGGCTCAGGCGGCCATGTTCGTCTTCAACGTGCTCATGGGCCTGTTCATGATAGTCACCGGCTTCGCCCTCTACGCCGAAGGACTGGGCCAGGGCAGCTGGGCGGACCAGCTGTTCGGCTGGATAACCCCGATCCTGGGCAGCAGCAAGGACGTGCAGTTCTGGCACAACGTGGGCATGTGGCTGATCCTGGTGTTCGTTATCATACACATCTACATGGCAATCCGGGCCGACATCATCTCCCGCCAGAGCAGCATCAGCACGATTTTCGGCGGCTGGCGCTACTACAAGGATGACAGGCCTTAAGGGGAAGGTTGGTGGACGTTGGTTGACCCGAGGCCCTCAGGCCTGTGGAGCGTTGGGAAGGCGCAGGGGACTGTCTTCGAACAATTAGCTCATGCCCCCTGAACCCGACCGGATAGCTGATCCCCCGCCCATGGACGTGCTCGTGCTCGGCATCGGCAACGTCCTGTGGGCCGACGAAGGGTTCGGTGTACGCGCCGTTGAGGCCCTGCACGCCGCATACCGCTTTCCGTCAGGCGTCCGGATCATGGACGGCGGCACCCAGGGCATGTTTCTGCTGCCCTATGTGCAGCAGGCAGCCCGCCTGCTGGTGTTCGACGCCATCGACTTCGGGCTGGCGCCCGGCGAGATGCGGCTGATTCGCAACCATGATGTGCCCCGCTACATGGGGGCGAAGAAAGTCAGCATGCACCAGACCGGCTTTCAGGAGGTGCTGGCCTCCGCCAGCCTGACCGGCCAGTATCCGGCTGAGCTGGCACTGATTGGGGTCCAGCCCGTGGAGCTCGACGATTACGGGGGCAGCTTGCGGCCCGCGGTCAAGAGCCGCCTCCCAGACGCCATTCGGATCGGCCTAGAGGTATTGAGCGACTGGGGTGTCCAGGCACGGGAACGTGGCGCGGCTCCGGGAGGCGACGACAGAATCGGGCCCCCAGAGCTGGACCTGGGGAACTATGAGCGCACCGACTCGCCCCCTGCGGCTTCGGATTGAGCCGCAGGCCTTTCCCGGCAAGCCAGACAAGCCATGAGTTCGCCACTGATACAGCGCCTGTTTGAAGATTACCGCTACCCTGAGATCGACGCGGACAATCTGCATGAGTTCGTGGTCGGCCCCAACGTCTGTGTGCTCTTCTTCACCGGCGATCCCGCTCAGCACCGCGAGACCATCGACGTGGCTGTCATACTCCCGGAGCTCGTTAAAGCTTTCGAAGGACAGCTACGGGCCGGCGTCGTAGCCCGCACCGCGGAGAAGGAGCTGCAGGCCCGCTACGGTTTCAGGCGTTGGCCAGCCCTGGTCTTCGTCCGCGAGGAGGGCTACTTGGGAACCATCACGGGGGTCCAGAACTGGCCGGAGTATCTGCGTGAAATTCAGGCGCTGCTTGCTGCCGAACCTCGCGAGCCGCCCGGCTTCGGCGTGCCTGGCGGGGCCGACTAGGTGCGGGCCCGTGGGCACTCGCAGCGGCGCCCGACACTGCGGCCCGCTTCCACCCGGCGGATCCCCATCCGCCGGCGGCAGCAAGCGCTGCCGCGGGCCGGTGAGCCTTGCCGGGCATCCTGACCGTAATCTCGTGGAGATACCCATATGGGACTGAAAGATATTCCTGTGGTGGGCATTGGTCCGGGCAGTCAGCCCGGGGAAGAAGACGGCGCCCAGCTGGATTACATTGACATGCCCCGGGAGATGGGCGGCTACCAGCGTCCCATCCTGCCCGAGGCCGACGAGATCCGGCACCTGAGCGGAGCGCTGCAAACCGTCGAGTGGCTG
>JAAUXT010064625.1_pt1 | contig 10989 bp, 13 predicted proteins | sample 7278171 | NCBI WGS metagenome assembly JAAUXT01 (sample SAMN14350112, study PRJNA611818) | marine sediment metagenome | isolation source: surface marine sediment (1.8m) | place: French Polynesia: Moorea | collected 2018-08 | reverse complement strand
TTGTGTGATTCTATCTTCTCGAGCGTTTGCGGTAACCGGTACTGATAGAGCGATGAGGGAATAGTTGTGTGTGTGTGTGTGTGTGTGTGTGTGTGTGTGTGTGTGTGTGTGTGTGTGTGTGTGTGCATGCGTGTGTGACAGTGGTACGTTGATCAATTTAACGTCTATTGTGCGTCTTGGCGCAGCAAGGGTCAACCAAGGAAATCAATTTTCTTGCGTCTGTAGTGAGGCGCTCCCTTCCGAGTGCAGCCTCGACTCACCCCATCATGTTCCAGAAGTACAGGTAGTCCTTGTTGCGGATCTGACCGCGAATGCTGGCATTCGCTTCCTTCGCCAGCCGCCAGAACTCAGCTGTCTGCAAACATCATCAAGAAATTTGTTCGACCAAGCTTCAACAACGGACACTCGACACAGATTCTGTTCAGTCGCGCACTACACTGCAGGGTGTTTGTGGCACGTGTTGCAGCGATGTCCACGGGTGGTCAGTGAGACGCACAGCTACAACAAAAATCACATGACCTGGTCGTCAGCGTCGCGACGCACGCACTGTGACGTCATGATCAACGCAACGTAGTAACCGGCGTAGTCGGCAGGCACGTCCGACGCCACGTGGTTGCGCAGGTTCACCGCGAGGTTCACACTCAGCTCCGTCTCAGCGGCGGGCCTGGTAGAAACGGAGACGGGCTCACACGCCAGGTACAGAAACTCGTTTGTGCTTCAACACACCTATCTTCGTGGGAGGAATCAGACCGGAGGATCAATCTGTGAGCTGCAGAAGGTTTCAATTCGGTTCTCACTTGGCCTCAGTTTCCTGTTGCTTGTCATCATTGTCTGTCTTCGCCTCACTGGTTCCGGTTTTGGCATCAGAGGGCAGCAGCGCCGCCAGCGCCATGACGCCAGCTGTTTGCGCCGCGCCCTGGATCGTGACGCCGCGACGCCGACACGACAGTCGCAGCTGATCAACCTGCGCGTGAAATAAGTTTCCAAGTGGTCATTTTGAGGAAAATCACTCTTCCAGAAGAACGAGGCAAAGCGTTGTCGCTGAGCAATCGTGCAATGGGGTTCAAGCATGTGAAGTCTAAACGTGCCCCAATCCATTGTGCGAGTGAAAACTGCAAGTCCTCCTGTAAGTGCTGACCTGTTTGGGCTCCATTTCACGGGTGACGAGGCACGTGGTGGGTTCGAGGCGAGTCCCGGGCTTTGCCTCCGCTTCGGTGCCGCACTGTGCCGTGTACAGGTTGTACATGGAGAAGTACCCATGTATGTCCAAGTCCGGCACGGCGGACATGCGCGCCTCCCATTCGGGCCACGCTTCCGACGCCTTTAGCTCGTCCAGCGCTTTCTGTCAGAGTGCAAGCAACACACATTCGTGAGTCTTCAACCCACGTGTCTCACTGAAAACTGCACCAGTTTCACGTGCGTATGCCGATCGTATTTGTGTGACTGATTCGCAGTTCTCGGTCACGCTCCCAACCTCACCCGACCCAATCGTTCCGCCCACCTGTGTTGACGCAGCACGCGCTCACCTGACAGTACTCGTCGACGGGCGGGAACATGCGCGTCCACGGCACGATCACGTACGGCTGCGCGCGCAGCACGGCGTTCAGCAGCGTCACGAACTTGCGCAGGATGGCGACGCACGACATGCCGTCTATGAGCGCGTGGTTCAGGATGAAGACGAACGCAACCTCGCCCGGCCTCGCAGCGCCGTCGGCGCCCACGACTCGGCTCAAGTAGTGGCACCTGCGAGTCACAACAACAGCGCGTTGGTGCTGAAGTGCACCGATTCGGTTGAAGCAAGCACCGTATTCGCCCGCGTACAAGCCACTCCCAACAAACCACCGTTTGCCTCCTTTGTCTATTCTGAGATCCCATTGTTGGAACCGTAAATTCACACCTACATTTCGTTTGGGGGGTGGTGGCAGAGAGTGCGCTTGTACATGGGTGATCACGGCAGATCATTTGTTTTGATGTGACAGCGTCTGGGTGTGGTTGACACAAGAAGCATAAACGCACCTGAACTGCGGCGCGCTGTTGTCCGCAATCGGGTGGCACATCTGCTGCTCCGCCACTTCCCTCCAGCTCGCCGGTTTGGATTCACACACAAGCCGCGGTTCCACGTCCCCTTTCTCACCCACCAAATCCCACTCTCCGGACTCTCCCTGGGGAAACAAGCGCCAGGGTTTGGTGAACACGTGAATTTTGGGGTTTTGAAATCCACATTCCGCACAACCAGTTCGGTTGGACTGTCCTTGCACAGTCAACACAGAACACAGACTCGACTCTTGCTTGACTCCTCTCATCTCCAGAGCACGGGAACTCAACGCTGTTTACTTGCAGCTCGCTCACCTTGCAGACGGAGGTTCGCAGTGCGGGGTTCCAGCGGATCAGCTCCTTGAGAACTCGTCGCACCTCGGCCTCTTCCGGGACGCGCGACACAGACACGACGAGAGCGCGAGACAAGACGAACATCCGACCCTCGTGCATCACCTTCAAGCATCACAGACAACCCAAGTTGATCACCATTTACAGTACGCTTCACACATCAAACCATGCTCGTTTCTTGCTCGACACAGTATTTCTTCTGTGTTGTAGAGTGGGCATTCAAAAGAAATTTCCATGCGCAGCACGTCCCGTGGACATGTCTGTTTACAAAGAACCATTCCTTCAACAGGTCCCATTGATTTGCGATCTCTAACTTGTTCAGTTTGCCAAACAGTATCTTTCCTGACAGAACCAAGAGTCATTTGGCAGTTTGACTGTGGCCCTATCACTGGCTGCTCCTTCCGCCTCCTGACTTCCCCGCTGCCACCCGCTCCCCACCCATACCTGCATCATCTGCTCCAGAGCGCCCATGCGCCTCTCTGTGCGGGAGGTTTGGGTTGTGAAGGCACGAAGCTGAGCCTCCAGGTCCGCGCCCGCCTCGCCCGAGCTCCCGACGCCACCCGCCGCGCCGCCCGGGGAGGTGGGCGGGGTCGGGCGAGCCTCTCGCTTCTCTTCACTCTGCAACCATTCGCTCAGCTCCTCGGGACTCGCCATCCTGCAATCGATATTTCAGTTCCGGAGGGATCAAGTTTTATATGGAGGGATCAAGTTTGAGCTGGATCAACGACGACGCTGGGCAAACACCTGTCAGAACCTGCTGCATTGGTGTCGCTCAAATGTCGGATCGGAAATAGAGTTCTCTTTGTGTTTTGGCAATTGAACATTTGACGTTTGATCGTCGCGTGGGTGAAAAGGGCTCCTCCCAGTGAAATTACACGCCATGCTCGTTCTGTCAAGTGTCGTCCAGTCAACGTCGTTGACCGTTGCTCATTCCCTGTTATGTGTTCATTGTGGCAATGAAAAGAATATTCGGCAATTGTGGTTACTGTTTGATGAAAGTTTTCCGTGAAATTAGCTGATCAATTCCCACAAACTTATGAAATGCCATAATTCACGTTGGCTGCAAGATACGGAGAAATTTCATCGGAACGAATACAAAAACTGGTGCACATAGGAGCAAACAGCTGAGTGATTGTCACCAGATCCTGTGATCTCATTTGCACACAGACAACACATAAATAATGTCGGCAGGAACAAGGAAATATCATTGCTGTGACATACATTTTGAATTCGTCTGTCAGTGTCGAGACAACACTGTTTATGCTCAAAATGGCCCACAACGGGCTCTACACATGTTACCAAGTAGTTTGCTACTTATCACATACGTGCTCAACAAATCCAAGCGCGTGACTTTCCTCTATTATGAACGCTGCAATTTTCGAGCAACACAAAGATGGCTTGTTTTCGTGCTCTGGTTTTATCTGGGTCACTGGGACAACTCCGCGCCATCTGTCTCGGAATTTGTTGACAGTCTATTCATCATCACAAACGGCTGATGAAGTTCGCGCGTTGTGATAAAACCATCTGGTGCGACGACGACGGAGAAAATTAAACGGGAGCTAGTGCGTGTGAACATTGCTTTCAAGAACAAACGGCATTCACCGCATCTATTTGAACAGCCGTTTCTCCTTGGGTGTGGCAAACGCGATGAGCATTGCAAACGTGACAAGAGAAATTGTCCCTCAAGATGGAAAGGTGAGCTCAGTGACCCTTTGGCATCAGGCTTGGTGGACATGTTGACAGTCAGGCGGAGGCCAGGCAAACCACTTGTCTGGAAAGCACGGGTTGCAACAACTTTGGGGGAACCAAGGGTTGGTCAGACATCTTTTTCAACCCTCCGGGCTGAAATGACGCTGTGTGTTGAGAACAGAGTTGTCCTGCCAACGGTTGAGTGAACCCAGATAGAGGAATGCTCCAGTGGCCGACCACCAAGATCGATTTGTGTGTCGACAGGACACAGGCCTGTCGACACAATGTTCAGCCCTGAATTTCTCAGCCCCTGTCTCTCTCAGAGAGAAGCTGCTTGTACCAAAAGAGAGGCCAGAAAAAGGGCTCTCTTCTGGTTTGAGCAGCTTCTCTCTGAGAGAGACAGGGGCTGAGAAATTGAGAGTGGTTGGCTACTGGAGCAAATCTACCCTCCATTGACTTTGCATTGCTGGTCAGCTACTGGAGCAAGTAGTCGGCTGCTGGAGCAAATCCCAGATTTGGTTAGCAGATTTGCTCCAATGTTGGACCACCCTCAATTTTAATGACTTGTCAATGACAGATCTTGATGAGCTTATACCAAAAGAGAGGCCAGAAGAAGGGCTCTCTTCTGGTTTGAGCAGCTTCTCTCTGAGAGAGACAGGGGCTGGGTATACATTGGGAGCTGGTCGGCTACTGGAGCTGGTCGGCTACTGGAACTGGTCGGGCACTGGATCAATGCTCTATCAGTGCCATCAGGTCCCAAATGTCACAAAGGACAACAACCAACCCCTGGAAATTGAAAAAGTTCAGCGCAGCATCCAGACAAGTTTGTTTAAGACTCCTTCTGAGCACCCTGGATTCAATGGACACACACGCAGGAACAAAATAGCAGTCGAAACTGCCCAGGCAATGTTGCATGGTGGTGGCCCACTCGGTCTTGGAGGTTTTCCGTTGCGGAGACTATACTCGTACAAGTGTATCGCGGAACAACTTCTGCGGAGAATACGGCTCCATTTTCACGTGGTACCTGTCGAGTATTCACAGATTCCCTGCCCTCTTGTCAACTCTTCCGAGAGACGCTGAGATCCTGGATACACTGCAAATGAATGCAACATAATTTGCAGCCAATGATTGAAAATTCTGTCTCTGAAAACGAATTTGATCTGAATTTTTCATCACCAGGTGAGTGGCAACAAGTTTGCATCGTGTAAAGAACGAACACAGAAGCGATCTAGTCTTTGTGACAGTTCAAGTTGGGTCCTGCCAATTCTTTTCTCAGACTTTTTCGACTTGGGGATTCGCACGAATGTGCTTGCCAAAAAGCTTTGTGAAGACAGCTGCTTCACCAACACTTTTTCTGACTTTCATGCAGAGTCAGACACCCAATGAGGAGATGACCCCTGCAGACAACTTCGACTCCACTTCGACGCTCGGTTCCTTCGATGGAACAGTTGACAGGATTACTTCTGTCCCCACCACAGAAGACACTTTCAGGCAGGATGTGGAGGCATTTCTCACTTTTAAAATCGCAGAGGTGATCACAAAGTATTGGTTTCCCATCATGGTTCCCATCGGCTTGGTTGGGAACTCATTGTCGTTTCTTGTTATGATAAAACCTTCCAACAGAAAATTGTCCACGTGTATTTATATGTCTGCCATCAGTGTCACAGATAATGCCATGATGTTGCTCGCCTTGCATAACTGGTTGTTGACTGTGGTCGGGACTCACACGTGGCACCTTTGGGAATGCAAGAGTGCGGGCTATTTTGTCCTTGTGAGTTTGCAAAATTCTACATTTTTGGTGGTTGCTATGACAGTTGATAAGTATGTAGCCATAAAGTGGCCTCATAGAGCTGCCACTTACAGCACCCCAAGAAGAGCCAAGATGGTGGTTCTTGGTGTCTTTGCGGTTACTTTTATTTACAACATTCCGCATCTTTTTGCGTCTGATTTAGAGGGAAGCCAGTGTTTGGGTTTTGCGAGAGGCGGTGATATTACCAAAGTGTATTCCTGGTTCAGCTTTGTTTTGAATGCTCTTGTGCCTCTCACGATGTTGGTTCACATGAATTATGTTATCATTCAGAAAGTAAAGAAGAGCCACACTAAATTTTCGATGGAGCGAGGCAAAAGTACCCCTGATAATCGCAAAGCAAACGAGGGTCTTGGAAGCGAAAATGTGGGTCAGAAAGGTCACAGCAAAGAGGAGCGACGTCGCAGCGTGGAGAATCAGTTGACGACCATGCTCCTTCTGGTGACCACTCTGTTCGTGGTGCTCATGCTGCCGACGTACGCGCGCTTCATCACCTTCGCATTCGTGCCTCGAGGCACTCCGCGTCGCTTCGCGGCGCTGCAGCTCTTCTACCACATCTCGCACAAACTGTACCACACCAACAACGCCATCAACTTCTTTCTCTACTGCATCAGTGGCTCACGTTTCCGGCGGGACGTGCGCGCCATCCTGCGCTGCGGCGACGGCGACGGCGAAGGCGGCAGCGGAGCCTCGAGCTCCACGTCCGTCACACGCTCCAGGTCTCAGCTCAGCGTCACTCAGGACAGCAACGTTGCCTGACGTTCTTCAAATTAAACGATATACGAGTTATAGTTGTTTCGACAGCGGGGACCGTGGTCAGTGCAAGTCGCAAAATAATAGGCGAGGAATGTGCACAGATGTAGGCATCATCGCGAGATATGCGAAATATTTTTCTTTGTATTTGTTTGGTATTTGGAGCCTCACCCCGAGGACATCGACTTCGAGCCACCGACCAAGCGATGTCATGACAACCGCAACGCACTGACCAGGAGACAAATCGCAGCCGCTGTGGTGGCTGCTGCTGTCCCTTGTGGTTGGCGTCTCGCGGTCACTGGTGAGTGTCTGCCGCGGTCGGTGTCTGCGCAGGGGTTGTTCTTGTTCACCCACAAACGCGAAAAACAGATGAAGTCCAGTCTTGACAATAAAATACATGTCTAAATACATGTCAGTGCGCACACTTACGCTAGACAGTTTGTCATTGCCTCGAATTGAGTAACTTCAATGTCAGCCTGCACTTGGGCGACACCGGATTGGCACAAGTGCACATTTTGATGCACTCTGACGGGGACCAAACTCACGAAAATTAATGTGCTCCTGCCACATTATGTGCCGCGCGTGCGGGTTTGGGCTCCAACACTCACCAGAGAACGAGCGTGCTCATCCAGACAAGTGTGCCTGCAGGTCTGGGATCGCCGTTTTGTGTTCTTTCTATGCACAATTTTTTTTTTTTTTGGGGGGGGGGGTGACCAGAGTCCAGTCGGACTTGATGGGAGGGGAGTGTGAAATGTCAGAGAAACTGCTCACTGGCAAAGCATCATGAATTTGTTTCAGACAGTTTTTCTTTTCACCAAGAATTTCTTGCAGTTGCAAATGGCCGCCATTCAGGCTTTTGTCTCAGGTCTGTGAAACAGACTAACAGTGCGTTGCTTGGCTTCTCATTGTAGATTAGATCAAATCACCCACTGAAGCCTTCTTGTTTTGCGTGCAACACTTTCAGTCTGTTCTTCTCTCGCACTTTCGCTTTGTTTTTGGTCATTTTCCACCAGTTTCTTGACTCAATGAATTTTCAGACAGTTGAATTGACCATTTGGTTTCACACACCCTTCTTGTCGTGCCGTCGTTTGATCAGCACTTGGACTTGAATTCGCAAAGGGAAATAAACTGAACAAAAGCCACAATCCAGGGAAATTTTCAGAGAACAGTTCGTTTTCTGGGGGTGTTCCCGAGTTGAAATAGCTTTCTGAGAAAGGACCGTCAGCGGCAGACATCTGTGCATTTGCTGTGTAGAATTGAGAAGCCAACGGACCACAAATGATCCACCTCTTGGGCCTCCATATGAGAGAGTCTGGCTTTGGGGGCGGCAGAATAGAAGGGGGCGGCAGAATGGGAGGCCTGGGAAGAAACTTTTTGAATTTGACCCTCGCACAAAAGTTCTTGGCCTGTTTTGAATTCAGGAAATTTTGTGAACAAGGCACATTTTTACAGTTTGTTCCGATGAGATTTTGCAAACTCGGATGGAGAGTTTGGTTTGGGAAAAGTCCCCAACCGCAACCTTGGTCGATGGAGGTGAGCTTTGGAAGTGTTTTGGGTTTTGAGAACATTTGGGATTTTTCACTTCTCATACCATTTTGTTGCACAGGAGTACAACTTTTACTGGGACAAGCTCTCTTGCCTTCGTGTCGTCACGCGTGGACCTTCCCTTGCTCTGCAACTGGAGCTCTTTTCATTTTGTGGTGCAAGGGCAGAGAGAAGAGAGCAAGGCGTCTCGGTGATTTTGACAAGAGCGGGAAAAGAGTCCGTTCACTGCGCTGGGAAATATAATTTTTTGTTGTCTGACAGATTGTCACCTGTTTGGTCATTCGAGGTATGACAAATGAAGATGAAAGTTTGGGTCAGGATTGAATTTTGACATGGCCGCAAGGTCGTGTGACACAACATCAAGTCGACCTGTTTCTGAACTCAGAATTCGTATTTTCAGGCACCCCTCAGGCTCCAGGAGGTGGTCAACCAGCTGGTGTCCCGACGCAACAACAGCAGGCGCTGCAGCAACAGCAGTTGCAGCAACAGCAGCAGCAGCATTCCCAGGGTCCGTCCTCTCACGCCGTGGTGTCGCACATGCAATCACACGCCTCCTACCAGCCCCAGGGACCTCTGCACTACCTGCAGCAAACCACGTCCAACATCGGCATGGAACGCAGATAGTGTGGACACGAAGTCTCGGGCGGACCCAGAAACTTTTGAGGTGGGGGGGAGGAGGGGAAAGCCCAGGGGGCGATCGCAAGGTTTGAAACAGTTGACTTATGAAAAACGCCTGATTCGTGCAACTGTGGTCGAGTTCGAGGAGCGAGAGTTTGTATTTCTGGCGTTGCCACCCTCCAATTTGTGTGCGCTCCCAAACCAGTGTGAAAAAGCCCGTACAAACTGGCTGAAGCATTTGTTGAAGACTTGTCGACCCTGAAGTCCAACCCGTTCAGTCAACAACAAAGTGATATTGCTTTGGAGGGAAGAGTCTTCTCTCAAAGAAGCACGACTGAACATTTGATCCCTTGGTCCAACGCAGCAGGAACTCTGCCGGATCTGTGACCACGAGATCCATGGCGACGCGTGACCCATGGTGACAGCTGATTGGCCGGGTCTGTGTTGTTCAATCGATTGGTTTCTTGACATTTCAGGAATCTTCGTGAGTTGATGTTAGAAATTGTTTCAGAACTGATTTGCAGATTTCTTCTCGCAACAAACGCAAACACGAGTATTGTGCACGTCGTGCTTGTGAATCTTTCGATTCCAATGGCTTTGCGCACAAAGGTTCTTGAATTCCAGAAATCCAACGGGTATTTGTCAAAACGAATTTTATGAAAAACATTTTTCTCAAAAAGTTATATTCTCAAAAGTGACAAGAAACATTGCGAACAAAACAGCAAACAGATTGTGTCAATCTCAGCACAGTGCATACAAAGCGATAAATGCGTCAAACAAATCTTCCGTCTCCTCACTTCATCTCGTCAAGGAAACCGGAAAACGGAAGTGAAAACTTGACCTGACACAGGTCAGTGGGAAATTTTCTGGAATGCAAAGGCAGGGACTTTCAGATTCCGGGAGGATCTGAACAAACCTCCGCTGTTCTGAGACACGTGATTTTGAAAACAATACAAATCCAGTGATTCAGACTCATTGGAGCTGCGAAGCTATCGCAGTTTCAGATCCTGCTCGAGTTCTGTCTCGCGCCAGTGTACTGCGAACTTGTAGAGAACGGAACGTTCCTGAGTGCACCGCGACGCGAAGATGGACATATTTGTGGAACACGGAACAGCTTTGCGTGCGGCAAAATCGTGCACGTTGTTCATTCGCGTTGTCTTCGTGTCGTGTCGCCATGGCAACAAAGCGCCTCAATCACCGAAGCGCGTTCAACGGGAAACAAAAGCGAACATGAAACGTGTATCAAATTGAATGGAATGAGCAACATGAAATACCAGTACAAAACACATGACAAGTCTTGATTTCGTGAGATTTAAAAACGCGCCACAAGCGAAACGGCGCAAGTCATCCGTGACGACTCAGGGGCGGATTCAGAGTTCGTGCTCTGACATCCACTCAACTCCAAAAAAGAGAGGCTCCCAACTTGGCCTCGTCAGCCTGGAATGTTTTGACTTCCGATCAACGTTGGAGTTGTTCACCCTGATCCCGGGGTCAGATTTCTGGTTCACGGAACCCTGGGCCAATCCAAACAGTTTCAACATGAAAATCCGTGACAAGTCTCAATCTTAGGGTCATCACAGGGTCAAAACACAACCAGAAACGGTCAATCAAGTTTCCCGTTCTCGGAATGTTCCAAGCGTTTCGCAGTCACTGGATCAGCGTTCTTTCGCCAGGATTTCCAGGGCGGCAAGACGTTGCGTAGGTAACTAAACGCGCATGCGCATGACACGGGGAAAGACCACGTGATCACGGACGCCAATGCTGAGTGCGTTTTGTGCAGTAACGGCCCTAAGATTGGTATTTGTCATAAGAGGCGGATGCCCTCGATGTCCACGTGGGTAGAACGTGCCCACGTGAGTCCGTCTCCATCCGGGTGGTGACCGGAAGGGAAGAGCATGTGCTTCCACAGCGTCCTGCAACGAACAGAACCTGCCAATCAGAATGTGTAGTCTCCAGGAAGAAGTGAAACGATCTGCACTGAGACCCATTGCAAAGGGATGGAACGCAGGACATATCCAACAGTGAACAAGCCTCTTTTCACGAATAAAGGGCAACAAGAACACCACGTGAACCTGACCTTCAACACCACAAAGATAGGAACTAGACTTTCAAGTGGAGAATCAGCCGCGGGCAGCGTTTGTGCCAATCTACCAATACCCCAGTCAGAAAATGTCCCAGTTTGAAATTTTTTT
>JAAUXT010042793.1_pt1 | contig 10989 bp, 13 predicted proteins | sample 7278171 | NCBI WGS metagenome assembly JAAUXT01 (sample SAMN14350112, study PRJNA611818) | marine sediment metagenome | isolation source: surface marine sediment (1.8m) | place: French Polynesia: Moorea | collected 2018-08 | reverse complement strand
TGCTGCTGACATACTTTTGGAAGACGCTGCCTATAGGTGCTTCGATTTGGCTCGCACCGATTTGGCTCATCAGCCCAAATCGTGCAACCCACCTCAAATCACCTAAAAAACATGGCTCCAACTTCGTCTTGATTTGGATTGACACATGCACTGTCAATCGTAACAAACCCCAGGGATTTGTCCTTGAACACCAGAACCATGCACTGCTCTCAAGACCCACTTTCGTTTTGTGAAGAACAAATCCCGAACATTTTGTGGATTTGTCTTGCTGGAGTTCAACAACACTGACATTGACCTGAGTGTGCTTGGGTCACGTTTTTGTCTGGATTGGTCTCCATATCCGTTCAGGAAACAATGAACGGACACACCACACAAACATACGAGTGCGGCTGGCTGGAACAATTTTGATAGATTGGATGTCAGAGCGGACACAATCAAGTCCTCGTCGACGTTCACGGGATTTTCTGATGGTAAAAAACGTTCCTTTCATGCACATCTTCAGAGCGCCGCAAAATCCACAGTTTTGTCAATGTGTCCGAAACTTGTGAGCATCGGGATTGTTCACTCTGCAGAAACGGCGAAGGTCTGTCTTGGAAGCTGTGGCTGATGGCAACACAGATGTGTGAATCCCAACATGTGCAAGAAAGAAGACATCCCACTTGGTGAAGAAGAGGTGAAATGTTCCAACTCCAGGTCATCAGAGTTCCACAGCTCCAGAAGAATCGACGAAATGAAAAGCCACACCAATGACGTGTGCTTTCACAGTGCATGTCTTGCAGAGGGACACGGACGTATGAAATTCGGCATTTCGCTGATTAACTTTCACAATGACGCTTTTCTGGCTGCTTCCCGGACTCTCAAATGACAAATGGAATTCAAAGTGATGCTGTTCTGTTCACATCAAGGTCCAAGTGACCCAAAACCTTTTGAAATTCGCAGACTCTTTCTTGGGTCATCCGTGTGAAACTATCGAGGGAATTGCGTACGTACGTTCTTGGAAACGTTTCCTGCCAGTCATTCTTCTCCTGGGCATGAAGCCCTCTCTGCTGTTGCTGGAATGAAATTGGGATGGAATTCGTGCTAACGAGAATCAAATAGCTGCTCTTTCAGAATGAATCAAGCAGTGAAACACTTGAATGATTATCGTTGAATAAGACAACAGGTTGTTTTTCAAACTATGACTGAATTAGCAAAAGAGGCCACGAAGAACAACATTTGTCCTCTTTTGGCTGCAGCTACCCAAGAACTGATTCACGAATTCGGCCTTTCAGTTGTCGAAGACATCTCTGACAAGAATCTGTTGGTGTGATCTGGTTTCTTGGCTTCTCTTGGTTCAGGTGATGTACGTACGAAATCAGGGGGTCACAAGGGAACAAATTCAGTGGAGAACAGAGTCATTTGCACCAGGCAAGTCCTGACCTCACACGTTCAGTTCAGCCGCAGAAGTGATGGTCACTGATAACACCACGTAAATCCTACGTAATTGGCACGTAATGGGTCGTTTGTTTTACGCTCACGTCAAACCCGAGACGTGCCATTCTCGACGTGGGAGATAGCGCCGGGATCAGGTGCCTCGGCTGCAGGGAGCCCAGATAACTCGTAAACACTCAGGATTCGGAGGTGTGGTTTTGTTCTGAGAAAAACACATCTCAGACAGCAGCACATGGTGATTTCGTACTTGCCACTGTTGAAAGCATCTTATGGAGGCCTGAAATTGGTGGAAGTTCAGTGATCAACCAACATGTCAGGCTGACTCCGAAGAACCCAGGTTCCAAGGCCTTGCGCCAATTTCTTCCGAAAAAAATGACAGTGGTACCAACAACATCAAGGAAAGGAGTGCAGAAAAGCCTTCACTGCTCTTGAGTTGTATCCCCGTGCACTCACAAACACAGATCAACTTGCTTTGGTTTGTTTTGTTTGAAGTCTGCGTGTATGTCCTTGAAGAACGTGGCGGATTCCCTCCTTGCAAGATGACAAGTCTGTGTCAGGCATTTCGACTGAGCAAACCACACGAGTAATCATCGGGTTGTGGTCGGGTCGCCGATGGACTCATTCGTCACTCACAGCTGAATATCAAGTGCTTCCATTTTTACAGTGCTGCAAAACACAGATCCCTATCGGAGATTGCAGTGTCTCTGAAACCCACATTTTTCGAAAAGAAAATGAAAGGATGGTTTTCTTGAGAAACAATCAGTGAAGGTCACCCTGCATATCCTGCCACCGGTGCAGGACGAACATTTCCCGTTTGTGGTGCAAAGTTTGCTTTGTGTGAATTGGATCTTCTCACAGCATCATGTCCTTGTCTTTTGGATGCACATGAGGCTTTCCGTTTGCGAACACGGCAGCTGTACGACAGGACTTCCTTGAGACCAATTCCCTCTGAAGACACTTCCACTGACGTGAAGATTGTCTCACGAGAGTTTGTTGCACAAGTGGTGCATTTTGCGACTGACGTGCAGAAAGAAACACATTTGCACCCATTCATCGGCAAGGAATTCTTTGAATTCTGGTTCAGCCTTACACATGAACACTTCCTCTACTCACAATGGCCCTCTCTCCCCCTTAGTTCGAAAGCCTGGAGAATGTTTCTGCAGTGGGTTGTTTGGTGCCATTCATGCAGATGGGAGCGCACTTAGGTTCTTTTGGCAGTTGGGTTGCAACGCCATCCATGCAGACTGGGCGCAGGTCTCCAGAGGTTCAAAACACACTGCCTCGCTTTATTCCACCTCAGAATGTCAGATCCCAGTTTGACCCGTGTGCACTTGTACACTTGTACTGGTATCCAACTGAATGCTGACAGGAGCAACCTGTCTGAAGAGCAATCGTGCTCACCGCAGGACATTACTTTTTATTTTCGTTGGGATCAATCTGCTGAGGCCCTGCAGAAAGTGAGGTTGTCGATGTCAAACAGTTTCCCAATTGTGCGAAGTTGTGTCTCTTTACTACAATGTTGGAGAGCTTTGCTCCTGTGTGAGGTTGGCGCTGTTGATCCAACTGAGCGCCCCATTCGCTGTGCTCGAGACAGGTGCGAGAAGCGGATCGTCTGGGGAGGTTTCAGTTTCATTGTGCGAGCCACTTTGCTCTCCCTCCTCCACCATCATCTTCGTTCAAAAGTGTTCTGTGAAGTACTGTTCGCTGTGATTTCAGGCGATAACACGCCTTGTGTGTCGTAAGGAACAAAGTCGAACACCTTTGGTGTCAAGGAACGAATTTTACTTGCATGAAACCGTTGAAGTGGTGCCGCTTTTATCTGTTCAGAGGCAACCACATCAAGGCATGCTGTGCACATGATTCTTTTCCTTTTGGAAGAAGAGACATAAGTCACCCGAGGAGACAACCAGACAACAGTCCTGGGTCTCTGCCCATGAGCGTTGGAAATTACGATATGCTCGTCGTGACAATGTTTTAATTTTTGTGGCTTTTTTCAAGTAGAACTCGCTCCCACTGTCTGGGATTGGGTCAGGCTTGGCGGTGTGGTTTGTACCTTGAAACGATCCGTCCGGACTGCAGTTTTTATTTCGCCACGCAAAAATCCGTGCTCGCTAAGCAAAAATCCCACCTGCCAGGAAAGAATCACAATCATCCGAGAAAAGTCAGTGCGTGGATTTGTGAATGAGTTTGAACTTCACATCAACGGCAGAGCGAATCATACGCCTTGGAATTCTGTTTTGTTACGGACCCCAAAGGCAAAACTCCAAGTGGTTTGTACTCATGAGGACTGCTAAAAACATGCACACTTCTCGAAAATGAGTAGAACGCCGAGGGAAGGCGAGATTACAACTGGCGCTTGTTGGAGTATTGTGCAGCCTTTCTCTCTTTTTTCAAACTCGGCAGACAGAGATGCACGCACCATGGTGTGGGTCACTGAAGAGATTCAACACACGTCACAATTTTACCATTGCGTTTTTAGCAATTGGCCAAAGCTGTGGTTCGGGTGCAATCTCTCGCCACAATGCCGCCCAGTTCTGTGAATCAAAAGCTTCTGGTGAAATGTTCTCCACGTTTGATCTGTTGCTGCAATGAAACATGGCGTGCATGTGTGTGCACCTTGGGTGGGGAAAGCACCAAAGGAAAGGGCAGAGGAATTGATGAAGAAAGAACTGACGGCCAGTATTTGATAAGACACCAGACAGACCCGAAGCGTGTGTGGACCTGTCGCACCAACGCAGCAGCGCAGTCCTTGCAGCATGGAACAAGCTTCTGCATGAACACGCATAACTTTTGTCTTTTCTGCAGGGGCTGCCCACCGACAAAGCGTAGAGAAAAAGAACCATGTTTTCTTCGCGGTGGGTTGTTCCAGTCCCAAAAAAATGTTGGGCTGCAGGGACAGAGCTGCAACCGCGTTGTTGCCTGAAAGATAAGGAAAAGCGGCTTCAGAGATCTACCAGTGGAACCCACCGTTCCTCTTCCCTGGTTACGTAAAGCTGTTGAGTTCGCGGCACCTGCAGGGAACCTGCGCCGAGCCATGTGTCCCTCGCCGTATTCACGTCTGGTGCAATCCGACTGCAGTCAATAGAGCCCGAAACGAACTCGTCAATTTGCATTTACATAAGGATTAAAACTAGTGTCTTGCTATCAGTGTGCTTTTGACTGAAGCAACACGTTTGTGGATGTATTTCGCTGAAACGTGCACAATTACGAGTATCTGCTGGCTATGGAACCACAATTGTCTTCAAAAACTGTGACTGTTGTGCGTCTGTGAACTACTGGTACAGCAACGGGGTTCGCAGGTTCGCAGCTGATGAGATTTAAAGAACATTGAGTTGGGTGCAAATTTGTGTTTCGGTTGGCTTTGTGGCAAGGCTGTGAGCTGATCGCTGAGAGCAATGCTGAAGAGGAGTCAAAACCAAAACATCTGGGACGTTACGAGAAGAGGGGCAACCAAAAGAGTGAAGAGTGTGTGCTCTTTGGTTCCTCGCAATGGTGAGCTGTGGGGTACAGGGTTGGATAAACCAGCACTTGGGACTTTGTGAAGAAAAAAAAGACAAAATATTTCCATGTTGGTGCTTGCCGAGGTGTCATACCGAGATCTTGGTGAGAGCCTCCGGCTGATTTAAAACTAGTTTTTGCCCCCCGCTGGGCGAAGAGGAAAATGACCGAGTGCAGGTCTGCCCGCACATGCACTTCTTGGCAAGTTTCCGACAGTAAACTTGATCAGTACGGGTCAAGTCATTGAAACATATCCACAAGGACAGAGACACGGGCGCACAAAGCGATATTTTCACATCAACTGCGTGATTTCGATCAGTCTCGACTCAGCAATGTCACATTGAGAAGACAAACACAAAAGGACACGAAACTCAAGCAATTTCTGCGAACTTGTGCGTGGCTTTAATTTTCGTCCTTCATTGTTGTCACTTTCATTTCAAATTGTTAGGTCAAGTACCTCCAACTGTGAAAACACATTTTGACTAGTTCTGAGTCTAAATGCGGCGACGGCACACTGCTTTTATCTCAGGCACCTGCAGCCACTGCACACAAGTGTGTAATCGTTGAGAAGGAACAGACAATTTCCTTCAGGTGACTTCACCTTGGTTGGAAATATTGATGTGTCTCGCAGCAAGAATTGTTGTCTGAGGAACAGAACGAGAAACTGCAGTTTGCTCTCACGGTAGGGGCACCAGCACAAAGAAAACAATTAAAGGAAGCAAAGGATTGAGTTGGGAGAAATGTGTCTGTCCTTGAAAAACACAGGGGAGGGGGGAACCCGGGGCTGCTCCTCACTCTGACAAAATGGGTTGCGCAGCAAGTAAACTTTTCAAATTCTCTGTCAATGGTTGTGGACGGTCTGTGCAGGAACTGAGACAGGAGTAAATGGACACGTGATCCCTTGTCTGTCTGAAGATGTCACTTTCCTGGTCCCTCCATATTGCTGCATTCCTGCAGTGGCTGCTGGGTGTTGAAGTTAAGCTTGTTGAATCCTGTTCGACGGTTTGAATGAAACAGTTCCGTTAGTTTGTGAAACATTTTACACCAAGGGGACCAGCTTCTTCCGTTCAGCTCTCAGCCTCCAGCTCAGACTGCGGACCTTCCATGTGAACTCACAGTTTGAAACATGTTTCAGAATCAGATGTCAACAAGGCTCATGCAAGTCATTTTTCTGTTGGTTCGATCATTATTGCTTTTATCGATGCACCAAATGGAAGGCATTGACAAAATCAGCTGGCACACGAGTCCTGCAAACAGGAAGATGGAGGCTTCACTGTGTGATGCAACCTGAACCATTCGTGAGAGGATGTACAGGAGACAGTCAGCAGTAAAAGATGCACGCTTTTCACACGTGTTCACAGAAAACCTGACACCGGTACAGTTTCAAGGACAAGAAAACTCTGACGTACTGATTCAGCATTTGTGTGAGTTCGTCGGACCCTGACCAATGCAGGAGATGTACTCAGTGGTGAAGGAACAGATCATGTACAAGAGGCTGCAGCGTGCGGCGGAGCGAGCCAGGCAGCTGGACCAGAGTCTGCTCACCGCCAGACCGCAAGGTCAGTGCACACTCACACTCAACACACACTCACAAGCGCTCACACATGGCGACACACACGTGGTCGCTGGACGAGTGAATGGGCATAGATCTACAGCAGCAGCAGTAACAGTCTGACCCGTTTGGGATTTTTTTTACCTGAAAATAGAAACCAGCCGACCAGTAAATTCAAATTTCTTTTTGAAAATGTTCAACACATTTTTGTTTTCTGACCCTCAGAAAAGTGTGAATTGATCAAGACATTGTCTCCTGTCAAGGGAAAGTTTTCCGTTTGTAGCGATAAAGATTGGATCGAAATCGTGAATTGCACGAGTGGAACCTCAACTGAATCATTTCGATGGGAGGTGGTGCCACCTTTGCAACACGTTCAGATGAAGCTGGTTTCCTACGAACCTCAGGTAGTTTGAATGAATCGATTCAAACTGTTACACGTCCTCACTTGAACAGGAGTCTGCTTCAAACGCCGACATACCTGTTCAAGCCAGAAAGGGACAGTTCTCCCAGAACAGACCAGTCCAAGCAAGGAAAGCTTGGGGCAGAGCTGTGCGTATTCCGTGCCTTCCCCTGGTTGAACTTAAATTAGGGCGCCCATTTCACATACATGTACATTGACCACGAGTCTGTTTCACTGGTCCACAACATGCAATCACTACCGAGCAGCCGCGTGACGAGGGAAACTGGATCAGGTTGTGAACCTGTTATGTCTCTCACAATGTCCGTCGTTATCACCGAGCAAACACGAAACACTAGAGTCTCGTTCTGCGAATTTCCTGTCCTTGATATCTTTCTGCCCATCTCGTAAACCGGAAACAAAATGAATGTGTATTGCTGTGTTCGAAGATTATACAAGTGATGTAAATTGTGCAACTCAATTCCTGGTCTCAGTGCTCGTCCTTTTCGATGCAGTCATTGTTCGATTGGTTGAGATCCAGTGAAACTACTCGTACGTTTGCATCGGCTGAACGTCCTGTTTGGAGGTATTCAGCACCGCTGTGCAACGAAAACACAGCATTCTGTTGGGAGGTGGTTCATGCCGACGTGAGGGGCAGTTGAATACAGGAGAGCCTGCCACTCTGGCGTTGTGTCGGGAGTTGTCTGTTGGAGCCTTTCTCTTGGCTCCAGCTGCATTGCGAGATAAACCTGCGTGCAGTAAAATGCATATTCACAACGGGCGTCATTTCCTGTACAAATTACACAATAACAGCCTGAATCAATAGAAACCGGGAACAAAGAGCCAGATTAATCAGATAACGTTGATTGTCGCAAAGTCTTTCTCAGAGTCGATGACATGTCACAACTTTGCAGTTCTTTGCGCTCATGGAGGAGAATCATTGATGGGGCGAGAGAAAGAAGTGTTTCACACACAGCTCAACTCCTCAATCAAAAGAAAGATATATTTGCGCGTGTGTTCCCGCCGAATTTCCCATTTTTCTTGAGGGACGGTCGACCAAGACTTGTTTATTTTGCATGTAGTCTGTGAGGCTCTGGCGCAAGTGCCTCATATGTGTAAGCAGAGAAAATCACAGGCTGTTCCAGAATGCTCTCATTCTCAAATTCCCGTTGTATTGTCAGCTTGTGGCGTCACAACGCCCTCAATGCGGCGGTCTCTCGAAAATTGAAGCTTCACCTGAAATGGGTGGCTTTCTGCAGATGAGAATGATTCACTTTCTGACTTCAAAGTCAAAAAATGAACTCCACAGGCAAAGTGCTGAGAATGTGTGTGTGTGTGTGTGTGTGTGTGTGTGTGTGTGTGTGTGTGTGTTCCTCGCTGATGTTGTTCATTGCCAAAGACCCCCACCTTTGCACCTTGTGCAAAAAGCTTTGCCTTGAGGTTTGAGGAACAGTCTGTGGCGACTGTGGTTCAAGCAACAACTGTTCAAACGCCTTGTTCGCAAAGACAGTCTTTGTGCTCAAGTGCTGAATGCATGGGAAGTGCCGAGCATCTTGGAGCACGTTGCCAGGAATACGGTGTGGGGGATTTGAACAATGAATTCGGTCAGGCTGCCTTTTCGTCTCTGGTGTTTGTTTATTTTTACACAGCTCCGTGAATGATCTGAGAGGACAAGGCTTTGACTCTGGTCGAAAGCGATCACGTGCACGCTGAGGACATCTGTATCTGGACAGGAGTTGTGAACCTACTGGTCGCCTGGATGCACGCACCAAGTGGAAGACTGGTGTTCAAGTCAATGGGCTGCCGCAGCAAGACAAGAAACCGAACACAGCACTGCATCGTCAAAACATGCTCGTACGAGTATTTGAAAGACAGCACAGAGAGGGTGACGTTGCGCATTTGAACATTTCGTGGGAAAGAGAATGGGTCCCAAACGCGAAGGTCATTGAAAAGAAAACAGCAAGCTACACTGCGCCATTTAACTTTCATCTCACCATCAGTGAGAATTTTTCGGATTCCATACAATCGGTACCCTTCTCCGCCCACGTGAAAGATTTGTGCAACTCAGTTCTGCCCAGAAAAGTGTTGTGCCTTGACCGTGCCACTCGGTACTCTGTTGCATTGCAACAAAAGTTTTGTGGCAGCGAAAGCCCTCGTGTGGCGCAACCACAGACGCACAAATGGCAATTGTTTGGGAAACGCGTTTGATCTGTTGATGCAAGCTCTTCCATTTTCCACGTCGCTCATGTCGTGCGTGTTACGGAACTGAGCCGAGCAGCGACCCAGAGCCCCGACTGGACTAGAACCAACAGAATCCCAAGAAGTCAGACCATGAGGAACATCTGGAAAACTTCGAGGAGACGAGAGTGTTGCTTTTTGCAAAAAGTTGTTTTGCAGTTCATTTGATAGGAACCGGGAGGAACCATCCAGTCACAATCGGATACACAGATCTTTCGCTCCGCAGATCTGCTCCAAGTCTCATGCGATCCATCTTTTTTGGGACATGGGCCCCGGGATCCATACGTGTCCAGTGCATCCAACTCCAGTCGTCTGAAGGTTATTTGAATTTTGACTTTTCGTCATTGTTCCTGATGTTTTGAGGTGAAAGTTTCTGGGAGGTTGATGATGCTGTGGGATGTCACAATGTGGTTGATAGTTCAGATACAGTTTGGTCCGAGAAGCATGGCCACTGGTGCCGCAAAATCAGTCTTTTGTCGTTGAGCATGCAGTGAACTTGCAGAAGCACCAACAGTGGAGACAACAATTTCGAGTGCACTCCCGTTTAAATTGAATTTGTTGGTTGGACCAGAAGAAATTTTGTTGAATACTTGTCGTCTTCTGATCCATCTGCCTTTTTCCACGTTGTATGTTTGGGACTCACTCGTTTTTCTTCCACAGTATTGTAACTGGAACGACTCGAGCTTTGGTGTCTCGTGTTACCCATGTGGGAAAGTAAAGAACATAAGTAAGTAAGTAACGATTGCCTTTTAGTGTAAAACTGTGCCAGGAGAGCTGATTATTCATGGATGAGAGACAAGTTTTTCTGCAGCACCTGCACGCCTCGGGCTCTCTTTGTCACAGCGTCAAACACTGTTCCGCTGCAAACAACCTCTGCAGAGACCACCTGAATGTTTGCAGGAACAGAGACAAACAAGAAGAGAAAAATCAAACAGATCAAAATGTGACAGAACGTATTTTTGATACAACTCAGCCCAATAAAGGTGTCGAAATGCAACCCTCTCGGAGTGTGGCGTAGATAATCCCAAACATGGCAAATGATGGCATGAGTCTGGAAGGTTTCACTGGTTGTGTCTTGAGAGAGACCCGTGTCAAGAAAAGGGGGTCTATCAATAATGCAGAGAAAACATTTAGGGCTCCGCATACGTAAATACCGAGCAACCTGCATCCGTCATCCCTTACCTGCTCTGATGTAGATGTATGCAACCTTAGGAAATCGTTTCGTGGAGATATTTGGGAGTCTGAGGTTCATGAACGAATCGATCTTCTGTTGAGGTCGAGGATCTTTGTGTTATTGGAGCTGCACAAGTTTTCCAACTGAACTTTAATTGACGTTGACGTTGTTGGCGAGTCAGAAGGGTAGGGTCCGAAAACGTAACAGTACACTTCTGACTCGATGATCGTCCATGTGGAAACTACCTGTGGGTGCTTCTGACACTGAAATTGACTGTTTGAGCAGAAAGCACCCTGCTGTGCTCAGAAGTATACCGTTGGGGGTACTAATGGTGCACTTGTGACACTGATGGTATACTTATTTTTACTGTTTTTGTCCCAACACTGTCACCCAGTACTTATCACCCCGGACAGTGACATTTTCACTCTGGAAGACGCTCTGAGTGGAACCCACCACTTTTCACACTGGACGGTCATGTTTTGACTCGTATCTGCGTTTGGATGACAACAGTGCACTTTTCACCCTAGACAGTTACATTTTCACTCATCATCTGCATCATAATCGGCACGCGTGTCTCAGCTTTGATGTTTCTGCACCTTCTCACATTTCTTTGCAACCTGTCGAGACTGTCGAGAATGTGTCGAGACTGTCGAGAATGTGTTGAGACTGTCGAGAATGTGTCGAGACTGTCGAGAATGT
>JAAUXT010010972.1_pt1 | contig 10989 bp, 16 predicted proteins | sample 7278171 | NCBI WGS metagenome assembly JAAUXT01 (sample SAMN14350112, study PRJNA611818) | marine sediment metagenome | isolation source: surface marine sediment (1.8m) | place: French Polynesia: Moorea | collected 2018-08 | reverse complement strand
TTCACATACTCCATCCATTTTGCTGGACTAATGGAAAGTCCCATGGGTAGAACATTGTATCTGTAGGGTGGACTGCCATAATATGGGATGATTCCACAGTACTCTTTGGAATACTCTCCAGAAGACTGGAGGCTCTGGAGACACTTGACCTGTCTTCAAATCACATGACTTCTCTTCCTGATGGAGTCTTCAGCCACTTGTCTCAATTTAAGGAGTTGAATCTGGGCCACAACAGAATCAGATCTATCACAGCTGGAAGCTTCACTGGGCTGGAGGCTCTGGAGGAACTGAACCTGCATGGGAATGACATCAGTTCTCTTGCTGCTGGAGTCTTCAGCCACTTGTCTCAATGTAAGAAGCTGATAATGAACAGGAACAGAATCACATCCATCACTGCTGGAAGCTTCACTGGACTGGAGGCTCTGGAGGAACTGGACACTTCACAAAATAACATCACCTCTCTTGCTTCTGGAATCTTTGATCCACTCCACTTCATCAGAAAGATTTATTTGTGGGGCAACAGACTGACAACTCTGAGCCCAGATCTCTTCATCAACCTGCCCCGCCCTCTGGTACTGTACCTGAGTTTCTATCAGGAGGGAGGAAACAGCGGCCAGTGGGACTGCAGCTCATTGTGCTGGTTGAAACATGAGGAGCAGCATGGTACTGTTACCTTTCAGGAATCTTATGGTTCCTATCATCCCAGGTGTGCGGATGGTGGAGACTGGAGTTCCTTACAGTGTGGTGGTGCAGGTGAGTTGAGCAGCTCTTGGTGCAAAGTAACTAGAACAACTGAGAAATCATCCACCAAATTGCCAGAAAGAGTCACGAGCCAGAAGGAGGGAAGTAGTCCATTATCAGAATTTCTTTTGATTTGATACAGTCCAAAGTAGCTGCTGGTGCCTGGTATGCTCCGAATTGCTTTTCCTGTTGATGTTGACTGCAATCATCTTGTTCTCACAGAAGCCAAATGTGTACACTGATGAAGCTGCTTTTGATCAATCATGTATGATTTTCAGTGTTGGTCAAACCTGTGGAAGTCAACAGTTCTTGGCATCTCACACACCAACATGGTATCATTGTGTCATCCCCCAAAGAAGTTCAGTATCTTTTCAGGACTTTGCCCTGAACCTGGAGGTATGCCATTCTCTACAAGAACCAGGTACAATGGATTGTATAACTTAGGTTCCCAGGTCACATATGACTGCTTTGTTGATAGCAGTGAAACCATAACCTGTGAGAGTCAAGGGAAATGGACCCAGAGACCAACCTGCTCAAGTGATTCCACTTCAAGTGGCAAGTATCTGCACTCAAGTTTGTGGTGTTTTGCAACCAACAGAGCATGCTTTAGCCTCCATTTTACATTTGAATATTTACACAAATTCATTTCTTGTAGCTCCACCCACCACATCAAACAGGAATAGCAACTCACCCTGTCAGAATGGCATCTTAAACTCTCAGAGAAATGGCTGCATCTGCATCCCTGGGTTTACTGGTGTCTACTGTGAAATGAGTAAGTCAGAATTTGCTTTTTGTGAGAAGTGCAATCCCTGCTTGTCTTGTACAGTAAAAATGACAAATCAGGTGTTTGATAAAACTCCATCACATTCAAAGTTTATTATGCCAGGTCCAACCCAGTTACTGTCTTGTCAATACCAAATGTTCTTGTGCATCTGTATCTTCCTTACAGTTTCACCAACCACAGCTGATAGCAATGCACCCTGTGAGAGTGGCATCCTGAATCCAGAGCAAAATGGTTGCATTTGCACCCCAGGGTACACTGGTGTCTACTGTGAAATCAGTAAGTTGAGTGTGCAGGAATGTACTGCCAAGTGTTCCACACTAATTTCACCTTCTGGACAGAGTTAATAGTGGTGTCTTGTTTTGAAAATGAGTCTGTTCCATCTTTTGTTGTCCCAACAGGACAAGTGGAACCAAGTGGTCTGACTACTGATGAGCCTGAACATGATGTCACAATTTCATTGGTTCCTGGAAACACTCCAACTAGGGGGGAAGATTCTGCTACCACTACAAAGCAGCAAGAAAAGGATAAAAGTGAGTGCAATAAAGGGTTGAGCAGTGAAAATGTATGCCAGGTTGTTGAAACTTCCCACATCCAAGATGAACTTCTGGCAAAAGAATAAAGAAGCAAAGTTATTGCTGTGATGAAAACACAGCACATTTTGGACAGTAAACAATGTTCCTGCATTTGAGCTGTTTTAAATGTACCCTGTTTCAGATGTGTTGTTTTCCTCAGCAGATTTGACCTCAGTGTGGATTGGTATTAGAGTTGGATTTCTTGTCCTTCTGGCCATTATTGCTGTAGTCTCAGCTGCCATTGTGGTGTTCTGTATGAAGAGGTAATTTTCGTGACACAAATCTAGGTTTTCTTCAACCAATCATTACTTAAGGCCTTGAATTTGCAGAAATGTTGTTCCCTTTGAACAGCAAAATGTGATTTCTACATGCAGCCAGAAAGTAGTATGTTGAGGAAAGTGTCATTGCATCCCTGCAACAACTTTTTGCTTGTGCATTTTTGCAGAAAACAGCAAAGATCGACATCAACCACCTCTCAGGCACAAGTACCAGCAGAACAGAGGGATGGTTATGAGTCCCTAGATATGGCCACCTACACCAGCCTCAACACAACAGGCCCAAACACCAGGGTTTCTGGGATGAGCTCCTCCACTGTGTATGAGGACACCACTAATGTCAATGACTATGCTGAGCCTTATGCTGGTGGTTCAGATGAAATATCTGTTGATTACGAGCTTCCAGGGGCCATTGGGGCTGGGTCAGTCACTGAGTACCAAACAGAAGGTGAGAAAACTGTAGATTATGAACTTCCTGGGGCAATTGGAGCTGGGTCTGTCACCTTCTACCAGAGACCAGAACAGACAGACAATTAATTGGGAAAATGGTGTTTGGGATTGACTGTTTTGCTCTTGATCTGCTGAGAATTACTTCTGTTTTTCCTTGTCATGAATCTGTTGGTTAAAAATAAGTTCAACAAGATGTCTTTGGTGCAAGTGAACTCTTGACAATTGTTTCTGGGATATGTCCTCAGGGATGTGGCCCAGGTGGAATGTACAAACAGGAGGTGGTTCAATGAAACAACTGTTTTGGGGATTTGACATGCTGTGCTTGTTTTCTGCTGATTATGTTGTGGTAGTTGACCCAGCAGACAGGCAGGTGGTGTCCAAAGGTATGTTTTGGCAATGACAAATGTCTGGTGGCTTATTCAGACTCTGTACTTTAGAGAACTGTTTGGAGAAATGTTTGGGGAATTTTACATGTTGTGGTGGTTTTGTGGTGGTTTGGTTTTTCGCCAGAGTGAATAAAATTCAACATCCTGGGTTGGAATGTTTCACTGATAATTTTGAGTTTTTGTGGAATTTGCCAATGCAAACATAAAATCTGTGCAATTCTGAAAGATCCAGCATTGAGAGTCACCAGCAACAGAAGCACCCGCAGAAGAGAATGAGGTATATGAGTCCATGAACATGGCCACCTATACCACAATCAGTACAATAAGTACTACCAGGAGAGCCTCTGAGAGGAGCTCCTCCACTGTGTATGAAGACATCTGCACCTCTGACTATATACACTGAGCCTTATGCTTTTGGTGCTGCTGACCCAGTTGGGTTTGTAGCAATAGGGAGTGGGCATGTCACTCAGTACAACATGCAAGATGATGTGTCTGTGAATTATGAGCTTCCAGGGGCAATTGGATCTGGGTCTGTCACTGAGTACAACATGGAAGGTGAGACATCTGCCAACTATGAGGTTATTGGACCTGGTGATCCTACTGATTATCATTCAGGAGATGCGATATCTGTGGGTTATGAGCTTCCAGGGGCTATTGGACCAGGTGATGTCACTGAGTACCATGCAAAAGATGAGATCACTGTCTTCTGAGCTTCTGAGGACCATTGGGGCTAGATCAGTAACAATCTACAAGAGACAACATTTTGAGACGAAACTTGGAAAAAAACAGGCTTCTGCAAGTTGTTCTTACACACTGGGGAATGCACAAATTTGTTTGTCATTGCAGCTTGGTTGATGGAATGGAACAAACCCAGGGATGAACGCTGCTCTGTATTTGACATATTTGTGTTTCAGCAAGATTTGCTTGGTGCCTGTCAGGAATTTGAGCGAGTTGGTGAGACTTTGACAAAGTGCAGGGTATCCAATGAAATGCACTTTTCATCGTAGAGGAGGCATGGTGGTTGGGTGCTGCAGGATGCTTTGAGGACTTGCATCTGTTGTTCTTCTGGATCACAATGAGTTTTTTCCTGTGATACTAACATACTGGGATTGTGGTCAGTCACGTCTTGCAGTTAGAATGTACTTCTCTTTGGTGCATAAAGATGCTCACCTTTAATGATGCAATTTCCTCAACTTTTACTGGTCCAAGAGAGTCCAGCAAAATTCCACATGATTGTTTGAAGTGAAGAAATAAAGAAGAATTAGTCTACTCTTGCAGTGTTTCCTCACAAACACTTTTGAAATGCTACAATACAGCGCAAATCTCCTTGGACAAAAAGAAGCAGTGCGAAGTCCCTTGCCGGTAATGTCGTCGATTCTTCCTTGTCCTCCTCTTTCATCAGTGCAAAGCCAACAGCAGCAATCAAAAGGGGTTGGGGGCAGGGGGGTTGGGGGAGGGGGACAGGGGACATTTCATCCACCTTGCCATTGACTGCATTACCACATGGTGCTTCGCCCTAAAGGGACTTCGCACAATAAAACACCCAACAAAACTTCACTGTTATTTTGAAACGATGAGACATCCTGGACTTTGGACAGTTGCTGATATGATTTGGAGAACACAGATACTGACGCAACAGAGACTGGAGTGGTCAAAATGGACATTCATGAAGTAGACAGGTTTGCAACAGCTCTCTAGCACTGGATAAATATTTGGCAAAATGGCACATTTTAAAAAATGAGCAGTTTGGTTTTCACCTGTGTATGTTCACGTTGAAGTGGAACCCCCCCCCCCAAAAAAAAAGAGGGTTGCTCCCCCTTGATTAGATTATGGGTCTCCACAGATCTGTGCACAAGTGGTATGGGAACAAATTCTTTGAAGTGTGTTCCAATTTGAGCCAACAGAGAGTCTACTGATGCAGTGTTGCTCACTGAATACTTTTGAAATGAAAAACAAACACTCGGGTTTGTTCCTCTGTTGAACAGGAGGCGCCATACAGAACGACACAGCACATCAATCTCAATCTTCACACTGATCCTCATGCTGCCTTTCCCTTTGACCCCTCTCAATAAGAAACGAATCCTCAATTTGATTCAAACTTGAGCCCTCTTCACACGCTTTTTGGAGAAAGTTTCCTGGTGTTGAGGTCCACGAGGAAGCTCTGTTGTGTTCTACTGCTCTGCGATCTCTAAACATGTCGTAAGAGCTGGCATCGTGGTAGAAATGGGTTCTCACCCCAGGAAAAGGTTCCTGTTCAATCCCAGAACTCCTTTCTCGACCAAAGGTCTTGAAAAGTCATTGTGCGATTTCACAGGAACGATTTTTGTGCAGTGTGAGAACCCTGTCTTCTTCACCGTCCTCTCAACTACAACTCTACAACATAGATCTACCAGGGAGGTGTATGAACTATTGTTGTCTGTCCACAAACAGATGGTGCGATTGGATTGCAAAATTCACAATACTTCCGTGCAATATCAAATGAATGTAAAAGAGAATTCCAAGAAACGAAGGTAACATTTCAAGCAAACGGGAAAAATGAAAAATGAAAGAGAAAAACTCTGCAACCCGCCCGGTCCAAAAACTGCTGTTTTTACATGGGAACTCAACTTGCCACGAAGCATTTTCCGTGGCATTCTCACATCCATGGCAAATGATTTCACTGAACTGAAAACAGATGCTGGTGGGTAGTACCATTGTCCACCTTTGTGGTAAGTTTTGTGCTGATCAAACTCATTTCTAATTTCCAGGAAATAAACTGCTGTTCGCATGTAAAATTGCCATGAGAAACTTGTAGCAACTTGCGTTGCTTAGAAACTCAGCATCAGACAGGGTGGAAAACCTGTGACGTCATGCATGGAAACCTCTCCATTGACACAGTGGTGAGTTGCTGGCACTCACAAAGTCACATGACTTCACCCCAGAATTGGAGACAGGTTGAAGTTTGTCATTTGGGGCCAACGCGGCGAACCAGACGCACAAATGGAACACAACTAGTGTGATAAGGCCTTTGTGCCACCAACCGAACACAAATCCCCATGCACACACAATTCAACTGTGGGATTCTGCTTTTGTTCGGTTGGATCAGACAAATTCCCCAAATTTACTTGAACCACATGAAGTGGCCTGGGACAAAACAGGGAGTTTCAGATGCAACACGTGCGAGGACTACGCACGGTCTAATGCCCGGTGTGAGACTGCCATTTTTTTACTGGGAAACCAACTTGTCACAGAGCAATTTCTGTGGGTTTCTCACATGTTTCTGAAACATAATTTTGCCAGGAGAATCTGATGTGCAGTGTTCTTCTCTGTCAACCATAAACGTTGGGCCACAAAACTCCACTCCTTCTTTCTGTGAGGTGGCAAAAGGTGAAGCATGTTCCCACATTTTGTTTTCTTTGGTTTCTTGACAGAAAGTGAAATTGATCTGTCACACATAAAACGGGACCGGAGGGACCCGCATGTGTTGCAACTCAACCTCCTTGATGGTTTCGATATTACGTCCAATGGTGTGGGCTGAAGTCCTGAATGAAAGATAACATTGCGCACCTGCCTTGTTCAGGGGCTGATCCAAAGAGAAACCCTCAGGACCAAAGCTGTGACAATGTTGCTTTGCTCTCACACTTTTGTACTGCCTTCTCAAACTGATCCCGCACCTTGGTGATCAGACCCCTCTTGATCCATGTCCTGCATCTGCAACTGACAACACATTTTTTTGAAATTTTGAAATTTAGAATTTTTTGAAATTTTTACTCCAGTCGAACTGGGCTCACAGGCTGGTCATTGGGATACATTCACAAACAGAACATTATTGTCTGAAGTGACATCAGGAGAAATTCAAACTGCTCAGGGACAAGGATCTGCAGCAGATTGGATAAAAGTCTGAGGTATTCGACTGTGGCGTGGTTCTGTAAACGTGTGGTGGGTTGGATTTGTCAGCAAAGAACTAAACAAAGACACAGAAACAATTGTTTGAGAAGCAGATCACCAGACCCTGGAGCCTGGATCCACCCGGTATAACACCTACAAGGTTCTCATCCTCTTACCTTGGAACGCGCTCATAATGAAAGACAAACACACCACCCAAGATTCTACAATGCGTTGATTCTATCTCAAATCCTCATGTTGACTCAAACTGTGGGGACACCGAGAATTCCGATCATAGTTTACGGAATTTATGTTCTGGTTGGAAAAAGTTCAGAATGTTCAATGGTCACGAGGTTCAAGCGCAAATCTCCGTGTTGACTTAAACTGAGGACACTCCTCACTTTCGTCCACAGACCATCTGTGAGCTTTCACCCATTGGGAGCTTTCTATTCTTGTGAGAAAATCACCCATAAATCTTCAAGTTTACTCAAGAAAATTAGACAAACATTGCACCAAATTTCAATCACAATTGACACTTTTTCTTTCAAACTGAAGATTCTTTGGCATTTGAAGTCTTCTCCGTGGAGTCACCTGTGTGCTGGCACATTTGGTGGTATTCACCATTCAGAGATCATTCTGCTGCTGTGAAGGGAACATTTCTCCCCTGACTTATGAGAGTTTCGATCACTTTGGAGGAGGAGTGTTGTTGGTTCCTGTGTACATCGAGTCTTTTGGAGCTGACAGGGTGGAGCATGAAACAATCACACAAGACAACAACTGACATCACAGAAGGAAGGTTTCGCAAATTGGAGATGTAGACGTGGGCGTAGACGTGAATATTGATGTAGAATCTCATCCTGTGGGATCAAAAACACAACACAATTTTCAAGTGCAAAACAAGATGATGTTTGCTTTCTGTTTATTTCCACCTGTTTCCAAGAAAATTTAACAAAGCAAGGACAGGACTTGGTTTAGAACAAGAGAAAAACACAAGTACGAGGTCGATCTCATAAGTATCCATTAAATGGTTTGCAAGTTTAGTTCTGCTGCCCAAAATCAAGTTGTATGAAATAGACTACCTGTACTTTGCCCTTTCCTATGCCAGAGATTCTTTCATAAAGGAATAATTGGAAACTTCTTTGGAAAGTAAGGAAAGTAGTTGGGTTTTTTTGTGAATATTTGGAAGGTTAGCCAAGAACAAAGTCAAGGGGAAGAGTCTGACTAAAGTGTCAAGTCATACTTTGTCTAAAAGAACCTTGTCAGGTGTTATTTTAAAATTTATATTTGTGAAATAGTCAGAGCTTGATGGAAGGCACAATTTGTCAATAATTTTTTGGCATTTTGTGTTGTGAAAAAGCAAAGTTTTGCAACTGCATGTTGTAAGAGGAAAGTAGCTCTGCCACAACAATTATTTCTAGGAATTTTGAAGATGATTTTCAGTTCATTTGATCCCCATAATGGATACTTTTGAGATGGACCTCGTACACTCTGGCAAATCAAGCTTGAAAAAATTGGGGTTTTTTGATGCGAAAAGTAGTCTCACCCATTTCTGTGACAGTTTTTGTGATGTTTTGAAAAAAAAAATTTTGTCACACTTTTTCAGTTTTAATTATTGCCAATGACAAATTAGTAAAGCATTTCAAAATAAAATCAAGTACATTCCTGAGCAGCAAAAAGTCTGAAATAAATTTCCAACCCATAAAAAAATAGAATGAAAAGGTTTTAAAAATTTTCAAGGCAGTCTTGAACCTGCAATCCTTGGGTTCAGAGCCCTGTAGACTAACCACCAACACTACTGAGGTTTTCACACCTTACAAGAGAAACATCACCTTTCAATAGATGCTGTTGCAAGAAAAAACTACTTTAATTCCCTTTTCCTCACTTTTTCTTATTTTCTAGATATGAATAGTGTTTGAACTGTGCAAGATAATTGCAGTTTTTGAGCCAAATGTACACAAATGTAACTGTAGAAAATGAAAACAATTTCAAAGTGAAGGATCCAGTCATGAGAATTTTTTGAGCAGAAAGTGCAAACAATTTCCTCTCTAAGAAAAGAGTCAAGTCGTGACAGTTTTGTTGAAAAAGTGTCAAGTTGTGACACATATTGAAATAGGAAGTGCATTGTATTTGTACTTTCTGTTTAGAACAGGTCAAGCATGGACACTTTTTTTCTGAAGAAAGTGTCACAGCTTGACACCCATTCAGAAAAAGTGTCAAAAAATGTTTTTATGACACATAAAGTTTTTGGTGTCAAACATTCTTGCTTTTTTGGAAAAAAAAGGCATCACAAAAATGTCATACAAAATGTTTTAATATTTTATTTGCCAGAGTGTATACCTGGGGAGGATTGTACCCCACATACTCACTTTCAGTGTCGGCATTCACAGCCACGCTTACGTTTCCAATTTGCCAAACCTCCCTATTGAGAAACTTGACAACAAGAACATTTGAGACAATCTTTGTCCAGAAACAGTCGGTGACAACAGAGTTGGAGAAAGAAACGAACTGTTTTCTGGGAGTAGATTTTTGCCTGACTGTGTGACTGCACTGAAACTGCTCGTTTTCGCTAAACTTGTGAATATCAAATCAGAACCAGAAAAAAAGTGAGAAGAGAGTGTATTCTTTGGAATCCTCACACCAACTGAGATCTGTCTGAAAGAAGGAGAGCATGGCGAGAGCTTCTCCTCTCTTGAATTTGGGTAAGTCTTGTTTTATGTTTTCCTTGCACAAAGTGGATTCAGCCCTGAATTTTGTGCTGTGGGAAAATCACTGTGTACTGTTCTGTGTAGTGTTCTGAGACCCATCCCCGCATCCTCCCTAGTATTCCTCCAACGTGGCGTGTGGCAATAGAGCGAACAAGTTATCCGGTGGGCTGAAGAAATGACCAAGGCAATTGGGGCTGTCTCTGACAGTTAGCCTGGCCAGTGGACTGGGAAGGACAACAAAAATAAAATTGAGAACTTGGCTGATCACATATTGCAGTTTCCTTCTCAGACAAATGTTCAAAGAAAAATTGGTCTATGTTCTGACCAGATGTTTGGAAATGGAAGCAGAAATGTCAGGGAAAGAAATGTTCAATCTAGCCTCCACTCAAAATAGAATTTCAGGTTTCTTCTGATTTTACTGCATCTGGAAAGGTTTTCATTTTTGTGTGGTCTGAACCTGGTGCAAGTCACATGACATTCTGTGCCACGAAAACCTTACATCCTCACTGCTGACCTGGTTGACACATTGCTGCTCAGACACTGGGCTGGTCGTCATTGCTGAAAGTCAGCCATCCTCTGCTCTTTGTATATTGCCTTGCTTGTGGGTGATTGATTGTTGCTTTGTCATTTCAGCTGCACTGTTGGTGGGTCTGGTGCTCAATGCAGATGGCGTCTGCAACAGCACGTGGTGGAAAAGCTCAGGTGGCCACAGTTCATGTACCCCTGCCTGCTGCAGAAATGTGTACCACTCCACCAGGAGAGTTTTCTACAGAACCTGGTGGGAGCTGATCGAGGTGCCACATGACATACCTGCTGAGGCTTTGGAGGTAAATCTGTATCGCAATTACATCACATCTCTTCCTGATGAAGTCTTCAGCAATTTGTCTCAATGTAAAAAGTTGGATCTGCGCTGCAACAGAATCAGATCCATCACAACTGGAAGCTTCACTGGACTGGAATATCTGGAGAAACTTGACCTGAGCATTAGTGAAATCACTTCTCTTCCTGCTGGAGCCTTCAGCCACTTGTCTCGATGTAAGAAGCTGAATCTGTGGAGTAATAGAATCACCTCCCTCACAGCTGGAAGCTTCACTGGACTGGAGTCTCTGGAAGAACTTGACCTCAGCTGGAATAGAATCACTTCTCTCACTGGTGGAGTCTTCAGCAACTTGTCTCAATGTAAAAAGTTGGATGTGGATTACAACACAATTA
>JAAUXT010149108.1_pt1 | contig 10990 bp, 10 predicted proteins | sample 7278171 | NCBI WGS metagenome assembly JAAUXT01 (sample SAMN14350112, study PRJNA611818) | marine sediment metagenome | isolation source: surface marine sediment (1.8m) | place: French Polynesia: Moorea | collected 2018-08 | reverse complement strand
GCAGCCTCTTCCAAAAGTATGTCAGCAGCAGTTTCATGGTCAAGATGAGGATTGATTTGGGATCATTTGGGCTCTTTTGGTTCATTTTGGGTTGGGGATAATGTGCGAGGGAGGAATTTGTTAATTTTGAATTTTTGGGTTTCTGAGGTCAAAAAGGTCAAATTTAGAAGTGTGGAAAAAATAAGGTGTGAATGTAGAAATGTCTCCATATCACAGAAGGCACAAATATTTAGTGAAAGAAGTATATTGATGAAATGTGGTATATTGTATTGGGGTTTGAGAGGTAGTATTTGATTTTTGATTTTTGAAAATTTTTATATGGTTTTTAGGTAGGGGTAAAGTTTGGTTTAAAAAGTCATTTTTCATAGAAAATTTAAAAATAGATTCTAGGCAAATGAAATTTCCTCAAATCACCGGGAACTCCATGGAGCTATTTTTTTGTTTGGGGACAAGTTCGAAAATACGTAAATACGTGACAAGCTTTCCGGCTTTGTTCAATGTCAGAAAAGCTTGTTTGGGGGGAAAATGTGAACCGTGGAAAAATGCAAGCACATTTCTTGAACATCTCATTGTGTGATGAATATTGAACATGGCAGTGCAAATTACCCTTCGCGGGGAAATGCTACTCACAGCTCTGTCACCTTCGTCACATTTCGAAAGGCATCGGCAGAAACGAAGTTAATCTGATTCCGCTGAAGCCACCTGCAAAATCAAGAATACTCACATCTGTTTGCCACCTGACAAAAGATTGCCTTCATTGAATCCCTGTTTGGGGTTTTCTGAGTGTCCGAACTGATTCTACAAGTGTTCCGTGACTTTGTGAAAGGAATTAGTGACGAGGGTGGAATTCGAGCCAACTGCATTGATTGCAAACGGAGAATAGACTCGGCTGGAAACTGCAAAATGTTGGTGTTTCCTGGTTGTGAGCATCGCTTTTCAGTCCAACTCGTGATCTCTTGGGAATTTGCGGTCAACTTGAACTTTGTCAAAACAATAAGAGAATTTCCCCAAGAAAGTTTCAGCAGACCAGGACAACTTGGCGAAAATGTCAAGTTCCAGACGCATGGACCAATCTTTGAGCAAATAAAGCCTTTTTCTGTTGGGAGACGATCGAAAACATTGGAAGAAGGAAATTGTCCTCTCCACCGCAGAATTTTTCAGATGCTGAATCCCCTTTGCGCTGCCAACAGAAGAAGGGGAATCGCAATTGTCCCAACATCAGTCAGGTCATGTGGTCCTCCTGACCCCTGACATGATCTGCTCTCTTTTGTTAACAGGGCTTTGGGAGTTTGTCTCCATTTGTCTGCAATGTGAGAAGTCCAGATGAAGACAGCCGAATATGCAGACCTTCTTGTGGTGTGAGTCGTGGGGTATATTGAGCTTGATTTCGATTTTCGTGTGTCATTGTTACCCCAGAGAGGTTGAAAGAACTTCGTGGGTTGCCCTCACCAAAGGTGCAAAATACTTGTCCGGTCGGTCACCCCCTACCCCTCCCGAAAAATACCAATAAACCCCTTGGTGCTGAAGATACGTTCTTCCGGAATTTTCAAAAAGAAAACAATTTCTTCTACTCACAAAATATGCAAATTAGGTAGATGTGTCAAAGTTGACTCGTTCATTGTGTGAAGCCTGTTCTTCTGAAGGTCTCTGCAGTCAGAAGACGGAACACATGGGAAACAGAGGGTCTGTGAACTTTTTTTTCGTAAACAGAAATTTCTGCACTCGACACAAGGAAACATCCGTACTCACAACATGTACAGTGAGTTCAACCCGACAAAGGCTTCGTTCTCTATGCTGCGGATTTTGTTTGAGGACAGAATCCTGAAACAGAAGGGAATGACAATTTTCAACCGAAGCAGCACGAAATTCATTGCGGCCAATCTGAATTTACTGTGTTGACACTCTGAATCCGGATCAACACAAATTTTACTTGCAGCCATTTTAAGTTTACAAGATGCACAAAGCAGCTTGGCTTCAGCGTCGTCAGCTGGTTTCCACTCAGATACCTGGAACAGAATTGAAGTGCCTGGACAGCAGTTACGAGACAGTGGAAATGATCGAAAATTGAATCTTCGGTCAAATACTTACAAGTTTTTCAGTGCTTTGAGACCGACGAAAGAATCTGGAAAGAGGCGACTGATGTCGTTGTCATTCAGAACCCTGAAAAATAACGTGCAGACATGTATGCCTCTCGAGAGTTCACGGGATACTGTGGGTGAGCACTGGCTTCACAACAGAAGTGCACGTGTTGTGGTGAAAACTTGTGCACGCGTGGATTGTAAAATTCAATGCAAATCCAGAAATTTGTTCAAAGAAATGCCGCCTTATGTACGCACAGAAATTGAAGTTGTGCCATGTCTCTGAAGGCTCCACCGGGCACCACAGCCAGCGAAGTGTTCTTTATCAATCTGTCGAAATGGAATGAAGCAATGAGAAACGTTGGTGCTGGTGACGTGATGAAAAAGATGACTTTCTGTCTGTTTTGTCTTATACGAGTAACAGGTTGATGAGCACAAAGATTGTTTCAGAAAAGATCGTTTGGATGCTCAATTCTTTTTGACCAGGCGGCGAGACTCAAAAGGTGTTTGGTAAATTCCACGCGATGTGAAACACTCGTACAGTTTGTTGGCGTGAACAGGCAGTGGTGCTGGTATTTCGGTGATGTGCCGCCCAGTGCACTGGACTTTCATCTTCGCGTGTTGCACGTAGCACGTGCATTCCAAAGACACATCCACTCCAACTATCGGAACAGAAAATGAACAAAACATGGTCAGCAATTCAAACGTCGCAAGTGCCATCAAAGTGAACAAAAGCAAATGTTAACAGCTTCAGTGCGTGCAAGAAATATCGTTTGTTTGAAAAGTCCCAAGTCATAAGAACATGAATTTGGTCTCAAATTTTCTGATTTGTGAAATTTTCAAGTGCACTTGAGAAAAGGACGACGAAATGAAAGCAGAGTGTTAGCGCTGCGTACCACAGTTTGCTTTGGTCGCAGAGAAGATATTGTACTTCTTGTCGTTTTGAGAGCTCAGCACGTTCACACTGCCGTGGTTGTCCGCTGAAAACAGAAAGCTGAAGGTTCAGTGCAAACAGGAGCGTGTGCAATGCCGTTTAGGACTGAGTCCGAGCTGCTCAAGTTCAGTTTTGCAGATAATTTGAAGAGAAATGCCGCAAACATCTTCATTCGGTTTGCAAAGCATTGTTCTTGGAACCACGAATTTGAGTGAACACGACTCGGGCTTTCCAATCTTCATTGCGAACCTGAGCATTTTGATCCCTGAATTGATGGTGGAAATGGAATGGCAGGTGTTACCTTAGCAACCATGGCAGAAACTTGCACAGCTGTTAAGATAAGAGAAATACCGGTAGACAACACCTTTTGTGTCTGAACTTTCTACACGACGCATTTGTTTGCACCCTGACGTCAAGTTGAGAGTTGAGACCAAGATTTTCTCGGAGTACAAATGGCAACACTTGTCTCATGCTGAATCACTCAGAATCTGGCTCCTTATCCTCTGAATGTGCGGAAGCCGCTTGCCTCGGGACAATAATCCTCGTGATGGACTTCGACAAATTCTGACCCCGCCAGCCAACATGTCAAATCACATGAACGAGCAGAAGTTACTTTTTGGACGAAACGATATGCCGTGGGGGTGCACTTGCTCCGGTTTGTTTCTGACTTTTGTGTCGATGGCTCCCCCCAGAAAGCCCGACTCGCTGCAGGTTCGTTCCACAGACTTTAAACTCGATAAACAGCGTCATTTCTGCAACATTTAGTTTTGAGCGAGACTCACGGATGCGCAGGTCGGATAAAACTCTTTTTGGGTGTTCAAACTCTTGCTTGGTAAACGTGATTTGCATCGAAACTGAAGCGTTTCATTGTGAGGAGCGGAGCCCAATTTGTCAAGTGCTTTTGTAATTACTCGCTGAATCACGGTGAATCGACCGCAGCTCTTTTGTCAGCTGTTGGACTCCAACAAACACATTTGCCTTTTTCCAGACCAAGACAAACAGGAAACGAATCAAGAAAGATCACACAAGGGAAACGCACGAGAGGCCACGTGTTCTTTTTAATTTTCACTTTGTCTCAGATCCATTGCTGCCCAGAAAAGTCGTTGATGACGGTTATCAGATGTTGCATGCGAAATTACCATGAAGTGGTATCCCCACCGGACAGACATCAACTTGCCGGGAAGTGCAAACAAATCAATAAGGAGACTCACTTCATTAATTCACGGGGAGCTTTATTCACACCTGCTGATTCTCTTTGCAACAGATGTGTATCGGATGACAATGGCTGTTGAAAGTTTGTGGGGTTTATCGCAAGCAGAAGTATCGTGTGTCAACAAAGCTAGCGGAAAAGCTTGAGAGGGTGTGCAAATCCTTCCGTCCGCAAATGATGTGGTATTGAACGAACACGAGCGAAGGCTTTTCTCTTCCGTGTGTAATGAGAATCTGTAATGATGGCTTTCAGATGTTGGGTTTTTGTGGAGTTTGTTTCGCGCAGGATGGCTGTGTACAACAGCTGCATATGTCGCTGATAAAGGTTCGTTTGGCGACAAAAGTGAACGCCCGTTACAGTCGGATTGCCTTTGTATCGCTGTGATTAACTTGGGCTGCTGTGGGATGCAACTTTGTGGTTCACGACACGAAGAGAACAGACAAGTTCTGTTCTTTCACTTTTTTCAACATTCTCCACTCGGAACCAGAATGATGATGGAAAGCTCAGCTTTCTTTGTTCCGTAAACGATTTCCACCAATGGGGTCCAGTTTGGTTGCCAAACTCAATCCTTTTCATGTCACAAGCGGTTTATTTACTTGCCTGACATTTCAACACATCATCGTAAAAGAATTCCCGCTGAGAATTGAGAAATAAGCGACCGACTTCAAGTGGCTTCACCCAATTTCAGCGCCTTTCAGCCGCCTTGTGGCTGTCAAACAGGCTTTGATCAACTTGGTGTTGACTTTTCAGCTGTAAACTCGTCAAGTATCTTTTTGACATGAAGCGAAGGATCAATTAAAAGTTTGCAGAACAATGCACAAATCAAGAACAAAAGCAACAAAACTTGTTGGTGAAGCAAGAAACTCGATGTTGTGTTCAAGCCGCAAAGGGACCTCTGCATGCCCATCTGATGTGGACAGTAAACCACACGTTGGACCAGCAAAATGAAGTCTCATTCCTTTTTACTTTCATGCGATCTTGCTGAAACTGAGCCATTCTGAAGACGACGCAATCACTGACTAATTGGATCGAGTCTCAAGGCCAAGACTCAACAAAGGACAAACAAGCATGAGGAAGAAGATTTCTTTGGGACTGCGTTTTTATCAAACTTCTGTCCGTCGGAAACACTTTGTTTATTTTTATAAACTTTATTGCCTTAGTCTGTACATGCCGATGCTACACACACAATATTCGACACACACCTTGACCGGAACTTCTTCCCCACACCGGAGTTATCCCCATCTTCTACACCTCTTTCTTGTGTCTCACGTCTCCCGGGTCCTCTTCCCCAAAATCTGACCCGGCTCGCACGAAACAGACTGACTCATTAAAAATTCACTCACGTGTTTCTGGGACTGTCAATTGGCATTGATTTGAGCGCAGTCACATTCCTTCTTCTTTGCTCAATGGACTCCTGATGACCTCAAAACCACCGACTTGCATTGTCACCATCTGGTCTGGGAAAGACACAGCCAATGAGAGTTTGCTTTTCAATGTGGTGGAACCAACCGTCCAAGCTTGGTCAATACCAAGAGAGGAAGGATGAACAAAGCTGAGTCTCCTCCCTTGCCTGACACTGGATGCCACAGGTTACTTGGAGTCAAAGTCAGCCCTGAGACTCGCAACTGTAGTTTGCTGTGAAACCATCCAGGTCTGTCTTGGTGTTCGTCAGCTTCCATGATTCATCTCTATCTCCTTTGAGGATAAGGATTGAGTTTCAGTTGTCGCCTCCCTCTGCTGTGGAGACGTACATTTCTTTCTCCTTGCCTTCTATTCTGAAGTCACAGCACACAAAGAAAAGTTGTTGTTCCTCGTTCGGGGCAGTGGCTGCAATGGGAGCATGCCAAATGGGGTCGCTCTCCTGTTTGAAAAATGTTGGCGAAAATCTGAAAGGGCGTTTCCTGTCACCTGTTCTTGTTCAGAGCCAATCTTGCTGCACCAGGTTGACACAAGAACACAGCACGATGTTTGTTCTCGACAACTGTAATTCAGTGACACAGCTGTGTGGTCACTTTTCGTTCGCAGGTTTTGCAAGCCAGTTTTTTTCCGAAGTGAGAAAAAATATTTTAATTCAAATGAACTGAAAATAAGTTTCTGCAACATTTCTTGGCCAGTTTGGTCTAAGTCCAACATGGCTGTGTGACGATAAGGTGTGACTTCGGGCACCCTCCACGATCTCAGTATTCGTGATCGAGTCAATTTACCAAGCGAATTAGGTCCTCAGGTCCGAAGGAAAACGCGAAAATTAACGACGTTTGCAAATGGGATGGCTAGCCTGATAACACAACTCCCATTAAGGGAAAAATCCGTCTTTGTGGACACAATCCCTGACTACAAGCAGAGATCTCTCTCTCCACAAGCACACGAGGCACACAGCTTCCTGACATTTGCAAGGTTATTCCAGATGTTTCTTGCCACTGAGTGGAGCAAAATATTTTCAAGCAACATGCTCTTTGTGGTTCCCACGGCAATTTCGACACCATGATGACAGCAATGAAGATGAAAAAGAGAGAATAAAATAGATCTATCGGTTTTGCAGCTGTCTCTTTCCCCAGAACACAACTTGTCGGCCAGAAATGGCCGGCCCACTGACACTTCAAGAAATGATGAAGATATTTTTGACGCCAACAGGGCACAAATGCAGTGCAGTCTGTGAATCAATCTTGAGTTTTCATTTCCAACCATCCAAAAGCTGTTTGTTGACAGGAAATTGCATCTTGACTCTTCAAGGTTTTGCGAATCAAACACGATCGTCGCAGGCTTTTAATTTCAACTTTTTGCACCTGACCACTTTGAGTGACACAGCACCAGATTTGAAATCTGAAATGGATGGGGACATAATTCCCATGAATTTTCATCAAACGCGGTTGAAGCGCGCCAGCAGGTGAAATTCAGGGATATTGAATTGGATGGGCGTCATTGAGATTTGTCGAGGCAGGAGATCACACCAGTTCTGCATCTCCGCATTGAAGTTTCACATGTTTTCGGGCTCTTGATCTGTGATGTGCGAGGCCCATGCGCTGGACTGATCAGATTCGTGATCAATTCGCACACAACAGAAACCAGACTTTCAGATGGTGAAAACAAGGTCCTTGGCACGCACGCAGGAAACATTGTTGGACAAAAGTTCCAAAATCAGAGTGACTCCCTTCAAGGCTTGTACAAACTTTGAACTTTCGGAGGGTGTGGCTCCGTCACAAAACTGGTTTTTCTGAGTAATCACTGATCCAAGGTAAAGGTCCGAAGAATCTGTGGAAAGGTGTGATGCTCAGCTTTCTGCTGTGTAAAGATTGCGACGATTGGACCAGCCGTTGCTCAAAAACTGTCTGCTTTGTGCAGAGGTTTCAAGATTCCACTATAGTTTTTCATTGGCATTGGGTCATGGCTAAGTCATCCAAACTGAGATAGTCGTACCTCCAAGAGAAAGATTTTGAGATTTTATCAGGAATATCACGCAGCATACATTCCACATTTGCTCTTTTACCTCAACATTTGGGGCACAGGGGTGCTTCTCACTGACTCAGTGAAATCATGAATTTCCTCAGAAATGTTTCTGTGCTGAATCTTGTCAGCAGTGAGCTGTAATTTGAATAAATTCTTGACTGCTGAATTCAGAAGTTGCCATTTTGTCTGAACACTGAAAAGAGATCATTTGCAGTCTTCTGGCAGAAAAAAAGGTGTCATGATGGACATTTGGCCTGATGCAATTCTTAGTGAGTACTCACCACAGTGCTCATAGGCCTCGTCCTCTCCATTCGGGCAGTCTTTCACCTCGTCGCACTGTCGGTGCTGCTCCACACACAGGGTGCTGTTCCTCCCGCATGGAAAGGTTCCCATGGGACACGAATCCTGCAGCTCCTGGCCTTCCACTCCCCACGGCGACCTCGGCGGACATGACGGGCAGAGGGACAGGAGCAAAACTGGAATGACACAAGAATTCGACTGGGTGAATGAGAACCACTGTCGTTGCAAGTTGTGCTGTGATCTTGTACGCTCGTGCATTGTCCATCGTTGTGGTTTGTCGTGGGTGGTTGGGTTAAAAATTTGGCCAAGTCAACATGCTCACCAGGATGTCCGAGTCCAGTGAGCTGACCATTTGGTACTCGTCAGAACTCTCGCTGAAACAACGTTCAGTTCAAACAAAGCCCATAAATTGAGATTCCAGACGGTGGAGAGAACAGAAAGATGCCATACGAATTTCTGACATTGGAGTGTTCTGCGCAGTCGCAACCGCAAATAATATGGCTCCTCGGGGTTTCGAGCTGTCAAGAGACTTGATTCTTTACGCCGACAACAAAAAGCAGAGATATGGTGCAGGGAAGGTCCTGCTCTTGGCAAAGGCCGCGAGAGCTTCCGTTGCATGGAGTGACAATCATAGGCGAGAGACTCCCACAGAGCATATTCAGCTCACACTGTGTGTCACGTGATCCTAAACTTTGTCGTGTTGTCGATACATGTTTCCGATGGAGACTTCAGAGCTTCCAACAAACTTGTCTCCGATGCAGAACACACACCAATTCCCCTGAGTCGCTGGAATTCTTGTCCTGGAGTATTGTGAGAAAGAGACCAAGCGAAATGTATCCGTCCAGGGGGATCTCGGTTCAACGATACATCAGGTGAATGTCACAACAAATGTATTGTTGTTCACTGATGACTTTCGATCGAGCGTGATTCCAGTCGGAAGACGAGTGGCCATGAGTCCGCATTTCTGCAAATCTCTGGTTATCCTCCCATGTCTCCCGCCCATCAATTCCCTCATCCAGTGGAGAAGCAGGAACGTTGACAGAGCACGCCACGGAGATCATTTGCAGGAACAACAAATGAGCCCGCAGTTGTACAAGATTCTCTCCGTCCTGCCCCTCGCAACATGACCGGATCCACTGTGTCGTGAAAAGAAGCGATCTGTTCTCGCAACTGCGCACTGGAGTTTGGTGGAGTTGAATGGATTCTGCATTGATTGCAAGAACGGTGCACCACCTTTCCAACAAAGGGCAGCATCGCATCCGACAACAAAGGCCTGGTGTTCGCGGACCAACGCAGTGAAAACAGCGGGCATAATGGACGGTGTCCTCCCGTTGAAGGGACACTTCACTTCCAATATGCCCCAGAGGAAGCCGTCTTCTCCCCCACATTTCTTCGGGCCCTCACAGAACGGAATGCCTTGCCTCATTTCCCAATGTGTCACCACGTTGGCGACAAAAACGATCCGAAAGTCTGCCAAAACTGTCATCTTCGTCGTTGAGGAGGTGAAATTTTCTCTTTTCCTTGTCGTGTGCGCAGAAAGGTGTTTCTACGATTCAATTTGCGCACGTTTTCCGAGTGAGAAAACACTGAACTCTCCATTCTTGTCACATACTCAAATGCAAAAGGGCTTCGGGTCTTGTGATGTAGGAGGACATCTCAATTCCTTCCACACAGCCTGGGATGCAAATGTGAAGACACAATCAGAATGAAACACAAGTTTCCGACTGATTTGAATGAAATCGCTTGAGCAGATACTTGTACGAACGAGATTGACATTACAGATTTAGCAATCGCCGCTGCACCTCACTCGGCGGTGTGGGCACCGGAACAGGCAGACACCACCACACCAGCTTTTGAAAGATTTCCCGTCATTGTCCATCTGCGTACATGTATTCACGTGCACTCTGGGAGTCTCACTTTTCCGTGGCAAACGGGAATTGAGCTTGGCTGAGTCCAATTGTGAATGTGCACAAGAAGCCCAACAAAAACTGCGCACGACAAGGTGACGCGTCTTTTGGACAATTCTCTCGAAAATCACAATTCTGTACCGACAAAGCTCACAGTTGATATTCTGTCATCCTCCTGACATAATTTTGTTGTTGTTATATCTTTTTCGCCGACAACTGTGCATCCAACTTCATCAACGCAGCAAATTAATTGCCACAACAGCGCAGAAACAGGAACAAAGATATATCTGGAACTGGCCAAATTGTGTCTTTTGCCTCTCAAAAATCAAAGGGATTTGAGTCTGACGACACGAACTGACCTTCTTTTGCAGTTTCTGCAACTTGATATGCTTCATTACACAAGAATCACAAGAAACCGCTTTGGGCGTCATGGCGTCAAGTTCCCGGATCTCTTGTGAAGAACACAGGTAAACCATCCTTTTTTGTTCGCGCGACCACTTTGGCGTCGGAGGCGCCTGATGCAGTCATTCTTCTGTGCACTCGTATGTGCGTGCAGATATTGGGACCAGGGCTCATGCGTGCGTCTGGTCCCATATTTTGGGACAAATCAGAAATCGACAATTAAAAGAAATCTGACCTCGTTGGTGCATTTTGGGATGAGAGCACCACCCTTCCTGTCAAAAATCTTTGGGTTTTGGAGGTCCAATCCCATTTTTAAGCGTGTGGTCGCCCGGAGGGCCGTGTACCACACGCTTAATGTAATCACCATCAGTCTGTATGTCCATCCGTCTGTTCATATGTGTAAAGCGGGTCTTACCGGGGGGGGGGTTGGACCCACTTTGGGAAAAATGGTCAGTGAGCATCACTGATCATTGTACTGATTATTTAAAAAAAAAAAAATTTCGAACGCGGGTCTGACCCGAGACCCACTTTGGCCAAAGTGGGCCTCACCGGAAGGGGGGGGTGCGAGGTTTTATGCGAGGGCCGTGCAACTTGCAAATTGGGGTGCCTTGACTAGGATAATTTTTAGTGGCGTACTTCTGTCCAAGTTCTGACACTAGCGTCAATGAGTCAGGAATTACAAAAGGGGCAATGGAGGGGAGCACGCATCAGTGCT